>Ga0082212_10000587_pt1 | contig 52600 bp, 50 predicted proteins | sample TergutNt197P3_FD_71548 | JGI IMG/M metagenome (GOLD analysis project Ga0082212, IMG submission 71548) | Neocapritermes taracua P3 segment gut microbial communities from Petit-Saut dam, French Guiana - Nt197 P3 | ecosystem: Host-associated > Arthropoda: Insects > Digestive system > Gut ...
CTTCTAATGATGACGGTAAATTACAGCAAGGCATACGAATCCCTAAATAACCGAACGAACCGCTATAATATGATCTATCCATTGCTTCTTTCCAAAATTCAATATCCAGTTCGCGTCCGCACCACGGACAAAATATATGTTCCAGCCCTTGGCCGCAGTCGATAAATTGCACGTTTCCATAATTGGAAAACGTAATTTCTTCTTTGGAATAAATTCTAAGCATATCAACCGCTTCAATGATTTTTTCGTCAGAATATACTGAATAATGATATCTTGGGAAGATTCTGAATATCGTATTTGACATTACTCTATCATCCACCTAATATTAATCTTTTGTGTGTCAATTATAACATAATTTCTTTTCCGAATCTGTCGAGTATATATTCTTTCCTGACCAATCATAACCCTCCGTCGCGTGGTCGTTACGGCTCAGCGACTCCGAACACCCGACTTCCTACCGGGGGGCTGCCCGGCACTGCTTCACACGCAGGAGGTCGACTGTTTGAACCCAGTAGTCCCCACCAATAGTAATCCCTGTAGTTGCAATGGCTACAGGGGTTCTGCTTACGGTACTATTGATTATGATATAGCGTTTATGTTATATTTGTCGTGATGTTTTGCTGGATTGTCATTTATGAATACCTGTGATTATTGAATGAGTACAGCAGTAGAAGAGGATGAATGATGGTACTTGAAACTAAACGGTTGATACTGCGCACTCATACCCCCGACGATTTTGAAGCCGTACACTCATGGGCGGGCAATCCCGAAAATACGCGCTATATGGCATGGGGACCGAATAATGAGGAGCAAACGCGGGAGTTCTTGGCTTCCTTATTTCTAATGAGCAAGGAGTAACTGAAAATGAACAAAGAGTATTTGATCGCGCCGTGCGGGCTGGAGTGTTTCAACTGCAATATGCTTGAGGAGAATCTGACAGACGACTATAAGACAAGAGTTGCGGAGTATCGCAAGATATCACCGGATGAGGTTGCATGCAAAGGTTGCAGAGCCGAAAACGGCAAATGCCGATATGCTGATTTTGATTGCGCGACCTGGGCGTGTACGCAAGAAAAAGGCGTGACCTATTGTTTTGAATGCGCCGAGTTTCCCTGCGGGCTGCTCGCGCCATCGGCAAAAGGGGCAAGCTTCCCGCATAATATGAAGGTATATAACCTTTGCAGAATGAGGCTCATCGGCATAGACGACTGGATCAAAGAGTCGGCAGCCATACGCAAGCGATACTATGAGGGAACTTTTGTGGTTGGGCAAGGCCCGGTTTTGGATGACTAATGTGAGCGCCTGTCCGCCTGCTTAAGACGCTTCCGCGCCATTGGATATTGCGATTACCTCGTCCAGATGGTCGAGCAGAAATTGCTGGGCGTCCCGGCTGTAGGTTATTGCGTAGTACTCACGATCGCCAAACGTGCGAAGCGCGCAGGACAATCCTACGGATTCGCCAATCTCGGTAGGTCTCTTGTACTGCTCATTTTTGTGTGTATCGAACATCAGAAACCCCTTTGCCAACAACCATTTACCAAAAGCTGTTACCTTGAGTTTACTCATTTTCGTTGCGTCTATGCGGTTATTGATCATTTCGCAAAGCCTTGTGATTTGGACCGGTTCGCCGGACAATTCGATTTCGGATTTTTCCTCAGCGGTTATGGCAAACGGCGGCAGTTTTTGGGTTACCACACGTCTGACCTCACCGCCGTTATCGATGACTTTCTGTAAAACTGCGGCGGCAAAGAAAAAGTGACGGCTGAGTTGCACATCGTTTAGTATGGTATCCTCCGGTAACTCCGCGCCGGACGCGGGATCCAGGCCGTTTGCGAGCTGCTCCAGCGATGCCTTTACCTGCTTCGTCATTTCAAGCTTGTTATCCATTGTACATCTACTCCTTTATACTACTGAAAACTTAATTTATCTCTAGCCTCAGCAGTATACAACAATCATTGCAATATTGTCAATAGTAAATGCAATTATGACAATACTTTGTGAGAATAGCGCAATATTCAAGAGATAATCTGTCATATCTTACAATATTATTGCAGAACAACAAGGTGTTATTGACTTTATTGCTGCCACGTGCTTTAATCATGTACGAGGTGAACGACAATGCTGCAGTCCAAAATTAAGCTGAATGAGAGGATAATCAACGACATAACAACCGCCAGAAATTCCAGGCGGATCCCGGCGGCGAAGCTATCTCAAGCCATAATGCGCGACGACAGTTATATATCTTCTCTGGAGTTAGGGCGACTGCGTTCTATCAGTTCTGTCGACCTGGTTTCGCTTTATTGCTTTATCTATGAAATTGCTGAACTTGAATCTGTTGCAATGGTTGAAGCTCTGGTAAATTCCGATGTGCCCACACAGAGTAGTATAAGCCGGAAGCTTCAGCGCCCTTACGCTGGTAATTATGAAGCCAATATGACTGTAAACGAGCAATCCCCCAACGCCTATACTCGTAAAGGCGGAACAGAGTTCGCCGAGCCGGAGCTTATCGGCGATATGCTCGAAGAGTTGACCGGAGTCATCACAGAAGCGTACATGGAAAACCCTAAAGATGCGTTATATATGCTGAAGAGCTTTATCACGAATATGCAGTTTGATCAGGAGTTTACGATGGGTGTAGTCGGAGTACCGTTCTTTGTGTTCAGGTCGCTAAGCCCCGACGCGCGCAAAGAAGCGCTGGATGAAGTGCTGGACGTATTCCGAAAGTACGCAGCCATAGCAAGTACGAAGGGAAACAGTTCACGGGGCGCCGTGGATGAACTCTGATGATGCGTGAATCGTCGGGCGGAGGCCGGCAGCCGCACATCCCGGGGCAGGGATAAAGCGATGGTATACTATTTGGGCCGGCCACGCGACTTTTCATGCGAATCAGAGTACAGCCGCGGCGTCCCGTGAAATCTGTAACTACGAAGGAGCTGTACATGGGACAGATATAGCTCGCCGGCTATGAAAAAACCGTATTTTGTGCTATACTCAGAACAGACAGGAGGTCAGTAGTATGTTTTTTGCCAGTTTGTTTGATTATCTCCCGGAGCTTGCAGCAGAAGGGACTTCTTCAATATCGGTATATCCCGGTAATCGATATAATATCCCTCCGGGCGATTATGCATTCTTTGAGATGTACTGTAATGAGAAAGACTGCGATTGCAGGAGAGTTTTTCTGAATGTAGTATCGAGGGCAGCCGAAGACGTTGCTGCAGTGATCTCGTACGGGTGGGAGAGCAAGGAGTTTTACGCCAAATGGTATCTTGGCGAGCAAACGGATGCGGCAAAGCTTGACGATGATGATATGCGTGACGTTGCAAGCATGAAGGGGCCTTGCCTCGTCACTTCGAGCCAGCAGAGCGAGTACGCGCCGGCAATAATGCAAATGACCGCCGACCTTTTACTCTCAGAAAAAAGCTTTGTGGACAAACTTAAGAGGCACTACAAACTGTTCAAAGCGGAACTGGACGGCAAAACACTGAAAGAGGATGAACAGACGTCCTCGCCGCTTCTCGCGCACGGCGGCTCGCCCGTTTCAGGTAAGCGCGGTTCCCCTCCGGATACCGGCAAAGGGGACGCCAGGTCTGCTAATATTCCGAAAGCTATGCGGGAGATATATGAGATAGTCGCGTCGATCATCAAGGATTTTTGTAAGGAGTATCTTGACGACGAGTATGCCGCCATGTCTTTACGTCTGCTGGAAAAGCTTTGCCGAAAACGGCCTTCGCCGCTGACGACCGGCAAGCTGAACACATGGGCGTGCGGAATCGTGTATGTAATTGGCTCCAATAACTTCTTGTTCGACAAAACGCAGCCGTATCATATGCGGGCGCTGGAGCTGGCTGAAAGATTCGGTCTCAGCGGAAATACAGCAGGTAACAAAGCCCGTGATATCCGTAAAATGTTCAGGATCAAGACTTTCGATACTGAATGGACCCTTCCCAGCAAGCTTGGGAGCAATCCGTTAGTATGGCTGTTTGAAACAAGCAGCGGTTTTCTGATGGATGCGAGATACGCGTCTCGCGACGTTCAGGAGAAGCTTTTCAACGCGGGGCTGATTCCGTTTATTCCTGACGACAGGAAAGCCGTCGAGGAGCAAAACACGGAAGAAGCGTCTGCGGAAACGGAGGAGTCTCAAAAATCGGGAAGACCGGAGAAAAAGAAACAGAACACCCCGCTCGAGGGGCAAACAACGTTCTTCGAAGATTCTTCGGAATAATTAGCACGCGCTTTGCGCGCTATGCGGATTTATATTACCACACACTATCTTGGAGATGTCGAGGATTAACGGCAATGAGAAGTTTGGCAACTGTTCAGGAAATAGCGGACGTGAGGCCTATTAAGGACGCGGACAGTATCGAGCTGGTTCTTATCAAAGGATGGCAGTGCGTCGCGAAGAAAGGCGAGTTCAGCAAGGGGGATTCATGCGTCTACTTCGAGGTAGACAGCTTCCTGCCTATCGACGACCGGTATGAATTCCTTCGGCGAACGAGCTATAGGAACAACGATTTCATGGGCGAGGGGTTCAGGATCAAGACTATGACTATGCGGGGAGAGTTGTCGCAGGGTCTGGCTTTGCATCTATCCGTGTTTCCCGAAGTCACTCCGCAGACGGGAGCGGACGTTACTGAAATACTCGGCGTTCGAAAATGGGAGCTACCGGAGTCTATCAGCAGCGCGGGAGTTGAAATCGGGAACAAGCCATACGGGATTCCGACGACAGACGAGACTCGTTTGCAGTCGATGCCTGAGTTCCTCGAAGCTTTCGCCGGGCTTCCCTACTACATCACTACCAAAATGGACGGCACTTCCTGTACGATCTACTGCAAAGAAGGTAAGGTCGGCGTCTGCGGCCGAAACTATGAGTATAAAGAGGATCCCGACTCTTGCGCGATGTGGGCATGGGTCTATAAACATGACATAAAATCGAAAATGCTCGGGTTGGCTGAGGATATAGCCGTCCAGGGCGAGTTTTGCGGCGAGGGTATCCAGAAAAACCGGATGAAACTGATGGAGCCGCATCTTTATGTTTTCGACGTCGTTGCCTTGCATGAAGGCGGCGGAGGGAAGAAAGCCGGTTTGACCGGGCTGCAGCGCTACTGCGAGGCTCTCGGGTTGGAGATGGCGCCTATCGAGGAAACCGGAGATTCTTTCAGCTACTCCCTCCCGGAATTGCTGGAGAAGGCGCGGGGGAAATACGCAAGCGGCCTTGACAAAGAAGGTATAGTTGTCCGTACTCAGGAGGCCGGCCACAATCATGACATCAGCCACAAGATGTCATTCAAGGTTCTTAACAATGATTTCCTGAAGAAAGAAAAAGACTGATGCGGTCTGCGGACAGCTAGTGGCCGGGAGACGAGGGGATCAAAGCAACGGCTATATCTTATTTGGTACTAAACGATTACTAAGGAGAATCGCAATATGAGTCAGGATAATAACACGCCGGACGGCGCGCCGCCGGACGATATTACATCGGCGCTGTTCGTTTCGGCGCGGAAGAAACAGCTTGAGCAGCAGGAGGCTGAGCGAATAGCCAGAGAGAAAGAAGAGCAGCGTCTGGCTGCGGAAGCCGAAGTCCAAAGGCTGGAGCTTGAGGTGGAAGAACGCCGCCGCAGAGTCGCCGAAGAGGCAAGGCTTGCCGACGAAGAAGCGCGTCGCATCGAGGAGGAAGCCCGGGCCAGAAGGGCGATGGCCGATGAAGAAGCGCGCCGCATTGAGGAGGAAGCCCGGGCCAGAAGGGCGATGGCCGACGAAGAAGCGCGTCGCATCGAGGAGGAAGCCCGGGCCGGAAGGGCGATGGCCGATGAAGAAGCGCGCCGCGTCGCAGAAGAAGCTCAAGCCGAGAACGTGATGATTGCCGGTAGTCCGGGCGCGCTGCCCGGCGGCGCATGGCAGTCGGGCGCCGCGCAGGGAGCGCCTCCCGGAACGTACGCCCCTCCCGGAACGTTCGCCGCGACCGGAGCGGCCGGGCCCGGGAACGCCGCCGCGCAGGGAGCGCCCGCAGGTCTGCTTAAGAATAAAAAAGCTCTTGCGATAATCGGCGGTATTGCGGTCTTAATCATTGCGCTCGTCGTAGTGCTTATCGTTGTATTAAGCGGCGGACCAAATAGCGGGGGATACGAACCTGCCCGGACTCCGGCCCAGACTCCGGCTCCGACTCCCAATCCGACTCCCACTCCGACTTTGGCTCCTTCCGCGGCTCCATCCGCTTCGCCGTCCGCGTCCGCTGCCTCAACTGCGCCGCAGCCGTCATCCGTCTGGGATATCTACGGTTACTATTACCTCGACGGCGATCCATACGACGACAACGTGTATTTCTACAGCGACGGTACTATGGAGATATACTACAGCAGCTCTGGAGCGACGGATACGTGGGACTTCAGCATAGACGGCGACCGGGTCGTCGTCGACGGTATATTGTACGGCACGCAAAGCCCCTATATTTTCAACATCATCGATGAAGATACTCTCGTCGATGCATACAACGACTACTACACAAGGGAGGACGACAGCTTCGTATACTCTCCCGATCCCGAGCCGGAGCCGGAAGCGCCGCGTAACATCGACCCTGACGCGCATCTCGACTCCAGGGCGGTAGTTGACCGGTTGGCGATGGGTTTCTGGTATCCGAGCTCACAGTACGGCTGTGAGACAAACGAGTGGGGTTTTCAACTGACGGGCGTAAACGACGACAGAGCAGAGATAAACATCGACATAATCCTCCACACGCCTGGCGAGACCACAAACAACGTCAGGGAAAGGATTTTTGGCAACTACTATACGCAGCTAACCAACATCGACGTGTTTTTCAACGATCATATTGACGATCGCGGGTATGGCATGTTTGAAATGACCGGCGACGCCGGCTCGACGACGTACTACTTATGCGGCGTCATCGGCGCATGGACGAACGAGAGCACCGGCGTCTCGAACTATTACGCCGCAGTGCTCATTTGCCCCGCAGAAGAAAGCGAGGATTATTTCTCGCTCTTCTGGAGGATATTCGAGTCAAGGCATGACGTCTGATCGGGCCGGGACACGAAGACACTTTCCATGCTGCGCAGGTCTTTATTCCGCCATGCGGCGTGGAATGCTGAATGTTAGGTCGTCGGGGCAGGGCTGTCGCCGCGATCAGTCTGAACGCCGGCCGTCTGTCAACCGCCGACCGGATCGTCGTTAGCCTGTCCGCCGGCAGCCTGCCCGCCGATAGCCCACAGGTACAGACTTGCCGTAGACCCGTACGGGCTGTACCGCCGCCTGTACTTCTCAAACAGTTGCCTGGGTATCTCCCTGTGGTGATACAGTATACGCATGCCCCGCAATATCGCGAGATCGCCAAAGCTCAGAATATCAGGACGCTGCATCGAGAACAGCATCAGCATTTCAGCAGTCCACACTCCGATTCCGGGAATCTGAGTCAATATGGCGCTGATCTCCGCGTCGGTTTTCGAGCGCAGCGCATCGATGTCGAGTGTTCCATCTGCTATCATTCTTGCCGCATTATGTATATATGCGGCTTTCTTAAATGTGATTCCGAAACTCTGGAGTTCATTTTCCGGACACGCAATTATTTCCTGAGGCGTTATATTCGCAAAGCGGCTGTTCATGCGCGACCATATGGTCGCCTGCGCTTTTGCGGAGATCTGCTGCCCGACAATGCCTTTTACAAGCGCCTGAAAAAAATCCGGCATGACCTCGCGGCGTATCGGTCCTATCTTATCAATAGCGGCGCCCAACACCTTATCTCGTTTTTTCAGGTAGTCCGTTTCCGTGTCGCCGTAAATGAATATTTCCATTTTCTATACCCCCCTGACTGTCCGCAGCTACCGTTTCAAAGCCTTATTGTATCACATACAGCTTGAGTTGGGCACTCTTGTAGTTTACAGGTTTGTATGCTAAAATTCGGCTATGATTATTCTTTCTGTTGAAACATCGTGCGACGAGACGGCGGTGGCGGTCACGCGGGACGGCCGCGAAACGCTGTCAAGCGAGCTGATCTCTCAGGCCGACATGCACGCGCTGTACGGCGGCGTCGTGCCTGAGATAGCTTCGCGTAACCACATATCCGCAGTCGGGCGTCTCGCCGAACAGGCGGTGAAAAACGCGGGGATCGCCAAAAGCGATATCGACGCAGTCGCCGTGACGTATGCGCCCGGACTCATCGGCGCGTTGCTCGTCGGCGTGAATTTCGCGAAAGGGCTTGCAATGGCTCTTGGCGTTCCTCTCATACCTGTCCATCATATAAGGGGCCACATTGCGGCGAATTACATCGCATATCCCGATCTTGCCCCCCCGTTCCTTGCAGCTATAGTTTCCGGGGGCAACACCCTCATAGTCGACGCGCGAGGCTATACGGACGTCCTCATCATCGGTCGTTCGCGCGACGACGCCGCAGGCGAGTGTTTTGACAAAGCCGCGCGCGTAATGGGTCTGGGCTATCCCGGTGGGCCTGAACTTGACAGACTGGCGCAAAGCGGCGACACTTCGCTGTTCCCTCTGCCGCGACCGGCGATCGAGGGGTTCCCGTACGATATGTCGTTCTCCGGCTTGAAGACGGCAGTGGTCAATATCGTCCACAAAGCGGAGCAGAAGGGCGAAACGCTTGACAGAGCTTCGCTCGCGGCTTCGCTTACTGCGGCGGTCAGCGACATCCTTGTTCCGCGCGTCATGGCGGCGGCTGAGGAGTTTGGACGCGGCGCTGTAGTAGTAGCCGGCGGCGTCGCCGCGAACTCCCGTATCCGCGCAGATCTGCAAAAAGCCGCGGATGCGCGCGGACTGAAACTGTTTATCCCCCCGCTGAGCCTGTGCGGCGACAACGCGGCGATGGTCGGCTGCCAGGGGTATTACGAGTATCTCGCGGGAACGCGCGCCGGCATGGACTTAAACGCCTTTGCGACTATGGATGTGAGCAACTGAATCACAGGCGATCCGACGCAGTAAAACGCAGACGGCGTTTTACTGCGTTCATCAGCGCTTTGCGCAGTGTTTTGCGCTTCTGAAAAATTTGACTTGACCAGCCCAAACTGTTATAATTGCTTGATTTCTGAGATACAACACGGAGAAAGCCGTATGTGGGTTTCCGATAAGTGGGCTGATTATGAGCTGCTCGATTGCTCCGGAGGTGAAAAGCTGGAGCGCTGGGGCCGCTATACTCTTGTCAGGCCGGATCCGCAGGCGATCTGGCATACGCCGAGAAAACACCCCGGCTGGCGTGATCCGGACGCCCGCTATACTCGTTCGCAGTCAGGCGGCGGACGCTGGGAATTAGGCGGCCGGAGGTCTGGGACCGGAGATCGGGAGCCGGCGATTGAAGACAGGGGAACCAATGGCTCCGACGGCGTTGACAGCAAGTCCCGTATGCCTGACAGATGGCGCGTCTCATACGGGAAACTGGCGTTCAATATCAGCCTCATGAACTTTAAGCATACCGGGCTCTTCCCGGAGCAGGCAGTGAACTGGGAATACATCACCGAAACGATCCGCGCCGCAAAACGCGAGATAAACGTCCTCAATCTTTTCGCGTACACCGGCGGGGCGACGTTAGCAGCCGCGGCAGCGGGCGCGAGCGTCTGCCACGTCGACGCTGCGCGCGGCATGGTCAATCGCGCGCGTGAGAACGCGAAATCGTCAAATCTGGAGGCCGGGCCGATACGTTGGATCGTAGACGACTGCGCCGGGTTCGTACAGCGCGAAATACGCCGGGGGAGAAGATACGACGCGCTGATAATGGATCCGCCGTCCTACGGCAGGGGGCCCGGCGGAGAGGTTTGGAAGCTCGAAGATGAGCTTTTCGGTTTTGTAAAACTATGCTCCGGAGTATTAAGCGACGAGCCGTTGTTCGTGCTTATAAACTCATATACAGCGGGATTGTCGCCCTCGGTATTATCCTATATTTCACAATCACTGCTTGGCGGAAGGGCGGAAAGCGGCGAGCTTGGACTGCCGGTCACGGCAAGCGGCATGGTTCTTCCCTGCGGGGCGTCCTGCCGGTGGACGGGCGCCTGACGCGTCAGCATTCAACAGCTTATATCAACGATCTTTTGGCCGGATCACTGCGCAAACGCGCAGATGGACCGATAACATACGAGGCCCGGAGACAGTATTAGTGGATAACGTCATCATCAAGACAGAAAAACTGGAATTCTCATACGCCGCGCAGGACGGAGAAGCGCCTGCGGCGGTTTTGCGCGGGCTTGACCTCGAAGTTGAAAAAGGTACGTTCGTTGCGATCATCGGACATAATGGATCCGGTAAATCAACGCTCGCGAAGAGTTTTAACGCGATCCTGCTTCCGCTTGGCGGGCGCGTCCTTGTCGGCGGCGCGGATACAGCGGACGAAAAACTGATACTTGACATACGCCGGCGCATCGGAATGGTTTTTCAAAACCCCGACAATCAAATAGTCGCGACCGTAGTCGAAGAGGACGTCGCTTTCGCGCCGGAAAACCTCGGCTATCCTTCCGACGACATACGCCGCCGCGTCGACGAAGCCCTGAAAATCGTAGGCATGTACGAGTACCGCGAGCACGCTCCCCATTTGCTGTCGGGCGGACAGAAACAGCGCGTGGCGATAGCCGGGGTTTTGGCTATGGAGCCGGAGTGCATCGTTTTCGACGAGCCGACCGCAATGCTCGACCCGCGCGGCAGGGCGAGCATAATTAAAGTAATACGCGACCTGCGCGACAATCATGGCGTAACGACAATACTTATCACGCATCATATGGACGAGGCTGTCAACGCGGACAGGGTCGTTGTTTTGTCGGATGGCGAGATTATCATGGACGGGACGCCGCGCGAGGTTTTTCTGGATGTAGAGACGCTTCATAAGGCGGGCCTCGACGTCCCGGAGACTACGGCGCTTATGCACGAACTCAAAAAGAGCGGTTTTGATCTTCCCACCGACGCGCTGACTGTCGAGGAATGCGCTGACGCCATATACGCGTCGGTTGCGACGCGTTAACTGTCGAGGAATGCGCTGACGCCATATACGCGTCGGTTGCGACGCGCTCACTGTCGGGGAATGCGCTGACGCCATATACGCGTCGGTTGCGACGCGCTCACTGTCGGGGAATGCGCTGACGCCATATACGCGTCGGTTGCGACGCGCTCACTGTCGAGGAATGCGCTGACGCCATATACGTCAATTTGAATCGAGAACTGAGTATTGAGCGAGATAATAAAAACTGAAAAACTGACCCACGTATACAGCGTAGATACGCCGTTTGAACGCGTCGCAATACGCGACGTCGACTTCACGGCGGAGAAGGGCGAATACCTCGGAATCATCGGGGCTACCGGTTCGGGAAAATCGACGTTCATCCAGCATTTGAACGGTCTTCTGAAACCGACTTCCGGGATCGTCCGCTTTAACGGCCGGGACATTCATGAATCAAAAGCATACACGCGCGAAGCGCGTTTTAAAGTCGGGCTTGTCTTCCAGTATCCCGAGTATCAGCTTTTTGAGACGACAGTATTCAACGATATTGCGTTCGGCCCGAAAAACATGGGCCTTCCGGAACATGAGGTACGGGAACGCGCGCTGGAAGCCGCGGGCTTCGCCGGGCTCGACGGATCCATAATGGAAAAATCTCCGTTCGAACTGTCGGGCGGCCAAAAGCGCCGCGCGGCTATTGCCGGGGTCATTGCGATGCGCCCGGAGGTGCTGATCCTCGACGAACCAACGGCGGGGCTCGACCCGCGGGGCCGCGACGAGATAGTCGGCAATATAATGAACTATAAACATGCCCATGGCGCGACCATTATCATGGTGACGCACAATATGGAGGAGATAGCGCGGACAGTCGACAGGATAGTCCTGTTTGAAAACGGGCAAATCGTCATGGAAGGCGCGCCCGCGCAGGTTTTTACCGAGAGCGAGCGGCTCGAGGCTCTGGGCCTCACTGTTCCAAGCGTCACGATGGTCGCCGCGCGCCTCCGCGCGCTGGGGCTTGAAATAAAGAGAGATGTCATAACGATCGCGCAGCTGCGGTCGGAACTTGAAAAATACAGAAACTCTTAGGGACTCGCTGGGTATCATAATAATCACACTGCTGTGATCGGAACTGGAAAAGCACAGAAAGGCATAATAAAAAACTGGTTGAGAAATGCTTAAGGACATAACGCTAGGTCAATACTTCCCGGGAAAAACGATCGTTCACAGGCTCGACCCGCGAACAAAGCTCGTGCTGATGGTTGCGTATTTCACGGCTTTATTCATGGCGAAAGGGCTGCTTGCCTACGCTCTTATGCTCGTCGTACTTATCACATTTCTTTCCCTGGCAAGAATCAAACCGAAAACCGCGATCAGCGGCCTGCGCCGAATCATGGTGATACTCCTTATTTCAGTGATATTCAACGTTTTCCTTATCAGAGGAGAAACCGTACTGTTTGAATACCGCAGGATAATGATAACGCGCGAAGGCGTCTTCACGGCCATATTCATGGCGGCGAGGCTCATGATGCTCCTGATCAGCGCGTTTATGCTTACGTACACCACGTCCCCCATCGCCCTGACCGACGGCATCGAGCGGATACTGAGCCCATTGAAGAGGATAAAGCTGCCGATCCATGAACTGGCCATGATGATGAGCCTGGCGCTGCGCATGATTCCGACCATCATCGAAGAAACTGATAAGATAATGAGCGCGCAGAAAGCGCGCGGCGCGGATTTTGAAAGCGGCGGGCTGATAAAGAGGGCAAAAGCCTTCCTGCCTCTGATCATACCGTTATTCGTCAGCGCGTTCCGCCGCTCCGAAGAGCTCGCGATCGCTATGGAGAGCCGCTGTTACCACGGCGGGAAAGGCAGAACGAGAATGAAGGTGCTGAAGACCGCGGCGCGGGATTACATCGCTCTGCTTTGCGGCGCAGCGATCATCGCCGCAGTGATACTATTGGGACGGGTAAACATTTGGCAGATATGAGAAATATCGAATCGCGAGATATCGCGCCGCAAAACATCGAATCGCGAAATATCGCGTTACGGATTATGTACGACGGGGCGCGTTATCACGGTTGGCAGATACAGAAAACGGAAACGACAGTCGCCGGTACGCTTGAGTCGGTGTTGTCGCGCCTTTGCGGCCATCCGGTAAAGGTACACGGCTGCGGCAGGACAGACGCCGGTGTTCACGCAGAACAGTACTGCGCCAATTTCAGGACAGGGTCATCCATACCGCCGGAAAGGCTGCCTCTCGCAGTCAACTCGCTGCTTCCGCCTGACGTCGCCGTCCAGAGCGCTGTGTACGCGCCGGATGATTTCGACGCGAACCTGTCTTGCATTAAAAAGGAATATTCATACAGGATATACAATTCGCGTATCGGAAACCCGTTTCATGAGGGCAGGGCGCTGTTTTATTCCCGGAAGCTTGACATTGACGCAATGAGGCGGGCCGCGCGCCATTTCGTCGGCGCGCATGATTTCGCGGCGATGCGCAGCGTCGGGACTGAAACGAAAACGACCGTCAGAACGGTCAGCTGGTACGAGATCGAGAAAAAAAACGGCCTGACAGAGCTGCGCGTCTGCGCGGACGGGTTTTTATACAATATGGCAAGGGCTATGGCAGGCACTTTACTGTATGTATCCGAAGGGAAAATTTCACCGGAAGACATTCCTTACATACTTGAAAAAAAAGACAGGAATCTCGCCGGCCCGACCGTACCGCCGGGCGGGCTGTATATGACCCGCCTGTGGTACGACGGAGAAGTCGGCGAATTGTTCGGGTGAGCCTTTCGAGAAAGCTATCGAATTGTTAACGTAATAGCTATCGAATTGTTAACGTAATTTTTATTTCTTTTTTCCAAAAAGAGTGATATAATTTCTAATTGCGGTTGAAGCGGAGACAATACAGATGACCGGTAACGGCAAACCAAACAGTAAACTGCGCAGACTAGTCAGAATAGCGTGCTCGATAGCCTCTCTGGCCGTGCTGACTTATATCACCGTATCCCTGATCTCCGGAAGGGGCCTGGGTTTGTCCCGGTTTTCCGGTCTGTTCTCTAAAAGCGAACCCGTTGAGACGGCGGACGATTACTTTTTCGACGTCGGGCGCGGCAGGACATTTGCCGACCTGGGCGGCGCTCTGGCCGCTGCCGGCACGCAGGGGATACAGATCCTTGACGCCGGGGGCGCCGAGACGCTCAGAGACCCGTACCTTATGTCGACCCCGGCGATGAACGCCCGTGAAGGCAGGGCCGTCGCTTTCGATATAGGAGGATTTTCAGTCCGCGCGTTTGACAGATCAGGTATTATCTCGTCCTTCGAAACGGACGACGCGATCATTAATGCTTCGATAAACCGGAACGGCTGGTTTTGCGTATGTACGCGGGAAGGCGGAGGTTTTAAGGGCGCCGTGGATGTATATAACGGCAGCGGCGCGGAAGTCTACAGGGTCAACATGGCAAACGGGTACGTGTTGTCCGCCGAACTATCGCCCGACAACTTGAAGCTGGCCGTCCTTACCCTGACGGATAACGGCAGCCGCGTCACATTTTTCAGTCTGGACAGCGAGACAGCGGACCACTCTTACGATTTATACGGCGGGCTGATCATTGACATCAGTTATCGCGCTGACGGCACTCTGCTTGCGGTATCGACAGGCGCGCTGATTGTGATCGACAGAGACGGCGCGGGCAGAGAGCTCTGCGGGTTTTCCGGCGCCATTCTCAGCGGATACGCGATAGGCTCGGATTACATTGCGCTTCATCTGCTCGATTACGGCGTCGGATATCGCGGGCGAATGATCGCTCTGGGCTTAAACGGAGACCTCCTTGGCGAGATCTCCACAGACCGGGAAATCATCTCAATAGCCGTCGGCGCCGACATTGCGGTCCTCCGGAACGATGGCTTGTCAATATTCAGCCGCAATTTTACTGAGTACCCCGTGTCCGGAGCGCCGGGTTCAACGGCGGGGGCGACGCGCGTTATCGCGCTCGGAGACGGGTCGGTCCTCGCGGCGGGCGACCATTCGGCTGTAGTTATCAGGTTCGAGTAAGGATTTTGTCTATGATAGTTCTTGCTATTGATTTAACTATAATAGCCATTGTCGTGTTTTGCGCCTGGCGCGGCTACAGAAACGGCCTGATACGCGGCGCGTTCGGCGTTGCGGCGCTGATTGTATCGCTTTTTGTGGCGAACATTGCCGCGAAAGCGTATTCGGAAGAGTTCACGGGGATCCTCAAGCCGTTTATTGGCGGTATAATCGACACGACGCTTTCAACAATGCGCGAAGACGAGGTCATTTACGAACCCGTCGATCATGGGCACGAGAACAAAACGGAGGATTTCGGAACGGCATATACCGCTCTTCGGCAGATCGGCCTTCCCGAACCGTCCGCTGTGCGGGTCGCGGACCTTGCCGTTGAGGGCAGCTCCGGCGGGTATCTCACAGACTTGATCGCCGATAAACTATCGTCGGTTCTGGCGTACGTCGCCGTGTTCGGGATAGCCTTTCTCCTGCTGGCGATAGTGTTCGCGGTGGTCGGAAACCTTGTTGGTTTCGTGTTCTCCCTGCCGGGCCTCAAGCTTGTAGACTCGATAGCCGGGGTGATTCTGGGCGCAGCGAAAGGCCTTCTCATTGTTTACACGATAGCTGCGGTACTCAGATACTTTGGATTACTGGCTTCGTCGACGGTCGAAGCGACGTCTGTGCTCAGTTATCTTATATATAACAATCCGATCGCGGATATGCTTGGTCTTTAGGTTCTGATTCCTCTACAGCAACACCGATGACGTGAGTTGATGCAGTGAAATCAAGTTATGGTGGTGGCGCGGTTGAAAATTCTTCCGAATATTCTTTCGATTTTTCGCATACTTCTGGTACCTGTCTTTATTCTGGTATACTTTTCCGATATGGACGATACGAACTTTTACGCGGTACTGGTTTATGCTCTTGCGACGCTCAGCGACTTTTTTGACGGCTTTCTGGCGCGCAGGTTCAAAGCGTCGTCAAACCTTGGCAAGATACTCGATCCGCTTGGCGACAAACTTATGACGGTCTCGGTAATGGCGTGTATCACAATAGACAAAGTCATACCTATTTGGGCGGTCATCGTGGCTGTAGTTAAAGAGTTACTGATGGGAACGGGCGGTATCATATTGTACAAGATCACGCACGCGGAGATCCCTCCGTCAAATCTTATCGGTAAAACTTCGACCGTCGTATTCTTTCTCGTATGCGTAGCTCTCATGCTGTTTCGAGACATTCCTTCCGGAGCGGCGACCGCAATGATTTCCGCGGCGATCGTGCTCATGCTGCTGGCTCTGGCGAGTTACATAAACACATACTTCACGGTAATGAAAAACAGGGAAAAGTAGGTAATATCAAATGCGACCAACATTATGCGCAAAATGCAAAAGAAACGCGGCAGTCATTTTCATTACAAAAATCGAAAACGGGCAGTCAACGCACGAGGGCATCTGCCTCAAGTGCGCGCGCGAAATGAACATCAAGCCCATTGAAGATATAATAAGAAGAATGGGACTGACCGACGAGGATCTTGAAAGCCTCACTGATGAAATGATGGAGGCTATGGGCGGTTTTGAAGGCATCGCCGAGCAGGAGGACAGCACGGAGGACGGAAAAACAGCCACGTTCCCGTTCCTCAACAGGCTCTTCGGCGGGCCGGACGATACGCCGCCGCGCGACTTCCCCCGCCCCGGGCGCGACCCGAAAGAGAAGGAGCCCGGCCCCGGCGGTCCGGGCGGCAAGAAGCGCAAGTATCTTGAGAGTTACTGCATCTCGCTTACGCGCCGGGCGGCCGATGGGAAACTTGACAGGATCGTAGGCCGCGAGGTCGAGACGGAGCGGGTCGTGCAGATTCTTAACCGCAGGCAGAAGAACAATCCCTGCCTGATAGGCGAGCCGGGCGTCGGCAAGACGGCGATCGCCGAGGGGCTCGCGCAGCGAATTTTCGACGGCAACGTCCCTTACAAACTGAGCGAGAAAGAAGTCTACATGCTCGATTTGACGGCGCTCGTCGCCGGGACTCAGTTTCGCGGACAGTTTGAGAGCCGCATGAAGGGGCTTGTCGAGGAGATAAAGACCAACGGCAACGTGATCCTTGTTATCGACGAGGTCCACAGTCTGGTCGGCGCCGGCGACGCGGAGGGTTCGATGAACGCCGCGAACATACTCAAGCCCGCTCTTTCGCGCGGCGAGATCCAGGTCATCGGCGCAACGACGTTTACGGAATACAGAAAGCATATCGAAAAGGATTCTGCGCTGGAACGAAGGTTCCAGCCCGTGATCATCACGGAGCCGTCGATAAGCGAAACCATCGAGATAATCATGGGAATCAAGCATTATTACGAGTCGTACCACGGCGTCTCGATATCGGATGAGATGGCCCGGCAGTCCGTTATACTTTCGGAGCGGTATATCACCGACAGATTCCTGCCGGACAAGGCGATCGACCTTATTGACGAGGCGTGCTCGGATATGAACCTGAAAAGCGAGATCATCGCGAGAAAAGACGCGATAGGCAAAGAACGGCGCGATCTGCAGAAAGAGCGCGAGATGATAATTGCAGAGCCGAACAGCAATGATTACGCGCGCCTTGCAGAAATTCGCAGCCTTGATCTGCGCCTTTCAAGCGAACTCGACGATCTTGAGATGAAGGGCGCCCCGGCGCTGACTCTTGACAATCTGGCGAGGGTCATCGAGCTTTGGACAAAGATCCCCGCGTCGAGTATTCGCGAGGATGAGTTCAAGCGTTTGTCGGAGCTTGATAAGAGGCTGAAGGAGCATATAATCGGCCAGGATGACGCGGTCGACAACGTTTGCGCCGCTATCAGGCGCAACAGGGTCGGGATATCTCCGAAACGCAAGCCGGTATCTTTCATTTTCATCGGCTCGACGGGCGTCGGGAAAACGGAGCTTGTGAAAAGGCTGGCGTCGGATCTTTTTGATTCGCCGGAGTCTCTGATAAGGCTTGACATGTCGGAGTTCATGGAGAAACATACGGTTTCGCGCATCATCGGATCGCCGCCGGGCTATGTCGGCTACGATGAGGCGGGTCAGCTTACGGAGAAGATCCGCCGCAAACCCTACAGCGTGATATTGTTCGACGAGATAGAAAAGGCGCATCCGGACGTTATGAATATCCTGCTTCAGATACTTGACGACGGGCATATCACAGACGCGCACGGTCGATTGGTAAACTTTGAAAACACCGTCATCATTATGACAACTAACGCCGGCAGCGATAAGAAAGACGGCGCGGTCGGCTTCAACCGCACGATAAACGAGCAGGGCAAGGAAAAGGCGGAAAAGGCCCTTAAGGATTTTCTCAGGCCCGAGTTCATTAACCGCGTGGATGAGATCGTCTATTTTAATCACTTGTCTGAAGAGACGTTCAAGCAGATCGCGAAGCTCATGCTCGACGAGCTGCATGACTCGATGGCTGAAAAGCCGATAGAGCTGCGCTGGGACGAGAGCCTTATCGACTACCTGACGGAGAAATCCTTCTCCCGGGCGTACGGCGCGCGCAATCTCCGACGCCTGATCCAAAAAGAGATCGAGGACAGGATCGCCGCCGAGATGATAGCCAGTTACTCGCGTCCGATAAAACAGGTCGGCCTGACTGTCAGAAACGACGAGATTCAATTAATTGCTGTTTAGCGCTGTTTCTACGGAGATCGAAGCTATACTAGCGTGCGTAAATATTCGCCACGCTGCGCCGGTCTTTTTGCTCTCAGGCGGCGCGTCAAAACCTTGAAAGGCTGCTAGCATTCCTGCGGCTTTGCCACACCACCTGAGAGCAAAAATCCTCGGCGGATCATTGGCAAATATTTACGCACGCTAGTATAACACGGTTCCTGCGGAGACGATGTTTCCATATAATTTAAAGATAGGCGGTCGGCGAGTATGTTACTGAAGAATAAGGTCGGGATAGTTACCGGTGCGGGAACGGGAATAGGCAGAGCATGCGCGATACGGTTCGCTAAAGAGGGCGCTAAGCTTGCGCTGTTCGACGTATCCGACGAAAAGACGAACGAGACAAGAGCGCTGATTCTCGGAGACGATCCGTCGGCGGAGGTAATATGCCTGAATGTTGACGTATCCGATGAAAGCGCCGTCAAGGCCGGCGTAGAAAAGGCCGCCGGGGATTTCGGGCGGCTTGATTTCGCGCATAATAACGCCGGAGTCATGATGACGCCGGCGCCCGTCGGAGAGGTGGACAGCGCGAAATGGGAACGCGTCATGCGGATAAATCTGTTCGGAGCGTTCTACTGCGCCAAGTATGAGATAATTGAGATGCTGAAAACCGGCGACGGCGGTTCGCTGATTTTCACATCGTCAGTCGGCGGTCTGATGGGAACGCCGAGTTCGTCTGATTACGTTTGCTCAAAACACGCGGTCATCGGGCTGATGAAGGCTATTGTATGCGACTACGCGGCAAGGGGCATCCGCTCAAACGCCATATGCCCCGGACAGATCGATACGCCTATGTGGGAGGCGATAAACGGCGCCAGGTTCGATTCGCCCGAGGATTACGCCAGATACAACGCGTCGCGGAACCCCATGCGAAGGCTCGGCCTGCCGGAGGAGATAGCGGCGGTCGCGGCGTTTTTGGCGTCCGACGAATCCTCCCATATTACGGGCGTCGCCCTTCCTGTCGACGGCGGCCACATGGCGACTAACGGGACATATTTTAATTAAGCGGCGACCGCTCGCGGGGTATCTGAAAACACAAGTTATGTAAGCATAGATGGAGGGTTTTTCTATGGATAAGGTACGTTTCGGCAAGACAGAACTGATGGTCAGCAAGATCGCTTTCGGCGGCATACCCATTCAGAGGCTGAGCGTCCCGGAAGCGGCGGAGGTCGTTCGCGGGGTCGTCGGGCTTGGGGTGAATTTTCTGGACACCGCCAACGGGTATACGGACAGCGAGGAAAAGATAGGGCTGGGCGTCAAGGGCATACCCAGGGACAGCCTGGTCATCGCCTCGAAATCAGGCGCGCGGGACAAAGCGAAATTCGTCGAGAACCTTGATCTTACGCTTAAGCGGCTGGGCACTGATTATGTGGATATATACCAGCATCACGGTATATCCTCGATCGACGACTATAATGTGATCATGGGCGAAGGCGGCGCCAACGAGGGTATGATGGAAGCCGTCCGCGCGGGCAAGGTGCGTTTTCCGGCGTTTTCCAGCCACAGCATCCCTGCTGCTATTGAAATCATGAGAAAAGAAAAGTTCTTCGCCGTGCAGCTCCCATTCAACTATGTCGACGATGAAGCCTCGAAAGAGGCGATCCCGCTCGCTAAAGAACTTGACATGGGTTTCATCGCGATGAAGCCGTTCGGCGGCGGTCTGCTTGGCGACGCGAAACTCTCTATAAAATATCTCTCCCGGTTCGACAGTATCTTGCCGGATCCCGGCATTGAGAAACTGTCGGAGATGGAAGAGATAGTGCGTATCGTCGAGTCCGGCGAAGCGTTCTCCGACGACGACGCGGCTGCTATCGAGAAGATAAGGGCCGAACTGGGAGACAGTTGGTGCCACCGCTGCGATTACTGCAGGCCGTGCCCGCAGAATATATCGATCAGCGGAGTTCTAACGGTCGAAAGCTTTTTCAAGCGCATGCCCATCGAGCGCACGATCGCGATGGCCGGGCAGAACATGGAGAACGCCAGGACTTGCCTGGAGTGCGGGGAATGCGTCAAGAGATGCCCGTATAATCTGAATATCCCCGAACTTATTAAAGACAGGCTTGCCGCCTGGGACAGCCGTCTCGCGGAAAGCCGATAAAGGGTATAGCTTGCCGGGAAGCAATCTGATGCCTGGAACTTTTTAGGGCGGCAGAATGCCGCCCCTACTCACTGATCCCTACTCCCTGGCGCCTAAACCCTGGCGATCCCTGTTACATCTGCGCGCCGGGGCGCGCGTTGCTGCAATGACCCTGTTACATTTGCGCGCCTTTAGCCCACAGCGCCGTGTCGGCGAGGGTTTCCCTGAGCGATCGCGTAATGTAATCCAGTTTGCCGCTTGCTTTGTCGTGAGAAAAAACGCTGTTCTCCGATAGGGTATTCAGCGAGTACCGCGTGAAAAGAGGAGTCTTGCGCGCAAGCCTGTAGTAAAGCTCAGTAAATGGCGCTGCCGCCTTTGCCAACCACATAGGCAGGTAGCGCTTCAGCTTTTTCAAGGCGCCGACCTGAGCCAGCGTGTCGAACAGCTCCTTTAGGTCCACGAAGCGGTTTGAAAGTATATAGCACTCCCCGCTATTACCTTTCTCGGACGCGGCGACGACGCCCGCGGCCACGTCCCTGACGTCGACAAAGTCATACCCGCCGTGTATAGCAGCAGGGAGCCTGCCGCGTATGAACAACGTCATCAGCCTTGCCATGTTGCCTGTTTGCAGCCCGTTCGGCCCGATTATTCCCGAAGGGTGTACGACGACGGCGTCGAGCCCGGTTCCGGCTGCGTCCAATACCAGTTGGGTGGCAATGGCCTTGGTCTTGTCGTAGTACCCGCTGACAGCGCCGGGGTCGAAGGTCTGCACTTCCCGCATGACCTGCCCCCTCGGCAGCGACGGGATAGCGTGCACGGAGCTGATATACACCAGCCGCCTGACGTTATGCTTTTCGCACAGCTCAATAATGTTTTTAGTACCGCCGACGTTGACGTCATAGACCCTGCGATCCTCTTTCCTCGAGATCGAGACGATTCCGGCGCAGTGAATGACTATCAGGCCGTCCGGCGGTTGAGCGCCGAACAGGGGCTCGAGCGAAGCCGTATCGCATACGTTTCCCGTGTATTCCTCAAGTAAATCGCGGTTTATGTCAATGAAGCCGGGGCATGTTTCGCCGGGCAGCACGAGAGCGCGGACATGTTTACCACTCGAAAGCAGTTCCCGCGTGATATAGCCGCCCAGATGCCCGGCGGCGCCCGTTACGATGTATGCAATATTATTCAAGCCGACCACCTCTTATATCTATCATGATGTATCAGTACGCGAGCCGCCGCGTCTGTACTCTGCTTCGCATGAAAAGTCGCGTGGCCGGCTCCAATAGCATACCATCGCTTTATCCCTGCCCCGGGATGTGCGTCTGCCGGCCTCCGCCTGACGATTCACGCATCATCAGAGTTCATCCCCGGCGCCCCGCGTACTGAAATATCACGATCGCCTATTCCTGTCAGCAGTTGAAACTCCGCTTGATTTTTCTACTTGCTTGTATTATACTTACAATATGTATTTTAATCAACAGCCTGTTCGCTATCAATCGCCTGCCATCTGACAAAACGGGACGCAACTGTTCGGGTAGTTTCTTTTACCGGGAATTATGGAGGATTACGTGAGTAATATGGAAACGGGGGCAAAAAAAACAGACCGCAGGGTACTGTATACGAAAATGTTTCTGCGCGAGTCGCTGCTGGCGCTGATGATGGAAAAACCGATATCAAAAATAACGCCTACAGAGCTGTGCAGGCATGCCAGGATGAACCGCAACACTTTTTATACGCATTACGACAGTCCGGAGGCGCTTCTTGCGAGTATTGAGGACGAGCTTTACGAGCAGATCAGAAAGTCGCTGGAGCGATCGCTGGACAGCGGAAGCATAACGGCGCTGCTGACAGAGATTTGTCAGGCGATATTCGATCACCGCGACCTCTGCGCGGTTTTATTTTCTGAGTACGGCGACAAGGATTTTCTGAGTCGCATCATCGGGCTGGCGCACGACAGGACCGTAACCGAGTGGACTTCGCTTGGAATGGGGCGGGACAACGAGCAGGTCGAACTGCTTTACCGCTTCTCGGCAAATGGCAGCGTTTCCGTTATACAGCAATGGATACAGGACGGCATGAAGAAAAGCCCGCATGAAATCGCTCAGTTTCTGGAAAGAGCAAGTTTCTTCGGGCTGCACGGTTTTATAAATCAAAATGGGGGATGTTGAAATGAAACTGGTTTCGTGGAACGTAAACGGGCTGAGGGCATGTATAAAAAAAGGCTTCATGGAAGCGTTCGAGCGTATTGGCGCGGATGTGTTTTGCGTACAGGAAACGAAGATGGAACGCTCTCAGTCCGGGACCGAGTTTGGCGGGTATCTGGAATACTGGCTCAGCGCCGATAAAAAAGGGTACTCCGGCACGGCGACATTTACTAAAAGCGAACCGCTTTCCGCGTCTTACGGTATGGGAATTGACGAGCATGATCACGAAGGGCGCGTTATCACTCTGGAATACGGCGCGTTTTTCCTTGTCAATGTGTATGTTCCGAACTCCAAAGACGGGCTCCTGCGGCTTCCCTACCGGATGAAATGGGAGGACGATTTCCGGGAGTTCGTCATTCGACTTGATAAAGTCAAACCGGTCGTTATATGCGGGGATCTGAACTGCGCCCACGAGGAGATCGATATTAAGAACGCAAAATCGAACGAGCGCAACGCAGGTTTCACAATAGAAGAGCGCGATAAGATGACGGAGCTTCTGGACGCCGGGTTTACGGATTTCTTCCGCCATTTCAATCCCGACAGGCGCGACGCGTATACCTGGTGGTCGTACAGGGCCGGCGTGCGCGAGAAAAACATCGGATGGCGCATCGATTATTTCCTGGGGTCAACGCGCCTTACGGAAAAGGTCGTCGATACGGGCATCTATCCCGAAGTCTACGGGAGCGACCATTGCCCGGTTTGGCTGGATATAGATGTGTAGGTAACCGATAATTAATAAACTTGATTGTCATCATGACCAATGCCTCCGCCGGAGGCAGCGTGAAAGATCTTTTCATTGGATTTGCGCATGATCGCGGTGGTAAGATTCTTTACCTGCGCCTTTACCATAAAGGCGCTGATCAGAAAGACAGTGGTGGCGCCGGCTTTTTCCTTCTGTATAAATCATATATGAACAAAACTACGGCGAACGCGAGGCAGACGAACGCAGTGAACTGAAACCGGTAGCGAGTGGAATCCCCGCCGAGCGCGAGCGTCAGGTTCGTCATGATGACCGGCGACAGGAAGTGCCCGCCGCCCGGGGCGATACAGCAGACAAGCATGGTAGCGGTCGCTGAGTTTGTGGGGTCGGAGAGGTTCGAAACATTGAATATGCAGCGCGGCACGAGCAGGCTCATCGTTGAGCCGCAAAGGAACATCGCGACAAGCGTAACCCCGAGCGAAGTCGGGAAAACATTCATAAGGGTAAACCCGATAGCCATCAGGATGAATGATACCGCAAAGATAAAGTCGCCGATGAGCTGCGACAGTTTCGGGAACAGCAGCCCGATCGCGACTCCGCCGCCCATCAGAAACGCCGATGCGACGCCCGCCGTCGACGGATCGCCCACGTTTCCGTTTGCGAGATGCGTCGATATGTTTATCGTTGCGACATTATATAAAACCATAAATACCACTATAAGCAGCGCGTAGTAATAAGTTCTGGAAGGCAGCTTTGTGCGCTCCGCGGCGTTTCCCGAAACGTCCGTGATTTTTATATCCTTTGGTATAACAATTAAAGCGACTATGATCACCGGAATCGCTAAAAGCATTTGCAGATGTCCGCCGTACCATACGAAGGTGATGAGCCAGCCGCACAGAAGGCTCATTAGCAGCCCCCCGCAGTTTATACACGAAAACGACAAGCCCGAAATGAACTGGCGTTTTTTTTCGTCGAAATTGTCAAACATAATGCTCTGCGCGCTCGGTACAAAGATACCCATGCCCACCCCGATGCACGTATTCATCAGGCAAAGCTGCCAGAACTGCGTGTGCAGGACGAAAGCCACCGCGCCTGTGATCGCTATCATGGACAGGCCGAAAACCGTCATGAATTTTTTTGACGCGAAGCCGTACCTGATAAGCATCGCGCCGGCGAACCCCGCTACGACCGCAACGAAACCGGGCAGCGCCATCGCGGTCTGGATCGCCTGCAGCGGCATAGCCGGGAACGCCTGTGTCGCTATGAGATTTGTAGCCGGCAGGATCGAAAACTGGGGCATTTGAAACAGCGCCATCACCAGTATCGTCCACATCAATGCTTTGCTGCCTTTTTCTTCAGCCATTACCGCACCATTCCTCTTTTAGTTTTCTGAAATAAACTTTATCATGGTTCGTTGCACGACAGCCCGTTCATTATCCGGGATATATGCGTGCAGCGAGTTGCAAATGATCAATTCACCGACAGGCGCGCCGTTAATTCCTGACTTGAGCGTTTCCAGGCTCCTGACGGATACCAGCTCGTCGGAGAGCGAGTAGACCGCCGTAACCGGTACACGAGTGAGCGGCAGAGTTTTCTTTGTCGCCTGGATAAGCTTCTCCAGTTCTATTAGGGGCCTGGTTATGCCAACCAGACGAAAACGCGGCAAAAATCTGTGGTAGGCGCCGGAGGCGAGCCAGTAAAAGAACGAAAACCGGACGCTGTTGCCCGCTATGTATGCAGCCTTGACAGGATGATTCCTGCGATAAAATATCATCTTTAAACGGTTGATCGTTGCTTTCGCTGAGAAAAGCGCCAGTTTAAAGGGGCTCGCGATCATCATAACTCCACGCACGCGCCCGGCGGCGGGATTTACTCCGGCCTCGCGCGATTGCGGGTCGTCGCGCGGCTGTTCGTCGCTGCTTGATTGCCGGTCACTGCTCGCTTCCCCGGCGTCGCGCAAACGCCCTGCGCCGGATTTTATTGCTGCGTTCAGCGCCAGAAGGCCGCCCATCGAGTGCCCGACAAGCCAGATTTTACCATGATCCCGGGAAAACCGCACTACTTCGTCATTGACGTGATTCTGCCACTGTTCCATAGTCGAAAACGCGAATTCTTCCGCAAAGCTTCCATGTCCGGGCAGCAGCAGCGACGCGACGGAGTAACCCTGTTGGTACATGGCCTCGGAAAAACCGTCAAAATATCGCGGCGACCCCATGAAGCCGTGAATAAACACTACGAGACCTTTTTCGGCAGGATTGACGCGAAAGGCCGGCGCGTGAGCATCGTTCATATGATATCAGGCTCCTTGTGAGTTGAGCAGTCTGTTCCGCCGGTCCCTGGTAACCGCTGCAAGATAATCCGGAAATCCTTGACGACACACTGCGTCTGCTCCTGCGCTGGTCCCGGGTAACCGCTGCTCACCTTAAACCCTGTCCGCCGGTCCCTGACTCCTGTTCCGTTTGACCTGTCCCCCGCAACTCCATAAAAAAACCGGAGAGCAGCGCGGAGCATTCTTCGGCGAGTATCCCGCCTGTTATGCGGACGGCGCGCCCGTAGGGTTCCATGAAAAGGTTGCATACGCTGCCGCATGAGCCTGTCGTTTCATCGCGGGCGCCGAAAAACAAGTTGTCGACGCGCGACATTATCACCGCACCCGCGCACATCGGGCACGGTTCGAGCGTGACGTATAACGTGCAGCCGGACAACCGCCAGTCTCCGAGCGTCCGACAGGCTCCGTCGATTGCCTCCAGTTCTGCGTGAGCTGTCGCGGCCCTGCTTCTTTCGCGGCGGTTGCGGCCGCTGCCTATAACTGTGCCGCTCCCGTTGACGACGACGCAGCCGACAGGCGCTTCACCGTCGGAACCCGCCTCGCGCGCCAGCTCCAGCGCTAAGCCCATATAGTACTCATGGTTCAGCAAAATAATGCAGCACTCTCTCTCGGCGCCTGGACGGCGCGTTTCTCGCTAATTTTTTTCCAACTTTTCAAGAACGCCTATAAAGTATTCCGGCAGCGCGGCGGAAAGCTCCATCGGTTCGTTTGTCGTCGGATGCTTAAACCGCAGTTTTCGCGCGTGCAGGCACTGGCCGGACAGTCCAAGCTCAGTCTTTTTCCGCCCGTATACGACGTCGCCGAGGACAGGATGACCGATATAGGCCATATGCACGCGTATCTGGTGCGTTCGCCCCGTTTCAAGACGGCACCTCACATGCGTATATCCCCGGTATACGGCGACGACCTCGTAATGTGTCACTGCAGTCCGTGAGTTTTTGTCCGTCACGGCCTGGCGCTTCCTGTCGACGGGGTGGCGGCCGATCGGAGCGTCTATCGTTCCTGCCGGACTCTTTACCACTCCCCGAACGACGGCGTCATACTCCCGCGTCAGCGTCCGGGCGGATAGCTGCGACGCCAGCGCCAGATGCGCGCGGTCGTTCTTTGCCGCGATGACCAGCCCTGACGTATCCTTGTCGATCCTGTGTACGATGCCCGGCCTCCTGACGCCCCCGACGCCGGAAAGGCTGCCTTCGCAGTGATATAAAAGAGCGTTGACAAGCGTGCCGTCCGGATGTCCGGGCGCCGGGTGCACCACCATTCCGCGCGGCTTGTTTACGACGACGACGTCTGCGTCCTCATAAACGACGTCGATCGGAATATCCTGCTGTATGGCGCCGGAGGGTTCGGGTTCCTCCGGCGCCACTGAGTACTCTTCTCCCGGCGATACTCTATGGTTTTTCCGAACGGGCGAGCCGTTAAGCGTTACCCTCCCCGAATCAAGAAGCCTCTGCGCGGCGCTTCTTGTCAATCCGGGAAGATTTTCGGCGAGGAACACGTCCACGCGTTCCCCGCCGTCTTCCGCTTTAATCCTCGTCATCTTCGAAACCGTAGTCCCGCAGCAAATCGTCCAGATCGTAATTTTCCACCAGTTCCGTCAGCTCCGATTCCAACGTTTCCAGCGCGTTAAGCGCGGGCGACGCCGCTGCCGGCGGTTCTGGTTCGTGTTCAATATACGCTATTGGTTCCGTTTCATAGTCGGCGTCCAGCCCCGCCGGGCCGGCGCCGTCGTAATCAGCCGGTTTCATGGCGAACGTATCGAAATCGGGCTGATCCTGCTCGTACTCATAATCATTTTCATAGTGGACCGGCTTTGGCATGGCGGGCGCGTCAAAATCGTCCGTTATCTCCGTATCCTCGTAAAAGAGCTTGTCGTAGTCGATCTCTTCATGCTCTTCCTGATATTCGTAGTCATCATCTGCCGGTTCTGATTCATCATCGTCTGAGACTGATACAGGATCTTCCAATCGGTCTCTTCCGGATTTAGTAGACGATACTATAAAGAATACACAGAAGGTGATCCCGCCAAGCGTGATGAAAATATCGGCTATGTTGAAAATCGCAAACGTCATGAAAGTCGTCCTGAACATATCGACGACATATCCGTGGAACACCCTGTCGATAAGGTTTCCGACTGTGCCTCCGAGAACGGACGCAAGGCCGAGAGTGCCCCAGAACCCCTCGTTGTATCTGAGCAGTATCGCGATAAGCACAAGCGCCGCAACGAACGCGATACCCGCCAACAGCCATCTCTGTTCGGGCAATATGCTAAACGCGGCGCCGGAGTTTCTCACATGCAGCAGGTTCACAACGCCATTAATAATAACTGTTTCCTCATTGACAGCCAGAGTGAGCACTATCCAGCGCTTGAATAATTGATCCAGTACGACTATGAGCGCCGCGAATACAAAACAAAGCATATCTATTTACCAATCCTTGTTACACTTTATGACACATGTTGATCTTTATTCAATGCGGTCACGACGTCGGCGCATCGGGGGCACAGCTCCGGATGCTGAGCGTCGGTTCCGACTTTCTTGTCGTGTACCCAGCAGCGCGAGCATCTCGGCGCGTCGCTCAGGGAGACTGTAACAGTCACGCCCGGGAAATCCACGCCGGAGAATCCCTGCCGGCGGTCGCCCGCGCCGCCTTCTCCGACGATCCCGCTTTCTCCACCGATCCCGCTTTCTCCGCCGTCCATGACAATATCGACCGCCGACACAATGAACAGCGTTTTAAGATCCTGCCCTGAGATTTCCTCAAACGCGCCGGCCGCGCCGGAGCTTACATACAGCGTAACTTCGGCGTCAAGAGGCTTTCCGATGATCTTATCCGCGCGAGCAAGTTCCAGCGCCTTATTGACGTCCGCGCGCAGGCGCAGGAGTTTATCCCACATCGCCTCGCGATCCGGTGTGAACGCGCGCTCCGGCTGTTCGGGCGGCATCGGATTGAACAATACGCTGTCGCGATGCGCGTCAAGGCCGTGCGGCATTTCCGCCCAAATCTCTTCGGCGGTGAATGCCAGTATGGGCGCAAGCATACGCACAAGCGCGTCAAGAATGATGAAGATCGCCGTTTGCGCGCTGCGTCTGGACAACCCGTTCGTTTCGTCGCAGTACAGCCTGTCCTTAATCACGTCAAGATAAAAGTTCGACATATCGACGGTACAGAAATTATGGACGCCGTGATAGATAGTATGAAACTCGAATCTTTCGTACGCCGCTCTTACGTTTGACGTCAGCCTCTCAAGCCGCGCGAGCGCCCAGCGGTCGATCTCCGGCATGTCTTGAAGCGCCACAAGACTGTCCGGGTCGAAACCCTTGAAATTCCCAAGAATGAACCTCGCGGTGTTGCGTATCTTTAAGTATATATCGGACAGCTGCCCGAGGATACCTTTCGAGATACGGCCGTCGGTCCTGTAATCGGTAGACGCCACCCACAGCCTGAGGACATCCGCTCCATAGTCCTTGATGACGTCCTCCGGAGCGACCGCGTTTCCGAGTGACTTATGCATGGCCTTACCCTCGCCGTCGACAGTCCAGCCATGCGTGATGACAGTTTTGTACGGCGCGACTCCGTTGACCGCGATGCTTGTGAGCATTGACGACTGGAACCAGCCGCGGTACTGGTCTCCGCCCTCAAGGTACAGATCCGCGGGGAAAGCAAGGCCCGGGAAACGCCCGGATCTCAATACGCCCGCGTGCGTCGAGCCTGAGTCGAACCAGCAGTCCAGCGAGTCGGCGCCCTTAGTGAACCGTCCGGCGCCATTATCGGAGCTTGCGCCATTATCGGAGCTTGCGCCGTTGTCGGAGCTTGCGCCATTGTCGGAGCTTGCGCCATTGTCGGAGCTTGCGCCGTTGTCGGAGCTTGCGCCGCAGTGCGGACAAGCGAACCCTTCGGGAAGAATTTCCTCCGCTTCCATTTCGTGCCAGGCGTTGGAGCCTTTATCTCCGAACAGCGTCGCTACCGCCTCGATCGTCGCGGCGGTACAGACCGGCTTGAGGCAGGCCGTGCAGTAGAAAACCGGTATAGGCAGGCCCCAGTGGCGCTGACGGGAGATACACCAGTCCGAGCGCTCCGTCAGCATACCGACCATGCGCTCCTTACCCCACTCCGGTATCCATCTGATACCGTCGCACGCCTCCACCGCAGTCGCCTTCATCGCGTCGACGGAAGCGAACCACTGTTCCGTAGCCCGGAAAATGACCGGGTTTTTACAGCGCCAGCAGTGCGGGTACGAGTGCGTTATCTCCTCCGACGCAAAAAGCGCGCCGCTCGTTCTCAGGTCCGCCGTTATCGCGTCGCCCGCCTTGGAGTAGTACTGCCCCGCGTACTGCAGCGCGTCGCCCGTCATGACCCCGTGCGCGTCGACCGGCGTGACCATTTGCAATTGCGGGTACTTGCGGCAGACAATGAAGTCGTCCACGCCGTGACCGGGCGCGGTATGGACGCAGCCTGTTCCCGCTTCCGTAGTGACGTGATCCCCCAGTATGACCAGCGATTCGCGGTCGTAAAAGGGATGCTGCGCGGTCACGAGCTCAAGAGCCCTTCCCGGCAGTTTTTTCAGGATCTCATACTTTTTGACCCCGGCTTTTTGGAACACTGTTTCCGCAAGCGCCGACGCGACGACAAGAACTTCGCCCTCCGCCGCGCAGACAGCGTATTCTATATCCGGTCCGAGGCATATCGCCAGATTCCCCGGCAGCGTCCACGCTGTAGTCGTCCAGATAAGAAAATACGCGTTTGAGGCGCCGGGCACGCCGTCGAGCGCGCCCCTGTCGTCTTTGATCTTAAATCTGACAAAGATAGCCGTGCAGGGCGCGTCGGCGTATTCGATTTCGGCTTCGGCGAGCGCCGTCTCGTCGGTCGGGCACCAGTAAACGGGCTTAAGGCCTTTGTAGATATAGCCCTTTTCATACATTTTACCGAAAACGCGGACTTCTTCGGCTTCAAACGAAGGCGTCATCGTCAGATAGGGATCGTCCCAGTCGCCTATAACGCCCAGCCGTTTGAACTGCTCGCGCTGCCTGTCGACGTAATCGGAAGCGAACTCACGGCAGGCGTTCCGGAACTCGGGGATCGACATCTTTTTTCTGTCGAGTTTATTCTTCTTTATTATCGCGCTCTCGATCGGCATCCCGTGGTTGTCCCAGCCGGGCGTATACGGCGCGAAATAGCCGGACATATTTTTGTATCGGATTATTATGTCCTTGATCACCTTGTTCATCGCGGTGCCGATGTGGATATCGCCGTTTGAGAACGGAGGCCCGTCATGCAGTATAAACGCGGGTTTTCCCGCGTTTTTTTGCATCAATGTTTCGTAGACCTTCTTTTTATACATAGTTTCCAGCATGTCCGGCTCGCGTTTCGGAAGGCCGGCCCGCATGGGAAAGCTCGTTACCGGTAGGTTTATCGTCGCGTTGTAGTCCTGGGGCATGTGGGTTCTCCTCTCCGTTGCGCGGGATCTCCTGTTATCTTCTTCTGGCGTCAAAATTTGAGCCGAATTTTAAATCGTCAAAATCGAACTTTGGTCTTGGCGTTACCGCGTCTTCAGATCCGTCGACAGAAAAAAGCTTTGTGGGCTCGTCGTCGCCGTCGGCCGGGTCAGACTGCTGCTGAGCTTGCTGCGCCTGCGGCTGGGACTGAGACTGCTGCTGCGGCTGAGGCTGCCGGACGGACAGCGCGCCGTTTGCCTCGTTTTCCTGCGATGGAAAATCCGCGCTCGTCAGTCTCTCAACAGCATTGCCTATCTGCTCCGCCGTCTCGGATATCTGCTCTTCCAGCGTTTGCGGCGTCGGCGCGGGGGCGGGCTCCGGGCGCACCGCGCGCCGGGCCGCCTCGAGCTTCGTCAGAAATTCCGAATGCTTGCGCATTATCGCTTGAGAAAGCTCTATGAACTTCGCCGTTTCTTTTGCCGCGACAGTCAGGCGCAGTTCCTCATCGGCAATGCGTTCCGATATTTCCGAAAGCCTGTTTCTGGCTTCGATGTCGGCGCCCCTCAGAGTTTCTTCTTTCTTTTTATTTGCTTCAAGCGTTATTTCCTCGCCCATACGCTGCGCGGTCAACAGCGCCATTCGCATAGCGTCCTCGGTCGAGCGGTACTCTTCGACCTTTTCGACAAGAACCTTAAGCTTGCTTTTAAGTATCGCGTTTTCTTTGTACAGCGCGGCATAATCAGCGGACAGCGCTTCGAGGAAGTCGTCGACCCCCGTCATGTCATACCCGCCGAAAACGGCTTTTACAAATACTTTATCTGTGATTTCCTGCGGAGTCAGCATCAGTCTTCCATCCTTTATTATGTATTAGGCGACCGCCTATCGCAAATGTACCCGCCGGTTACCAAGTCGCCCGTTGGTTACCAAGGCAACCGCCGGTTACAAAGGCAACCGCTGTCTGCCTAGAAGAACCCGTTGTTCTCAAGCTCGTCGATCAAATCGCCAAGTATGTTGACATTATACGGCGTGATAAGATATGTGTTTACAGCTATTTTCTTGATTTTTCCGTCCTGGGCGTAGGCGACGCCGCTGAGAAAGTCGACAAGCCGGCGCGAGATATCCGGCTTCGTAGCCTCAAGATTCAGGACTATCGTGATGCGCTCGCGCAGTTGATCCGCGATCGCGGCGGCTTCTTCAAACTTTTCAGGGTTATGAAGAGCGACCTGCAACTGCGCTGTCGCGTGAATACTGTAGACTTTATTACCGCCGCGCTGATCCTCAAACCCCCCGTAAGCGCTTCTTGCCTGCGCCGGAGGCCTTGGCATAGGAGGAAGATCATCGGGCTTTTTTGGCTGAAAGTCGTCGAAATCATCCTCGTCGTCATAAGGCTTGGTCAGCTTCCTGAATTCATTAAACAATCCCAATTAGGAGTCCTCCTTTGGCGCCTTCCATACTCACGAGAGAGTGTACTCGCGCGGCGTCGTTTTGGTCGTCAGCGGGCGGAAATAATTATGCGGCGGATGATGCGAAATTATTGCGCGCGCGTTCCGAATATAGCCGAACCAACTCTGACCATGTTCGAACCCGCTTTTATCGCGTCGACATAACTGTCGCTCATACCCATTGACAAATATTTCATGTTGACATTATCGTATTTTTTTTTGCTCATGTCAACAAAAAGCTGATAAATTGCGTCAAAATAGTAACAATTCTTTTCATTTTTTTCATAAATTGGCGGAACCGTCATTAAGCCGAGAACATTTACGCCTTTTATTTGCGAGGCGGCGCCAAGGATATCATCGATCTGTTCCGGAAGAACTCCGGATTTTTGAGGCTCCCTGCCGATATTGACTTCGATAAGTACGTTTTGCGTGATACCGCGTGAAACCGCCGTTTTTCCGATCAGGCTTATCAGCGCCGCCGAGCCGACGGATTCGATAATATCGCAAAGGCCTACTATCCGGGCGGTTTTGTTTGATTGCAGATGCCCGATAAAGTGCAGGGGCGCCCCGGCATACGCATTTCCCTCATTTTTCTCCAGCATCTCCTGGACACGATTCTCGCCTATGGCGTCGACCCCGGCGGCAATCGCTTCCCTGACCATTCCCGCGGGTTTTGTCTTTGCCGCCGCGACAAGAGTTATGTCGCCGGGCCCGCGGCCTGAAGCGGCGGCCGCCTCCGCGATAGCGCCGCGCACGCGCCTGACGTTCTCAGCGACGCCCGTCATGTAAATATCCCTCCGTCATCTGTTTCTCCCGCCTATCCCACGACTTTACCGTCATATAATCCGTTTGCCCTGACGATTATCGTCGATCCCGCGCGCAGCGGCAAACCGGTCTCGGCGCCGTCGCGGACAAGATAACTGTCCCCTGTTTCAAGAAGTATTTCCACGTCGACCCGTTCGGCCCGGACTCCGGTTTGAAGATAAATGAAAGTCGCGCCGTCGTCATCGAGATGGATGGCCTCCTTGGGTACGCGGATACCTGTGACTACATTGAAGATTATTTCAGCTCTCATATAACGCAGCCGCGCGATTTCGTGAACGCCCCGGTCGCTTGATAATATCACGACGCACTGATCCTCGTCCCTCCTGCCGACGCTTTCGACCGTCATGTTCATTTGCTCGTTGTAAGCTCCGGTAAACTGAACGGTCACGCTCCTTCCCGTATGGAGCCGCGACGCGTCCGCAGCGTCCATAACAGCCGCATAAAACCATCTGAACTCGGTCACAAGCTTGCCGACGCCTCGCGCAGAGGACGGGTAAGAAAACAGCGCAGTCAGCCCTGAAGGTGATATATCGGAAAGATCGCCGGGCCCGACGCGCTCGTATCCGTCGACGACTTGCGAAAATACTCCGCTTACCGGCGCAGGAATCGTTCTCACACCGGCGCTTCGGCCTTCCAGTACAGACAGGCGCGTTTGCAGGTTCGGCAGTTCGAAGCTTGAAGCGGCTCCGCCCGAGAAAATATTCGTTTCGATGTTCATTGAAAGTTCGTCCAGCCCGCTCAGGTCGCCGCTGTTCACCGCCGCCGAAAGCGCCGTTACGCAGTTGAAGCACGTCGATTCCACGGAGACTCCGGGCGCTTCAAGCTGCGCGATCCGTAGCCTGATCGTGCGTATTTCATTTGCTGTCTCAAGTGCCGCGCGGCTCGTATATTCGACCGCGACAGTCTGCCCCGAGCCGACTTTCGCTCCTTCGCCGACGGTCGGCAGGATCGCTTCGCCATAATCGGTAAGGACAATTTCGGTACGCACAATGTACCCTTCGGCAGTAAACGCGTCTTCTATGGCGAAACTGACCGCCGGAATTGTCACATAGGTGTTTATAGCCGCGTTGTATATGTAGACGCCTATGTAACTTATGACCGCAAGGAACAAGACCGCAGTGATGAGCTTCATGAAAAAATCTGTACGTTTCATATCTTTGCCCGGCTCCTATCGGGCCGTCCGCAATGCCGGTTCTAAACCGGAAAACCCTGTCTTTCGGCTTCGCGCGCAAGGATCGCGAAGTCCGGCTCTTTTTCCCAAACCAGCCAGTTCACGCTTTCGTCGCGCCGCAGCCATGTTAGTTGGCGTTTTGCGTAACGGCGCGATTCAGTTTTGATTTTCCCGGCTGCGAAATCCATGTCCAGGCCGCCATTTATCGCGCCGATCGTCTCTTTATATCCTATGGCCTGCATTGCCGTACATCCGGGCGGTACGCCCACATCAAGCAGGGCGCGCACTTCGTCTTCAAGCCCTTTCTCAATCATCGCGTCTACGCGGGCCTCGATCCGAGCATACAGGACGGCCCTTGAAGCAAAAGTCAGCGCGAACTTAACCGCGTCGTATCGCGGCGGAAGGGATCTCGTTTCGAGGTCATGCTTCGCTATCGTCGTTCCCGTGGTCAAGTATACCTCGAAAGCCCTTACGATGCGTTTCCTGTCGTTAGCGTGCAGTTTTGCCGAGCTTTCGGCATCGAATCCGCGAAGTTTTGCGAGCATCGCCTCGCCGCCCAGGTCATCGTACTCTTTTTCCAGTTCCCGGCGCACATCTGCGTCGCCGCGGGCCTGAAACCCGCGCCCGGATATCAGAGAATCTATGTACAGCCCCGTCCCTCCTACAAGTATCGGAAGTTTACCGCGTCCGAGGACGCCGTCGACGCATCGAGCCGCGTCTTCAACATATCGCGATACGGAGTAATATTCCGTCGGCGGGACTATATTGATCATATGATGCGGAACGCCGAGTTTCTCGTCTTCCGTCGGCTTTGCCGTACCGACGTCCATGTATCTGTATATCTGCATGGAATCCGCCGAAACGACCTCTCCGTTTATTCTTTTTGCCAGCATCGCGCCGAGTGCCGTCTTTCCCGTAGCGGTCGGTCCGGTGATTACGATTATTTTGCTCATATTCTCTTGAAATTTCGGTCAAGCGTCGCTTTCGTCAGTATAAACGCTACCGGTCTCCCGTGCGGGCAGTGTGAAATCTCTCCGGATATTACGCGCGCCGCCAACTCGCGCAGTTCGCGCTCCGCCGACGATTTTCCGGCCTTGATCGCCGCCTTGCACGCGATAGCGCGGTATATTTCGTCGCGCCGCTCTGTTTGCGCAGGTCCTCCGAGCTTCAGCTGCGCGCAAATGTCCGACAGTACCGTTTCCGCGTCGCCGACGTCAATTTCCGCCGGTATGCTGCGTACCGCGACCGCGTCCTCGCCGAAGCTCTCGACGGTAAAGCCCAGTTTGTCGAGGAGCCCGGAGTTTTCGAGCGAGATTGCGGCGTCGTCATGGCCCTGCCTGCAGACGACGGGCGTCATGAGCGACTGCGACATTTGCGTAAACTCTTCGCGTTTCAGCTTGTCGAAGTGTATGCGCTCGTGCGCGGCATGTTTATCAATGAACCACACGCCGTCGCCGTACTCGACTATGATGTATGTGTTCATCGCTTCGCCGATGACGTTGAACTCCGCAGCGGACGAGGCGGGGGCGCCGACAGGCGAAGCGGGGACGCCAGCGGGCGGGGCAGGGACGTCGACGGGCGGGGCGGGGGAGCCGGCGGGCGAAGCGGGGGCGCCGGCGGGCGGGGCGGGGACGCCGTTCTTCGGCGTCAGATCGAATTGTATCTGATACGGAATCTCCGGGGAGTTTAGTGTTGAGTTTGGATTTTGGAGTGTGGAACGCGCCGTCCCGGCGCGGTGTTGGGTGTGGAACGTGCCCTCCGGGTTAGGCGTATTCTCCGGACGCGGAGAGCTATTGCTGTGCGGCGTGTTATTACGGAGCGGCGCGCCATCCTGACCCTGCGCGTTCTCCAGGAGCGGGGCGCCCTCCCGGTCCGGCGCGCCCTCCGAACGCACTGCTCCATCCATGTTTCTTATTGCTCCCAGCGCCGCATAATAGACGCTGTCGAAAACCTGTTTGTCTGAAACGAACTTGACCTCTGTTTTCGCAGGGTGAACGTTGACGTCGACGTCGCTGAGCCTTGTCCCGATATACAGCACGCAAGACGGATAGCGCCCGGAAACCAGGGTGTTCGCGTATGCCTGTTCGACGGCCGCCTGAAGCGTCCTCGACTTTATAGACCTGCCGTTTACAAAAAAGAATTGATAGCTCCTGTTGCCGCGAGCGGCCGAGGGCGCGGAAATATACCCCGTCGTGGAGATCGTCTCGTCCTCGGTCTCCGCTTTCAGGAGGCCGGATGAGAAATCGCGCCCGAACAGGCTGTATATGCATGAATCGACTCGCGAGTCGCCCGGCGTGTGGTACTCGGCTTTACCGTCCTTTATAAACCGCACTGAAACTTCAGGGCGCGAAAGCGCGCAATGGAGAACGGCGGAGGAGACGCCTGAGCCTTCCGCCCGGTCGGATTTCATAAACTTCAGTCGCGCGGGCGTGTTAAAAAAAAGGTCGCGTACGATAATTGTCGTCCCTTCGGGGCAGCCTGCGGGGCGGACGTCCGCGACCTCGCCCGCTTCAAGCGAAACCCTTACGCCCTCGCCCGCGCCGGTTTCGCGCGTCAGAAGTTCGATCCGCGACACGGCGGCAATCGCGGCGAGCGCCTCGCCGCGGAACCCCAGCGTACCGATGGCCTCCAGTCCCTCCGCGTCGCGGAGCTTGCTTGTCGCGTGACGTAAAAAAGCCGTTCTCGCGTCATTCGGCGCCATGCCGCATCCGTTGTCGGTGACCCGGATATAGGTCATACCGCCCGCGTTTATTTCAACTGTAATTATGTTCGCTCCCGCGTCGATCGAGTTTTCTATCAGTTCCTTTACGACGGAAGCGGGGCGCTCGACTACCTCCCCCGCCGCTATAAGGTCTGCAACATGCGGTTCAAGCTCAAGAATCTTAGGCACTTCGTCTTTCCTTATCTGTAGACAATAGGCAAGCCCTTAACGTTAACAGGGTCGACGTCGAGGAGCGCTATATCCCCGACGGTGCAGTCGATTTTCGTCACGTCGACCATCGTATGAAGCAGACCGACGCTGCCGATCACCGGCGCTTTCTGTCCGTTTATACGCACAAAAGACTTCCTGCGGCGGTATTTGACGATATCCACCAGGCTTCTTTCGACTATATAGCGGTCGACGCCGAACCCGTGGAAATACCCCACCGAAAGTATGGCGATCTTCGTCGGCTCTTTCGTCACAAATCCCCGTTCCGCGCCGATATTATGGCCTTTAGGATACCAGCCGACTTCCTCAAGCCCTGCTTCAATGAAGCCGACGCGGGAGAGGGCGGGAACGGCTTTTCCGGAAACCCTTCCGGACAGCGCGGTGTTTACGCGAACGGCGTCCATCAGCTCAATATCGTACTTGAACAGCGCCGCCGAGTCGCAAGCGTGAGCGGCGCCCGGTTCGAGCCCCATATCTATGAGTCTGTCAAGCACCGCGTTGAACTTGTCGAGCTGTGTAAGCGTCAGCTTCTTACTGCGCCATGAAGCGGAAAACGTTGTGAACGTACCGACGACGCTGAGTTTCGACATGTACTTGTAGATCGCCGCGACCTTGTCAAGTTCCGTCGGCTGGAATCCGTACCGCCCGAGCCCGGTATCGATCTTCACCTGAATCTCCGCCGTCATGCCGTGCGATTCGGCGATGCCGTTTATTGCGACGGCCGCGTCATAGGAACCCGCCGTGCAAATGACGTTCTGCGACAAAAGCTCGGTGATCTCTTCGGGATCCGCCGTGCTTCGAAGCATCATCAGCCGCTCCTGGAGAAATCCGTTCGAGCGCAGCAGCTTCGCGTCTTCCGGGTCTGAAACGGCGAAATTGTGGATGCCCTCGTCACGCAGAAACTGCGCCACATGCAGCAGTCCCATCCCGCCGGCGTTCGCGCTCAGGTCGGCGATCACCACCGCGCCCTGGGCGCGTTCCTTAATAGCGTGAAGGTTGTTCCTGACCATACGTAAGTCGATTACCAGGTGTTTCAATGCAACTCACCCTCTTATCTGAACTGTATATGAGAATTGTATCATAATGGTATCTTTGCATAAAATCTATATGTTGTTGTCGACTTTCGGATATTATACATTATCTGCGTTGTAATTTCCAGTATAAAATGATAAAATTATCGCAAAATGAGCAGTGTAGTCTGCTAATAATCAAAACGCCTATCCCGCGGTTCTTCGATTCCGCGCGCAAGCGCCGCAAGTCTATATTCGGGAGAAAAAGCAATTGGAAATACCTGTCAGCGAGATTGAAAAGCAAAAAGAAATAATACGGCGAGTAAATGATATCTCAATATCGCGCCCGTCGCAGCCGTTGGCGTACGTCGACACGTACGGCTGCCAGCAAAACGAAGCCGACAGCGAGAAGCTGCGCGGCATGCTCGAAGGCATGGGCTACGGTTTTACAACCAATGAGTTCGAAGCCGACGTGATCATAATAAACACCTGCGCGATACGCGAGAGCGCGGAAAACAGAGTGATCGGCAATGTCGGCGCGCTGGTCCACACGAAGAAGGCGAAACCGTCGCAGGTCATCGTCTTTTGCGGCTGCCTCGCCGGAGTCCGCGAGACCGTCGCGAAAATCAAACAGACTTACAGGCATGTCGATCTGGTTTTCGCGCCGAATCTGCTATGGCGTTTTCCCGGGATGCTCTACAGCAAACTAACATCTGCCGGCCGCGAGTTTGAAACTGACGGCGGCGACGGCGCGATAGATGAAGGTTTTCCCATCCGCCGTATGGGAAAAGTGAAAGCATGGCTCCCTATCATGTACGGCTGCGACAACTTTTGCTCATATTGCATCGTGCCTTATGTCCGGGGCAGGGAGCGCAGCAGAAGACCCGGCGCGATACTTGAGGAGGCGGCGAAGCTCGTCGCCGGCGGTTACAAGGACGTTACGCTTTTGGGGCAAAACGTCAACTCATACGGCGCGGGGCTGGATGAGCCCGTCAATTTCGCCGCGCTGATCCGCCGCCTGAACGATATCAGCGGCGAGTTTCTTATCCGGTTCATGACAAGCCACCCGAAAGACGCGTCAATCGAGCTTTTCCGCGCAATGGCGGAGAGCGAAAAGGCCGCGCGCCACATTCATCTGCCGTTTCAGGCCGGTAGCGACCGTATACTCAGATTGATGAACAGGGGTTACACGCAAAAGGAGTATCTCGAAAAAGCCGCCGCCGCGAGGGAGTTCATGCCGGATATCGTGATAACAAGCGACGTTATAGTCGGCTTCCCCGGCGAAACGGAAGAGGAGTTCGAGGACACGCTCAGACTCGTTGAGAAAGCGCGGTTTGACGCGATGTTCACGTTTATATACTCGAAGCGTCCCGGCACGCCGGCGGCGGAACTGGATGAGACTTCGACCAGAGATGAGATCCAGGTCAGGTTTGACATGCTCGTTGCGCTGCAAAACGCGATCTCGGAAGATAAGCACTCGCGCTATGTCGGACAGACTGTCCGGGTTCTCGTCGACGAAGAGTCGCGCGATGAGCGTTACCCGCTGAAGGCGCGGACGAACGGCGGACGGCTTGTGCATCTGCTGGGAGAGGCCGGGCTTGTCGGCAGTTTTATCGACGCAAGGATAACGCACTGCAACTCCTGGTCGCTGTTCGGCGCACCAAACAACAGTACACGGTAACTGTTCACTGTCTGCCCATCAAGGGCTGGAAGCGAGACAGAGAACCGTCCCCTGTCTCGCTTCCCTGCGCTGCAAACGGGCCGGCCTCTGAACTGTTGCCCGCAGTTTTGTAGACATTTTCATATTCTTTTGGTATACTCGTGCGCAGGCATAGTTTTTAGTTGTAAGGAGAAGCATATGGAGCCGGTTGTCAGAATATACCGGTCGGGGGCGCTGATCGCTGAAACGGAAGGCGTTCCCGGTGAAACTCTGCTCGCGCGCGTCAGCGCTGCGGGAGTGTTTTTGGACGCGCCATGCGGCGGGAACGGGAAGTGCGGCAAATGCCTCGTCAGCCTCAGCCCGGGCGGTGAACAGACGAGGGCTTGCAGGACACACATTACCGGCGATACGGACGTCTATCTCCCTGATGAAATGGTCATGAAGATCGCCGACGGCGATAATCCTGACACTGCCCCTTCTAGAGCAAATCTCGTCGTCGCAGGCAGCGACGACGCCAGCGTCGGCACTCGCGCTGATGCACACAATCTAGGCGTCGCAGGCGACGCTTGCAACCGCACTCGCGCTGATGCACACAAACTAGGCGTCGTAGGCGACGCTTGCACGCACAACAGTTCAACCAGTAATCTAGGCGTCGCCATAGATATAGGCACTACTACTGTCGTGGCGCACCTGACCGATATAGATACCGGCGTCCGCATCGCGACCGCGAGCGGAGTCAACGCCCAGCGGCCATACGGCGCCGACGTCATCAGCCGCATACAGTACTGCGCGGACAACGGCCACGACGCCCTGACCCGCATCATAAGGGAGCAGCTATCGAAGCTGATTGCCGAAACATGCGCTGCCGCCGGCGCCGACCCGCGCGATGTCGGATACATTTCGATAGCGGCCAACACGATTATGGAACATCTCGCCGCCGGTTTCTCACCGGTAGGGATGGGCGTCGTGCCCTTCACTCCCGTCAGCCTGTTCGGCGAAGAACTGGCGGCCGGCGACGATCTGCCGGCGGCAAAAGACGCGAAAATCTACTTCGCGCCCGCGATATCCTCATACGTAGGAGGCGATATCACTGCGGGAATGCTCGCAGCGGGCCTCGAGGATATGCAGGGGCCCGTCATATACCTTGATATTGGGACCAACGGCGAGATCGCGATGAAGATTGGCGATAAATACTATTGCTGCGCCACAGCGGCGGGGCCCGCGTTCGAGGGCGCGGAGATAACGATGGGCATGGCCGCCGTCAGCGGCGCCGTCAACCATGTCGGCTGGGGCGGCGAACCGCGTGGGCTGCAACTGTCAGTCATCGGCGGAGGCGAACCGCGCGGGCTGTGCGGTTCCGGTCTCCTGGACGCGCTCGCTGTCCTGCTTGAAACAGGCGCCGTGGATGAAACCGGCCGTATGCTCGCCTCCGGCGAGATAGACCACGAAATCAGTGAGCATATAGGCGAGATTGGCGGCCACATTGCTTTTAAGCTAAAGAAAGACTCCGGCGACGTATACGTATCGTCGTCCGACGTAAGAAAACTGCAACTGGCTAAGTCCGCTATAGCGGCGGGAGTCCAAACGCTGCTGCGTTACACGGGGACGGCGGAGGAAGACGTTAAAACGTTTATTTTAGCGGGCGGGTTCGGCAGCTTTATGGATCAGTTCAGCGCCGCGCGGATCGGTCTGTTCCCAAAGAGCTTCTTACCGGTGACTCAAACGCTTGGCAATACGGCCGGAGAGGGAGCGGCTATGGCCCTATGCTCCGGGCTCGCGCGCGCGACGCTCGACGATATCCGTGAGCGATGCGAATACATAGAGCTGTCGACAAGCCCGATATTCAACGAGCAATTTGTTGAGCAAATGATGTTCTGAACAGCCCGCGCAAGTCGGCGCATCTGTTCACTTATCCGATCAGAACGCTTCCTCACGGGAGACGAACCGGATCCGGTGGATCATACTTTAGGAGGAATTCGATTTTGGACTCTGTTATGAGAATGGTGAAGATGGCCAGAAAATACTGGAGGCTCATCATCATATCCTTTGCTTTGTCGCTGCTGGCTACGGTATTGAGCATGGCGACGCCGTGGCTGGTATCCAGACTGACTGCGGCGCTCAACTCCGCGACCGGTATCAATATGCAGCTCATCGTCGCTTACTCATTTGTCCTGGGAGGGGCGCATCTGCTTCGATGGCTGTTTAAATTCCTGGCGTTCTACATATCGCACTATTCCGCGTGGTCGTTTCTGCCATGGCTCACAAACACCGTCTATGATAAACTCCAGCGGCTTTCGATGCGGTTTTACCATGACAAGCAGACGGGCGAACTGATGAGCCGCGCAGTCAACGACGCGAGGCAGATGGAGATGCTGTTCGCGCACGCGCTGCCCGATCTGATGTCGAGCATCCTGATAACGATACTCGTTACGACGGTTCTGTTCACGATAAACCCGTCGCTGGCGGCCCTGACTATGATCCCCATCCCGATTATCATTATTTCGAGCGTCATCTTTATGAAAAAAGTCGGCCCCATCATGGCTAAAAACCAGAAAGAGCTCGGCGCCCTCAACGCCACGCTTCAGGACAACATATCCGGCGTCAAGGAGATACAGGCGTTCGGTCAGGAGGAAAAAGAATTCAACAAAGTCGCCGAGATCGACGACAGATACGCGAAGGGCGTCATAAGGTGGAGCAAGATAAACAGCTTTTTCGCCCCCTTTATTGAATTTCTGACGTCTCTGGGAACGATTTTCGTCATCGCCTTCGGCGGATATCTTGCTCTGAATAACAAAATGACGGCCGCCGATATAGTCGGGTTCATTCTATACCTGAGCCTATACTACCAACCCATCACCACGCTCGCCAGACTTACGGAGGATATCCAGGCGGCGAGAGCGGGGGCAAAACGCGTCGTCGAGATATTGGACGCCTTTGAGGAAATTTCCGATTCTCCCGACGCAGTGGAAATGACAGAATGCGACGGGACTGTCGAGTTTAGGAATGTCAGTTTCCATTATCAGCAGGAGCAGCCGATACTGAAAGATATCAACTTCCGGGCCGAAAAGGGGCAGATGATCGCGCTCGTCGGCCCGACGGGCGTAGGGAAGACGACGCTCGTTTCTCTGCTTGAAAGGTTTTACGACCCTGTGGAGGGGCAGGTACTCATCGCGGGGAAGGACATAAGAGACGTCACGATCAACTCGTTAAGGCGGAACATGTCTATCATCCTGCAGGATGTTTTTCTCTTCAACGGTACGGTCGCGGAGAACATCGCCTACAGCGTCCACGAGGCGTCCCGTGAGGACGTAGAGCGCGCCGCGGTCATCGCGAGCGCCGACAAATTCATTAGCGAGATGCCGGACGGATACGATACGTACATCGGAGAGCGGGGCGTCAGGCTGTCCGGAGGGCAGAAGCAGCGCATCGCCATAGCCCGCGCGGTGCTGCGCGACGCGCCTATACTGATAATGGATGAAGCGACGGCCGCAGTCGACGTCGAAACAGAAGCCGAGATACAAAAAGCCGTGGCGGCGCTCGTGGGCAACAGGACGGTGTTTGTGATCGCGCACAGGCTGTCGACAGTAAAAAAAGCGGACAAGATTCTTGTCCTTGAAGACGGCATGATCGTCGAGTCCGGCAGGCATGAGGAACTTATGTCCGCCGGCGGCCTGTACGAGCGGTTATGCCTTATCCAGCTCCAGGCCAGCGAGGACGTAAGGCGCGCCCTGTCGGAATACTCGGGCGCAAGCGACGACGAAGAATGAGGGGAGCGGCGATCTTTAGTCTTTCTTTATCACCGCATCAGCGCCGCAGTCCAAATGAGTTCTGTATTATAACTGCGAAAACAATGAGTCTTGATCAGTTACTGTTCACTGCCAGCCCATCAAGGGCTGCGCGGTATGGTTTTTTTGTTGAGGGAATACCGGTGAAAAGGCCGGTACTGACCGAAACAACAAAAACCATGCCACGCAGCTCTGCAAACGAGTCGGCCTCTGAACTGTAACCCTAATCAGTTTATTTGGAGGTAATTTTTATGATCGATTATAAAAAGCTTGCTGAAATAGCGGGCGAATGCGGATTCACAAACTTTGCGCCACTCGACGTCTCAACTCTTGAGTTCTTGCAGGAAGTGCGGGACATGTGCAACGGAAAACAGTGCAACAGATACGGCAAATCATGGTCGTGCCCTCCAGCCTGTCCAACGCTTGAAGAGATGCGGGAGCGGGTCACTGGTTACACAGGCGGAATACTTGTGCAGACAGTGGGCGACCTCGAAGACAGTTACGACTGGGATGGCATCCAGGATACGGCGAAACGGCAGAGCGTCAACTTCGGGCGGATGTGGGACGATGTTGAAAAAGAATGCCCGTCAGTGCTGGCTATGGGCACAGGCGGCTGCATCAAGTGCGAAACCTGCACGTACCCCGACGCCCCGTGCAGGTTCCCGGACAGGATGGCGTCGTCGATGGAGGCATGCGGCCTGTTCGTCAGTAAGGTCTGCACCGACAACAGCCTCGCCTACAACTACGGCCCCAACAAGATTGCGTTCACCGCGTGCTTTTTGGTATAGTCGGTAGGGAAACGGCCGATCTTCGATTCCCGACTACTTAACCAGATTATAACTCAGAGTATAGTGAAAAATGCCAAAATGGCACAAAGCACTTAGTACCGCTCTGTCTCGTAATCAGCAAAAAAGCTGTCATAGACTTCTTGAATCTCTTCGATCTCCTCAGTCGTGTGATCATTCTTCCAATTGTAAATTATGTTTTCAGCGACGGTACATGGATCATCAGGACACCAATCGCGAAATTCGTTGTTCCCTGACTCACCATATCGCAGAAGGCCTATTATAATCCCCTTACAGTACTCCTTTTCCTCTTTCTTCATACCAAGACTACCATACTGCTCCATTTTACGAATATGAGGCCGCACCTCATCTTCAATCATCTCAAATGCAACATCGGTCGGCTCCTGATAACCGTAGTGCGTCTTCCCGGAATTATCCCATAACTCTTCAACATCGATAGAGTTAAGGCTTCTGAAAACTTCATCTGCAATTAAGTCAGCTTCAACTTCAGACAAAGCAGCTCTTGCCATTACAGAAATGCGTTTCGCCAAGTCGCCATCTTTATATAACTCATGAAGTATCTTTGTAGACGCTTCCCGGCTTAATGCTTCGATAGACTTTTGTTGGCTATTTTCACTGTCATTCATGCTGTCTATATCCATCATTTCACTCCCACTCGACCGTAGCAGGTGGTTTTGATGTGATATCGTACACAATGCGGTTGACAGCCGGGATGGCGCTCGTTATCCGCTCAACGACACGCTCCAGCAGATCATACTGCAGCGGAACGTAATTACCCGTCACAAAATCAACAGTTTGCACAGCGCGCAGCGCAACCGTATAGCCGTAGGCGCGCGCGCCGTTCCTGACACCTGTTGAAAGCGTGCCCGTCAACACGGCGAAATACTGGTCGGGGCGAATGCCGGAAGCGTCGACCTCTTCCCGGAAAATCGCGTCAGCCTCACGCAGGACGTCCAGCTTCTCATTCGTTACCTCCCCGACACACCGAACCGCGAGTCCCGGACCGGGGAACGGCTGACGCTCCGTGAACTGCGCCGGAAGACCGAGTCGCCTTCCCAGCTCGCGGACCTCACTTTTATACAAACCGTAAAGCGGTTCGACAAGCCCCGTAAAATCCATATCGTCAGGCAAACCACCGACGTTATGATGGCTCTTGATCGTCGCTGAACCCTCTGTACCGGATTCAAGAACATCGGGGTATATCGTCCCTTGCGCAAGATAATCGACACCTTTCAGCTTCCCGGCTTCCTCTTCAAAGACGCGGACAAACTCTTCGCCAATGATCTTGCGTTTCGCTTCAGGATCAACGACTCCCTCAAGCTTCAAGAGGAACCTGTCGGCAGCGTCGACGCGGACAAAGTTGAGTTCGCGGCCTCTAAACGCCGCCTCGACGTCGTCGCCTTCACTTTTTCGCATAAGCCCATGATCCACGAAGATACAGTACAGCCTGCCAGGAATCGCTTTCTCCAGCAGCGCGGCGCAAACAGCCGAATCGACCCCGCCGGACAGCGCGAGTAACACTTTGCCTTCGCCCACATGATTTCGGATTATCTCTATCACACGCCGTTCATACTCGCCCGCCTCAAAATCGCCATTCGGTTTCAGCTCTTCATATGGATTCATAATAACCTCCATCTCAAACGTTTTTGGAATATATAGGAATGAACGGATGGAGGTACGCGCAGACAGTACACCTGATTTTTTGTTCTTTCACGCTTCGCTCCCTCCAGACACTGTCATCTCCTACACTATAACAAACATCAGCGGGTAAGTATAGTAGGCGAATATGTTTACCGCAAAATCTTAGTACAAAAATCTCATGAATCAAAAGCGAAAAACTGACAAAACAGAACAAATATACCAAAAACCACTAAAAAACCGTAAAAAAATGTTGACCATGAGAATAAACGTGTGCTATAATCCCTTTACCTGTCGGCAGACGGGTAAATTTTTCGCGCGGAAAATTTACTATAACTCTTGCACATACCCGTTACCTGTACGTGCTTTCCCGTCGCGGCTGAGCGGAGGCGTTCGCCGAATAGTCATCGAAACACCATAACGACAGGTATGCAATACGCGCGACACATGAGATTCCTTTAGTCGGGAGAGCATAATAAACAGGGAGGCAACTTAGGAGGCGCCGCAATGAGAATCAAGATCACGCTCAGATGCAACGAATGCAAGCAAAGAAACTATAACACGACCAAGAACAAGAAAAATACCCCTGACAAGATAGAGCTGAACAAATACTGTAGGTTCTGCCGCAAGCACACCGTACACAGCGAGACGAAATAACGGGCGAAAGGAAGTGTCTTAATGTCAGAGGAAAAGAACGAACAGGCCGTCTCGAAAGCTCCGGCCAAAAGAAAAATCAAAGGCAAAAACCGTATCGCCAGGTGGTTTCGCGAAATGCGCAGCGAACTTAAGAAAGTCGTATGGCCGACCCCAAAACAGATAGTGAACAACACCCTCGTATCGGTATCGGTTATGGTTGTCGCCGCGATCGTCATCTGGGCTCTCGATCAGGTTGGCGGGCAGATATTCCAGGCCATCAGGCTGCTCGGAGGCAGGTAGCGAAAATGGCTGATGAAGCAAGATGGTATGTCGTCCACACATATTCAGGCTATGAAAACGCGGTTGCGGCGACAATAGAAAAAGCCGCTGAAAACCGCAAAATGCTCGATCAGATCATTGAGGTAAGGATACCGACTGAAACAGTAACAGAGATCCATGATTCCCAAAGCAAGACTGTTGAACGCAAAATATTCCCCGGCTATGTCCTGATAAAGATGATAATGAATGACGTGAGCTGGCATCTTGTGCGTAATGTACGAGGCGTCACGGGATTCGTCGGCGCCGCGAATAAAGCGGTGCCGCTTACCGAAGAGGAGATTTTCACGCTCGGGATCGAAAGGCACGAAATCATCGTTGGATACGAAGTCGGCAGCACCGTTAAGGTCGTTGACGGACCGCTTGAGGGATTTCTCGGAACGGTCGAGGAAATCGAATTTGAAAAGAGCAGAGTCCGCGTCATCGTATCCATGTTCGGCCGCGAGACGCCGGTCGACCTGGACTTTGACCAGATTGAGGCAGTCGTATAGTTATTAGAGAATAGTTAACTATTTTTTAGCGGATGAAAACCGGGCGGCGATCTCCGGGAACCGGATTCGCTAATGGCAGGCAGCTGGAACTGATAACTATGTGGGAGGAGCTCTAGGCTCCGCAAAACTGTTGTTAGCGGGAAACACATTCCGGATTGCTGACAACTATCAAACCACAAACTATTAGGAGGTACAGACCAAGTGGCACAGAAAGTAACAGGAATAATCAAGCTTCAGATCCCCGCCGGCAAAGCGACGCCGGCGCCCCCCGTCGGCCCCGCGCTCGGCCAGCACGGCGTAAACATCGGTCAGTTCACAAAAGATTTCAACGAGCGGACAAAAAATGACGAAGGCATGATGATCCCCGTGGTCATAACAGTCTATGCTGATCGCAGCTTCTCATTTATTACGAAAACTCCGCCGGTTCCGAATCTGCTGAAAAAAGCCTGCAAGATCGAAAAAGGCTCCGGAATGCCTCACAGGGAAAAGGTCGCTACGATATCGAACGAGGAGATTCGTAAGATAGCCGAAGCTAAGTTACCGGATCTGAACGCCGGAAGCATCGACGCCGCCATGCGCATAGTCGCCGGAACAGCGCGCAGCATGGGCATCACGGTAGCGGAGGGCTAAGAAATGTTTAGAGGAAAGAACTTTAAAGAGAGCGCAAAGCTTGTCGATAAGGCGAATTTATACGATCCCGCCGACGCGTTTGACCTGGTCATAAAGGCGGCAAAAGCGAAATTTGACGAGACAGTCGAACTGCACATTAAGCTCGGAGTCGACTCAAGGCATGCCGACCAGCAGGTGCGAGGCGCGATAGTCCTGCCGCATGGAACCGGAAAGATCCGCAGAGTTCTCGTTTTTTGCAAGGAAGAGCGCGTACAGGAGGCGCTTGACGCCGGAGCGGACTTCGCCGGCGGTCAGGATATGGTTGACAGGATCCAGAAGGAAAACTTCTTTGATTACGACGTCGTCGTCGCAACGCCTGACATGATGGGAGTCGTGGGACGTCTCGGCAAGGTGCTCGGGCCTAAGGGCTTGATGCCGACGCCTAAAGCCGGAACCGTTACACCGAATATCGCGCAGGCCATATCGGAGATAAAAGCCGGAAAAATCGAGTACAGGCTCGATAAGACGAACATAATCCACTGTCCGATCGGTAAAGTCTCGTTTGGCAGCGAAAAACTTGTCGACAACTACGCGACGCTGCTCGGCGCCGTCATCAAGGCAAAGCCGGCTGCCGCGAAAGGACAGTATATAAAAAGCTGCGTTACCGCTTCAACAATGGGCCCGGGCGTCAAGATCAACGCGTTGAAACAGGCATAATTCTGAACAGTATCCCGAATATTGGTAAAGGGGCGCTTATATGCGCCCCTCGCTTTTTTGCCGGGATACTCTTTCAGCTAAACGCCTATATTAGCTGCTGCTCATTAATGATGAGCTTAAACTGCATTCCGAGGCGCTCAGCGGCCTTTCGGCACATGACCATGCGTCCCAGAAAAATCTCAAAATAATCCATTACTGAACTGTGCTTTATATCAACTGTCAGTTTGAGCTTTACGATCGTATGTTCCTCATTGATTTTCAGCGCGGATTTTTTCACCGAATAATTCACTCTGTCGTGGATGTCGAAGCCTGATATGTCCTTGTTCCTTACCCTTGAACGGCGCACGTCAGACTTATCGGCAAGAATGAGCGCCGCGCAAACATGGTTGACCGGAACGCCTGTACCCTCGTCGTGATTCCCGATCGCCGTCGTTATCATCGCGATGTCCGTAGCGTCGAAACCCATGTTTTCGAGTATCCTGAAAGCCATGACAGCGCCCGAAAGCGAGTGGCTCTCCCTGTTCACAAGGTTTCCTATATCGTGCAGATACCCCGCGATCCTGGCGAGCTCGACGTCGCGTTCAGGATAATCAAGCGTCTCCAGAATATATCCCGAAACCTCTGCGACCTTTGTAACGTGCGCAAAACTGTGCTCAGTGTACCCGAGCGCCAATAAAGACTCGTCCGCACGCGTAATATATGTGTTCACCGCCTCATTGACCCTGACGTTTTCCAAAGTCAGCATTTTCTCCTGAATACCTCCTCAATTCTCCGGTTTCCTTGTTGCGGATCTATACCAAGTGAATTCAAAACTGAAAGTTCATCGAGAGTACCGCTGCCCTGCGGAACGAACGACGCGCCCGCGTCGCTGCCGCACGCGACGGGTACTCCGATCATCGACGCTTCGATCAATGCGGCCTCATGCTTTTGAAGGATACTACGCAAAACTTCATCATTGTATAGCCCGGCGCCTATGAGATTTGAAACTGTAACGCATGTTGGAACCCATACTGCGCCGGTCTGCGTCATAACGTGAAGCGCCCGCGAATCCATATAGAAACCATGCTCAATACTGTCAGCGCCTGCTTCCGCAGCGCGAATAATATTGTCGGCTCCGTTCGCGTGGACCATGACAGAAAAACCTTCGCCGTGGGCGATCCCGATCATATCGAATAACTCTTCGCTCGTGAGCGCCGCCCCCGTGACGCTTCCTCCGTTTGCAAAGTCAAGTAAACCCGACGCGGTTATCTTAATAAAGTCGGCGTCCGCGTCCTTCGCCTCAGCTACCAGCGCCCGGAATTCAAGCATGCTTTCAAACGCTCTGCCGAACATACTGCCGTAATACCCCTTCTTATGTATTATATACGACGGCGTCCTGTAGTCAATATCGAACATTCCGGCCGCTTTCTTTGCAAAAACGGATACCCCATGCTTGTCGCCGCCGTCGCGATAGAACTTCACGCCGCTTTCAGCGCATATTTTGAGGTTATTTTTGACAAAGATCTCATCAAGCCCGCTTCTGTGACGCTCCACGGAGTCCGTATACGAGACTCCGTCAAGTATTATATGACCATGACATTCAAAAAGCATACCGCTTGTCTCCATAAAGTAATGATGATATACTGACAATGAGGTGTGATCTGATTATGGCTGAAAAAGGATTGACGCATATATACTACGGTGATGGCAAGGGTAAGACGACGGCCGCTCTCGGCCTTGCCCTAAGGGCTAACGGCTGCGGAAAAAGCGTCGTTATAGTTCAGTTTCTAAAGGACTGGCAATGCGGTGAACTCGGCCCTCTCGCCGCTTTACCCGGAATAACCGTTATGCGCGGTAAAGCGTCCGGCGGGACGTTCATACACGAAATGAGCGATGAGGAAAAACTCGCCACAAAGGCGATCCATGACGACAACCTCAAGAAGGCGCTTGACATGCAAAAAGGCGGTCAATGCGACATGCTGGTACTGGACGAGGCTGTTGACGCGTATAATCTCGGCGTTCTTGACACCGAGCTCTTTGAGGGGTTGCTCCGCAGCAAGCCCGAACCGCTGGAGCTTGTTATTACCGGGCATGATCCGGAGCCGCAGTTGCTCGAGTTCGCTGACTACGTAACCGAAATGGTCAAGCGCAAACATCCGTACGACGCCGGAACCTCAGCACGACGCGGCGTCGAGTATTAGTATAGCACGGAAAAACTTGTAAGTGTGAGTAATTTACGTAAAATTGTGATCGCAGATGAGCGCGCAAAGACATAATCGGCGGTATATCTGAAAATACGCGCCAAAAAGTATTGCAAACCATAGCCTTGTGTGCTAGAATTCAAAAGCTGTGGCTTTAATAAGAAAACGGCAGACAAGCAGGAGCAGTTCAGACTTCACTTTCCGCGTATTTATGGTGGGTGTAGCTCAGTTGGTTAGAGCATCGGATTGTGGTTCCGAGGGTCGAGGGTTCGAGTCCCTTCATCCACCCCAAAATAATGTCCAACCGCCAGTAGACGATGGGCGCTGAACGGCCTACCGTCTACTGGCGGCTAAAGCGACTGATTAAGTACATGCGGCATTGGTAAAACTGATTTACATTGGGATGTAGCCAAGCGGTAAGGCACCAGACTTTGACTCTGGCATTCGTAGGTTCAAATCCTGCCATCCCAGCCATGCTGAAACCCTTGCACTTACTAAGGTAGCGGGGGTTTTTCTTTTTCGGGAATTAGCCGTTTTCCCGCAGCATCTGACAAAACATCCAACACTATATGCTGAAAATTTCGCTCGTCTTTCTTCCTTGCGGAGAAAACATAGTGCGGCATATCCTCGCCCTTGTATTGTTTGATGAACTGTCTTCGAACAAGCATATTGTTTCGGATTGCGACGTTCATAGAAGCATAGTTGATGTCACGGATCAGCGAAAAAACCTCATCGTAACCCAATTCGTCGAAAGCGTAGCGTTTGCTGGCTATGGCGGCTTCAGCAGCATATCCGTTGTGCCAATAAGTTCGGTTAAACAAGTATCCCACCTCGAGAACTCTGTCGGCGTCTGTATCGCACCATTGCAATCCACATACGCCTATAACTTTGCCTGTATCTCTAAGAACGACGGCCCAACGCCCGAATCCGTCATCCTGATAGCCTTGAAGTTGTTTTTGGATCGCTT
>Ga0082212_10000588_pt1 | contig 52594 bp, 37 predicted proteins | sample TergutNt197P3_FD_71548 | JGI IMG/M metagenome (GOLD analysis project Ga0082212, IMG submission 71548) | Neocapritermes taracua P3 segment gut microbial communities from Petit-Saut dam, French Guiana - Nt197 P3 | ecosystem: Host-associated > Arthropoda: Insects > Digestive system > Gut ...
CAAAAGCTGGCGGCAGAATGCCGCCCCTACAACATATTGTGCACACAATACCAAACAACCACTATATATTGTGGTTTGGCTAGCCAATATACTACTTTTGTTACAGCCTCGACTTTGGCTATTTAGAGGCATAACAAATGGCTATATTAGCGGGATCAACGGAATAAAAGCGTCTTCGCATCTCAGATGAATTTGATGCGAAGTCGCTTTTATTCAGCCCTATATTTAACCCCCAAAAATTGGAACGAAAGAGAGAGAGAATTTTTTGGGTGGAGCAACGATCCGACGATTTACGTTTATACCACTTTGGAGAATGATTTTCACTTTAAACTGGCGCTTGAATGGATCACCCGTGAAGGTGAAAATTAATTTATGAGATTTGGGAAATGATAAAGTGAGACATCTGCTTTTTTAAGATGCCTTTCATTGAAAGTAACAATGCCAAGGTTTTGTTCATGCGCCACAACCGCAATGTAACTGTCGGCAAACCCGCATAGTTTATTTCGAGCAAATTTGATTGCCTTGACTACATATTCAGCGTCAAAAACTGTGAAGTTTGGTATTGAAAGCATGGATTCAAGCGTATCCAATATTACTGCATTTGGCTGTCCATAAAATGTTTTTAAAACCCATGCTACCTCAAAAAAAACCGGAGGCCCACAAAAAATCTCAATTTCTCCTCTTTTCGCCCGCAGGAAAAATTCTTCGGCTTGAGTACTCTGGTGCTTATCGTCATGGCTGTAATACCGCAAAAAAACATTGCTGTCAACAAAATATCGCTCCATCATTCGCGCTCCATAATTTTCCGCCCCATTTCAGGAGTAAGCAGGTCTTCCTCGTTGTCTGGTATGCGTCCTCCGGAAAAACAACCCTTGAGCGAGAAAAAATCAATCGGCTTTTTGATAACAAAAGCATTATCAGAGTACTCTCCAAAAACTTTGTCGCCTGCTTTGATCCCAAATTTCGCCCTTACCGCCGCCGGAATTGTTACTTGTCCTTTTGTCGAAACAATCATTACCTCAGACATAAAACCACCATCTCCTCTATCTGACAATGTAGGAAAGCAATAGAAATTCCTCTATGTAAATTTATTATACCATTATGCCATATGTAGGTCAAAAATAACATTTCGCACTCTAGTGAAATGCTACGATATACGTACTCCGTCTTTGTTCCGTACAAATCTTAAAATGCCTGATATTACCGTCCTAACAACGGGCTTCAGGCATTTTTAGCAATTTGTGTTCGCCGTTTCCTATAGAAGAGAAGGAGGAAAATGAAAGTGAGCGCAAAAAAAACTTCTTTATATTTGAACGTTGAACATTTCAAGGAATAAGAATTGCCGGTGGCATGTCAACAACTCCGTAATAAAATAAATGGAAATGGCGCTGCAACAAAAGCGGGCGGCAAAAAGCCGCCCCTGTAGGTGTTTATATGGCTTTTGTCTTTGTATTTAATTCCGACTTCCGACTTACGACTTCCGAATTGATTTGAGTATAGGTAGAGCGATTAATAAAGCAATAATCGCAAGTCCGGCGTTGCATCCGCCGCCGTTGCCATGCGAAGGAGGCGGGGGCGGCGCCACGGGTAAAGTAAACGTGAACCCGCCATTTCCGCTGGCGTACTTGCCGTATCCTTTGATGCTGCCGTCATCGTTAGTGTACTCAATGGCATAATTTGTTCCATCCACAAGATCAGCAAGTGCGTTAAGCGGGAAGCTCACTTTAAAAACTCCGGCGCTTTCTACCGTTGCTTGACCGGGCAGGATGACGTCGTCGTCAGGGTTGGAGCCATGTATGATAAAGTAGAATTCAAGTGTGTCTCCGTCAGATAGAGCATAGTTATTTATGATGACCGTGAGGTTCCCATTCGCTTCCTGTGTTGCACTTACAACGCTTATACCGCCTGTGTCAAGGTCGGCGGGGTCTCCGGGATACGGGCGGCCGTTGTCGTTCGGATCCGGCAGAATCGAGCGCGGGTTGTTCGCTTCGAGGCGATAGTACGGATAGTTGCGGGTAGTGAAATCGTGAATAATTACAGCCAAGCCGGTCGCTCCGCTCTCAGTCTGCGCGACCGACGCGTTGAAGCCGTTACTGTTGCTCATATCGGGCTCGAACGCAGCAACAGCCACCGCGCCCGCCTCTTGATCCAGCGGGATGACGTAAGCGCCGTTTGCAAATGTTGCTTCAGCCTCGGGGAGAAGGTCAGCGGTTATAGTCCCGTTCGTGGTGTTTCCGGCGTCCGTCCTGGTGTACTGGCGCGCGTCAACTGTGGTTCCCGCTGGTATCTCGTAATAATATATCCCGTTGCCATCCAGCATCTTAAGAAGGTAATCGTAGTTGATGGCGTTGCCGAGCGTGTTTGTAACCGTTATGGCGCCTGTCTGAGTGAGGTTCGTTATTCCTTTCGGCACGATATACGCGGTCGGGCGCGGCCTTGTGCGGGCGGCAGTATCATTGAGCGCGAGAGATTTCCATACCGGGGTGATGAGATCGCCCGTCATAGTCGCCTGATGATAGAACGCTTTATATGAAGTGTATTTCGCTCCGGCCTCTTCTATGCCCGTATTTCTGAAAGCTGTTGTGTTCCCGGACGCGGACTGGTTGAGGGATATAAGGTTGTGAGGATTAAATACATTCCCCTGCGCAATAGCTGAGGCGCGCGCTTTGGCTACGAGAATTCTGCTTGTGTCATAGTTGTCATACAGCGTTTCCAGCAGCGACTTCGACGCCAGAACGTGCGACCACACGCGTCTTTCAAAGACGTATGATCCGGACGCCACGCCGCTTACGCCTGATAAATCCGTCCCGCGCACCTCAATTAGGAATGATATCGATCCCATCAAGCCGTAGTAAGTGCGGCCGATACTGTTGTTCGCCGTCCATCCGTTGTTGCCGTTCTCATAGTGGTTGACGCGTAGCCCGCCCGCGCCCATGTCCTGGAACAGTTTGGCAGCGTACCTGTTTAGAGAGAAGTTGACGAGTTCCATCGACGGATGGTTCATGGTCGTGCAAGGGGTCGACTCGATATCCGTGATTCCTTGCGTGGCAGTCACTTCCGCTGTGGATACATCGGTGGAGGTTACCGCGTAATAATAAATCTCGTGCCCGTCCATCGTAACTTCCGGCATCAACGACAGATACGCTTTGTGGAGTTGTTGGATTTCAGGCGTCTGGAGCCTGATGTGGTCGCGGTTCATATCCACTCCGTTGAAAACGTTTGCGCGCGTCCAGCGAGCGCCGCCCTCCACGTTTATACGCGGCACGCAGATAAAGTCAATCTTGTCAAGATACTGCTCTCCGTAGCGCCCGGCCATCTCGCGAATCATGTACAGCGCGCCTTCTGTGGCCGACTGTTCGTTGCCGTGTATCGAGCCCTGATGTAAGAATTTCGCTCTGCCGTTTGCGCGAAGGATCTCTGTAACTTGCTCCAATGTAGCGCCCGGCGGAATATCCTCGACGGACTTTGAGACGAAGACTATTGGCATTTCATAATTCAACGTCGGTATACTGCCAAGGTTGAGAACGCGCACCCTATTCGGGTATTGCGTCTCAAGGTTTTGAATGAATGTCATCATGTCAGTCTGTGTGGTGACCTGCCACAACCCCTTTGCGGTCGTAAACGTGGGGGTCTGCAGTCCGCCCGTCGGGAAGGTGGTCAATCCGGCTGTGCCGAGTAGCCTCTGTTCGATTTGATCGGTGAAGTTGTAAACTATTCCGCCCGGCCCGAACGGCTCCGTGCCCGTCGGCTTCCGCGCTGCCCTGGCCTCAATCTCTATGTTCTCATTGTTATCAATTTGAGCCTGCGTGAAGTGGAGCAGCTTGACAACTGTGATGAATTCGGAGGGGCCGGTGAGACGGTAATTATACGTTCCCGGAATATCGAACGAATACCCGCGCGCTGACGCGTTGCCCCATTCTGCGTACTTTATCGTTCCCGACGATGTTCCCGGGTAGACGCTGAGGTTTATGCCGGTGAGATTAACGCCGGGGGGTGCGTTCATCCTCAAAGTGACATGCGCTTCTGCGCCCGTCGAAAAAGCCAGCATCGCGAGCAGAGCCGCGAAAAGATAAATACGAATTTTATTGCGTGAAAATACTCTAAACAATCTTATCACCCTTTCAATATTCTTAAATTGTGTAAAATACGAGACACATATTTTTATAGCGTGAGAAACTATAACTTTTTTGACTGCAAAATGTAATCATGAAAATGATAAACTAAGCTCAAAGAGCAGGCAGAATTGCATTGACGCACTCAACTGTTTTTTCGTAAGCGGCGTTAAACGACGCTATAGATTCCGAGACATCGGCGTCTGTCTTCAACAAAGCTTCGAACGGAGGGCAGAGATCATAAAGCATTGTCATTGAAAGGTTGGCCGCCACGCCTTTTAATGCGTGTACACTTTTTGAAGCAGCCTCCCGGTCATTCGCCTCAATCTCTTTTTGCAGTTGCAGAAACTGGATTCGAGTATCCAGAAATGTTGTCAGCACCATTTTAAAAAGAGTAGCGTTTCCTCTCAATCGTTCGAGAGCTTTTTTCGTGTCCACGTATTGGTTTATCTCCGTGTTGTCCATCGTTACAGTCTCTCCTTTTATTAATGAAAATATAAATCCTTTGAGAAATAATCATTATTATAGGCGTTTTGTAACAAAACCATTTTTTAATTTATGAGAGATATTATCACAAATTTTTAATCTGCATGTGTTATATAATGATAACATATAGCGAAAATTTAAAAAATAAGGTGAGGTAAAACAACTGTATTGACAGTTTTTTAAACGCGTATATACTAATTTAAAGCGAGTGTTAAAAAACTCGTAAATGTTACATATATGAGAATATTTTTATCCAACGTTGTGAGTGATAATGCAAGTCTAAAGAAGAGAGGCGTCGCGCGGCGAAAATGAAAAACATACTTGTGATAGGTAGTTTGAACATGGATATTGTGTTGCAGGTAGATGTAATTCCTGTAGCAGGAGAGACAGTTTTAGGGAGCGATCTGCGTTACAGCTGCGGGGGAAAAGGGGCGAATCAGGCGTTCGCCGCAGGAAGACTCAATGGCAATGTGGAGATGTTGGGTTGCGTGGGTAGAGACGGTTTCGGGGACGAGATTATACGTAACCTGTCTTCAGCAGGCGTAAAGATCGATGCAATCGGGCGCATCGAATCACAGAACACCGGAACCGCTGTTCTAAACGTTGAAAAGAGCGGCAATAACAATATCGTAGTTATAGCTGGAGCAAATAAATGTTGCGATGAAGCGTATCTACGCATGAACGACGAAGCCTTTAAAAAGTGTGACTATATTCTGCTGCAAATGGAAATTCCGTTGGTATCCGCATGGTATGCTATTAATCGTGGAAAAGAATTAGGCAAGACAGTGATTTTGAATCCGGCGCCGGCGCCGGATTATTTACCGGATGGTATTCCAGGAAAACTTGATTGCATCATACCGAACGAAACCGAATTAATCAGGCTCAGCAAATGCAAAGACGACTCAATTGATGAAATGAGAATAGGCGCCGAAAAGCTTATTAGCGCGGGAGTAAAATCCGTTATTGTGACATTGGGGGGCAGAGGCAGCATGTTGATACAAAACGACGCGTGCGAGATTTTCCCTCCGATCCCTGTACGGGCAGTCGATACAACAGCGGCAGGAGACTGTTTTTGCGCGGCTTATGTTGTAGCGTTGGCGAACGGCAAAACTCCAGGCGAGGCCATGAGCTTTGCGACTATAGCGGCAGGCTTGACCGTAACAAAACGGGGAGCTCAGGACTCTATCCCTTATAGGACAGAGATTGACGCATATCGTATTTCTAAAGATGCATAATGTAATTATGTTTAATAAAACAGGAGGAGATTTGGAAATGAAGAAGTTGTTTGCAATTATTATGGCAGTTGTATTAGCGATGTGCCTTGGAAGCGCGGCTCTGGCTGCAGAAAAACCGGTTGTTGGACTCGTTATGAAATCTTTAGCGAATGAATTCTTCAAAACTATGGAAGAGGGCGCGCGTAAGTTTGCGGCGGACGATGGTACTTTTGAGCTTATTCCGGTAGGCATGAACTCCGAGACGGATATCGATACCCAAATCAGCGCGATGGAGAATTTCATAACTCAGAAGGTTAACTTGATTGTCCTTGCGCCGGCGGATTCCGTGGGACTTGTACCTTCCGTAAAGAAGGCTGTCGATGCGGGAATCTTGGTTGTGAATTTCGACGTTACGCTCGACAAGCAAGCGCTCGCGGACAGCGGATTACCGCAGGATTTTCTCTTTGTCGGACCCGATAACGAGGAAGGCTCATATCTTGTGGGAAAATTTCTTGGCGATAAGCTGGGCAAAGATGCAAGCGTCATAATCATCGAAGGCAATCCCGGCGCGGATAACGCTAAACAGCGAAAAGCCGGTTTTGACAAGGCTGTCGCCGAATGCGGCCTTAATCTTCTGGCTTCCAACACCGCGCACTGGGAAACCGAGGAAGCGAACACCGTTATGACTAACTTATTGACGAGATTCCCTGATGTAAAAGGCGTTATGTGCGCCAATGATTCAATGGCGCTCGGCGTTGTTCGCGCAATTGAGGCTGCCGGTAAAAGCGGGCAGATTGAAGTCGTAGGCTTCGACAATATCGGGGCGTGTCAGGAACTCATTAAAGAAGGCAAGATGCTTGCCACAGTGGATCAGTTTGGACCTGAGATGGCCGCTAACGCTATAAAAGTAGGTTTTCGTATCCTGAACGGCGAGAGTATCGCCGGATGGGAGAAAACTCCGGTCGAAGTCGTTTCAAAGGAAAATTTGAAATAAGGAATACGTTTTTCAGTTTTCTGACAAAAGCGGGGCGGTGGAACTAAGCTGAGCCACACTTCAACAGGAGGGGAATGCCGCCCTTGTTGCATATTTTGAAAATTACATGGATTAACATGAATTTGTGGATGAATTTATTATTAAAAAGTTTTTTTACACAGAGCAGCATTCTGTTGAGGAGAATAAATGAGCGCTGATATTTTATCAATACGTAGCGTATCAAAAAATTTCCCTGGAGTTCTCGCGCTTTCGAGTGTTTCATTTTCCATTCGGGAGGGTGAGGTTCATGTTCTAGTCGGCGAAAACGGCGCCGGCAAATCTACGCTTGTAAAGATCCTCTGCGGATATTACAAACCCGACAAGGGTAAAATGTTTTACAGAAATAAACCCTATTTACCCGAGACGCCCCGGGCGGCAATGGATGCGGGAATTCGAGCGGTTTATCAGGAATTTAACCTTTTATCATATCTTTCAGTCGCTGAAAACATCTTTTTTGACCGGCTGCCGCGCAAGGGGATACTGGTTGATAAAAAAAAGCTTCACGCAAACACTGTGGATGTACTGAAGCGCGTTGGACTGGACGTTGACCCGGGGATGCCCGTAGAGCTTCTCGGAGTTGCGCAAATGCAGCTTGTCGAAATTGCAAAGGCCATTTCCTCAAAGTGTAGCATGTTAATCTTGGACGAACCAACGGCAACGCTTTCGCAGGGTGAGATATCGCGTCTTTTTGAAATAATCAAAACTGAACAACAACAAGGATTAACTGTTATTTACATATCTCATCGCTTAAAAGAAATATATGAAATCGGAACGCGCGTCACAGTGTTGCGAAATGGCGAACTCGTTTCGACGAATGATGTCGATAAGGTCAGCGTTCCTCAGATTGTTTCCATGATGGTGGGACGTCAAATGGGAGTCGAATATCCTTTCAACGACGCAATATCTCCAAAAAGCGAACCGAGGTTAGAGGTTAAAAATTTAATTATAGCAGGCAACCCAAACAAAATATCTTTTGAACTTAAACGTGACGAGATTCTAGGAATCTTTGGGCTTGTAGGCTCAAAGCGGACGGAAACTGTGCGCGCTTTATTCGGCGCCGATATAAAGCGCGGAGGAGAAATTTTGCTGGACGGCAAAAAGTTGGACATCCGATCCCCGCGTGACGCGGTCAAGCGGGGATTATGCCTTTTAACGGAGGACAGGAAGACGCAAGGTTTGGTGTTGGATATGCCTCTTGCCTCCAATGAAACGCTTGCAGCTTTAAATAGAGTGACGAAACTCGGGCTTGTCAATAAACACGTCGAGCATTTCGAGTCAAGGCGGCTTTCGAAAGGGCTTGCCATCAAAACGCCGTCCGTGTACCAGTTGGCGAGGAACTTGTCCGGCGGTAATCAGCAAAAGGCTGTATTAGCGAAGTGGCTTTTTCGCGACGCAAAGGTACTGATATTCGACGAACCAACTCGCGGTATTGATGTCGGCGCGAAATACGAGATTTACCTTCTGCTGTGGCGCCTTTTGTCGGAGGGTAAGGGGATACTGATCGTTTCGTCTGATTTGAGCGAGCTAATGGGCGTCTGCCACAGAATAATCGTTTTTTCAGGGGGACAGGTGTCGGGCGAGGCGTTACGCCCCGATTTCGAGCAGGAACGCATCTTAAAATATGCTTACCGCGTTTCGTGAGATTACTTTATACGAAAGGACAGAATGAATGAACACTAAAAGAATCGCATATCTATTGCTTAACGAGGCTGGGATTGGCTGTATTCTGGCATTGCTTTGCATTCTGTTTTCCTATTCCGTTCCCAACTTCGCCTCTAAGCCCAATATATCCAATATCTTCACCCAAATAAGCATCAACACGGTTATCGCGGTTGGCATGACATTTGTCATCCTGCTTGGCGGTATAGACCTTTCCGTTGGGTCAATGCTTGCTCTATGTACGATTCTGGCAGGATTTACCATAACCAATAAGGAGTTGCCCGTCGGAGCGGCAATAACGCTGGCCGTATTGGTTTCAATGCTAACGGGAATGGCTTGCGGACTGTTCAACGGCTTTGTTTGCGAGCAGTGGAAGATTCACTCATTCGTGGTCACCCTTGGTATGCAAAACATAGCGAGGGGCGCTGCGCTTAAGTTCAGCGATTCGAGGACGATATTTTCATTCCCTGCCGAGTTTAACTCCTTCGGATTAATTTCGTACTTCGATGTTCCCGTCATATTTATTATGGCCATCACGCTGGTCTTGGTCGGGCATTTTATTCTTGTTAAAACTATTTTCGGGCGCATGATCTACGCTATTGGTAATAACGAGGAAGCGGTAAGGCTTTCGGGACACAACCCGAGAATTTATAAAATAGCTGCGTTTATGATATGCGGGGCAACAGTCGGCGTCGCGGCAATCCTCTATATGTTGCGCCTCAACATGGCTTCTCCGATTCTAGGTAACGGGTTCGAGCTTTCGGCAATCGCTGCCGTTGTAATTGGAGGAACCAGCATGAGCGGAGGCAAGGGCAGCATGATTGGAACTCTGTTTGGAGCTGCAATAATCGGCGTGCTAAACAACGGCCTTTTACTGATGGGGTATAGCGATTTTACGCGCCAGATAGCGACAGGCGCAATTATTATAGCAGCGGTGATACTGGACACCTATAGAGCAAAGCTATTGCGAATGTTGTCCAGCTAGTAAATTACTCTAATCATGGATCCCTCCGGCTACATCTACGAGGCGGCTCCGTCCAATCTTCTACAGGGCGTAACTGTGACCACATACTCAAGGAAGCAATATAAAGAGGTTTACCCAAATATCTAAAGGAGGCATTTTAATGGTACGTAAATCTTTCAACAAAATAATTTTAGCAGTGTTGTTCATTTTTGTTCTTTCCTCCGCCGCGTTGGCGCTGTCGCCGCATGACGCGCTCTCCGCAAGGCAGGAGAATTCTAGTTACGTTGTGTTCGGCATGAACGATCTGAACGGACTGCTGAATGAGATATTTTCACAGGCAAATATTGCAATGTTTACGTCCTTAATGGAAAAGGATCAAGCTAATGCGGTGAACATGTTTGCGGCTTTCACGGCGAAGATTCCCTTAAAGAATGTAGTAGTCGCTGCCGGAATAACGGCTGAAATGACGCCGTTTGTGCAGGCCGCCGCTTTTATGCCGGATTCAGCCCGTGAAAAGCTTGACCGCATGGCCAATGGCACTGCAACAAGCGCTGAAATTGTCACGCTGCTTTTAGGGGACTCTGCTCTGATGCTGGCCACATTATTTACGCTTGAAGTCCAAGAGGGAGCAGGCTTTAAGTATTATAATCTGGACGATCAGGTAGTATTCGCTGCTAAAGACGACCTGTTGCTGATAGCGTCGTCCCCCGTTGAACTTGAGGCGTCAATTGGAGCATTGGATAAGAGCGGGAACAGGCTTGCATGGAAACGCCGCTTTGACAGTCCAAATTACTTTCTGGCGCATATTGATTTCCTTACGCTTGCGCCGATTATTGAGATGACCGGAGGAGACGTTGTCGGGAAATCTGGCGCTATTGTCAAGATTTTCAAAGCTCCGCTTGAACTTGAACATGCGCTTACAATAAATCCGGGAAGTTATCTTTTATCAACAGCAGCGAACTTTCTTGATTCCTTTGTCGATGTTGAGCGTTTTGCGGAAAGAAAACCGGAGGTTGGCGGCAGTTTGATTATGGCAGGCGGCGGAAAGCTATTATTTGCCCTTGCAGGCCAGTTGGCGCTGAGAGCTGAAGATTTTCGTAATTCGAGTCCCGAATTAGCAGCGGGTTGGGATATGTTCGTGAAGGAACTCGAAACCATGAAAATATCGGAGAGCGACATAGACGCTTTATTGGGCGGCTCTGTCTCAATTGCTCTCGGAAGCGACGCGACAGTTATGGGCATGAAGACGATAGGCGGGCACATTGCGATAACCGGGCGCGAAGGCGTGGCGGCGAACATTTTTAATAAGATAGTGGAAAGCCCAATAGTTTCAGAGTCCATCCCTCTTACTTCATTGGAAGTTGAAGGGTGGGACAAACTCCTCACCTTGAATCAAGAGATAGTTCCGTTGCCGGTGCTCTTAGGAGTGAAGAAGGACACGCTTTTCTTAGGATTTATCGATCAGGGCGCTCTTAGCGTAAAGCCGGAAGTTTCGCCCGAGGTCGCCAAATTGCTTGAAAATCCTCTTATCGGAGTCAGTATTGTAGATGTGGCTGCTGTATGGGACAGGCTGAGAGCGGAAGTTGCAGGCCCGAATTCTTTGCTGTCAATGGCGCCGGGAATCGAAGAAGCAAAATTCATCTTGAATGAATTATTGGGAGCGGATGTGAGCATAACCCTCATAAAGTCTTGGGCTCACGAACTGGGAGTAGGTTACACGGAGTTTTCAGTCGTGGACGTGCCGGAGGAGAAACAATTACTGCCTCGCGTATTTAAGATAATCCAAATGACGAAATAAAAAAACAGGGATTAGGGATTAGGGATTAGAAAAAAACTTAAAGACTTAAAGACTTAAAAACTTAAAAACAAAGACGCTGGATTGCCGCGCTTCGCTCGCAATGACGGATGTGATCGCCACGCGCATGTGTCTTTGCGCCTCGGCGAAGCCGTTCTTTACGCCAGCGTCTTTTTGCGACGAAGCAATGGTCACGAGTTTCTCTCGCCACAGTGAACGAAACTTGACTAATTAACGTCTTTGCGAGCCGCGTCTCAGGAGGAGCAACGCGACGGAAGTGCCAGCGAAGCGATAGGTATTTTGCGGCGCGGCAATCGTGGCAGGCTGCGCAATCCAGTAATCTTTACCATGAGGTTCCCAAATTTCATTCATCGTGGTGAACTGTAAGTTCATGGGCATTTGTCTTTTGTCTTTGTCTTTGCCTTTTGTCTTTACTAATCCCTAATCCCTAATCCCTAATCCCTGTCTTTCTAGTTTTTGCGCCCATTTTTACGAACCATTCTGAGGCGCGGTCAGCTATTTCTCCCTGAAGCACAATTTTCCCCTGCTCTAATTGGCCTCCGCAGCCAAGCGATTTTTTCAGTTCTTTGAGTATTGCTTCAAGGTTACTCATTACTTCTGATTTAGCTTCGCTTATCGATATCAGTGTGACAGTTTTTCCGCCTCTTCCTGCCTTTTGGAGCTGAAGCGAAACTTTGCCGATTTGTGGTATCAATTCTTTTATATCTTTGTGCGGGCTGCTTATGTTTGGCTTTGTATTTTTTTTTGAGGGAAGCGGCGAATCCTTTTCATTTGGCGTTTTCTGAGGGCGCGCTTCCGTTTGCTCCGGCAAAAAGAGTTCCCCTATTGAGACATTCAGATTTTCATTGACATCTATTTTTTGTTTAGACATGTGAATTATCCTTGCCTTTCCGTGAAAAATGTAACTTTTAAAGCTATAATAATTTTAACATGCGGTATATAAAAACTCTCTCGACAAAATTATAGACGAAAGGCGGATGCAAATGCTTGTATGTAATGGGTGCGGAAGCGCGTATAAAGAAGAGGAATTACTATGGAGATGCCCTTGCGGCGCTCATTTTTCGCTTGATAAATCATTTTCCATGAATCCATCCATGATAGACAATAAATATCGTGGGTTTTGGAGATACAACAAAGCCTTGCCGATTGAGGACGCTCTTTCTGCCGTCAAGATTGGGGAAGAATTTTCGCCTCTTGTTACGAAAAACTGGAATGGCGCCAACATACATTTCAAATACGAAATCCTGCCGACCGGCTCGTACAAGGACCGCGGAATTGCCGTCATGCTAAATCGTTTACGTGAACTCGGAGTGAAATCGGTATACGAGGATTCGTCCGGAAACGCCGGCGCCTCTATTGCAGGATATTGCGCGGCTGCCGACATCCCGTGCGAAGTAATAGTCCCCGAATCGACTTCAAGAGGTAAATGCGTTCAAATAGAAGCTTATGGCGCAACATTAACTAAGATACCCGGCCCCAGAAGCGCTGCTAGTATGGAGGCTGAGGGACGCGGGCGTAATTCGGAAAACAGGTGCGAAAATATATATGCAAGCCACAATTGGAGCCCGTATTTCGCGCACGGAGTTAAGACATGGGCGTTTGAAATTTGGGAGCAGCTTTGCCTTGCGCCTTCGAGCGAATTGATGCCGGATGCCGTTGTTGTCCCTGCCGGTCAAGGCAGCCTTGCGCTTGGCGCCTGGCACGCTTTCAGCGATCTCATACGCGGGGGCGCTGTCGCAAAAATCCCTCGCATATATGCTGTCCAAGGTTCTTCATGCTCTCCTCTATACAACGCATGGACTAATGGGTTAGAAAATGTTCCGGACGTTGCGCCTCCCGAAGGGAAATGTATAGCTGAAGGAATAGTTTCGACGCACATAATAAGAGGAGCGGAATTGCTTCAGGCGATACGCAGTTCAGAGGGAGCGGTACTCGCGATAGATGACGAAAAGACAGTGAACGCGCTGCTAAAACTCGCAAAAATGGGGCTTTATGTTGAACCCACAAGCGCAGTAGCCGCTGCGGCAATTGACGAACTCTACTCGTCGAAATGCATACTTCCGGGGGAGTGCGTGGTAGTCTTACTATCAAGCTCCGGTTTGAAGACAACTCCATACATTCAGGAAATACTGGATGAGAGGAAAATTTAAGGTTAAGTTGAGATAACTACTGGAGATAATGAAGCGTTTATACTACAATAAAAAGCAAGATAACCATTCAATTTATGATAATTATTTAAAAATGGAGGGAAAGCGCGTGAAGAGAATAGAACTTGCGGAACTCAGCCGCTCTTACGAAAGTTTGGCGGGAAAGAATGTCACAGTCTGCGGTTGGGTGAAGACCATAAGGGATTCCAAGGCGGTTGGATTTATTGAGTTAAGCGACGGCTCTGCTTTTGGCGCCACTCAAGTGGTGTTTGAGGAGTGCAAGCTGGAAAACTATAAGGATATAACAAAACTTGGGATAGGCTCTGCCATCGCAGTCGAGGGCGTTATTGCCGTTACCCCGGGCGCGAAGCAGCCTTACGAGATTAAGGCCTCTGAGGTCAACGTTCTGGGTCACTCCGACCTTGATTTCCCCTTGCAGAAAAAGCGCCATTCCTTGGAATTTTTGAGGACAATTGCCCATTTGCGCCCAAGAACAAATACTTTTCAGGCGGTTTTCCGTGTCCGCTCCGCGGCTTCTTTCGCCATCCATCGGTTTTTTCATCAACGGGGATTTGTCTATGTTCATTCACCGATAATCACCGGCAGCGATGCTGAGGGCGCGGGAGAGATGTTCCGGGTTACTACGCTTGACCCAAAAAGCCCGCCTCTCACCGAGGAAGGCGCTGTAGATTACGGAAAGGATTTTTTCGGCAAGCATACCGGTCTTACCGTCTCCGGTCAGCTGGAGGGCGAGTGCATGGCTCTTGCTTTCGGCAATATATATACCTTTGGGCCCACTTTCCGCGCGGAAAACTCAAACACCGCCCGCCATGCCGCCGAATTCTGGATGATCGAGCCGGAAATCGCGTTTGCCGATCTCTACGACAACATGGAGCTCGCAAAGGACATGCTCCAAAGCGTACTGGCGGAGATTTTGGAAACCTGCCCGGCAGAAATGAAATTCTTCAATGATTTTTACGATAAGGGCCTGATTGAGCGGCTTACGAATATCACAAAATCCGATTTCGCCCATATCACCTACACAGAAGCTATCCGTCTGCTGGAACCCCATAAAGATGAGTTTGCATACCCGGTTTTCTGGGGTTGCGACCTGCAGACCGAGCACGAAAGGTTCCTCACTGAGAGCATATACAAGGCGCCCGTCTTTGTCACCGACTACCCCAAGGAAATCAAGGCGTTTTATATGCGCTTGAATGACGACGACAAGACGGTGGCGGCTATGGACTGCTTAGTCCCGGGCGTAGGGGAAATCGTCGGCGGAAGCCAGAGGGAGGAGCGGCAGGATGTACTGGAGCGCCGGATGGCCGAGATGGGGCTTGATCCCGCCAATTACAGCTGGTATTTGGATTTACGCCGTTACGGCGGAGTGAAACACGCAGGCTTTGGATTGGGCTTTGAACGGCTGCTGATGTATATGACAGGGATAGCAAATATTCGGGATGTTATGCCGTTCCCACGTACCCCCGGATGGGCTGAGTTTTGATGCCAAGTCGCACATGAAAATATTATCAGCCGTAAAGGAAATCGAAGGTGAACTTGTCAGGTTCGCAGGGGAACTGGTACGGATAAAGAGCGTTTCCGGCAAAGAAGGCGACCTTGCAAAGCGCATCGAAGCGGAAATGAGAGTACTTGGCTATGACGAGGTATTTATTGATTCTATTGGAAATGTTGTCGGTCGAATCGGCAACGGGGGAAAATCCATCATGTTTGATTCTCCATAATCTTTGACGGGAGGAAATAACTAATGAAATTTTTAGTCGTCGCAACGGGCGGGACGATAGCAAGCGTGCCGACTCCTGATGGATTGAAGCCCGGGATTTCCGGGAAAGAGCTTATGTCCAGATGTTCTGAAATCTCAACCGATGACACCGTCGATGTAATTGATATATTTTCAAAGGACAGCACGAACATGTCGCCGAAGGACTGGTTCATAATTGCTGACTGCATAAACAATCACGCGTCCTATTTTGACGCGTCAATAGTGTTGCACGGTACCGACACTATGTCATGGACGGCTGCGGCATTGTCGTTCATGACGAACTCGCTTGTGGTTATGACCGGATCAATGCTGCCTCCGGGGGTCGATGGAAGCGACGCCGATGATAATTTGAACGATTCTTTCGCTTTCGCGCGTTTACTGTTTCGAGCCGGACGAAAGGAAGTCGCGCTTGCTTTCTGCGGAAAGCTCTATGAGGGAACCTGCGTATCGAAGAATTATTCGCACGCTATGGATTCCTTTGTAAGCTGGAGTAAGCCTTTGCTTGGCTTCAAGGAAGATGGAAAACATGTGCTCAGCGATATCAAACCGGATAAACAGGATAAGAGCGAGATAAAGTTCGAAGATTTTATAAAGGAAGGGCATGTCGCGCTTGTTCCGGTTTTTCCCGGTATAAAGACCGGTTATTTACGGGCGCTGATAGGCACGAACCCCAAGGCGATACTGATTGAAGGGTATGGTTCCGCCGGAGTCCCTTTTGAAAAAGAAGATGAAAATCTTCTCCCCTGCATAGAGGAAGCTGTAAAAAAGGGTATCATAATTGTTATTGGGACTTCATGTCCAAGCGGAGGCGCCGAGCCGGAAGTTTATGAAGTTGGAGTGCGCGCGCTTCGCGCGGGCGCTGTTTCTGCGGGAAAACTCGCGCGGGAGGCGGTAATGATAAAACTAATGTTTGGTATGCCGATTTGAAGAGCGTGAATTCATTTTCGATAGGCCAGTATATCCCTGTTGATTCGGTGATTCATTCTCTTGATCCGCGCGCGAAATTCATTGCAGTGACGGCTGTTCTGATTTGGATTTTCAGTTCCAGGAGCCTTGCAGAATTTACAATCTGTGTGTTTGCTTTTATTTTCTGTGCTTTATTATCTAAAATATCTGTCAGAATTTATTTGAAGACTTTATGGAATGTTCGCTTTCTAATTTTGCTCACAGGAGCAATTCATGTTTTTCAGGGAGAATATAAAGGCGCTCTTGAAGTTTCTTTACGGATTTCAATACTGATTATGTTCGCATCTCTTTTGCCGCTTACTACTTCTCCAATGTCGGTAGCGGACGCCTTCTCGAAAATTTTTCCGCAGGAGATTTCCGTTATGATCATGATGGCTCTCAGATTTATCCCTCTATTGTCGGATGAGGCGCTTAAAATTAAGAAAGCTCAAATTGCCCGGGGAGCAAGATTTGACGACGGAAATATCGCGAGGCGAATAAGAGCTTATTTTCCTGTTTTAATTCCATTATTCGTAATTGCCTTCAAAAGGGCTGATGAACTGTCAATAGCGATGGAGGCGCGAGGTTTCGTTGTTGGAGCGAAGCGTACGCGATTTCATCCTCTTGAGTGGAAAAAAATCGATTCTTGCGTTACAGTATTGTCTGTATGTTTGATAATTTATATGACATGTGTTTCCGTGGCAAAATGGCTTTAATATTAATTATTTACGGAAGGTGCTAAAATATATGTCATCAATCGCCAATAAAAAATATGCTGTTCGAGTTTCGTATCTTGGAACAAACTACGCCGGATGGCAGAGGCAAAATGATGTCAAGAGCGTTCAGCAGTGCATCGAAGAATCGCTTTTGAAAATTGGCGAAAATTGTACTGTTACAGGCGCTGGAAGAACAGATGCAGGAGTTCATGCAATAAGTCAAATAGCATCTTTCAGTACCCGGGGAAACTGGGAAACGCGAAAGCTTTTACTTGCAATGAACGCTCATCTGCCAGAAGATATTCGCATCATGGACGTTTTTTCAGTTGATGAATCTTTTGATGCAAGACGTTCCGCTTTATGGCGAGAGTACCGCTATTTCGTATATCATGGCAGCAGTTGCCTTGCGCCGCTGCGGCCTTTTGTCTGGTGGAACCGCTGCTTTTGGGATTTGGAACAGGTAAGGACAGCGTGTCGATTATTGACCGGTCGTCATGATTTCCGCGCTTTCTGTAAAGCTGCCGAGTGCCCTGAAAATTCAGTGCGTACTCTTTTGCGCGTTTCGTGCAAACGCATTGGCAGGATGACTATGTTACAGGTCAGAGGGGAAGCTTTTCTCAATAACATGGTTAGAATTATAGTTGGAAATCTTGATAGAGTAGGACGCGGCGAAGTTACGGCCGGGTGGATGCGCGAACTGCTTTCAGGCATGAACAGAATTGAATCGGGAATGACTGCTCCGTCAAGCGGGCTTTTTTTCTGGCGTGTAGGTTATCCTTTGGGAGGAATTAAATAAAATGTTCGGTACAGATATTGGAATAGATCTTGGGACAGCGACAGTACTAATCTTTGAAAAAAAGCACGGCGTTGTGTTAAGAGAGCCGTCAGTAGTAGCTATTGACATTGATAGAGGGGATGTCCTGGCAGTAGGGCTTGAAGCAAAGAGAATGGTTGGGCGAACTCCCGGCAACATTGTATCTGTAAGGCCGCTTAGAGACGGAGTTATTGCAGACTATACGATGACCGAAGCAATGCTGCACTATTTTATGAAACGGATAATCCAAGGATGGAGAAGGTTTTTTAAGAATCGTGTAATGATCTGCGTCCCTTCTGGAGCAACGGATGTCGAACGCCGCGCGGTACTTGAAGCCGCAGTTGAAGTCGGCGCCAAAGAGGCTTATCTCATAGAAGAGCCCATGGCGGCGGCAATAGGCGCCGGATTGGACGTCGAGGAGCCAAAGGGAAAAATGATTGTGGACATCGGAGGAGGAACGACGGATATCGCCGTTATTTCAATGGGCGGTGTTGTCGTATCCAAATCGCTTCGCGTTGGCGGAGATAAATTCGATGAAAGCATAGTGCGTTACATGCGCCGCGAATACAATCTTGCGATAGGCGACCAAACGGCGGAAAACCTTAAAATTCAAATAGGCACTTGCATACCTTATCCGGAAAATGAGAACAGCATGATAATAAAGGGACGCGATCTGGTGCAGGGACTTCCGCGTCAAATAGAAGTTTCAAGCAGCGCTATAAACAGGGCGATTTCAGAGCTTATTCAGTCATTAGTCGACGGAGTTCGCAATGTACTGGAGGTGACGCCCCCGGAGCTTTCAGCTGACATCATTGACGGAGGCATAGTTCTTACAGGCGGCGGAGCGCTGCTGAGCGGATTATCCGATCTAATAACAAGCCAGACCGATATATACTGTTTTGTAGCAGAAAACCCGATGGAATGCGTAGCTCTCGGAACAGGAGAAGCGCTGGCGAGCATCGACGACATAATGGCGTCAGGACGAAATGGCATACTAGTTAATAGCAGCAAAAAAAGAAAAAGGTGATAAAAGCAGTGTGGAGCGTGGAGTTAAAGATAAAAGCAAACGCCAGAGACTTCGGGCTGCGCAATGCAGCTTTGTAAGGGCTGTAACAAAAATAAATGATACTTACTGTTGTTGTATTTATGAATTTAGAGGTTTTGATTCTCGGACAGTCTGACCCGCTCGACTTTGGCTATTTAGAGGCATAACAAATAGCTATATTAGCGGGATCAACAGAAGGCACAAACGCGCTAGCGTAAACAATCAAGAGCGCATATTCCGCTATAGCCGTCACATTCGCGCCCCTTTCCGCCAAAATCATACCTTATATTAATTCTATTATAGTCGCTTAAATAACATGTTTTCAATAGAAAAAAATCGGACTACCGGAAATAACTGTTCCGTATAAAACAAAACAGCAGTAAACAAAAAATATTGCATCACTGAGCTGGGCGTTCAACTTCTTTTTACCATAGATGGCTATTACAGACTTGCCAAAATACGCTCGGATAGTATAATTTATAGGATTACATTATTGAGAACAAGTAAAAAATATTGAATCATGCTTGATAATGTGACTTTTTTCAAAAAACAGCTATCTATGATAAAGGAGAGAAACAATTTGAAATCAAGATTTTTAATTTTTTTAACTGCGTTAATGATTGTGACGGGGCTATTTGCTTCACAGACCCTGACGAGTGAACTCGTTCTTACTGAAGAAGAAGAGAAATTTCTGTCGTTTATGGACTATGATAATGCGGAAAACATTGTTCGTTACCTGTCTGTCGGTATCGGCAACAGGACTACTTCGTCGATAGGGGCGGATCAAGCTGCTGATTACTTTATGACTCAACTGAAGCTCTACGGTTACGAGCCGATTCTGCATGAATTTGATATCCGTGAAGCAGCTTCAGGCGCAGCTGCGAGTTCTGCTAATCAGCGTAATAACGGCTACGTGGAGATAAACGGCAAGAGATATATGTATTTCGGCCCAACTTATGCCGGCAGTACCGTGTACCAGTTTACCAACAATACGGTGAATACCACGGGCGCTATAGTGCTGGATTGGCCCAGCACAGGCGCAAACTTCCAGACCTATGCGAGCCTGGATGTACCGGTCGGCGATTACACAGGCAAAGCGGTGTTCGTTCGCACGGGCACGGGGCCGACGAATAACGCGTCTGCTGCTGCGGCTCCCAGTGCGGCTCAGTATTACAACGCCGCTCTGGCGCTGCAAACAGCTGGCGCCCAAGCGGTTATCTTTCAATGGCGCGAGCCGCGCTCTATCTCCATCTCCCCTCTACCTCCCTTTAATGGTAAAACGACCGGCAGCGACACTACTTATGCGCAAATAGGCAATACAACCAGCGGTACTGCAATTTCCATTCCGGTAGGTACTACGAACTATGTCGATACGAATTCCATATTGAGTGGCTTGAGCGCCGACACTCCGATCAGAGTGAACATGAGAACAAGATTTGATGGGAAAAACGTGATAGCGGTATTGCCTTCTGCTACGGGAAGCAAAAAGACCGTCTATGTGACAGCGCACTATGATAGTGTTATCAGCGGCTCCGGTGGCAACGACAATTCCTCTGGCCCGTCGATGTTGATGGAAATGGCGCGCGCGTGGAAGCAAAGCGAGGTTCTATTTGAGCACAACATAGTTTTCGCGCTGTTCAATCCCGAAGAAGCTTTTTCTATGCGCGGCTCGCGGAGATTCATTACCGATTTTATAGAGAAAGAGAAGGACGAAATTTTCAAAGCTGAAAATTTCGCGGGGCTCTATAACATGGACCAGATAGCCACTGGCGAACCGGAGTGTATATACATGCATATAAGCATCCATAACGCGGATATTAACACGCTTCAAAATGCGTTAGCAAACACCACGGACCGTCTGATAGACGTTCCGCAAGCATTGGTAATCGCTAACGAATACACCGGGTTCAGGCACGTTTATCAAGCCGTCCAAAAGCTGCAAAATAGCGGCAGGCATAAAGACAAAAAAATTACGTTCAAAAAAAGCAGCCTGAATCCTCTTGATTATCTCTCATACGAAAAAGATCTTAATGGCGACTACATATATGACGACTTCAATATCCTGGATAATTTTAGCATCGTCTATGGAGCAGGCACGGATAACTATCCTTTCGCACAGGCAGGCATTAGCACGAACTCGCAGTTTTTGCACGAAAACCTGAAAAATTCGATGCAGTGTTTTAGCTGGCGTAAAAGCCTAAAAGGCATACCCATGACGGGAACGGGAGGTACATTGGAAACAGTGTATCACACTGTGGGCGATACTTATAATAATAACTACAGTCGCGCTAAACACGAAATTGATGGCGATACGTTGGCTTTGGCTGTTTTCTATTCGGCTGGAGGTTCTGTTGTATTGGAGGAAGAGGAATGCTGGCTCGGATGCAACGCGAGCTATGCGTTAATAGTTCTATTGGCTGTTGTTCCATTCTTTTTCATGAAAAAGAGATAATGAAAAAACGCCAGCGAATAGATTAATTAAGAAGCAATGTTGATAGGTCCTGCATTTTTCCTGGCAAAGCTGCATTATCTTTACCACATAATCCGGCGGGAGAAATACGGAAAGTTTATTTCACTGAGGTTGTTGTAACAAAAGTAACAAAAATGGGGCTGTAACAAAAGCTGGCGGCAGGATGCCGCCCATACAACATATTGTGCTCACAATGCCGAACAACCACTATATATTGTGGTTTGGGATGACCAATATACTACTTTTGTTACAGCCCCTCACTTTCCAGGATTCTGACATATAGCCTTATTTGAATTTACCTAACAACAGAGCGAGAGAATCGTAGCAGAGAAACTCGATACCCGCTGCTAATCCCGGATCAATAAGTTTCAGCTTAGTGTTAATTTCCGAAGGCATAGCGTATGACGGGTCAAATTCCAGTTCGAACGCCCGTTCGTTATTCACCTTGGCCCTCGCTATGCGCGCGGGCGTCTTGCTGATGAAATCGCTGTCTGAAGCGATATGCGAGTCTGTCATATTATAATAGTCGTACCAAGTCGCCGTACAAGTAATGTTGGGATTTAGAACAAACTCTTGAACGTGGTCGTAACCGAGTTTCGTGAAAAATTCCGTTGTGCGGTTGAAATGAAAATGCAAAGGCAGACCATATGTGTCATTGTTATTTAATGTCACATCCACCTGATACCACTCCCCAAACAGATTGACGGCGTTCCAGTTATGAAGTTCTCCATTGGGATATTCTCTATTGCGAACTATACCAAAGAATGTCAAGCATTCAAAGCCCAACAGTCTTAGGATATATTGAAATGATGCGGAATAGCCTCCGCAAGTTGCCCTTCTCCCGATAATGGCGCCATACACAGTTTTATGATTAGGAGCATTTCTATCGTATGTTATCCTGTCGCACAACCAGTCGTGCACAGCAAGCTCCTGTTCGTACGGCGTCATCCAGCTAACGCTGCGCAACAGATTTTCAAGCTCGTCTTGTATGGCAGTTATTCCCTGATTAACCCAATATTCCAAATCAGTTATTTCCTGTTCTGTGAGCCAGTCGAGCAGATTATTTGCACTATCAATATTAGCGCATATTTCCTTGCCATCCTTTTCATAAACCGGTCGTATAACATAATAACCGTCGGCCGAAAAATCACCATTTAGCACTAATTTAATTGCGCCTGTCCACCAGAAAAACTCCGGATGGGTATAGACCACAAGCATCGCAATTCTATGAAGCGCATTTGCATCCGAATTATTACGCAGAGGAAAATCTACTGTTATTCTCATTTCAAGATTTGCTATGCCTGTGGCAATTTGATCGTACAACCGTTTTTCTGCGTCGGTCAGGCTGCAATACTCAAGTAGACTCGAAGCGGGAACGCCGCCGACTTCCGAATAGGGCCAACCGGGTGTAATGTTTATAGTGTTCGTTGCGGCAAGCGCCGCCGCTGGCGTTGCTAATATGTTGAGGAAAATTAAGAACGCGAGTGCAAGGGATAAGGTTTTCTTTTTCACTGTAACGCCTCCTGTAATATTGTTATAATTTTAAGCGGGTATTTTCATTTTAGAAACATTATACCTGTCAATTTATTACCGCTTACTCGAAAGTTGCTGTGTTCCCGCCCGAGGTTGCCTCGCCGCCTCCCGCCTTTTTCCTCAATTCTTCGATAATGGCTGTGTTTTTCAGGCGCTCGTTCTTTTGCGCCAATTCCACGTCGCTTTCCGATACAGTCGCTCCGGATTTCAATAAAAGCGATACAATTTCGGGCTCTCTTGTTTCCATGGAGAAATTCAAAGCAGTTCTTCCGTCGTTGTTTTTCGCGTTTACGTCGGCGCCTGCCTGAATTAGCGCGCTTATTACTTCAGGGCTTTTGTTGGAATGGACAGTCAGGATTAACGGCGTATCGGCGTCTTTATCTTTCGCGTTAACGTCTGCGCCTGCCATAATGAGCGCGTTTATGACTTCCGCGCTGTTCTCAATAGCGGCTGACATCAAAGGCGTCCAGCCGTCTTTATCTTTTGCGTTGACGTCAGCGCCTCCTTTGATAAGCGCGTTCAGGATTTCAGGATTATTGTTGTATCGGGCAGCCGACATCAAAGGCGTCCAGCCGTCTTTATCTTTCGCGTTGACGTCAGCGCCTCCTTTGATAAGCGCGTTCAGGATTTCAGGATTATTGTTGTATCGGGCAGCCGACATCAAAGGCGTCCAGCCGTCTTTATCTTTTGCGTTGACGTCAGCGCTTCCTTTGATAAGCGCGTTCAGGATTTCAGGATTATTGTTGTATCGGGCAGCCGACATCAAAGGCGTCCAGCCGTCTTTATCTTTTGCGTTGATGTCTACGCCTCCTTTGATAAGCGCGTTCAGAATTTCAGGATTATTGTTGTATAGGGCAGCCAACATCAAAGGCGTCCAGCCGTCGTTATCTTTCGCGCTGACGTCCGCGCCTCCTTTGATAAGTGCGTTCAGGATTTCAGGATTATTGTTGAATAGGGCAGCAAACATCAAAGGCGTCCAGCCGTCGTTATCTTTCGCGCCGACGTCCGCGCCTCCTTTGATAAGTGCGCTCAGAATTTCAGGATTATTATTGAATCGAACAGCAAATATCAAAGGCGTCCAGCCTTCTTTATCTTTCGCGCCGATGTCCGCGCCTCCTTTGATAAGTGCGCTCAGAATTTCAGGATTATTACTAAATCGGGCAGCCAACATCAGGGGCGTCGAGTCGTCGTTATCCTTCACTTCGACGTCAGCGCCAGCTGCCAGTAAAAGCGATACAAACTCGATCCTATTTCTTGCTGCAACCCAACTCAAAGCAGTTATCCCGTCTGCCCTTTTTGCGTTGACATCTGCGCCTCTTTGAATGAGCGAGTTCGCAATCTCCTTGCTGTTATGCTGAGCAGCTAAAATCAACGCTGTCACTCCGTTGTTAGCTTTCGCGTTGACGTCCGCACCAGCTTTGATGAGCACATTTACAACTTCCGCGCTGTTCATCAAGGTAGCTATTATCAACGCCGTTGATCCTTTACCATTTTTCGCGTTGACATCCGCGCCAGCTTGAATAAGTACGTTAAGAACTTCAGGGTTATTGTTATAATGGGCAGCGTGCATCAACGGTGTCAGGCCGTACTCAGCTTTCGCGTTAACGTTCGCGCCGCCTTGGATCGCCGCCTCAATTTCCTGAGGCGTGGCGGATTGGCACAGTTTGTTAAAGTTTTCCGCTTTCTTTTGCTGCACCCACATGACGCCCACCGTCATCGCTAATACAATAAGCACGCACACAAATAACGCCGTTAGTCTTCTCAAAACACTTCTTCCTTTCCTAATTTATCGGCTCGCCAGATTCACCACATCTGAAATTTACGCGTCTTCCATAGGAATACGCGCCATACCCATACTGCCATGCAAATTTCACTGGCGCAAGACTTCTACCGAACAATCCATTATGGGCAATCCCATCATCAACCGAGCATTAAAATTAATTTTCGTACTAAAGATGCATCCCTACGGGATGCGGAAAATCAATCGTTAGAGAAACAGAAGCTTAGCTTTGTAAAAAAACCGTTCGTGATAATTTTATCATTGCATAAACCTCCTGAGTTTGTTTTGTTTTGTTTTTGGCTGATACAATTTTACCCGATGAAGGAGTTCATGCCTATACTTTTGGCATATTTTATTTGCTCGTTATTGTGTTTTCAAGTTACAATCTTGTTTATAGTTCCTGCGAAGTTTGAGTGAATATGATATTTTTTAGATTAGCAAAAAGGATATATTTGTCTGACATATAACCTTATTTAAATACGCCTAACAACAGAGCGTGAGAATCGTAGCATAGAAACTCGATACCCGCTGCTAATCCCGGATCAACAAGTTTCAGCTTAGTGTTAATCTCCGAAGGCATAGCGTAAGACGGGTCAAATTCCAGTTCGAACGCCCGTTCGCGATTCGCCTTGGCCTTCGCTATGCGCGCGGGCGCATTGCTGATGAAATCGCTGTCTGAAGCGATATGCGAGTCTGTCATATTATAATAGTCGTACTGAGTCGCCGTACAAGTAATGTTGGGATTTAGAACAGACCCTTGAACGTGATTATAACCGAGACCAGTGAAAAATTTCGTTGTGCGATTGAAATGAAAATGCCAAGGCAGATCATGTGCGTCATTGTCATCACCTGTCACATCCACCTGATACCATTCCCCATACAGTTTGACGGCGCTCCAGGCATGATATTCTCCATTGGGATATTCTCTATTGCGAACTATACCAGAGAAAGTCAAGCATTCAACGCCCAACAGTCTTAGGATATATTGAAATGATCCGGAATAGCCTGCGCAAGTTGCCCTTCTCTCGATAATGGCGCCATACACAGTATGACGATTAGGGGCATTTTTATCGTATGTTATCCTGTCGCACAACCAGTCGTGCACAGCAAGCTCCTTTTCGTGCGGCGTCATCGCGCTGACTCTGCGCAGCAGATTTTCAAGCTCGTTGTGTAGGGCAGTTACTCCCTGATTAACCCAATATTTCAACTCAGTTATTTCCTGTCCTGCGGGCCATACGAGCTGATTTTTCGCGCGATTAAATTTAGCGCATATTTCCTTGCCATTCTTTTCATAAACCGGCAGTATAGAATAATCGCCGTCGACCGTCGATTTGCCATTTATCACAAATTTATATGTATATGTGCCTGTCCACCAGAAAAACTCCGGATGGATATAGTGCACAAGCCTCGCGATTTTTTTAAGCGCTGCTGCACCCGAAATATTACGCAGAGGAAAATCTACTGTTATTCTCATATCAAGATTTGCGATGCCTGTGGCAATTTGATCGTACAACCGTTTTTCTGCGCCGGTCAGGCTGTAATACTCACGTAGCCTCGAAGCGGGGACGCCGCCGACTGCCGCATAGGGCCAACCGGGTGTAATGTTTATAGTGTTATTTGCGGCAAGCGCCGCCGCTGGCGTTGTTAATATGTTGAGGAAAATTAAGAACGCGAGTGCAAGGGATAAGGTTTTCTTTTTCACTATAACGCCTCCTCAAATATTGCTAAAAAATTATTGAATAAAACACTTTTTTCATTTTCTGTTCCTCTTGATCGTTTTGGCGGTTATTTTTCAATATTGATATTATAACAATATTCAATTTCAGAAAGCGGGTTAATTGATTTTTGACTCAACTGCCCATAGCGGTATATTCAACAGCCATCCCTCGTCCTTATAGTCAGCCATGCTTGTCCGGATCGAGAGCTTCGGCTCAAATTTGTCCCGGTAGGTTTTCAGGCTCTTCGCCTGCAAATTGACTTCGGCTTTTACTTCAATGGGAATGACGTCGCTGCCGTTGCAGATTACAAAATCGACCTCGGCATTGCCGCTGTCGTTCGCCCAATAGCAGGTCTCAATCCCTTTGATTGTTTTAAGCTGCTGTAATACAAATTGCTCGGTCAGCGCCCCTTTGAACTCCTTAAACAGTTCGTTGCCGTCCAGCAGTGTATCCTGCCGCAGTCTCGCCATACAGGAAAGAAGCCCGACATCCAATAGAAAGAGCTTAAAAGCTTTCAAATCTTCGTAGGCCGTCAGTGGAATGCGGGGAGCAGCCACGCGATGCACCTTATGGACAAGCCCGCAATCTGAAAGCCACAGCAAAGCCAATTCGTATTCTTTAGCCCGGGCGCCTTCCTTAACAAGGCCGTAGACGAATTTCTTATTCTCTTTGGCGAGTTGCGCCCCTATGCTGTTCCATAGCATACGAATACGGGGTACGATGTCGTGCGGCGCGTGCTTTGAAAAATCCTGTTCGTAACCCGCCAGTATCCACTGCTGTATTTCCCGCGCTTCATTGAAGTCCCTGTTGCCGGAAAACGCCCGCACCGCTTCCGGCATTCCGCCGACATAGTAGTAATAGCGCAATAATTCAACGTACTCCTGCTTGAATGTGTTTACCAGCGTATGATCGCCGTTTGAAAGCAGTTCCGCATACTGCTCCCTGCCCATAGCGCGCATAAACTCGGTGAATGATAGGGGGTAAAGGTTCAAAAACTCAGTTTTGCCAACGGGGAATGACGTGCCCTGATGCAGCGCAATGCCCAACATGGAGCCCGCGCAGACTATTTGATACTGAGGCGCGGTCTCGTTAAAGTATTTAAGCGAGCTCAATGCCTGAGGTACTTCCTGCACCTCGTCAAATATGAGCAGGGTGTTCGCAGGAGAAATCTTGAATCCAGCGTACAGCTCAAGGCCGGTAATGATACGCTCAATGTTGTAATCGACGGAAAAGAGGTCACGCATCCGCTGATTATTGTCAAAGCTTACGTAGACCATTTTCTCAAATGCGGTCATGCCAAACTCGCGCATCAGCCATGTCTTGCCCACTTGCCGCGCCCCGCGGATTATTAACGGTTTTTTGTTTTCGCGCCGCTTCCAGCGGTGCAGTTCCTCCATTGCGGTACGGTACAAAACGATCGCCAGCTTTCAATATGATGTGGCATAATTATGTATCAATACAACAAAAAGAGCAACGACTTTTTGTTGTATTGATACATATTATTTAACACTCGTATTCGTTCTATTTTTGCGCTGTCAAAAACAAAAATGCGACCGCCATTAATAAACTAAAGGCGCCCAAAGTGTAAAGCAATGCCACCATGGTCGCAGGCTTTGAATTCTCCGGAATATAAAACTGGCTCGGCTCGGATGGGTTGTAGAGCACCGCAATGTTTTTGCCCTTACTCATTGAATTATAAAGTGAAAAACCGACAGGGGCTTTCTGGACATACTCAATACCCTCCGCCGTATACTTAAATTCTACTATTTTGTAATCTTTCCCTTTGTGAGCGACGTCGACAAAAACGCCTTCCGCCGAAGCCGTGCATTCCTTTTTCTGTTTATTCAGTATACTCGACTTAGAAGCGCCAACCTTCAATAAAACCAATCCAACCAATGAAAACAAAAGGGCAAAAACAATCTTTTCCATAATCTCAATCTCCTCCTTGTTTAATGTACCTGCTCTTGTCTGCGGCAGCTTCTGAACTGCCGTCAGAGTTTTTGTCTTTGATATCGGTCAAATCGAGATAAGAGACGTTATTCTCAACGCCAAAGGCATAACGCCGTTCTATTTCGGCAAAATAGACCTCGGTTGTAAATGTTTTGCCGCCGTCACTGCTTAAATGTCTCTTATCTACGTAAGTAGTCAGGATATCGCCTGACGCCCGATAATTCCCTGTAAATCTGTTGTAAATATTAAATGCAAGGGGACCGGAAGATAACCTGATTATTACCGCTTGCTCGAAAGTGCCGTCGGCATTGAAAGTGAAAAGCTCTGCTGATACTTGAGCGTTCACATCGCTCACATCGCCGGAAACACGGACATCTCCCCAAGTCCCAATAAAAGACTGTTCAATGTTCCCGACCGAGGTTGCCTCGCCGCCTCCCGCAATTTTTCTTAAATCTTCGATAACGGCTGTGTTTTTCAGGCGCCCGTTCTTTTGCGCCAATTCCACGTCGCTTTCAGATACGGTCGCTCCGGATGCCAACAAAAGCGACACGATTTCGGGCTCTCTTGTCTCCACGGCGAAATTTAAAGCAGTTCTTCCGTCGTTGTTTCTAGCGTTTACGTCGGCGCCTGCCTTGATCGCCGCTTCGATTTCCCGGAGTGTGCCGTTTATACACAGATTGACAAAGTCAAGAGCGCTCATCGCCTCTCCCGGTTGCTGCGCCGTCATTTCGAGCCGCGTTTCTTGCGGCGCCGCAATCAATCGCTTCGTTTGCACGTCCTGCTTATGCCAATCAGCGTGTGCCGTCACCTCTCCCTGTTGCTGCGCCGTCGCTGCAAGCTGCGTTTCTTGCGGCGCGGCAATTGAAATGACGTCTGACTTAACGCTTTGCTTTAATTCTTCAATAACGGTTGTGTTTTTCAGGCGTTCGTTCTTTTGCGCCAATTCCACGTCGCTTTCCGATACGGTCGCCCCGGATTTCAATAGAAGCGACACGATTTCGGGCTCTCTTGTCTCCACCGCGAAATTCAAAGCAGTTCTTCCGCTGTTGTTTTTCGCGTTTACGTCAGCTCCTGCCTGAATTAGCGCGCTTATTGCTTCAGTGTCCTTGTTGAAATAGACAGCCAGAATCAACGGTGTATCTGCGTCTTTATCTTTTGCGTTAACGTCTGCGCCTGCCATAATAAGCGAGCTCATAACTTCAGGGTCATTGTTATACTCGGCAGCCATCGTCAACGGCGTCGAGCCGCTGCTAATATTTTTCACATTAACGTCAGCTCCCGCCTTGATAAGAGCGATCGTAACATCCGGGCTGTTTAGCGCGGCAGCCGCCATTAACGACGTTATACCGTCGTTGTTTTTCGCGTTGACGTCCGCGCCGCCCTGAATGAGCGCGATTATTACTTGAGGGTCGTTGTTTTGCTCGGCAGCAACCATTAACGCCGTCAACCCCTCGTCATTTTTCGCGTTGACGTCCGCGCCTGCCTTAATTAGCGCGTTTATGACTTCCGCGTTGTTCTCAATAGCGGCAAACATCAGCGGCGTCAAGCCGCTGTCATCTTTAGCGGCGTTGATATTCGCGCCCTGTTGGATAAGGGCGCTCAAAACTTTGGGATTATTGTTGTCCCGGGCAGCCAACAGCAGCGCCGTCCAACCTTCATTCGTTTTTACGCCGACGTCGGCGCCAGCCTTAATGAGCGTGTTCGTAACTTCGGGGTTATCGTTGTTCTGGGCAGCCAGTATCAGCGGCGTCACACCGTCGTCCTTTTTCGCGTTAACGTCAGCGCCTCCTTTGATAAGCGCGTTAAGAATTTCGGGATTATTGTTGTATCGGGCAGCTGACATCAAAGGCGTCCAGCCGTCGTTATCCTTCATGTCGACGTCCGCGCCTCCCTTAATAAGCGCGCTAAGAATTTCGGGATTATTGTTATTGTGGGCAGCTGCCATCAAAGGCGTCCAGCCGCCGTTATCCTTAATGTTGACGTCCGCTCCGGATGCCAGCAAAAGCGACACAATCTCAATCTTATTAATCATTGCAGCCGAACCCAAGGCAGATACCCCGTCTGCCCTTTTAGCGTTGACGTCCGCTCCTGCCTGAATGAGCGAGTTCGCAATCTCCTCGCTGTTATGCTGAGCAGCTACAATCAACGCCGTTACGCCGTCGTTAGTTTTCGCGTTGACGTCTGCACCTCTTTGAATGAGCGTGTTTATAATTTCAGGGTTTTTAATAAACTGAGCAGCCACCATCAATGGCGTCCAGCTGTTATCCGCTCTCGCGTTGACGTCCGCGCCTGCTTGAACGATTATGTTCGTAACCTCCGCGCTGTTACTTCGAATAGCTGAAATCAACACTGTCAATCCGTTGTCATCTTTCGCGTTGACGTCCGCGCCCGCTTTAATGAGAGCGGGAAAAACTTCAGGGTCTTTGTTATACTCGGCAGCCCCTATCAATGCAGTCAAACCGTCGTTGCTTCTTGCATTGACATCCGCGCCGCCTTTGATAATCGCGTTCACGACATCTCTGTTGTTTAGCGCGGCAGCCACCATCAACGCCGTCGCGCCATTGATATTTTTCGCGTTGACGTCCACGCCCGCCTGAATAAGAGCGTTCGCAACTTCCGGGCTGTTTTTCTCCGCAGCCACTATCAACGCTGTCGCGCCATTGATATTTTTCGCGTTGATGTCTGCGCCTCCCTTTATCGCCGCCTCAATATCCTGAAGTGCGCCTTTGACGCACAGTTCAAGAAAGTCGTCAGCGCTCATCGCCTCTCTGGCGGGAGTTGTGTCACCCGCAACCCCTGACTTTCTTTCCAGTTCCCTTAGCGCTTCTGTATTTTTAAGATTCTCATTTTCTTTTACATATTGCTTCAATTCTTTGATAACGTTTGTACCCAACCAGAAAGCGTTGGATTGCGCTAATTTCACGTCTCCTTCAGATACGTCGGCGCCGGACGCCATCAAAAGCCGCACAACTTTGTTATCATGCGCCTCCACAGCGAAATTCATGACAGTTCTACCGTCGTTGCTTTTCGCGTTAACGTCCGCGCCGGCTTGAATGAGCACGGTCATAATCTCGACCGGCCTTCTAAACCGGACAGAAAGCGTCAACGCTGTCAAACCCTCGTCATTTTTCGCATTGACGTCCGCTCCCGCCTTGACGAGTGCGCTTACAACCTCCGCGCGGTTAAACGTAGCAGCCATCATCAACACCGACATGCCTTTTTCCGTTTTCGCGTTAACGTCCGCTCCGGCTCTGGCAAGCGCGTTTACAACCTCCGCGCTGTTATTTATGGCAGCCATTATTAACGTCGTTGAACCGGCGCTATTTTTCGCGCGAACGTCTGCCCCCGCTTTGATCGCCGCCTCAATTTCCTGAAGTGTTCCTTTGACGCATAAATTTAGAAAGTCGTCCGCGCTCATTACAGTTGACGCGGAACTGGATACAGCCGCAACCCTTTGCTTCAATTCTTCGATAATAGGGGTATCCTTCAGGCGTGTGTTATAAAACGCAAAACCCACATCTGATTCAGTTACGACTGCTCCGGAGGCCAGCAAAAGCGACACAATTTCGGGCGTGCTTAACCCCACAGCAAAATTCAACACTGTCTTGCCGTCGTCAGTTTTTGCATTAACGTCCGCTCCTGCATTAATGAGCATGGACAAAAGATCGGGGTTTTCTTTGTACCGGGCAGCAATCATCAACGCCGTCCAGCCGTCGTCAGTTTTTGCGTTGACGTCCGCTCCAGCTTTGATAAGCGTTCTTGCAACCTCCGTACTGTTAAACATGGTAGCTATTATCAACGCCGTCGCGTCTTGTTCATTTTTCGCGTTGACGTCCGCGCCTGCCTTAATCGCCGCCTCAATTTCCTGGAGCGTGCCATTGGAGCACAGTTTAATAAAATCGTCCCTGCTCATCGCATCTCTGGCAGGAGTTACATCTTCCACAACCCCTGTCTTTCTTTCCAGTTCCTTTAGCGCTTCTGTGTTTATAAGATTCTTGTTTTCTTTTGCATAATCTATGGCTCTTTTTCCATCTTTATATTTAACTTGCGTATCCGCTCCATTTTTGAGCAAGACGGAAATAACTTCAGGGGAAACGCTAAGCTCGGCAGCTGATATCAACGCTGTCCAATTGTCGGCATTTTTCGCGTTGACGTCCGCGCCGGCCTTGATAAGCGTACTTACAACCTCCGCACTGTTAGAAGCGGAAGCCACTATCAACGCTGTCGTGCCGTCGCCTGTTTTCGCGTTAACGTCAGCGCCGGCTTCAATAAGCGCCCTTATAACTTCAGCGTTATTAATCATGGCAGCTATTGTCAATACGGGCGCACCTTTTTCATTTTTCATATTGACGTCGACGCCAGACTTAATAGCTGCCTCAATTTGCTGGAGTGTGCCACCGATGCACAGTTTAATAAAATCGTCCCTGCTCATTGCGGTTGACGCGGAACCTTGCTCAGCCGCAACCCTTTGCTTTAATTCTTCAAAAATAGCTGTACCATTCAGGAGTTTGTTGAAAAACGCCAAGTCCGCGTCAAGCTGAGATACAACTGCCCCGTGGGTCAATAGAAGCGACACAATTTCGGGGCTCCTTGTCATCGTAGCGTAAGTCAATGGCGTCCGGTTTTTGTCATCTTTTGCGTTGACGTTCGCTCCGGCTTGGATGAGCGCGCTTATAACCTCCGCTGTATTTCCCTCGGCAGCTTTCATCAACGGCGTTGCGCCGCCGTCCATTTTCGCGTTAACGTCCGCCCCCGCTTTGATCGCCGCCTCAATTTGCTGAAGTGTGCCTTTGGCGCACAGATTGAGAAAGTCTGCCGCGCTCATCGCGGTTACAGCAGGCGTCGTGTTCGTAATGGCGGTTGACGCGGAACTGGAAGCTGCATTAACGCTTTGCCTCAATTCTTCGATAATGGCGCTGCCTTTCAAGTTTTCGTTGCTTTGCGCTAATCGCACGTCGTTTTGAGATGCGGTCGCCCCCGATGCCAGCAAAATTGATACAATATCCGGCTCGTTTGTCTCCGCAGCCAAATTCAAAGCAGTTCTCCCGTCGTTATTTTTCGCGTTGACGTCCGCACCTCCCCTAATCAGCGCGGCGGCTACTTCGGGATTGCGATTAGAGGAAGCAACAAGCATCAATGGCGTAAAGCCGTCGTTCATTTTCGTGTTGACGTCAGCTCCGGCGGCAAGCAGCGTCAACACGGCTTCCGGGTTGACGCTTGTCGCAACGTACATCAAAGGCGTTACGCCGTCGTTATTCTTCGCGTTAACGTCCGCGCCGCTTTCGATTAGCGCGTCTAAAACCCCGGGTTTATAGTCATAATACATGGCAGCCTGCATCAGGGGCGTCCAGCCGATTTCATTTTTCGCGTTGACATCCGCCCCCGCCCTGATCGCCGCCTCGATTTGCTGCAGCGTTCCAACGCGGCATAGTTTAAAAAAGTCGTCCGTGCTCATCGCCGCTCCTGCCGGTATGGACATCATAAACACCGTGGCAAGTAAAATTAGCGAATAATACATTCTTTTCATTTTCCATTCCTCCTGATCGTTTTGGCGGTCATTTTTCCATTCCGTATTTTGATATCGTCAATCCGCATAAAGCCAAAGAGTTATTTGGGATGCTGCTTCATATAATCAATAATACGGGCGTCGTTTTCAGATACGGTCGCTCCGGATTCCAGCAAAAGCAACACATTTCCGGATGTCCTTTGTATTACAGCGTAATTCAAAGGAGTCAACCCACTGTCACTTTTTGCGTTGACGTCCGCGCCAGCTTGAATAAGTACGCTTAATAATTCGGGATTATCTTTATTTATCGGCTCGCCAGATTCTATCGCAAAACCCGCTGATGTTATACAGAATTATATATCACTTTTTATCTACTACAAAGCTTTCAATGAGAATGTTGTTGTTACATTTGTTACTTTATGTTATGATTGTCACACATTTTAGGAGGTATAATACAATGCTTGAAACAAGTGCAAACACGAAAGCAGTGCGTATTAGCGCTGAAATATATAACCTTGCTCGTATGACAGCCGAGGGGGTCAACCGCTCCACGTCCGGGCAGCTCGAATATTGGGCAAGGTTAGGCCGCACGGCAGAGGACAATCCTGATTTGCCTATTGAATTAATAAAGGATATTTTGATCTCAAAGGGGCAAAATCGACGTTTAGCTGAAATTTTCAAGCCGGAATAAACATGCAGGACAGTGGCGAAATAGTAGTTTTAATGATGCCTGCGTTTAAGCATCGCTATAAGAAGCTGCATCATAATCAGAAAACGCCGGTTAATAAAGCGATTGAAGTCATTAAAAACAATCCGCTGGCAGGGACGCAGAAAAAAGGCGATCTCAAGACAGTATACGTTTATAAGTTCGATTGTGTAGGTCAGGAGTTCTTATTAGCGTATGAATTCGACCCCGCAATGCGTATTTTGCTGGCTTTGGGCGTGCATGAAAATTTTTACAGGGATATGAAGCGATAGGAGGAGTATAGCCCTTAGATATTAAGCTCATTCACCGTTATCTCAAACTTACTCATAACTAACCATAGGTATGCATACATGATCGGTCTTGATGTTGAGTTCCTGTTTCTCAGAGGTGACCCGTTTCCACTAACTCTCCACAGGCTGACACCGTGTAACTCACGGCAATGCCGAACACTTAAAACCTTGAATATTTTACGCGTCAAAGGATTAGCTTGATTTTTGCTTATTTTTCTTGACGCAACGCCCTATATTCAGTTGTCAAGGTTCATTTGACTTGATAATTATATAAGAAAAGATAGCTTTTGTCAGTTTTAATAATCTATACATTTAGAAAAAGATTGAGATTATTTGCATAGATATTAGGAACACTGTTCGAGCCCCAAGATCCTCCTTTGAAGTTTGAGGTATAATAATTTAAAAATACCGGTGCTTGATTATAATGTCCAAGGAGTGAATACGATTTGTTTCAGAATGTATATGAAGTTTTTAATAAAAGAGGATATATAGAATGGTGCAGCAACCCTGAAAGGCTTTCGGAGGTGTTCTCCTCCGAAATGGTCACGGCTTATGTGGGTTTTGACCCGACGGCGGACAGCCTTCACGTGGGGCATCTGATTCCGCTAATGGGGCTCGCATGGCTGCAAAGGCTGGGACACAGGCCGATAGCCATAGCGGGGGGAGGCACGGGACTTATTGGCGACCCTTCCGGGAAAAGCAAGGAGCGCAATTTGCTCACCCTTGAAGTCATGGCAAAGAACATAGAGAGCGTGAAAAAACAGCTCGCGCATTTTCTCGACTTCAATTGCGGAGAAAACTCGGCGCTTTTAATCAACAATTACGACTGGCTTTCAAAAATTACATTTTTGGATTTTTTGCGCGATGTCGGCAAGTATTTTTCGGTAAACGGCCTCCTCGCGCGCGATTACATACGTTCAAGAATAGACGACCCCGAAAAGGGGATATCCTACACCGAGTTTTCCTACGTGCTCCTGCAGTCATACGATTTTGCCCACCTGTTCAAAGAGTACAACTGCCGGTTGCAGATGGGAGGAAACGACCAGCAGGGGAACCTGCTCTCAGGCGTCGATTACATCCGCCGTACGACTGGCGGGGAGGCGTTCGGGCTGACTCAGCCGCTGCTGCTCACGTCATCGGGGGGGAAGTTCGGAAAAACAGAAGAGGGGGCAGTATGGCTCGACCCCGCGCGAACAAGCCCGTACCGCTTCTACCAGTTTTGGATAAATACCGAGGACGCTGACGCAGAACGGCTGCTCAAGTTATTCACTTTCCTGCCGCTTGAAGAAATAAGTGAAATTGCCGTAGAACACGTTAAGAGCCCGGAGAAGCGCGCCGCCCAAAAGATCCTCGCGCGTGAAGTAACAAAACTTTTGCATTCTGAAAGCGTCGCAAAAGCCGTCGAGCGAGCGAGTGAAATGCTTTTTGGCGGCGGAGACGCCGTTAAATGCTCTGAGTTTGAAGAAGAGATGCTAGTCATGCTGAGCAATGAAGTCCCATATTCAAAAATTACATGCGAGATTCCCTGTCAGGTGACAGAGGTTCTCTCAGCTTCGGGCGCGTGCGAGAGTAAGGGAGAAGCGAAAAGGCTTATAAAACAGGGCGGCGTGACTCTTAACGACGCAAAAATAACGGATGAAGGAGCAAAAATAGAGCGGGAATTCCTTCTGCACGGTAAATATATATTCGCGCGCCTTGGGAAGAAAAAATTCCATCTGATTGAAATGAGTTAGAGATACATGAATGGTAAAACTCCACATATTGTCCAATACCAAGGTTCCAAGCGACTACTCGCTCCGCAGATACTTCAATATATGCCGAGCAAATTTATCCGTCTGATTGAACCATTTGCAGGTATGGCGGCAATAACGATTGCTGCTGCATATGAAAAGCGCGCAAGTCAGTATATCATCAATGATATCAATAAAACTATCGTTCGTTTATTGCAAATGGCAATAGATAATCCTGCTGATTTGGTTGACAACTACACTAAAGTTTGGTCAGAACAGTTTAAGTATCCAAAAGGTCATCTTGAGCATTATTATCATGTTAGAGATTGTTTTAACGCTGGGAAACAAACAGCGGAGAATATGCTATATCTTCTTGCACGTTGCGTAAAGGGGGCTGTTCGTTACGGAAAAAACGGAAACTTCAATCAATCCCCTGATAAAAGACGACACGGCACGAACCCTAAAAACATATCGGAGAATGTATATACTATATCGGCTTTGCTAAAAGGAGCAGCTACCTTTTCTGCAGTCGATTATCGTTTGATTTTTGAGATGGCTGAACCCGGTGACCTTGTCTATATGGACCCGCCATATCAAGGTGTTTCTAACACAAGAGACAATAGATATTTCGCTGGAATTGAGTTTAGTGATTTTTCAAATTCCATCGAAATACTTGACCGAAAAGGTGTTGACTATATCATAAGCTATGACGGTGAATGTGGCGACAAAGAATATGGAAGCGAGTTGCCAAAATCACTGAATTGCACAAAGTTTTTACTTAATGCAGGCTTATCAACGCAAGCGACATTGTTAGGCAAGCGAAATACAACATATGAAGCTTTATACGTCAGTAAGAATCTTGCAGAGCATATAAGATCACATCCAAAACAAATGGTTTTATTGGAGTTGCTATATGATAATGAATTATCCAAAAGAATTTCTTGATTTGTTAAATTCTGTTGAGGCTAAACGACCTCGTACAGTAATTCAACATATTCTAAAACACGGCTTTATTACTTCGCAAGAACTAAAGGATATTTATGGATATAATCATCCTCCACGAGCCGTGAGAGATGTCAGAGAGCATGGTATCCCTCTTGTAACGTATCGTATTGACGGAACTGATGGCAGAAGTATAGCAGCTTACAAATTCGGAGTGATTAACGAGGCAAAAAGTATACTCTCAAAGTCTGCGGGTAGAACTGTACTTTCAAAGACGTTGAAACAGGCATTGATAGAAAAATATGGCTCGAAGTGTTTCGTATACTTTGAACCGATGAACGAAAGCCTGTTACAGGTGGATCACCGAGTCCCGTATGAGATCTGCGGAGAACAAAACGAGCAAAACATAGAATTGTATATGCTACTATCACCTTCTGCAAACAGAGCCAAATCGTGGACTTGTGAGCATTGCGAAAACTGGGATCTTAAAGATTTTGCTTTTTGCGTAAAATGCTTCTGGGCTTACCCGGAGAGTTATGAACATATAGCTGGAAAACAACAGAGAATTATATCAATTATCTTTACTGGGAATGAGATTGAGGATTTCACGAAATTGATTGCTATTTCTGGAATGGAAGAAGCACAAAAACTAATAAAAAATCTTTTACATGATTATCTTGAAAAGGAAAAAGGTTAATTATGTCATTACTTTCATTATATATTCGTTTTTTTAGAATTGGCGCCTTCACAATAGGCGGGGGGATAGTCATGCTTGGAGTTATCGAGGCCGAGATGCGCGCTACCGGTCTCTTCAGCGAGGATGAAATTGCCGATAATATAGTAATGGCAACTGCAGTACCCGGCCCCATTGCCACAAATTTGTCGTTCCTTGCGGGGAAGCAAATACGCGGGATTTCTGGAGCGCTTGTCGCTGTGATTGGCACGGCGACAGCTCCGTTTTTGTCAATTTTGTTCCTGTCTGGTATATTGCTCCACTATATGGGTACGCCGCTTTTGACAGCTTTTTTCCTGGGCGCTGCAGCGGGGGTGGTGGTGGTTGTAGGCCAGTCGCTTTTTAAGATGGTAAAAACTAACGTGATGACCGGGTGGCAGGAAATTGCATCGTTCATAACAACTGCGTCACTTATTATATTTGGAGTTCACCCCTTTATTGGACTCTGCGCGGGAGCTCTCGTGACTATCGGGCTCAGAAAGCTGAAGCGATGAAATGCCAGTAATAGTCACTCTCGCGCTGGTGTTCGCAAAAGTCGCGCTGGGGTCGTTCGGCGGAGGGCTTGCGGCGTTGCCGTTCATTGAATATGAGTTATGCATGGCAAGGGACTGGCTCACGTTGCATGAGTTTTCGGAAGTAGTATCGCTCGCGCAGATGACTCCGGGCCCGGTAGCCCTCAACTCCGCTACGTTTGTAGGGTATAAGCTTGCCGGATTCTGGGGAGCGTTGTTAGCCTCAATATCGTTGGTTACAACGCCAATAATTTTGCTGCTGCTTTTATTGTTTATAATAGAGCGCTCCACGGGAAAAATGCGCGCAAAAGTCGCGGATTTTCAGAAAGCTATGCGCCCTGCGGTGGCGGGGCTTGTATTTTCAGCATTTTTGACGCTTACAAGGCCTATAATACCGCAGCCGATTCTTTGGGGAATATTGGCGTCATGCGCTCTATTGTTGAAATTTGAGACTTGTCGTAAGTATCCTCAATTAATAATACTCTTCGGAGCTCTTGCTGGCTTATTTTGTAATAATTGGCTTATATCGTAATGTTATAATAATTCTGATAAGCATTTTTAATAAATAAACGCATAAAAGGGGGAAATTTCTATGGCAGTTAAGGTAGCTATCAATGGCTTTGGCAGGATAGGACGTCTTGTATTTCAGGCTATGGTGGATAACGGAATGCTCGGAAAGGAAGTTGAAGTAGTTGCGGTTGCGGATGTTTCAACGGAAGCCAATTATTTTGCGTATCAGCTCAAGTACGACTCGGTGCATGGCAGGATGAAAGCCGAAATAGGCTGCGAAGGTGAAGATGTGCTTCTGATCAACGGGCATAAGATAAAATGCGTTCCCGCGCAAAGGTCTCCGGCTGAGCTGCCATGGAAGCAGCTTGGGGTCGATTATGTCATAGAATCAACAGGACTGTTCACCGAATCGGAAAAAGCAAAAGGACATATTGAGGCCGGAGCTCATAAAGTGCTGATATCGGCGCCTGCAAAAGGCGATGTAAAGACAATCGTCATAGGTGTAAACGAGAACGAATACGATCCTTCAAAACATGATATCGTGAGCAACGCAAGCTGCACAACGAACTGTCTGGCGCCCATTGTGCACGTGCTGTTAAAAGAAGGAATCGGCGTTGAAACAGGCTTAATGACGACTATACATTCCTATACCGCGACGCAGAAAACCGTCGACGGGCCATCAAAGAAAGACTGGCGCGGCGGGCGTGCAGCCGCCATAAACATTATTCCCTCAACGACCGGCGCGGCAAAAGCTGTCGGTGAGGTTCTCCCCGCCGTTAAGGGGAAAATGACGGGAATGTCCTTCCGAATCCCAACACCTGACGTTTCGGTAGTCGACCTCACTTTCAGCGCTTCTCGCGATACGAGCATTGAGGAAATTGACTCGTTGATAAAGAAAGCGTCCGAAACTTACCTGAAAGGCGTTCTTGGCTACTCAAATGAGGAAGTTGTCTCCACAGATTTCATACATGACAGCCGCCGGTCAATTTACGATTCGCTCGCCACTTTGCAGAATAACCTCAAAGGCGAAAAACGTTTCTTTAAAATAGTTTCATGGTATGACAACGAATGGGGATATTCATGCGCCCTTGCCGAGCTTCTCGTCCACATGGCGAAAAAGGACGGAAAACTTTAGAAGCAGGGATTAGGGATTAGGGATTAGGGATTAGGGATTAGAAAAGACAAAAGACAAAAGACAAAAGCAAAGACAAAAGACCGGATGTTTGGGCAACGTAAAAGGTTTAAGGTAGGGGACGCCGCACTTGGCGTCCCGCTTGTTTTAAATAATTATAGAAACTATTTTATATCGTTTGAAGCTTGTTCGATATCTTCTTTTGGCTCATCTTGTGTTTCCGTTTTCCCTTGATTCTCAGGAGTTTTTGGAGTCTCCTGATTTTCTTGAGCTTCAAGCCGTTCTTGAGTTTCAAGTCGTTCAAAAGCTTCCTGAGCTTCCTGGGCTTCTCGTTGCATTTTCTGTGATTCTTCGATCTTTTCCTTTACGAATTCGTCAAACCGCTTAATGTCATCAGATAGCAGCTCTAAGACGTTTTCCGGCAGATTATGCCTCAATGCGAGTATGAGAAAAGGCACGTTCGGATCCATATCCTCCGTGACCCACATCATGTTGGCTATTTTTACCGAGTAAATAATTTTGCCGTCCCGGTCAAAAATTGAAAATCTCGACTGCCTGAAACCTTTTTTTTCGAAAGAAAATTCAGAAGTCATCACAGCATAATGCGCGTCAACATATGGCTGATAAGCGTATTGCATCACCATCCCGCCATAATGAACTTCAGCGTCAAAATTAAATGCTTCCACAATTTGCGCAATACAACCTTCATCAGACTTCTTTATGCTTTCCTTGTCAAGAAAAACCCCTCCGATAATATTTCTTACAATGCTAACATAACGCTCCTCATCGGCAGGTTGTTTATCTAATGATAACGTCACCGGCGCGGGGTAATCGCTCAATATTTTGTTCCCCAATCCATCAGCTCCCGCGACAGCATTCCAGATTAGTTCCTGAACTGAGCCCGGAGCTATTTCAATCATTTCTGAATTGATTAAAGGTTCAGAAGCAATTACTGCCTGAAGGTCGGTTTTAATTGCTAAACTGCGCTCTGCCAGCGAATATTTTTTAGAGTTCTTGTCTAAAACTTGCTTCTCAATGGCAACAAGTTTATCTGTCTCATAATTGTTGATCATTTCTGTCGTAGTCGAAGTTAAGTCGCGGATTACTTCATCGTCGACATCCCTTACTATAGTGACAATATACTTATCATGAGTTCCAATCATGAATGTGTCTACAGCTATTTCTAAACCTCCTGTTGTAATCGGTTCCAATCTGTCCCGAAGACTTGCATTCCCTGTTGCGGCAACCAACAAAGTCAGCAAAAACGCTAAAGCTTTTTTCATGTTATCCTCCCGTTTCTTTTCATATTAATACAATTTCATCTCAAAACCCATAAAACAATGGAATATGAATAGATTATAGGACATATAGGATAAAAATGCAAAGAATTTTCACAGTAGTTAAAAGGCAAATCAACAGACAATGGCGGATTGAAGAGCAGAGGTTGAATATACTTGATCAATTAAATAGAAAATATAATCTAAATTAAATAAATGTAACAGAAAATTCGTTTATATTTGCAATTGCATTTTTTTTACTTTTATATTTTTTTATTGACATTTTTTCTCCAGACTGTGATAAAATTCCAAGTTAATTAATTATTAAACCATAAATATTTTGGAGGTGTAAGTAATAATGAAAAAGGTTTCACAGTTGTTATTGGTTTTAGTGCTGATATTTCTGTTTTCCGCTCCATCGTCAGCAGTGTATTTTGATTTTAGTAAGGTAGAGGTAACTATTCATGATGATGTAGAGGCTCTGGAAGCTGCGGAGGAACTCTTGTCAAGGCAAGATGCAGGTGGCTTCAAGCCCTTTGCTAATGCCCCGACAATTCCGTTTGGCGGAAATCAAACCCTCAGCGCAACCGCATGGCCTGTGTCAATGCGTAAAGCAATGGATGGACCTAACGGTATACCGCAGGATGTGAAGGATTGGTTTAAAACTCCAGCCTTCGATTACACAAAACATTCTCTAAGCGAGGACATTCCGGGGAACATAGGCTATTTCTCAAGCCAGCAGGATATGATCGACTGGTTTGAGGCGCTGCCGAAGACCCGCATGAAATACCAGCTTATAACCGGCTTCCCGTATTTCACAGGGAACGGTTACAACGATTATGCGCTGGCGAGGACGTTTGAGCTGATACTTTCCGTTTTCAGCATACCTTCGGTCTTTACGCCCGAAGAGGTGAAAGATCTCGGAAAACCTGTCGTATGGTTGCATGGACAGATTCATGGAAGGGAAACTTCCCCCGGCGAAGCGCTTTTGCAGGTAGCGAAAGAATTCGCGGATGGAAAACACGACGATATACTCAGCAAAGTCACAGTAGTATTAGTTCCGCGCTTCAACGTTGACGGCGCCTGGAACGCACAGAGAACGACAACCGGCGCAGCTCCATATGGACATGCCGGACAGGGCAGCGCGGGAGTGGACATGAACCGCGACTTCGTGGCGTTTGAGACTCCGATAGTCAGAGCAATACGCCAGCTTCAGATAGCTTATGACCCAATAGTGAGCTTCTGCGGACACGAACAGGGATACACGTTTGATTCGGAACAGTACGAAAACGCTTCAGGCGGTTTCACGGGCAACAGCCATTACAGAGGTTATGACGCAGTGCTCAATACGTCCATGACGTACAATCTCAACGTGGACAGACGCGTCCGCGATCTCGGGTTTTATTTATACGAACCGGCTACAAAAGCAATTCTTGAAGAGAAAAAAGTCGGCTGGAACAGGTATGTCGGAGGATCAATCAGCGCCGGAATGGGGCACGGGACGTTCGCAACCACCTATATTTCAGCGGATGTCGTATCGACCGACGGAGTCTCCGGGCCTTTATCAGGACGACTCTCGCACACAACAGGACAAACCGACTTTTCTTTGGTTCCCGAGGAAGGAATTGGTATAAACGGCACAGCTCTCGGCAACCAGTCGCTTGTTTTTGTGCATGAAGCTTCCGCTGTTGGCGGAAACAACACCTGTATCAGGCTGGCTTACCTTCGCCGCGTATACGCGCATTATCTCGGAGCGCTGGAAATTTGCCGCACCGCTGCAAACAATCTTGGACAGATTATGCCGGCGATTGACGCCGCCAGGGCGACCGAAATAGCGAGGACTGAGCCTCTTTCATTCTGGGGCAGAGCGCCGTTGCCGGAACCAGTCAAAAAGAACGTATTCGAGTATAAATCCTGGAAGAAGGAAGACACAGCCGAAGTAGTTGACGCAATAGGGCCGGGAACAAGAGACATAATGTGGATTTACGCGCACTTTGCAGAACGCGATTCAATAGCTCAGGTAACGCGTCCAATAGCCTACATTATTCCAAAAGATAATTATGAAGCCGCAATAAGGCTGTTCTATTCGGGCGTCAAGCTTGAAAGGCTTACTTCTGACCAGACTGTTCAAGTCGAAGCTTACACTGTTGCTTCAACCGGATCCAATAACCTCAGCCCGAGCGGCTCAACGAGCCAGGTCAGCCAGGCTATCAGGTCGGTTACAAAGGTTGCGAAAGCAGTTACATTCCCGAAAGACAGCTTCGTAGTGAGGATGGACCAGCTCGGAGCTTCCCTCGCGGGACTTGCTATCGAACCGATGGCAATCAGAAACTTCGGAAACATGTACCTCAGCCGTTCACCTTCGACAGTTGTCCCGGCGTGGTATCGCGACACGTTCTTCCCTGTATCGACCGATCAGGAGTATCCGAGCTACAGATATGTGAACGCGGCAAGCAACTCAATATCAACATATGACGCCAGAATGAACCTTCCTTTGATGCTGACGATGGTCGAAAAAGTTCACGCGCTCACTCAGGAAGAGATAGCGGAAATAAAAGCCGATCTTGGGCTTGCCGATGACCCCGATTATGTCAGTAAGTTCCAGCTTCCAGTACTTTCGACGGACGTTTACAAAAACAAGGCTAATGTCGATATAAACGAGGCTTTCATGCTTCCTGACGGAACCGTTGTCGATATAGAGCCGGAGAATATCCTTGACGACAATATTGTTAAAATAGTGGCGCCGAAGGGACTCAATGGAAATGTTATCTTCGCCGGCAAGAAAGGCGGGGGCTATTCGAAGATATACGAAAAAGACCTTGACCCCGTATCCCCTGAGGACGTTCTGAAAGACGGAAAAGCGCCGGACGGAGCGCAAATTGTAGGCAAAAAACTTGTCTGGCTAACTCCATTCGAAAACGAGGGCGTTATTCTGGCAAACAGCATGCTTGACGGCTACAAAATAGCGCATGTTGACCCTGCGGCTGCAGGAGCAGGTTACACGCTGGAATTTGAAGGAGACAAGGTAGTAGCATACTTTGACAGCTTAACTGTTGTTGATGGAACAGCGAGAATTTTCCTGGTCAAAGACGGCGGCGACCCGGCAGCAGGGTACGACGCGCTGATTATTGTCGAATTCAAAGGCTTCAAGACCAAAACCGGCGGCGGTGGCGGCGGACATCATCATTTTGACGAGTGCGAGGGTTGTAACGCTTTCTCTCCGTTGTTCATTCTGATAGCGCTTGCCCCGTTTACGGCAATTGCAAGAAAGAAGAAATAGTAAATACAATGCACAATGTTCAATGAAAAGACAAAGACAAAACGATCCATTGAGCGTTGAATAAAACAAGTTATTGAGGGGCGGCGTTTTTTGCCGCCTCTTTTTGTGCAACACCGCTTTTGTTACAGCCCCTTTTCTTTCAACCCCCTTATTTTTTTTAATAATAGTTGCTATTTCTATATTTTCAACATTTACCTTTTTCTGCTCTTTTGATAAAATATCCATAAATTATTAAACCAATTATGTTTTGGAGGTGTAAACAAGTATGAAGAAAGTCATACAGTTGTTTATGATTTTTATGTTGGTATTTTTGCTTCCCGCTACTTCAACCGCAGCGTACTTCAATTTCAATCCCAAAGAATGGATAATTCACGATGATGTCGCAGATAAGAGAGCTAGAGAAGAGCTCTTGTCAAGGCAAGGCCCGCAAGGGTTCAAGCCTTTTTCTGACACGCCGGAAATCCCGTTTGGCGGACATCAAACCATCAGCGCAACAGAATGGCCGGAGTCAATGCGTAAAGCAATGGATGGCCCTAACGGTATGCCGCAGGATGTGAAGGACTGGTTCAAAACTCCCGCCTTCGATTACAGCCCGGGTAAACACACATTAAGCGAGGACCTGCCGGGGAACATAGGATATTTTACGACCCAGCAGGAAATGATCGACTGGTTTGAGACGCTGCCGAAGACCCGCATGAAATATCAACTTGTAACCGGCTTCCCTTATTTCACAGTGAACCAAAACAACGGTTACAACGATTATGCGCTGGCGAGGACGTTCGAGCTGATACTTTCTGTTTTCAGCATACCATCGGTCTTTACGCCCGACGAGGTGAAAGCTCTCGGAAAACCTGTCGTATGGCTACATGGTCAGATACACGGAGATGAAACTTCCTCAGGCGAAGCTCTTTTGCAGGTTGCAAAAGAATTCGCGGAAGGCAAACACGATGATATACTCAGCAAAGTTACAGTAGTAATCGTCCCGCGCTTCAATGTTGACGGAGCTTGGAACAATCAGAGACATACAACCGGCGCTTTTCCTTTCGGACTGCACGATGCGGACATGAACCGCGACTTCGTGGCGTTTGAGACTCCGATAGTCAGGGCAATACGCCAACTTCAAATAGCCTACGACCCAATAGTGAGCTTGTGCGGACACGAGCAGTCTTACACATTTGATTGGGAGGAATACAGAACAGATTCAGGCGGCTTCACGAGAAACGGATACTACAGAGGTTATGACGCAGTACTCGCAACAACTATGTCGTATAATCTCAACGTGGATAAACACGTCCGCGATCTCGGATTTAACCTGTTCGAACCGGCTACCAAAGCAATTCTTGAAGAGAAAAAAGTAGGTTGGAACAGGTATGTCGGAGGATCAATAAACGCCGAATTGGGACACGGGACGTTTGCGACCACTTATATACCTACGGAAGTCGTATCGTCGAACGGAGTAACCGGACCGATACCGGGAAGGCTCGCGCACTGGACAGGAGAAACCGACTTTGTTATGGTCCCTGATGAAGGTATTGGCGTAAACGGCGCCGCCCTTGGCAACCAATCGCTTGCTTTCGTACATGAGGCTTCTAAGGTAGGCAACGGCGCCTATACCAACACTGTTAGGCTGGCCTATTTACGCCGTACTTACGCGCATTATCTCGGAGCGCTGGAGATTTGCCGAACCGCTGCAAACAATCTTGGCATAATCATGCCTGCTGTAAACGCCGCAAGGGCGGCTGAAATAGCGGGGACGGCGCCTCTTTCCTTCTGGGGCAGAGCTCCAATACCGGTATCTGTCAAAAAGAACGTATTTGAGTATAAATCATGGAAGAAAGAAGACTCAGCCGAAGTCGTTAACGCAATAGGGCCGGGAACAAGAGATACAATGTGGATTTACGCGCATTTTGCGGAACGCGATACAAACGCTCAAGTTACGCGCCCAATAGCTTACATAATCCCAAGTGATCACTATGAAGCCGCAATAAGGCTGTTCTATTCAGGCGTCAAGCTCGAAAGGCTGACGCGGGACCAGACGGTTCAAGTCGAAGCTTATACTGTCACATCGACCGGATTAAATGATCTCAGCCCGAGTGGCCCACCGATTCTGGCTTACTATGCAATTAGGTCGGTCACAAAAGCAACTAAAGCTATAGCATTCCCAAAAGACAGCTTCGTGGTGAGGATGGACCAGCTGGGGGCTTCACTCGCAGGGCTTGCACTGGAACCGATGGCGATTAGAAACTACGGAAATATGTATCTCAGCCGAATTGATGGAGAGTATATACCGACGTGGTATCACGACACATTCCTGCCCGTATCGACCGGACGGGAGTTTCCATGCTACAGGTATGTATCCGATGCAAGCAACCCGATATCTACATATCCCGCCAGCATGAACCTTCCTTTGATGCTGACGATGGTAGAAAAAGTTCACGCGCTCACACAGGAAGAGATAGCGGAAATAAAAGACGAGCTTGGGCTTGCCGCCGACCCCGAATATATCAGCAAGTTCCAGCTTCCCGCGCTTTCGGCGGACGTTTACAAAAACATGGTCAATGTGGACATAAACGAGGCGTTCATGCTTCCTGACGGAACCGTCATATATATAGACCCGGACAACGTCCTTGACGGCAATATTGTTAAAATTGCGGCGCCGAAGGGGCTCAATGGAAATCTGATTTTCGCGGGCAAGAAAGGCGGAGGTTATTCAAAGATATTTGAAAAGAACCTTGTCCCCGTATCCCCTGAAGACATTCTGAAAGACGGAAAGGCGCCGGACGGAGCGCAAATCATTAACAAAAAGCTTGTCTGGACAACTCCGTTCGAGAATAAGGGCGTCATTCTGGCGAACAGCATGCTTGGCGGCTACGAAATATCGTATGTTGAACCCGTAGCGGCAGGAGCGGGCTACACGCTGGAATATGAAGGAGACAAGGTAGTAGCATACTTTGACAGTTTGACCCTTGTTGACGGTACAGCCGGGATTTACTTGGTTAAGGACGGCGGAGACCCCGCTGCAGGATACGACGCGCTTATAATTGTTGAATTCAAAGGCAAAAAAGCCACCGGAAGCGGCGGTCATTGGCGCGACTATTGCGAAGAACTTGGCTGCAACGCGTTCTCTCAGTTATTCATTTTGTTCGCGATTATTCCGTTTATGGCAATCGTAAGAAAAAAAGGTGAATAATTACTATTATTTCAATATTTGATTTTTCCATGGTTATTTGTTCTTTATATGATACAATTAACCACTAATTTATTTTATCAATTATGTTCTGGAGGTGTAAGTAAGTATGAGGAAAGTTACACAGTTGTTAATGATTCTGACGCTGATATTCCTGTTTTCCACCCCTTCGTCAGCGGCGTACTTCGATTTTAGTAAAGTTGAAGTAACAATTCACGATGATGTAGCGGCAGAGGAAGCTGCGAAGGAACTCCTGTCAAGAGAGGGACCGGTGGGCTTCAGGCCTTTTGCTAATGTTCCGACATATCCTTTCGGCGGACAGCAGAACGTCACTGAAGCTACATGGCCCGCTTCAATGCGCAAAGGAATGGCTCTTGCCATGCCGCAGGAGGTGAAGGACTGGTTCAAAACTCCTGCTTTTGATTACAGCCCGAATAAACACACAATTAGCGAGGACCTGCCGGGTAATGTAGGTTATGTTACGAGTCAGCAGGAAATACTTGACTGGTTTGCAGCGTTGCCGCAGACCCGAATGAAATATGAGCTCATAACCGGCTTCCCGTATTATACAGGAAACGGCTTCAGCGATTATGCGTTGGCAAGGACATTTGAGCTGGTATTTTCGGTTTTCAGCATACCTTCGGTCTTTACAGCCGAAGAAGTGAAAGCTCTCGGGAAACCCGTAGTTTGGTTGCATGGCTCAATACACGGAGGAGAGACGGCGCCTGGCGAGGCCCTTTTACAGTTAGCGAAAGAATTTGCGAATGGCGAACACGATGATATTCTCGATAAAGTTACCGTGGTAATTGTTCCGCGCTTCAACGTTGACGGTGCATGGAACAACCAGAGAACAACGACAGCAGCCGCTCCTTACGGACACGCCGGGCAGAGCAGCGCGGGAGTTGACATGAACCGCGACTTTGTGGCTTTTGAGACCCCGATAGTCAGGGCAATACGCCATCTTCAGATAGCGTACGATCCTATTGTGAGCTATTGCGGACATCAGCAGGGATACACGTTTGATTCAGAATATGCAAAAGCCGCTGACGGAACGATGGTTTCGACCGGCTACCGCAGAGGGTACGACGCGATACTTAACACGTCAATGACTTACAATCTCAACGTGAACAGACGAGTTCGCGACCTTGGATTTTATTTGTACGAGCCGGCGACGAAAGCAGCTCTTGAGGCTCAAGGATTGGAATGGGGCCGTTATGTTGGAGGATCAATCACTGCAGGCATGGGGCATGGAACATTCCCGCAAGGGATTGTACCGCTTGATGAAGTCGTTTCAAGCGATGGCCTCACAGGGCCGCTTTCTGGAGAAATTCGTTTCACAGCCGGACAAACCGACTTTTCACTCGTCCCCGAGGAAGGGATTGGTATTAACGGTACCGCTCTTGGTAACCAGTCAATAGTTTTCGTGTATGAAGTTGCCTCAGTAAGCGTAAGATTGGATTATTTACGCCGCGTATACTCTCAATATATCGGAGCGCTTGAGATATGCCGCACTGCAGCTAACAATCTATACAGCGGCACCTACCCAATTATGCAGGCAATCAATGCCGCGAGGGCGACAGAAATAGCGAGGACGGAGCCTCTTTCTTTCTGGGGCAGGGCGCCATTACCGCAACCTGTCAAAAAGAACGTGCTCGAATATAAAGGCTGGAAGAAGGAAGACACGCCTCTAGTTATAAACGCAATAGCGCCTGGAACAAGAGATATAAACTGGATATACGCGCATTTTGCGGAACGCGGTGAACAGGTAACGCGCCCAATAGCTTACATAATCCCGAAAGACCATTATGAAGCTGCAATAAGGCTCTTCTATTCGGGCGTCAAGCTTGAAAGACTTTCAGGAGACCAGTCGATTCAGGTTGAGGCTTACACTGTCAAGTCGACCGGCTCCAATAACCTCAGCCCTAGCGGCTCAACGAGCCAGGTTACCCAGGCTATCAGGTCTGTTGAAAAGACAACGAAGACGATTGCATTCCCTAAGGACAGCTTTGTAGTAAGGATGGACCAGCTTGGAGCTTCCCTCGCGGGACTTGCGATTGAGCCGATGGCAATAAGAAACTACGGGAACATGTACCTCAGCCGCTCACCTTCAACAACAGTCCCGGCTTGGTATCGCGACACGTTCCTGCCCGTATCGACGGATCAGGAGTATCCGTGCTACAGGTATGTCACTTCTGCAAGCAACCCGATAACCACATATCCCGCCAACATGAACCTTCCTTTCATGTTGACGATGGTTGAGAAGGTTCACGCGTTTACCCAGGAGGAGATAGCTGATATCAAAGCTGAGCTCGGACTTACAACCGATCCGGAATATGTCAGTAAGTTCCAGCTTCCCGAGCTTTCGTCGGACGCTTCATACAAAAACATGGCTAATGTGGATATAAACGAATCATTCATGCTTCCCGGCGGAACCATAGTCAATATAAAGCCGGAGAACGTCCTTGCCGGTAATATTGTTAAAATTGTAGCTCCAAACGGGCTTAATGGGAATGTGGTTTTCATGGGCAATAAAAGCGGAGACTATTACCAATTAGACCTGAATCCTGTGACCAAAGTCACCGTTGCCCCGAAGACATTAACTATAAATGAAGGAGAAACGGGGACTATATCCGTGACGCTGGAACCTGACGACGCGGATAACAAGATAGTGAACTGGAGCAGCAGCAACGAGACAGTAGCGACAGTTGTAAACGGAGTAGTGACGGGCTTGAGCGCTGGAAATGCGACAATAACCGCAAGCTCGGATTCAAATCCGGACATAGCGGATAGCTGCACGATAACGGTAGCTATAATACCGGTTTCCTCAGTTACGGTCACGCCAAAAACCGCGTCAATATTAGTTAACGGGACAGTGTCGCTTTCAGTGGATGTCTTGCCCGCAAATGCAGCGGACAAGGATGTCACATGGAGCAGCAGCAACAACGCAGCGGCAACAGTGAATGCAAGCGGCGTAGTAACGGGCGTGAGTGCAGGAACTGCTAGAATAACCGCAAGCTCGGATTCAAATCCGAACATAGCGGATACCTGCGTTGTAACGGTAACAACGCCTCCGCCGCCAGTCATCACTATCATCACTCAGCCGCAGGACGCTGACTTCAAAGATGACAGCATCTCGGGCAGCCTGTCGGTAACAGCGACTGTCGACCCGGCTGGAGAGACGCTAACATATCAGTGGTATTACAATACGACAAACAGCACTACTAACGGGCAGGTAATCGGTGGAGCGACGCAGGCAAGTTATACGATAAACCCTGCTCTGACGGTAGGAACGCATTACTACTATTGCGTGGTCGGTGTATTGGGCTCGACAACTTCAGTTACATCCGGCGTGGCGAAGGTGACGGTAACGCCGTCGAAAATTAACGTAACGGGAGTAACTGTTGAACCAAAATCGGCGAAAGTCGAGATAGGCGAAACGAAGGCCCTCACTGCAAATGTCGCGCCAACCGACGCTACGAACCCTGGAGTGGAATGGAGCAGCGATAACGATGAAGTTGCAACGGTCAATACGAACGGTGTAGTAACGGCGCTAAACGCAGGAACAGCTACTATAACCGCAATGACGACAGAAGGCGGATTCATGGATACATGCGTGATAACAGTGCCTGCAACGACGCCTGTCTCTCCGGAATTCCCGTCGGATAAGGACGACGTGGCGACGAGGACGGGAATACCTGCTGACGACCTTGAAGAAAGAGACGGTAAGGTCTATCTGAAGAAGGAAGCTGCGGAAAAATTAGCGAAAGAACTGCTTGGCGCGAAGAATGTAAATACGTTTATCCTGCCGATATTCGAGGGAACAATAGCGCCCGGCGGAGTAGCTGAAATTTCGTTTACAATTACCGGAAAGGATCTGTTGGTGAAATTTACTGACGATATAAACCTGATAGGTTTGACTTTCGGCGGCGGCGCGGAACTCTTTGATTTTGTGAATGACGCGGCTGAATATGGCAACGGAAAATTCACCCTGCTTCTGGGAGGCGTGATATACGAAGGAGAGATTGATCCGGATGAAATTTACGAACTGCTCGTGTTCATAAAGGACGGCGGCATATTCGACCTTGATGGCGTTGAGGACGGCAAAGTGATATCCTCAATATTCCTGGCCTCTGAGAAGAAAGGCGGCGGCGGTGGCGGCGGATGCAACGCATATGGTTATCTTGCGCTTGTTCTGCTTGGATTTGCCCCATTCGTGTTGAAAAGCAGGGAAAAAAGCAGGGATTAGGGATTTGAAAGGCAATTCGGAATTCGTAATTCGGAATTCGGAATTAAAAACAAGTACAATTAGCGGGCGGCAAAGTGCCGCCTGCTTTTTTGTAACACATAATATTACTGTGAATGGAACTTTCAGATGATAGAATATATTATTGATTCATGTGCGCCTTGATAAATTAAAATGCAAATTAAGGGGCTGTAACAAAAGTAGTATATTGGCTAGCCAAACCACAATATATAGTGGTTGTTTGGTATTGTGTGCACAATATGTTGTAGGGGCGGCATTCTGCCGCCAGCTTTTGTTACAGCCCCTTTTACGTTGCCCAAACATCCGGTATTTTGTTTTTGGCTATCATTGAACTGTGAATTCG
>Ga0082212_10000589_pt1 | contig 52524 bp, 49 predicted proteins | sample TergutNt197P3_FD_71548 | JGI IMG/M metagenome (GOLD analysis project Ga0082212, IMG submission 71548) | Neocapritermes taracua P3 segment gut microbial communities from Petit-Saut dam, French Guiana - Nt197 P3 | ecosystem: Host-associated > Arthropoda: Insects > Digestive system > Gut ...
TCGCCTTTCTGGCAGGTGCGGGCGGCGGCGCCGTTCAGAATGCAGCCGCCGGAGCCGGCCTCGCCAAAGATGACGTAGGTCTCAATACGAGCCCCGCTGTTCTTGTTCCATACTTGGACGAATTCCAGAGGATATATGCCAGCCAGGGCGCAGTGGACAGGATCAAGCGTTATGGAACCGTGGTAGTCAAGGTTGGAATCGGTGACCCGGAGGCCGTGCAGTTTCGCGCGTAATATTTTTATCATGGGTAGCTGAACCGGAGCCCTCCAAAGGCTTAGCGTCATCGGATTTTTTGCCGTTCTGGGCCAGATACAAGACATATCCAACGTTATACCGCACATCATCCGGAAAAGACCTCAAATCCTTGAGTGAAGAGCCTATCCTTTTTAGTGGCTTGAAGTCCATGCCTTTATTAATCCCCACTTTGGGATAAAAATCAACTGGAAAATTTTACGAGTGTGAAACAAAATTACCCGGCGCCGCTTTAAGCTGCGGGGCGGAGTCTCGAATCCTGCCTGGGACACCAATTAAATCAAGTTGTTAAGATAAAAATCATTACATATTTTTTTTGAATTTTACTTTTTTCTCCAAATTTTTTCGCACAATATTTTCATTTTATTGACTGGAAGACCGCAATATCTTTACAGGGCGGGGCTAAAATCAGCTACAAACAGATTTTCATCAATTTCAGCTGTGAGGTTATAGCTATGAAGAATTTTCACTACTGTCCGGGCGCGGAAGATGAACTAAAAACGAATTATATTGCCCCTCAGTATGGCAATGAGGCGGCAAAACTAATTTCAACGCAAGGGATAAACGACCCCGGTGATAGCGGCATATCCAGGCACGAGGCGAAATGGGAAACAAAAGACGGCGGGTCAAAGATGTTTTTGGGAACGTCATTCATGGTGGATAAAGATGCCTTCGCGTCCATTACATCGGATGTCAGCGAGATAAAAAGAACCGAACTCGAAAAAACAGACGCCTTGAATACAATGAAAGAAATATTGGACGGATTGGACGCAATTATTTATGTGACTGACCCGGTTACCGGCGAGATGTTGTTTATGAACAACAGTATGCGGCGGCATTACGGGTTTGATGGAGATGTGGAAGGGCGTATTTGTTATAAGGTTTTACAGGAGGGCATGGACGAGAGATGCGATTTTTGTCCATGCCATAAACTTGATAAAGAACCGGATAGTGTCATCGTCTGGGAAATGACAGACCATTTTACGCAGCGCATACACCGAAAGACCGACCGATATATTAAATGGCCTGGCGGAAAAACGGCCCATCTCCAACATGCCGTTGATATTACTGACCTCGTGCAAGCAAATGAACTCAACAGAAAAATGACTGCAGAATTGAAAACCGCTCTATTGGAAACGCAGGACGCCAACCGCGCTAGAGACGAATTTCTGGCGCGCATGAGCCATGAAATGCTTACACCAATGAATGCCATTATGGGTATGACACAAGTTATACAGATGCAGGATCTTCCAGATGACTTGAAAGAAGATTTTGACAAAATTGAAAATGCTTCCAACGACTTGTTAAAGTTGATCAATGCTTTACTTGATATAACCGAGAAAAAGAACGAATCGTTCATGCTTGTGGAGTCCGCTTTTTTATTTGGCAAGATGTTTCGGGGCGTAATGAAAGAAATTTATCCAAATATTGTGAAAAAACAGCAGACGCTTAGTTTCGATATCGACCGGTCAATACCGGCTCCGCTTATTGGCGATAAAAAACGCCTCTCTCAAGTAATATACCATTTGATAACGAATGCAATCAAGTTCACTCCAGAAAATGGAGAAATAAATTTTTCAGCTTGTGTGCTTGACGATAATGACGGTGTAATTACTTTGCAAGTTGAAGTAAGTGATACCGGGGTCGGCATGACGAAAGAACAGCAAATAAAAATATTCAATCTGTTCGAGCAGGCGGATGATGGCTTGACCAGAAAGCATGGCGGTATCGGATTGGGGCTTTCGCTGTCAGAACATATTGTTGACCTGATGGGTGGTAAAATATGGGTCAAATCAGAACCCAGCAAAGGTTCGACTTTTACATTCACCTGTAAATTGAAAAAAGGATAAAGCGCGAGGCTGTTCTCCCTGCCTCACGCTCCGCCTTTTTCAAGAGTCCCTTAATCACTTGGCCGGGCCGACGGAGGCAAAGTCCCCCACCAAATCAAAAGCCGGCTGTATTGCCCACTTGCCCCCGGTGTTGATAAAACCCCATTTCCCGTTGCTTTGGCTTAAGGCCCGGGCCAAGCCGCCTGCGGCAAAATCCCCCACCAAGTCAAAAGCCGGCTGAATGACCCACTCGCCCTTGGCGTTGATAAAGCCCCATTTCCCGTTGCTTTGGCTTAAGGCCTGGGCCAAGCCATCCGCGGCAAAATCCCAAACCCCGTCATAATCCGGCTGAATGACCCACTCGCCCTTGGTATTGATAAAGCCCCATTTCCCGTTGCTGTTAGCCCGGGCCAGGCCATCGGCGGCGAAGCCGCTCATGATATAGTCAAAAGCCGGCGGTATGACCCATTCACCCTTGGCGTTGATAAAGCCATACTGGTGGTTTAAGGCCAGGGCCAAGCCGTTTGCGTCAAAATCCTCAACCTGGTCAAAGGCCGGCGGTATAGCCCACTCGCCCCTAGTGTCGATAAAGCCCCATTTCCAACCGCTTCTTACCCGGGCCAAGCCGCCAGCGGCAAAGTCCCAAACCAGGTCAAAAGCCGGCGGTATGACCCACTCGCCCTTTACGTTGATAAAGCCCCATTTCCCGTTGCCTTCCGCCCGGGCCAGGCCGTCCGGGGCAAAATTCTCAACCGCGTCAAAAGCCGGCGGTATGACCCACTCGCCAGCATCGTTGATATAACCCCATTTCATATCGATTCTGGCCCCAACCAAGCCGCCCGGGGCAAAGTTCCAGACCTCATCAATCTCCGGCGGTATGGCCCACTCGCCCCTGACGTTGATAAAGCCCCATCTCTCATCATTACTTAAGGCCAGGGCCAGGCCGCTGGCGGCAAAATCCTTGACCGCTTCAAAATCCGGCCGTATGACCCATTTACCCTTGGAGTTGATAAAGCCCCATTTCCCGTTGCTTTCCGCCCGGGCCAGGCCGTCCGCGGCAAAGGCCTCAACCTCGCCCAAATCCGGCGGTATGATCCACTTTCCCCTGGAGTTGATAAAACCCCATTTCTCGTTATTTTTGGCGCGGGCCAGGCCGTCCGCGGCAAAATCTCCGACCGCTTCAAAAGCCGGCCGTATGGCCCACTCTCCCTTGGCGTTTATAAAGCCCCATTTCCCATCGATTGCCGCGCTGGCCAGACCGTTAAAACCACCTGTCTTCACTGGGGAAAGAGCGGGGTTCGCCGACGCTTCCCCGTAAAGAATGCCAAAAGACCCAAAAGCGACGGAACATAGGGTGATAAATACGAGAATCCAGAACAGGTATCGTAAAGATCGGTTTTTCATGCGTGCCTCTTCTTTAACCATTTAAACGCGTCTTTGGGTTTAAGAGCCCCGCCAAATTTGGTCCGGGGCTACTCCCCGGCCCTGAAGGCTGGCCGGGCCGGCGGAGGTGATGAGCACCGGCGCCATTCGGCCGATGAGTTCCGGCGGGCCGTCGAAGTGCACCAGCTTGTGGTTGCGGGCCCGGCCGGTCAACTGGCCCGGCCGGCGGCCCGAGGTCCGTTCCACCAGCACTTCCAGCACCTGGCCGATATGGGCCTGGTTTCGGGCCAGGCTGATGGCCTTCTGCCGGGCCTGGAGCCGGGTCAAGCGGCGGGCTTTTTCCTCTTCCGGCACCTGGCCGGGAAAAGCGGCCGCGGCCACGCCCGGGCGATCGCTGTATTTGAAGGAGAACATGGAATCGAAACCCACGGTTTCCGCCAGGTCCAGGGTGGCCGCGAAATCGGCCTCGGTTTCCCCGGGAAAACCCACGATGACATCGGTGGAGAGGGCCAGGCCGGGCCGGGCCCGGCGCAGGGCCTCCACCAGGCCCAGGTATTCTTCCCGGCCGTAACCCCTCCGCATGGCCTTCAGGACGGTCTCGGAACCGGATTGGACCGGAAGATGCAAACTGTCGCCAAGGGCCGGGAGAGTATGGAAAAGTTCAACCAGTTCCGGGGAAAAATCCTTGGGGTGGGAAGTGACGAAGCGCAGGCGTTCCACCCCCAGGGCAGCCGCGGATTTCAGGAGATCCGGGAAACCGGGGGTTCCGCCGGGGGCCCCGGCCAGGCCCCGGCCGTAGGCGTTGACGTTCTGGCCCAGAAGGGTTATATCCCTGGCCCCGGCGGCCAGGAGGGCCGCCACCTCCTCCAGTATCTCCCCGGCCGGGCGGCTCAGTTCCGGCCCGCGCAGATAGGGCACCACGCAATAGGCGCAGTAGTTGTCGCAGCCCTGCATGATGGTGACCCCGGCGGTCAGGACCGGGGCCGGCGGCACGGACGGCGAGACCCCCAAAGACTTAAGGTTGGCCCGGCTCCAGGCCGGCTGCCGGCCCGGGCCGGTCAGGGCCTGCCGGGAGCCGTCCATTTTCTCCAGAATATCCGGCAGCCGGGGCAGATGCTGGGGGCCGGCCACCAAGTCCAGCCAGGGCACCCGCTCCAAGAGGGCCTGTCCTTCCTGCTCGGCCACGCAGCCGCCCACGGCCACGATGAGGGAGGGCTTCCGGCGTTTCAGGGCCCGCACCTCCTCCAGATGGTTCAGCACCCGTTTGGCCGCCTTGGCCCGGACGGAGCAGGTGTTGAAGAAGATGAGATCGGCCTCCTCCCGGGTGGCGGCCGGCTGCCAGCCCCGGGCGGCCAGGAGCTCGCCCAGGCGACCGGAATCATATTCATTCATCTGGCAGCCGAAAGTGACGATGAAGACGCGGCGGAGCATTTACGGGCTCCGGCCCACCAGCAGGGGACGCCAGAAGGGGCGCAGGGCCAGCCGGGTGACCAGGGCGGTCAGGACCAGGGCCAGAACCAGCCGCAGGACTAAAAAGCACCAGAAGGAACCGCCCAGGGCCCACATCAGCAAGGTGTCCTCCAGCATGGAATGAAAGACGCACATGAGCATGACCGAACCGAAGATGTCCCGGGGAGTCAGGTGGCCGGACCGGCTTTCGGCCACTATGAGCCCGCCCCCGTAGGCCAGGCCCACCACGCAGCCGATGATGGTCACCATCATGGCCGAATCGCTGACCCCGGCCAGCCGGAGGGGGGGGCCAAGGACCTTGGCCAGCACCCGGGTCAACTCGAAATACTTGATGATTTCCATCAGGATCATCAGGGATTCAATGAGGGCCAGGATGAAGAAAAGCTGCTTGAGGTTGAGCCACAGCCAGACGCCCCAGGGCGGCACCGGCTCGCTGACCATGTTCATGAAATCTTTCACCTGGGTCGGCTCCGCTCCCCAGCCGAAGAGCCCGGCCCCCTTATAAATCAGGACACCCCAGAGAAAACCTGAAAAAATGCGGAAAACCGACACCCGCCAGAAGGACAAACCGGCCCCGCGGCAGATCTGCCCCTCCACCAAAAGGGAATGGGCCATAAGGCACATGCCCCCCAGGATGGTCATCTGGGCCAGGGTCAGGGCGGGGTCCAGGAGGGGGTTAAGGGCCAGATAGACGCTGATGGCCACATAGAGGTTGGCGACCATGCCCGAGACCCAGACCAGGGCCGTCTCCGGGGGCAGGCCCACCAGGGCCATGACCGGCTCGAAAACCCGGGACAAAGGGCCGATAAGCTCAAAATAGAGCAGCAGCCGGGTCAGGACCAGGGCCGGGATCATGAGCTTGATCACCAGCACCCAGGCCGAAAAACCCCGTTTCAAGGTCTCCCGGCCGTGGTCCAAGACCCCGGCCCAGGTGCGATCGCGTTTCATAAAAACCTGATTACTCAGCGCTTCCCTGAGCTTTCCTGATATAAAAATAGATACAAAAAGGCCACGGCTTCAGCCGTGGCCGGGAAACCCTTCAGGTCGCCCCCGAAAGGGTCAGGCCTTGGCCGGGGTTTCTTTTTTGGCCTTGGCCGCCGAAGGCTCCTTGGGCTCGGAGGGCTTCTCCGCCTTGGCCTCGGAACCGGCGGCTTCCTTCTTGGGTTCGCCTTTCCGGCCGGTGTAATCAGTCACATACCAGCCGCTGCCTTTGAGCTGAAAGCTGTTCATGCTCATCAGCTTGGCCATCCGTCCGCCGCAGGCGGGACATTTCTTCAAGGGGGCGTCGGAAAATTTTTGCATTATTTCAGTGGCTTCACCACATTTTTGGCATTGGTATTCGTAAATGGGCATACTAAACCTCCCTATATCTTTTCCGCTCCCTAATATAACCACTTCCGGCCAAAAGTCAACCGGGGGCGGGGCCGGGCTCAGGGCCAGAACACCTCCAGCATGGAGCAGGACAGGCCGGAGCCGATGCCCATGAGGACCAGGCGGGCTCCGGGGGGAATGAGGCCCCGCTCCAGGGCCAGGTCCAGGGTGAAGGGAATGGCCACGGGCCCTATGTTGCCGTAATCCGGATAGGTCTTGACCAGGGTCGCCTCATCCAGTTCAAGGGACTGGCAGAGCTTTTTGGTGTTGGCCGCGCTGACCTGGTGGCTGATAAGGCGGGTGAAACCAGCCGGGGTCCAGCCCAGTTCGGCCGCGCCCTGGTCAAAAGTGGCCTTGGCCAGGGCCACGCCGGCGGTGAGCAGGGCCGGGGAGTCGGTCTCCATGCCGTCCTCGTCGCCCCGGCAGAGGTCGTTGGCCAGGGCATCGGTGCGGCTGACGGCCCCCACCAGGCGGGGGGCCCCGGGGTAATCCCGCCCCCGGCCCAGGACCAGGGCCGCGCCGCCGGAACCCAGGGTCAGGGTGGCGAAGTGGCGGAAAAAGACGGCCCGGTCCGTGACCGCCTGAAGGCGGGCCAGGGTGGCCTCCAGAACTGGCCGGCTGTTTTCCCCGGCCACCACCAGGGCGTGCTCCGCCAAGTCCCTCTCCAGGGCCAGGGCGGCCAGCTCCAGGCCGTCTATGAAGCCCAGGCAGGCGCTGCCGATGTCCAGGCTCTTGACCTGGCCCCCCAGGCCCAGGCGGCTCTGGACAATGGAGGCGGTGGAGGGTTCGATGTGGTCGCGGCCCACGGAAGTGGAATAGAGAAGGTCCAGACGGCCGCGGTCAAAACCCGTTCGGTCCAGGAGCTTTTCCGCGGCCCGGACGGCCGCCTGGCTGGGCTTGACCTCCGGGGGATACAGGCGCCGCCGGAGTATGCCCGTCAGGGAGGCCAAAAGACCCCGAGGCAGCCTGAGCCGCTCGTAAACCGGCTCCAGGCGCTCCTCGATGGCCTCGGAGGAAAGTATCTCCGGGGCCTCGTCCCGGGCCAGGCCCACTATGGCCACGTCGTTGAATTTTACCGGTCTCATAGGCTACCGGCGGTGATTATAGCATTTTCCAGCCGAAGTGTGGTATTATGTCCCTTAAATCCATTCCCCAAAGTCAGTCATTTTCAATCCACCGTCCGGCCGCGTAAAGCCGGGAAAGGAAAACCATGAGCGTCACAGATTACAGGAAGACCAAAATTGTGGCCACCCTCGGTCCGGCTTCGTCCAGCCCCGAGATGCTGGCCAAACTGATCAGGGCCGGCCTGAACGTGGCCCGGCTGAATTTTTCCCACGGCGATCCCAAGGATCACCAGGCCATGGTGGACCGCATCCGGACCATAGGCCAGGAAGTGGGCTTCGAAGTGGGCATCTTGCAGGATCTCTCCGGCCCCAAGATCCGCCTGGGCAACATCCGCGACCGGGTGCTGACGTCCGGTTCCACCGTGCGGCTGACCTCGGGAACCGAAGAGACGGGCGATGAGTCCATCCCTGTCAACTACAAGTATATTGTGGAAGACGTGGCCGTGGGCGAACTGGTGCTGCTCTTCGACGGCAAGCTCAGCGTCAGGGTGGTGGACAAGGACGACAAGGCCCTGATCTGCGAAGTCGTCACCGGCGGCCCTTTAAGTTCCCACAAGGGCGTCAACCTCCCCAACAGCAATCTGCGTATTCCGGCCTTCACGGAAAAGGACCGGACCGATCTGACCGTGGGCCTGGAGGCCGGAGTGGATTTCGTGGCCATGAGCTTCGTGCGCTCGGCCCAGGACCTGATCCCGGTGCGGGAGATGATCGCCCGCAGCAGCCGGCCCCCGCTGTTGATCGCCAAGATAGAAAAGCCCCAGGCCGTGGCCTCCATTGAAGAAATACTGGAAGTGGTGGACGGCATAATGGTGGCCCGGGGGGACTTGGGCGTGGAAATGCCCATCGAGGAAGTGCCGATCACCCAGAAAAAGCTCATCCGCGCGGCCAGGAGCAGGGGCCGGCTGGTCATCACCGCCACCCAGATGCTCGGCTCCATGGTCACCAACCCCCTGCCGAGCCGGGCCGAAGTGACCGACGTGGCCAACGCCATTCTGGACGGCACCGACGCGGTCATGCTGTCCGAGGAGACCGCCGTGGGGCAATACCCGGTGAAGGCGGTGCGTATGCTGGACAAGGTGGCCCGCCAGACCGAACCCATTCTGAACAACAGGGCCTTTCTGCACGAGGATCAATCCCCCCTCATCGACCCGGTGGCCGGTTCCATCACCCGGGCCGTGGCCCTTTTGGCCAACGACCTCAAATCAAAGGCCATCGTGGCCGCCTCCCAGGGCGGCAGCACGGTCCGGCTGGTGGCCCACTTAAGGCAGCCCATTCCGGTGGTGGGCGTGACTTCCAACTCCCTGACCTACCGCCAGATGACCCTGTCCTGGGGGGTCCTGCCGGCCCTCATCCAGCCCTGCGAATCCATTGTCCTTTTGGAACAGTTGGCCAGCGAGTGGATGGTGCGCCACGGCATAGCCTCCAAGGGGGACCGGGTCTTTCTGACTTGCGGTATGCCGCTGCAGACCTCGGGCACCACCAACCTAATAAAGCTCATGGACATAGGTGAATCCACGGGCCAGTAAACGGTCGGCCGGGAACGTAAAAAAGGGGAAGGCCGGCCGGCCTTCCCCTTTTTGTCTGCCTGAAAACCGGCTTACCAGCGGGCCCGCATATGGGTCAGGACAAAAGCCGTGATCTCTTCGGCTTCGGCGAAGAGGCGGCCGCGCTCGCTGACGATGTCGGCGGCGAAAGCGGCATCCTTGATGGCCGGAAGGTTGATATCCACCGACAGCATGGCCGCGCGGATGGCCGACTCCAAAATAATGGCCGCCACGCCGCAGTCGCTGATGGCGCCCTTGTTGCCGAAGGGAGCCAGCTTGGCCGCCTCCCGCATCAGTTCCAGGCACTGGCGGCAAATCTTCATGGGGGCCAGGGTGGCCTTTTTGACCCCGTCCTCAATGGCCGCCGCCCGGGCTCTCTTCTGTTCCTCGGTGTCCTTGGGCAGCTTGAAGGTCTTCATGTAGGCGTCGAAGGCCTCCACATCTCCCTTGGTGAGCTGCTTGAGGTTTTCAATGCCGTCCATGAAGGCCTTGAGAATGGCCGAATTGGCCGCCTGGTGTTCCTCATAGCCCTTCTTGCCCTCGGTCAGGCTGGCCACCATGGCCCCCATCGAGGCTCCCAGGGTGGCCACCACGGCCGAAACATTGCCGCCGCCGGGGACATGGGAATTGGAGGCGGCTATTTTCAGAAAATCGGTTATGGTCAATGCGTAAAAATCGCTCGGTACATCATGAGTCATGGCGTCAATCTCCTGGCATGGAGGCGGACAAAACCCGCCTGGTTCAGATTAAGCCTTGCAGCTCAACGGCTTTCAAAAGATTCTGCATGATGACGGTGGTGGTCAGGGAGCCCACGCCGCCCGGCACGGGAGTGATGGCCCGGACGATCTGGCTGGCCGCCTCGGTGTCCACATCGCCGCAAAGGCTGCCGTCCGGCAACTGGTTGATGCCGGCGTCAATGACGGTCTGGCCCGGAGCCAGCATATTACCCTGGACCAGCTTGGGAAAGCCGGCCGCGGCCACCACGATCTCCGCGGACTTGACCGCATTGGCCAAATCCACCGTCTTGGTATGGCAGACGGTTATGGTGGCGTCGCGCTTGATGAGGAGGCTGGCCAGGGGGCGGCCCACCGTGTCGCCCCGGCCCACCAGGGTGACCCGCTTGCCCTGAAGGCTCAGGCCGCTGCGCTGGATCAATTCGATACAGGACAGGGGAGTGGCCGGCACCAGGGCCAGGTGTTCCTGGCCGCCCAAAAGGTAGCCGCGGTTGACCGGGTGAACGCCATCCACATCCTTCTTGGGGTCGATGCGGTTCATGACGTTTTCCTTCTGGATCTCCTTGGGCAGGGGCAGTTCCACCAGGATGCCGTGGACGTTCTTGTCCGCGTTCAACAGGTCGACGAGCTTGATGACCTCATCTTCGGTGGTGCTGGCCGGGCGGACATGGAGTTCCACCTTGATGCCCATTTTTTCACCGACTTTTTCCTTGGACTGGGCATAGACCCGGGAAGCTTCGTCATCGCCCACCAGCACCACGGCCAGCTTGGGCACGATACCTCCCATATTCTTGACTCTGGCGGTGATTTCTTCACGCATGGCCGTGGCCACGGGAAGGCCTTTGATGATTTCAGCGGACATAGTTAACTCCTCCATATTAAAGATAAAAATTTTCAGCGTCCCGGTTTTGGTGCCTGTGCTACAATTAAGCCGCCGGCTCCGGACGCCTCGGAACCAAGACGGGGGTTGCGTTTAAGCAGGATGTCACTGATTAATCTAACGTGGCTTTAAACTATACACTATGTTAAAAAAAAATAAAATACCTATTTGGGCCGGACTTCTGGGCCTGTTTCTTCTGGCCGGGCCGGCCGCGGCCCAAGAAATTGCGGATTTTCCGGGCCGCGAGCGGCTGAAGGCGGGGATCTGGCGACTGGCCGGCTTTTTGCCGGACCAGGGGGGGCTCACCCGCTCACTTTCAGTGCCCGGCCCGGACGGAGCCCCCTGGGCCACCGTTTCTCTGACCTTCGGGGAGGCTCTGGACCCCTGGCCGGAAAGCCTGACCATCGCGGCGCCTCCCATCACCGTGACCGACCGCCGCCCCTTCGGCGGACCCAATCTCCGCCTCACGGGCCAAGCCTCTGAAAACGCTCCGGAGACCCTGACCCGCCTGACCGAAACCCTGGCCAACCGGCTCCAGGATCGGCCCCGGTTGGAAAGCTTCACCTGGCGGACCGGAGCCCCCGGCTTCGACTGGGCCAGGACCGGGATCATCTACGGCGCCCGCTTCGGGCCCGGCGACCTTTATCTGGCCCGCTTCGACCCGGCTCTCCACCTCTTCAAACCCTACCATGAAAGCGAATTCACCGAGCCTGCCAATTTAAGCGGCTGGGACGAACGTTTCCCTTCGGCTCTAGCCCTCATCAACGGCGGGCAATTCTATCCCGACCGCCGCTATATGGGCCGCCTAAGACGCGACGGCCGGGAAATATCCCCCGACGACCACGCCAGGTGGCGGGGATTTTTGGTCTCCGGCCCCCGAAGCAAAGCTCAAAGGCCGGAGGCGGCCATAATAGACCTGGATAATCAGGAACCCGGCCTGACCCCGGACAACTATCTCAATGTCATGCAGTCCTTCATGCTGCTGGACCGCAGCGGCCGCATCCGGGTCCGCGACACCGCCAACCTGGCGGCCAGGGCAGCGGTGGCCGAGGACCGGGAGGGCCGCCTGATCCTGCTGATGACCCCCGCGGCCATCAGTCTTTACGACCTGGCCCTGGTGCTTAAGAGCCCCAGCCTGGGGCTGGTCAAGGCCCTGAACCTGGACGGAGGGTTTGAAAGCCAGTTTCTCTGGCGCCGGGACGGAGAAACCTTCCAGGTCACCGGGCAATATTCCCTGAGCCCCGGCCGGGCCGTCCATCTGCCCGGCTATCACCCCGCCCTGCCGGCCGTACTGGCCGTGGAGCCTCAGCCCGGTCCGGGGCGGCGTTGACAAAACGGAGCCGGTTTTCTATAATTATAAAATTGCCAAACGCGTTGCTAGCTCAACTAGGCAGAGCAAATGACTCTTAATCATTAGGTTACAGGTTCGATTCCTGTGCAACGCACCAATTAAATCAAGGGGTTAGCGAAGAAAAATCGCTGACCCCTTGAAGCTTTTTGGGGCCTGGGCATCATGTGGGCATCACCAAAAAGAGGGGCCAGGGCAAAAACTGGGGCGGTTGTCCGCCGCCCCCCATAGATTTAAGTGGGAATGTCAGGCCCCGGCCGGTGCTTGAACACTAGGCCGGGGCCGGTTCTCTATTAAGAGCCTTTTTCGCCTTTGCCTTTAGGTGCCTGAAATAATCCTGGACTGGTTTCAACCCAACCAATGGATGCGAGAAGTTCCCGCGCTTGCATGAGCCTGTATTCATGGGCGGCTTTGGCATCGTCCCATTCTAGATGGGGGTGTGTTTCTTTGGTTACTTCGAGTTGAGTCTTTTCCATTTTCTCTGGTCCTTTCTGTTGAATTTTTGTGAGGATTTATACTTTCCTCAGTATATGATACGCAAAAAATTTCATGGCCCGTGTCATTTGGCATAAAAAATGGCCCTCGCATAGAGCAAAAGCCATATAACAGATGGAAATATTTGCATTAAAATTTTTTGAAAAAATATACTTTTGCCGTTCAAATCAGCCTCATTTTTGTATTATACGCGAAAAAATATAATGTATTGGCAAGAGCCATAATCAGCAGCCGGGCGGCCCCCTGGTTTTGCCATTTTTGACTTCCCCTAGCCTTCATAGTATAATTTCATTGAGGTGCCTAAGAACACCTACAGCGGTCACACGCCCGACAGCCGTGTCTTTTTTCGTTCAATTGAGACTGGCACGGCCGGGTGTGGGCCGAATACAAGACCGCAAGGGAATAGGTCCGCAGTTCTGTAGCTGTTCTTAGCACCCGGCCTCTTTAATTTAGAGGCCATCCAGTTATTTTCTGGACGGTGCTTCATGCCAGCATTACCCTCCAAACTTCTCGCCTCAAAAGTCCCCTTTACCATCGCCGCTTTTTTATTGGTTATAGTTATGTTCGGGTGCGCCAAAACCCGCACCGTAACCATACAGGTCGGTCAGACAACCAAGGCAGAACTCATCCTTGCTTGGGGTCAATCATCTGCAACAACAGTTTCATCTGCTGGGAAGATTCAAATAGAAACTCTAACTTGGAATTTCTTCCATTACATAGCACCCCCAACGGTTCATGTAATATCCCCTGACGGTTCTACTTATACTAAGCGCGTCACCTTCTTTGTATCGGTTGCAATTAGGGACGGAGTCGTAACCACCGTGAGCGTTTCTTAATCATAAAGAAGAAACGATTCCCGCCCTTGCCTTGGCTTTCTCCAGGGAAGCCGGGCGGGTGATTTAGGTTTGACGGAAGCTTTAAACAACAACATGGAGGATTGACGATGGAAAATCTACGGCTTATGACTTTAGCTTTGGCTGTGATTTTGGCTACTGGATGCGCCGTCCCAAAAAAGGTGGATAAAGAATGGGTGGCAACCGGGGGTAGCCGAGCGGATGCGACCGTTGAACTTTCTTATGAATACGATCCGAATCGAGAAATGCCCCAGACAAATGACCAACAGGCCCTTGAACTGGCCAAAGTCCGTTGCCGGTCTTGGGGGTATCGTAGTGCAGAACCATTTGGCGGGGTCAAAAACGTATGCAATAATATGGCATATGCTGGGCTTGCCGGAATGGTGTGCCTCTCCAGGTTTGTCACCAAGCAGTATCAATGCCTTGGTCGCGGTTCGGAGGCATCAACAAATCGATAGGGGGGCATTATGGCTCTAATTGAATGTCCAGAGTGCAAAAAGGAAATATCCGACAAAGCCCCAGCTTGCCCCCATTGTGGCGGCCCCGCCGCCGATCGGCCGGCCGAGAAACCCAATAAGCCAGGCCAGGCGAATGCCCTGCACCTAATTTTGATTGCGGTTTTGGTGGCCGGGATGGCCGGGGCTATCCTTTGGAATGCCGCCGGGGAGGCGTCGAAGAAGGTTGCGATGTCTTTGCAGGTGAGCCCCGCCGCCACCATTGATAAGGAAACAGAAAGTCTCCTTATTAAAAGGGGCCGCAATGATGCGGCGGCGGCTATTTGTGAATTTGAACAATGGCAACATGGTAGCAACAAAGGCCCTTCTCTTGATTCTCTTGTGAAAGAGAAAACCGAGGCGGTTGACGCCTGGATTGACAAATACCACCCGGATGGAGCGCAAAGAAGGTTATTGAAGAGGATATATACAAAGGGTGCCAATCTTACCCTTGAGTCTGCCATTAAATTGCAAGAAGAGAAACAAGAGCCCTTCGTGTGCAAATATCTTCCTGAAGAGTTGCGCGAAACTGTCATACTGAGCCATTTTTGAAACTCCGTATAATAGAACAAGGCACGCTTGCCACAAAAGGAGATTGAATCATGGAACTTTGGCACCTAGTCGTAATAGTCGTTGTTGGCATTATATTCCAACAGGTTTTCTGGAAGTAGGGCATAACACCTAGCATCATTTGCCACGACCCTTCTTTTCGTTATCGGCCCTTCTTTTTTCCACTTTGGGGTTGTCACCCTCGAAGATGCCGCCAGCCGGGAAGGTGGCTAGGTGTTGTTGGCCCCTTCGGGCATAGTGCCATTTTCAACTATCTGAGCCATTTAAAATGCCCCTGGGGACGTTTGCTCCCCGCTTGCGGTGCGTTTGCCCCCATCGGAATGGTTGTTTGTCCACGGGAAGCGCTCTTGGGCCGCCCAGCCCATAACAGTTGCTAAAAATATTAAAGCCAGCATGGCCACAAAACTAAAAGCTAGATATTCCCACATAATGGAACCTCTCTTTTTAATTTAGCCCCCGAGGGACAAGGAAAACCCCGGGGGCTATGGCATCCGCCTTGCCGGAACGGGCACCTGCCCGCGTTTTCGGAATCCGGCGCTCCGGGTCGGTCTTTTTTGGGATGAAAGGAACCCGCGCCACAACCAAAGGTTGTCAGACCAAACCTATAGGCGCTTCCCGCGCCTCATACCGGGCCGCTTCCTTGGGTTGGCCTTCAATGATTATGGTGGTCTCCCGGCCCAAAACAGCCGGTCCGCTCTTGCCTTTTGGAGCGGAAGGCGTTATATTTGAAGAAACGGAAGGAGGTGCCTCAGTGCCTGATATCATCCGATTCGCCGACGGCAGAGACCCCACCAACGCCGGCTGGGAAATGGGCACGGCCAACGAACCCATATTCGTCCGCAAGTTCGTGGAATACGAAGACGTGCCGTATGCCTTCTCCACCAAGGGCAAACTCTTCCGGATGTTGCCCAGCAAAGATTCCAGCTTCGGATACACGCTGGAAGAAACCAATGAACGCAGAGCCGATATTTCGTTGAAAGGTTCCACTATCGACGAAAGCGAGGCCGTGACGTTGCTCTGATCCCCGGTGGAACCATAAAAAGTTTCGCTGATAATACCCAATTGATCTGAAAGTAGTTGGGCCTCTTCTCTCTGCGCCGGTGTCCCTTCTCCCTTTTCCAAGAATAAATCCACCAGTTGCTTGGCTTCATACAGGTCATGCCCCGGCCCCATTTTGGCTTCCTGCATGGCCCGGGTGGTGAGGAGCAGCTCGGTCACCAGCCCGTCCGCGCGCTGGATATTGACCCTGACATCCTTGTAACCACCGGACGGATTTTCAAAGCGGTCTTTTTTCCAAACCTTCCTGGCCCCGGCCTCATAGGCCCGCCGCTCAATTTCGGCCAGGGCGGCCAGGACATCGGCGTGGCTCTCGTAGGTGATCGTCCCGCCCAGGGTATCCACCACCCGTGAAGCGTCCCCGCCATAATCCCGGCCGAGTTTTTCCTCGGCCCGGGCCCGAAGTTTCAGCCCGTCCCCGGCCCGGAAATGGGCCTCCCCGCCCGTGGCCTCGGCCAGGGCCCTGATTTCGGCCTGGAAGCCCTCCAGGGCCTGGGCCGACCTCTGGTATAGCTCATCGAGAGAAGTGATGCCCTCGTGGGCGACAGGGCGCTTACAGGTTCGATTCCTGTGCAACGCACCAATTAAATCAAGGGGTTAGCGAAGAAAAATCGCTGACCCCTTGAGGCTTTGGGAGGTCTGGTTCCCACCAGAATGTAGAGGCGCGCTATGGTTACATCTGGCTTGACTTTGTAACCAATAAAGTTACAATAAGAGGGGCTATGATCATAAGTTTCGCCCATAAAGGACTGGAGAAGTTCTTCTTGACCGGAAATATGCAGGGTATCCAGGCCCAACACGCCGCCAAGCTGGCCCGGCTTCTGGACCGGCTGGACGCCGCCGCCAAGGTGGAGGATATGGGCTTTCCCGGCTCCGGCCTTCATCCTCTGAAGGGTGACTTGAGAAGCCATTGGAGCGTAAAAATCTCCGGCAACTGGCGATTGACCTTCCGTTTTGAAAACGGTGACGCCCATATAGTGAATTACCAGGACTACCATTAGGAGGGGGCCATGCGCACGAAAATGACCCGTCAGCCGACCCACCCCGGCGATATTATCAAATTCGACTACCTTGAACCACTGGCCCTTAAGGTGACGGCTCTGGCGGAGCGGCTTGGCATTTCCCGCAAGACCCTCTCCACCATTATCAACCGGCGGGCCGGTGTGACCCCGGACATGGCCCTGAGGCTTTCCCAAGCCTTCAAGACCACCCCGGAATTGTGGCTCAACCTTCAACGAATTTATGACCTGTGGGCGGCCCGGCAGACAGACAGCGGCTGGAAAGAGGTCCGGCCGGTGGAGATGAGAGCGGAGAGATGAAGGCCGATTGGCGGTTGCTTTTGAGTTGAGGGGGAAGAGGGCCCAATGAAGTGGATACCCGAATGGCACACCGGCGACCTTCAGTGTGGCCCTCATGCGCCGGTATGTGGAGTTTATACGGAAGGCTGGAGAGAGGTTGAGGGCGACCGATAAAAACTAGTCACTGTAAGGAGATAATTTATGCAAATCCACGTTGATCCTTCCGGGCACAAGGTTGAAGTCACCTGTCCAGGATGTGGGCAGAAAGTGTTATTCAGTCTAAATTATACCGGTTCCTCGGTCACCTGTCGCGGTTGTGGTATCAGTATCGAGATTATGGCCGAAGAACTGAAGGCCCTGAAAAAGACAATTAAGAGTTAACAGAATGCCCCGAACACCCTTCATTCTTCTGTCCCTCCTCCTGGCCCTCTCCGCCCCGGCCTGGTCGAGCCCTGAAACCTATCTGGTCAAGGATAGCGTCTTGGATGACGCCCGGGCCAGGGCCGAGGCCAAGGCCGTAGCGGAATACCAAGCCATGAAGGAGGCCAGGGTCAAGGTGAGCAGTAGGGTGCCAGGCGCGTACCTGAAGGCTAAAAAAGCTAGGGCCGAGGCAGCCAAGGCCGTCCCCAAGATACCTCATTGAGGGAGGAGAGGCCAGACCGGGAGTGTCGGAGCTTTTTGCCCTGCGGATGTTTGAAAATTTACAAAAAATTTATATTTTAACAAGCGAAATTTTGCAAACTCTTATTAAAATGAAGCAGAGTCACAGTTGGGCCGTGGAAAGCCGGCGGAAAAAAGCAGGCCAGTTTTAATTGAAGTTTTGAGGGGAAGAGAAATGGACTATATTGAAAACACTTTAGTAATGTCTTTTTCTGTGCTGGCTCTAGTAATGTGGCTTGGTTTTTGCTGTACAGAATTTCTATTCAAGTCTGCCAAAGAACAGGAGCACGATAGCGCAACAGCGCAAGGCCATCGGGTTGATCTCGCATGACGCTTGCAAGAAAGACATGATCGAATGGGTGTTCACACCCTAAAATTCAGATTCTTAGCTTGGAGCAGACTTTTTTAGCAAATTTGCGCACACGCTTGTCAGTATCACCCAGGCCGGATTTGATTGGCGCTACATATCCTACTTTAAAATCATTCATCATTACGGTAAGGGCGTTTATTTTCCATTTCCAAAGATTGTTTATGCTACCCAGGCCAATATAGAAGAATTGGGGCTTAAGGGTCTTGGCTATCTCACCGTAGCCCATCGCCATAATTTTTTCGGGCCGCATATATTCGGCAAGCTCGTTGAGTCCGTGGGAATCACAGCCACCCCGCCATTTCCCATTATTGAACGGGCATACGTCCTGGCAGGTGTCACAGCCATATAACCTATGTCCGACTTTGGCGGCGGTCTTCATAGAAGGCATCCCCATGCCTTTTTCAACGGACATCGAGTTGATAAAACTCGCGCACTTTATAAGCGCCATCGTATACGGGCGTGATAAGCTGCCGGTCGGACACGCGTCTATACATTTATTACAGTTATCGGGACATTCACCAAGCACGGGATTTTCCATGAGTTCCAATTCCCGGTCAATAAGCCATCCTTCAAGACTATTCCATGAGCCGTTCTCCGTATATAAAAAGTTGTTTTTGCGTATACGCCCCAGCCCGGCTTTAAGGGCTGCCCAGCGTAGTCCGACCAAGCCGAATTTGGGTTCGCTGGCGGTCTTTAACCCCAGGTTTTCCAAAAAAGCGCCGAACCGCTCTCTTGCCTTGTATCCATCCAAGCCCTGGCCCACCCTAATATCGAACATATAGGATTTGCCGTAAACCCCTTCAAAGCCATCCGGCACGTTATATCCCGCATAATTGCGGACTAGGACGATGATAGACTTTACCCATGGATAATCCTTTTCGGGAGTTCCAAATTTCACAAACTGCGCGTATTGGAGCCTGCCCAAAAAGAGGCGGGACATCCGCTCCTTGAGCTTGTCTGAGAACCCGGCATAATCAGAAAGTTTAATAATCCCGCATTTCTCGTATCCAAGCTCTATGGCCTTTTCCTTGATTATCCGGGCAAGGTTTTCCACAATTCCGCCCATCCTTCCCCCTCCGCCCGCCTCGTCCGAAACGGAATTATTCCTCTTTTGGCCTGACCATCTCCTAATGGTAGCCCTGGTAATTCACTATATGGGCGTCACCATTTTCAAAAAGGAAAGTTAATCGCTGATTGTAACCATATTGGTTATAAAATCAAGCCGGATATCGTAGCGCGGAAGCATTTGGCGGGGTCAAAAGCGTATGCAACAATATGGCATACGGCCCGCTTGGCCCGATTTGTCATTCCCAGTTTGTGACCAAGCAGTATCAGTGCCTTGGCCGTGGTTCGGAAGTGGCAAAATGACGGTGGGCAAACCGACCAATCGGCGGGCCTTACCTTATGCCGGAGCGTTATTTTCAGTATAGTGCCTTATAATCATTTGTTTCGGTCCGCCCAGGCGTTTAAGCCGCCGGCCAGAACACCGACCTGAGTGTGCCCTTGGGCCTGAAGCAGGCTGGCGGCAATGCTCGCCCGAAAGCCGCTTTGGCAGACCACAATAACCTCCCTGTCCAAAGCCGCGGAATGGGCGCCCGGCTCCAGCAGGTTGCCAAAAGTCAGGTTAACAGAGCCTTCTATCTTCATTCTTTGGAATTCCTCATGACTGCGCACGTCAATCATGGCGGGGGGGTTAGGCCCGGCGAGACGCGCCCGTAAATCTGAAGCGGAAAGATGCGGCAGGCTCTGAATCTCCCGGCCGCTGCCCAGCCAGGCCTGAAAGCCGCCCTTAAGCCAACCTTTAATGGTGTCGTAGCCGATACGCCGCAGTTCGGTGCGCATCTCTTCAAAATTTCGGCCAGGGGGAAGGATAAGCACAAGCGGCGTCCCGGGAGCAATAGCCACGCCGATCCAGTTGAGCATGGAGCCGCCGGAGGAGTCAACATTGATGCTGCCTGGGATGTGGGCCGCGCCATAAGAAAATGCGTCCCGCAAATCCAGCGGCAGTGCGCCGGCCTGGCGAAATTCATCTGTTTTATCAGCGGAAATGGCATATTCCGTGAGGTCGACCTGGGGCGGTATGGCTGCGCCTTTAAGGTTGACGGCGATAATGCTGGAAAAGCTCTGGGGCCGCATGGGCAGTTTTGAGAGAACGGCGCGTTTGAAATCCGCGAAATCTGTATATTTGAGCATAGGGTTGGTCAGCCGCTCGTAGCCAAGGGTGGAGGAAGGCTTGGCGCTCATACCCTGACCGCACAATGAACCCTGACCGTGGGCCGGATAGACTTCCAGGTAATCCGGCAACGACCCCAAGGTAACGTAAAGGCTGTGGTAGAGGTTTTCCACCTGTTCATCCAGCAGCTCTTCTCCGGGCAAATCGGGCCGGCCTATATCCCCCACCAAGAGCAAATCACCGGTCAGGATCATTGCCGGCTCCGGGGAGCGAGCCAGATCGGAAACCAGAAAAGATACAGAATTTGGTGTATGGCCGGGGGTATGCAGTACGCGGACGGCCGCGTGGCCGAACTTGAATTCATCGCCGTTTTTGAGATTTCTGGCTTCATAGCCAACAGGCGCGCTTTCATGGATGTAAATATCCGCGTTGGTTGAGGCGCGCAACTCTTGAGCGCCGCTTACATGGTCGGCATGGACATGGGTTTCGAAAATATGAGTGATGCGCAGGCCGTACGCTTCGGCCAGACGAAGGTACACTCCCATATCGCGGCGCGGATCGATCACGGCCATAATGCCCGCCAAAGGGCAGCCAATGACATAGGAAAAACAACCCAGGCCCGGGGTGCTTATTTGCTCAAAATGCATGATACACCTGTTTAGTATTTTGGTTTTTCGTATTATACAGGCGCCTTCAGCTCCACGTCAACACGCGCGCCCCGGACAAGGTCTCGAAAGCTTCATTTCCCGGGCTTCTTTTATCGGCTTGCGCCCCGCCGCATCTCTGGCCCCGTTTCTTTTGTTACCGGTTTCTGTTATAATATCAGGCATTATTTAACTATTTGGGTGTGAAATATGGTAGAGGACGAGCTAATGCTGCGAAGCCTGCTGAAAGACAAAGCCGTTCTGGCGCTTTTGGATGAAATCGAGTCAATCATCGGTTATCAAATCCAATGCCAGAAGTTGCCCGACAGCGAATTTACCAAGATAGGCATGCCGGTCGATGCCCCTTGGATCGTTCTTTTTCCCGAACCCCTCACAGTCATCTATGCTGAAAGTTGCGCTTCACGGCTTACCGATGGCGCCTTGGCCCATGAACTGTTCCACGCTCAACTAAGACTGGAAGGCTGGCCCCTATTGATGGTCCGCCCAAAAATGCCGGCTCATCAGGCCTGGGCCAATATGCATATCGCTGTAACTCTGAATAATACCTTTGACCACCTGGAAGTATTCCGCCGGCTCGAATCTCTCGGATTTGACGATCATACTCAGACCATGGAAGCGGAGGCGGAAAGTCTCCTGGTTGCCTTTGAAGAGGGGAGATGGCCCCCGGAATGGTTTTTCGCCCGCATAAATGCTGTGGCACTTGGGATGTTTCCCTTATTCGTTTTGCCGTGCCGCCAAAGCCTCCGAACAAAATGCCTTGAGGTCCTGGCACGCTCTGTCTATCAGGCCGAAGTGACTCAACAAATTCAACAAATTGCCGGGCTGTTTGAAAATCAGCCGGCCATTGGGCCGGATAACTACCATCCCCGAGCGATGGAAATTCTGAAAGTGATCGGCTTGCCGGAAGAAGGCATTTTATTGCGCCATTTCCCCAATCGGGCCGGACGGCCAAAGGGGGTTCTTTAATGAATATCCCGATAATGGCGGTGGACACTTAAAGCCCCCAAAACGAGGTGACCTATGTCCGAATATGATCTTTCTCAGCCCTTTGAGGCCTTGTGCCCTCAATGTGGCCGCAAAGTCAAATTCACCTTGGCCCAGTTTCCAAATGGTTCAGCCATATGCCTTGGCTGCTCCGTCGCTATCCCCGTTAAGAAATTGGCCAATCAAATTCTTGAAAAAGGCGGCGAAGAAGCCGGCAGGATGAACGATATTATGGCTAAATTAATGAAGGCGGAGTAACGGCACAACAAGTTGGTCAACATCCCCGGGAGCCTACGTTGTCTTGGCAATGTCCCACCTGGTTCCCAGGCCCAAAATTGGGCTCTGCTTGGGTTTTCCGTCAATAACCATCAGCCCTCCGGCACAAAATTTGCTTCTTTTTGCAAGGTGGAAAAAATTTCCATATCACCTTCAAAGGGGACATTATGTGCACGAACATCAACAACAAAGCGGCTTCGGTATTCCAATTTTTGAACGCAGTCAAGTCTAAAGCCAAGCAGCACGGCAAGCTTGAGCATCATGGTCATTTCCATTCGCATTTGAAACAACTGAAAGCGAAAGCCCATTGGAAGCATGGCGATAATGTTGATATTTCACATCACCATGGAAAGCACAAGCCTCACACCTATGAGCCTCCTCAAAATGCCGGAAATCCTGTCAACCAACAGCCGCCCGCGCCCGAAGAGGTCGTTGAGAACCAGCCGCCGGTGGCCGAGGAAATAGTTGAACCTCAACCACCCGTGGCCGAGGAAACCATTGAGCCCGGCCTGGCGGAAAAAATAACCCAGGCCCTGGCCTTGGTCGATAAAGCCTTGGCTGAGGAAAGCTTCGGGACGGCCCACCTTGGAGTCGCCTTACAGAGCATAGCGAAGTCATTCCGTTTGGAACGCGGGGAAACAACGGGCTTTGCCGCCAACTATGAGGATGCTTTTGCCGATCTGGGCAAAGCTTATGGTCAGGTTTATGATTTTATTAAAATGCGCGGCGAGGAACTGGGCTACGATGAAAAGGCGTTTGACGCCCAGCTTTTCTTATTGAACAAGGCATTCGATAACGCGATAACGATGAGCGCCGTGAGAAGCGCCGACCTGGCCTATCGGCAGTTCGAGTGCGGGTCGCTGGTCCAGCCGGTGGAAGTTCTTGATTTTGAATATATCGAATTTGACGGACTCTGGGATCTAGATCCCCATAATATGTTCGCAGAGGCGGCTCGAAATCATTCCGAGGTATTCATCAATAACTTTCTGGAGACCTTCCGGCAGGAGGGCCATGATTCCGCCATGGCCGCCGCGCAAAAGGCCTTGATGAATATGCCGGCGACCACTTCCACATCGGACATCTCATTTAATGATTTGAACATTATAATCAATGCGGCCAACAAGGGCGGCTTCGAGGATCTGGACGACCTGAGGAATAGCGATTTATCGGATTTCATGAAAAAGGACCTGAAGGACGACTGGCTTTTCAAACAGCAGATGATGCGCGATTGGAACGAGAAGGGCCAGGAACTGCTTGGGAAACAAAAAATACTGTCAAGCCGGCTCATTGAGCTTAATATGAGCCCGGACCTGCCGGAGGAGGAGAAGGAAGCCCAAAGAAATGGACTTGAGGCGCTGATCCGGGCAAACATGGATGAAATGGCTGAATTGATGGCCCAACTGCCGGGGGCAGGGCATTACAGGATGTATTATTATCCGATAAACAAGGAAACCTTTGCCGAGGCCGTGGAGGAAACCCAGGGGGCGGAAGGACATAGAGGCCAAAAGGGCGGGAGGTTGTCCGAAGTTTCCTTAAGGGATCCCTGGCCGGCGGACCATCCTTTGCGCGAAAAATGCGACAGATTCCTGGAAATATTCAAGACGACCTACCATGAAGTCCTGGCCGAAATGGGTCTTATGCCCCAATCCGGCGATTTTTCATCCGTTGTCATGTCGAACAAGGACTTCAAGGAACTGGCCAGGCGCATGGTGGAGAAATTGAACGCCAACCAGGAGGCGAGGGAATTGATGGCTGTCCTGAATGTCGATTTCTCGGAAGGACACCCCAAAAAGGTCAAGGCCGGGGCGGAAGCATTCGCCGAGGGCGCCCGCCTCATTTTCGAGATGTGGCGCAAAAGACACCAGGATGCCGCCCGGGCCGGCGAAAATGATTCCGGCGTCAAGGGCTTCGATAAGCCGAAAAAGCAGCCCACCCGGAATATTGAGATGCTCGATTTTTGGCGGGATACGACCTTTAAACGCCGGGAAGATGAAGAGGCCGCCAAATTGGCCGATTGGGCCGCGGCCCGGGCCGCCCTCCTGGCCGCCGACCGAGCCTCAAAATCGGCCCATTGGGACGCCATCGAGGACAGGTCGAAGGAGTCAGGCGGCAGCCAGGCGCTAAAGGATTACACCAAGCTCATGGATAAAATCCTCGGCCGGAATTTAAGCGCACAAACGCCCAGGAACAAGGAGGAAAAAATAAAGGAATTGACCGAAGAAATCAAAAAGCTCAATTCCAAGCTCAGCGAGATCGCGTTCAATCCAGAGATGCCCGACCCTGTCAAAAGCATTCAGATAAAAACCATTAGAGTGCAGATCCAGTCCCTGGAGGCTCAAATCTCCCAACTGGCCGGCGAAGGCGAAGAAGACGGCTCGGCCGGAGGCCCGGGTTGATACATGGGCTGAAGGGGGCTTCCGACCGCCGGCCACTACCGGCTTGGCAGCCAGGGCCAAGCTATGGTATTATGCTTGGTGTTGCGAACAACAAAAGGGGAGTTGGCGGAGGAAGAAAGGTCGATCCCGGCTTAAATAAGTCCATAACAGGAAGAGGGATTTTATGCATATCGATGTTGATCCCACCGGCCACAAGGTCGAAATCGTCTGCCCGGAATGCGGGCAGAAAGTGATATTCACCCTGAACCATGCGGGCAGTTCGATCTCCTGCCGCGGTTGCGGTATCGACATCGAGATTATTGGCGATAACGTGGAGGTCATGAGGCGGAGCCCCGAGGAAGGGGAAACCTCCCAGTAGGCGCCCCTCCGGCCTGGCCGCAGGCGGCCCGGAGCCTCATACTGTGCCGGTCAATACCCGGCACCCCGGCGGCAGATCCAGGGCCAGAGACCGGATGTCCCTGGCCCCGGCGTTTTGAAGCAGGCCCTGGATCTCACCTAAGGTATAGGCCTGGCCGCCGTCCGTACCGACCAGCATATTCAGGGAAAACAGGGCGGAATGCGCCGGGCCGGTGCGGTCGTTGTCGATCACGAATTCCTGGATTCCCAAAAGTCCGCCCGGCCGCAGACAGCCGGCGGCTTTTTTTACCAGGAGGGCCGCATTTTCCGGCCCTTCCCCGTGCAGCACCTGGGACAGCCAGGCCACATCCTGCCCCTTGGGTAATTCATCCCTCAAAAAATCTCCGCCGACGAACTCTATGCGGTCCGCCAGGCCGTAGCGCTCCACCACCCCGCGGGCGAAGCGCTCCGAGCCGGGAAGGTCGAAAACAGTCGCCGTAAGGCCGGGATTGTGGAGGCAAAAATACACGGCATAGGTGCCGGGGCCGCCGCCCACATCGATCAGCCGGGAACGGCCCGTCAGATCCAGGCCCCTGGCCACGTTTTCCGCCTGCTGCCGGGCCACGTTGAACATGCCCATGAGGAAGGCTTCCCTTTCCTCGTCGTCCCGGGTGTGGATGGAGCTTTTTTCGCGGCTGGGCCCTCCGCTGCGCACGGATTCCGCCAGCCTGGTCCAGGCCGGCATGATGTGGGCGTGATGCCGGATGATGAACCCCAAATACTCCGGCGAGGTGCGGGACAGGCAGGCCAGGACGGCGGGCGGGGCGGCCACGCTCTCTCCGCTTCTTTCCAGAAACTCCAGGGCCACCAGGGCCGTGACCAGCATTCGCAAGGCCCTCTGATCGCAACCCAGGCCGGCGGCCAGTTGCTCCTCGGTCCGGGGGCCTTCGGCCAGGGCGGTGAACAGATCAAGCTGGACCGCGGCCTGGACGGCGCAACAGGCCCAATACGATCCGGAAAGACGCAACAGTTCCGGCGCGGTCCATTCTTTCATGAGCGGCCTCCACAAAAAATATAGTCTGACTAGGCCCGGCCGGCGCTATCGCCCTGGATCAGTTTTTCGCAGAGCCTGACCGTGTCAAAGGCGCTGGCAGCCTGGCAATCGGCCTGGAAGAGCCGGCAGTGTTCCGGGGTGATGTGGTTGCCGCTGATGAGGATATGAGGGGTGGACGAATCGCCCCGGACCTTGCGGATGGCCTCTACTATGGCCGCCAGATTGGCGTAGCAGGAGGACAAAAGCACGGACAGGCCGACTATCTTCGGCTGAAATTCGGTCATGGCCCGGATGAATTCTTCGACCGGCACATCCACGCCCAGATCCCGCACTTCAAAACCATAGACCGACAACAGGGCCCCGGCCATGTTCTTGCCCAGGTCGTGGATATCCCCCTTGACCGTGCCGATGAGCACCCGCCCCCGATCCCGCCGGACCACGCCGTCGCCCAGCCGGGGCGCCAGGATGGCTATGATCCGGTTCATTATTTCCCCGGCCATGATCAGTCCGGCAATGTAATATTCGCCCTCGGCGTAGCGCTCGCCGATGTCGTGCAAAGCCTCTTCGCAGATCGCCATGATCTCGGCCGGATCCCCCTGGCGCCCGTTCAACCGGCGGACAAGACGGACGGCGCCGTCAACATCCAACTCAACCAACTCCCGCTTCAGCCTGGCCAGGTCCGCCTCAGTCTTCTTCATCCCAGACCCCGATTTTGGTGGAGAAAGTGGCGTTACTGACCGGAGTCATGAACCAGCCGGTGCCCACCGGGGAATCGCTGTAATCATAAAAAATGTAGCGGATCTTGAAAACAGGCGCGGCCGCGTCCATCTCCAGGCAAGCCGCTTCCGAGACGCTCAAAAGGCAGGGCTCCAGCCTCAAAATGGCCTTTTTAATGAAACCGTTGCCCTGGCCGGAAAACAGCCCGTAGAGCGAGGAGGCTTCCAATTCGGATTCCACAATGGGCGAACGGGGATCGAAAACCAGATAGGCCTTATTCAGCAGAATGGGCCGGCTGCGGCATGATACCAGGCGCACCAGGTTGACCACCTGGGCGCCGGCTTCCAGATTGAGGGCGGCGGCGGCCTGAGGCCGGGCTTCGGTGATGCCGGCCTTGAGAATTCTGATATCGATATTGGCCTTGTCGCCCAGCACATCTAATAAGCCGGTCATGTTGAAGCTGGCCCTGGTCCAATCCGGTCCGCAGACGAAAGTCCCCCGGCCGTGGACCCGCTTCAACAACCCCTGCTCGGCCAGAAGGCTGATGGCCTGGCGCACGGTCATGACGGCCACCCCGTAAGACCGGCTGATGATGGATTCGGCCGGGATCCGGCTGCCCTGGGAATATTCACCGTTGGCTATCATCCGCTTTATGAGGCTGGCCAGTTGGAGATAGGCCGGCCCCCGGTGGGATGTTTTGACATTATAGGCCGAAAGGATATCTTTGGTTTCGGTCTGCATAATAAACGCACTCGTTCCCGCCGGTTGTGTCATCCACATGACCATATGAGTTGGCAATAAATGAATTAAAATTAAATTATATCAGAAAACCAAGTTATTGGCAATAATTATTGCCGGAAGAGAATAATTCCGGCCCCGGCCGGCCCCATTTTCCTGGGTGGAGACTTGACAAGTGTCCTTAAATAAACTACATATCATCTATATGACTTCGACCCAGCCCGAAAGGCGGAGCCCCATGGCCGGACGGCGCGCGATCATCGCCTGCTCTATTATGAAAACGGAATTGGAAGCCGTGGCCGATGGCCGGTCCGTGGATCTGTATTACCTGGAGCAGGGGCTGCACAGCACCCCCCAGGCCATGCCCCTGCGCATCCAGGAAAAAATAGACGAACTGGCCCCCCTGAACCACGAAAGGATCTGCCTGGGTTACGGCCTATGCTCCAACGGCATACTGGGCGTCAGCGGCCGGATATCCCCCCTCACCACGCCCCGCTGCCATGACTGTATCGCCCTGTTTCTGGGTTCCAATCAACGCTATCGGGAAATGTTCAGGAAAAACCCCGGCACCTACTACCTGACGACCGGCTGGATCGCCGAGAGCGACGACCCGCTGACCGCCGTCGAAGGGCGTTACGCCGAGCGCCTGGGGCTCAAAAAGGCCAGGCGGGCCATGGAACTGGAGCTGGCCAACTACACCCACTTCTGCTTCATTGACAACGGTCTGGGCGACCGCGCCGCCGTCAGGGCCCGGACCCTGGAAAATTGCCGGGCCTTCCAAAAGCAATACGCGGAAGTCCAGGGCGACCTCGCCTATTTCCGAAGCCTGGCCGCCCCGGAGATCCCGGAAAACTCCGACGCCTTCATCACCCTGCCCGCCGGTTCGGCCCTGACCGAGGCCATGTTCTACCAGGTCGGCGAACCAGGGATTTTTTGACCCCTCCGACCAGTTCCGGCTTTCAAGCCGAGGCCTGACCATGAAACCCGGACCTCCTGAAATTATGAATCCGCCAGACAGCCGGCCCCTGATACTGGGCCTGGACACCGGGGGCACCCACACCGACGCCGTGGTTTACGACCCCGGCCCGGGCCGGGTGCTGGCCACGGCCAAGGCTCTGACCACCAACCATGAACTGAGCCTCGGCCTCATAAACGCCTTGAAAACCATCAGCGGCCTTAAATGGCCCGGAGGCCTTGCGGCCATCGGCCGGGTCAATCTCTCCACCACCCTGGCCACCAACGCCGCGGCCGAAGGACTGGGCGGACGGATCGGCCTGGTGCTCATCGGTTATGAAGCGGGGCAGGCCGCAACGGACGACCTTTCCCGCGAGCTGGACCGGGCCCGGCCCGTATTCATTCAAGGCGGACATGACTACTACGGAAGTCCCCTGGCCCCCCTGGACCTGGAAACCCTTAAGGCCGAAGTCCAAAAAATAGACCCCGAGGTCGAGGCCTGGGCCGTTTCGGGCTTTTTCAGCGTCAAAAATCCCCAGCATGAACTTCAGGCGGCCGGTCTCATAAAGAGCCTGTCCCGGGCCCCGGTGACCATGGGCCGCGACCTGACCGGCCAGTTGGACGCCGTGCGCCGGGCGGCCACGGCGGCCCTCAACGCCGGCCTGGTATCCATCGTCAACCGCCTCCTGGACGCGGTGAAAACAGCCCTGGAGGAATTGGGGCTCCAGGCCCGGCTCATGGTGGTCCGGGGGGACGGCTCCCTGGTCAGCGAGGACTGGGCCAGGACCCGGCCAATAGAAACCCTGGTTTCAGGTCCGGCCGCCGGCCTGGTGGGGGCCAGGGAACTGACCCGGGACCTGGCGGGGGCCGGGCCGGCCGACCTTTGGGTCATGGACGTGGGCGGCACCACCACCGACCTGGCCTATCTGGACCAGGGCCGGCCGGTCATCAGCCGGGACGGCGCCAAGGTCGGCCGATGGCGGACCATGACCGAAGCGGTGGACACCCGCACCCGGGGCCTGGGCGGAGACAGCCTGGTCACGGTGGACCGCACCGGCCGCCTCACCCTGGGGCCGCGCCGGGTGCTGCCCCTGTGCCGCCTGGCCGCGGAATGGCCGGAAGTGGAAAAAACCCTGGACCGGGCCATCCGGATGCCCTTGTCTCCCGAACAGGCCACCTGCTTTTTCGTGCCCGGCGCCCCGCCCGGGCCGGGCCTGAGTGAAACAGAAACCCTTATTTTGGAAGGGATGGCCCATACAACGCCCTATCCCCTGACCGAACTGGTCAGGACCCTGGGCCTGAACCGGAGGCACTTCGGAGGCCTCAAAAGCCTGGTCCACCCCGCTGTCCTTCCTTCGGCCTTCACTCCCACCGACGCCATGGCCGGACTGGGGCTGTTCAAGGGCGGTTCGGCCAAGGCCGCGCTCCTGGCCGCGACCCGTTTGGCCAAAACCCTCGAAATCAGCCCGGAGGAGTTCTGTCGACGCATCCTGGGCGAGTTCGGCCGCCTCCTGGCCGAGGAGGTCATCTCCCACGCCTGTCACTTGAGCGGACTTAACTTGCCGGAGGATGTATTCAGCGAGTCCGGGCTGCTCGGCCCGGCCCTGGACCGCGGGTCCTGCTCTATCCTGGACATCACCTGCCGGATCAAGGCCCCGCTGATCCTGATGGGAGCGCCGGCCACCGTACTGGCCCCCTGGCTGGACAAACACCTGGACCACCGCCTGGTGGTTCCGCCCGCCTATGACGTGGCCAGCGCCGTGGGCGCGGCCGCCTCCCCCATACAACTGCGCCGCCTGGTGGAACTCCATGCCCTGCCCGGCTTCAGCGGCTATCGCCTTTTCCTGCCCGACCGGGCGCTGGATTCACCCGACCCGGAAACCCTGGTCAGGCAAGCCCGCCGCCTTATGGCCGACCACCTGGGAGAACTGATCCGCCTGGCCGGCGCCGAAAACGCTGAAATAGAGTGCGAGCGCGTTGACCGCCGGGTCACTCTGCGCGATGGCAGCCGACTCTTCCTCGGCGCCACCCTGACCTTCACCGCCCTGGCCCTTTAAGCGGGCCTCCGTCGGCCGAGGCGGCGGCCAGGGCCAGCATGGCCGCCACTCCGGAAGGCAGGACATCATGCCACAGGCGGGCCGGTCCGCCCGGTTTCAGCCAGTCCGCCGGCCAGGAAAGAGGCACGCCCGGCGCGGCCACCCTCAAGGGAGCATCCTTAGGCGGACCTGTCTTTCCCGGCCAGAGTTCCCGCCGGGGCACGGCCTCGAAAATCAAGGCGGTCCGGCCGGCCAGGACCCCGGCCAGGCCCTCTTCCCCGGCCACCACCTCCCCGCCTCCGACTTCAGCCAGAGCGGCCGGCCCCTTGGCCGGGTCCGTATCGAACATCAGGGGCCAGGCCCCCAGTTCCAGGAGCCGCGCCGCCGCGCCGCGCCCGATGATCCCCAGGCCCAAAACCAGAACTTCCCGCCCGGCCAGGCCGCCGCCCGACAAAAGATCCAGGGCGGCCACAAAGGCCCGGCTGGTGGCCGGATCGTTGTCGGCCAAAACCAGGCCGGCCATATCCCGCACTTCAAAGCGGTCATCATCGGCCCGAATCACCCAATCCGCGCCCCAGGCTGCGGCCTGGCGGAGAGCTTCCTCGTCGGCGCCGGGCATGGCCTCGGCGTTAAGACCCAGTCCCCGGCCCAGGGCGGCCAAAATACCGGCAAAACCGGGCAGCACCCCCTGGCCGGCCGAAACCGACAGGGCCGCCAGCCGGCGGCCCCGAAGCCGCTCCGCGACCCAAGGGCCAGGACGGTCAGCGGCCAGGGCGCCCAAAGCCAAAAGATCCACCCCCAAGGCCGCCCGGATCAAACGATCCGCCCCGTCCAGGCCGGCCAGGTCCGCGACGGTCAACCTGGTCAATCTCCAACCTCTATTAGGCAGGGGGCCAAAGGACGGCCCGAGGCCAGGCCCAGGCGGGCCAGCGACTCCCGCCGCCGGGCCCAGGCCTCGTCCGGATCCCGGCCGGTAATGACCAGGGCGGCCACCCATTCGGCGCTATCCGGGGCCCAATCGGTCAGGGCCAGGTCCGCGCCGCAAAAATTTTCCTCCCAGCGCAGGGGGCCGGCCAGGCTCAGACGATGCTCTCCCACCGACTCCAGGCCTCCGGCTCCGGGAGCCACCTGCTCATAAATTACGGCCCGGGAAAAAGTCACGGTATCGGCCGGGGCCGGCCCGCCGAAAAGGCGGGCCAGGCGGACCAGGAGGTTCTCCCCGGTGGCCCAAAGGACGGCCGCGGGCGTCTGGCTGGGCAGGCGGGCGTCAATTTCCAGTATACGGAACCCCCCGGGAGTCAGGATGGCCTCCACATCCATCAGGCCGGTCAGGCCCAGCCCTCCGGCCAGCCGGAGGGACAGGGCCCGCAACTCCTCCTCCTCGGCCCGGCCGAGACCGGCGGGGCAGACCACCTGGCGGCAATCATGTGCCTTATCCATGAAGAGCCTGGTAACGGTCCAGGCCTCATAGTCCCCGGGCCGCCCGGTGACTTCCAGGGAATAGGAAGGCCCCGGGCAGAATTCTTCCACCACCCATTCCGGGCCGGCCCGCCCGCCGGAAAAAAAACCGGCCAGCTCGGCCGGGCTGTCCAGGCGGCGGACCCCCCGGCTGCCACTTAAATCCACAGGTTTTGCGATGAGAGGAAAAGCCGCCCGGGGATAGTCGAGGGGGGCGGGAACGGCCAGTTTTTCAAACAGCCGCTTGGAGGCGGATTTGTCCCGGCTGAGGCGCCAGGCCGGCCAGTCAAAAGCCACCGGCGGAGCGCCCCTCCGGCCGGACCAGCCGGCCAGAAGCTCCCAGGTCTCCGGGTCTTCGCAGGTCGGCAAAACCAAATCGCAACGGCCGAAAGTCCGGTCCAGGTCCCCTAAGGCGGCTATCCGGCCGCAAAGGAAGCTGCCGGCCAGAAGGGCGGCCGGGGGAGCGGGGCGGGCATCGGCCAGAACGCTGGTCCAGCCGGCCCGGCGGGCCAGAACGGCGGCCTCCACCCCCTGAAGGCCGCCGCCCAGGAGACCTATGGTGAAAGGCCGGGTCAAGCGGAAGGCGCCAGGAACCTGAAAATCATTTCCACCAGGAGTTCCCGCTTTATGGGCTTGGACAAATGGGCGCTCATGCCGACCGACATGGCCTGGTCGATGTCCTCCTTGAAGGCGTGGGCGGTCAGGGCCACCATCGGGACTGTGCCGGCATCGGCCCTGGGCAGGGCCCGAATGGCCTGGGTGGCCTCATAGCCGCCCATGATGGGCATCTGCACATCCATCAGAATCAGGTCATAGGTGTTTTCAGGCATCTCTATGAATTTAGAAACAGCTTCAGTGCCGTCACCGGCCTCGTCTATTTCCAGCCCGGTGTTTCGAAGCATGGCCTTTACTATTTTGCGGTTCAGGTCGACATCGTCCACCAATAGCAGCCTCCGCCCGATGAATTTTCCAGCGGGGTCGGCTATCGCCGCCGCCGCGGCCGTCCGTTTCTCGGTCTCGCGCAGCCAGAGGCTGAAACTGAATTCACTGCCCTGTCCCTCGGCGCTGTTGAGCCCGATGTCGCCGCCCAGGAGCCGCACGATATGTCTGCTGATGGCCAGGCCCAGGCCGGTGCCGCCGAATTTGCCGGCAACGCGGTTGCTGGCCTGCTCAAAGGGCTGGAAGATGGTGGCCTGGACCGACGGGGGAATGCCGATGCCCGTGTCGCTGACCTTGAATTCCACCAGGGTCTCGCCCGGCCGGCTGTCTTTCCTGAGCATACTGAATCCGACCGTCCCCAGCTCCGGGGTGAATTTCACGGCGTTGCCCAGGAGGTTGATCAGAACCTGCCTGAGCCTTAAAGGATCGGTGAGAAAGGCCTGGTCGGCGAAGGAATCGAAGATCGTTTCAAAACATATGTGCTTGTCATCGCAACGGGGCTTGATGATGCTGACCACGGCTTCGACCAGCCGGGGCAGTTCCGTCACTTCCTCGGACAGTTCGATCTTGCCGGCCTCGATCTTGGAAAGGTCCAGAATGTCGTTCAGAAGCCCCAGAAGGTGCTGCGAGGAAACGTCGATCTGCTTGAGGTTGTCCCTTACTTCCGTCATTTCGGGGTTGTCGCCGGCGTCGGGCTGTTCTTCCAGGGTTTTACTGACCAGATTGGTCAGACCCATGATGGCGTTCATGGGCGTGCGGATCTCGTGGCTCATGCGGGCCAGGAACTCTCCCTTGTGCTGGTTGGCCCGCTTAGCCTCGTTCATGGCCTTTTCCATCTCCAGCTGCTGGTTGACCATTTCCGTAACGTCCAGGCTTTCGATTATATAGCCGCTGGGCCGTCCCTCCCGGTCGAACAGCAGGGAGGCGGTGGGTTTGAAATAACGTTTTCCGCTCTCCTGGTAAAAAATCTCCGTTTCCCGACCCTGTTGGAAGGCCGTAATGGGACAGGAGGACGAGCCGGTGGGATAGAGGCTTATGTCGCCATAGTTGGCGCCGATCACGGCCTCCATGGTCATACCCAGGGTCTTTAAGGTGTGTTCATTGACGTAGATGACCTTTCGGTCCAGGGTGATGATGGAGAGCGGGTGCTTGACGCTGGCCGCCAGGCTGTCGGCCATTTCGTCGAAGGTATCGGAAAGGGCGCCGAATTCGTCCTTCACCGGCGCGTGGAAGCGGAACTGCCATTCGCCGGACCGGTAGCGGCTGAGGCCTCCCACGATCCGGTTGAGCTTATTGGTCAGGAACATGGACATCCAGATGGCCACAAAAACGACCACCACGACCAGGGCGATGGTGACCCCCACGAGTTCCACCAAGGTGGCCTTAAGGCTGTTAGCCACGGCCGTCACCAGCTTCCCTTCGATGTCCCGGGCTGGACTGGTGAAGAACTCCAGGCCCGAGCCGATGGCCACAAAGCCGAAGCCGCGCCGGGAATAGCCGTTGGCTTCCGACGGGGCGTAATGACCGGTGTAATAGGGTATGGTGGCCGCCGTGGTCAGCTTATACAGCCCGCTCCATAAAATGTAAAATGAACCCGAACCCCCGTCACTGGTCAGGTCCATCCAGCCCACGCACTGGGGAGCGAAGTTCAGATAGCGCCCGTCCAGGCCCACCAGGCCGGCCTGCGTCAGGGCCGGGGCCGGGCCCTTGCTCCGGGACTGCTCGAAGAAGACCGGGTAGTCCCTGGCGTAATCGGTCCACCTGGGAAGCCCGCTGTCCTGCCAGCCTTCGTAGATGGATTTTTCCAGCCAGGGCACCTGGGGGGCTCCGGTCTCCGGGTCGAAGCCGACTATGGAATGGTGCCGGGGATGGGCGATGCTGCGGCATTTGTAGTCCCAAATGAAGGCGTAGTTGCCCTCGTAGGCGCTTGGCAGGTGGGTGTAGCGCTCATCCATGGGCGACATGTGGTCGACCAGTTCCATGATATGGTCGTGGTTGAGGGCCATGGTCACATAACCTATTTTGCGTCCCTGGCCGTCGGCCACCGGCGAGGCCCACCTGACCAGGCCCTCGAAGCGCCGTCCCCGGGGGTTTTCCAGGCCGGCGTAAGCCTGTTCCCCGGGCCGGTAGTCGATTGGATACCCCCGGGTCTCCGCGGCCCCGGCCACATTGCCGGGAGTGTAAAGGCCCACGTAATTGGTGCCGACATAGGCGCCGATGACGTCGGAAACGTAGATCTGGCCCGGCTGGAGGCCCTTAAGCTCCTCGAAATAGGTTTCGGCCCGGACATAGGTGTTGGCCCGGTCGGCCACATTTTTCTTATCCGGGCTCAAGGGGTGATTCACCTTGGGCGAATCCGGGGCCAGAACCTTGATGACCTCGTTGCCTTCAAGGTCCAGGAAGGTTATTTCATCATAGTAGGAAATCAGATCGTAGAGGAATTCATCCGCGGGCCGGGGATTGAAGCCGTCCAAATCCTCATTTTCGCTGTTGCTGGAAACGGCCGGGGCCTTATGGGGCGGCAGTCCGTCGGCCGGGATCCAGGCCGAACCTTCCGGGTTCAGTTCCCAGCGGCCTTCATGAATGATCCGGCCCTTCCGGCTCTCCATAAATCGACGGAAATTGTTCTCCGAGGGTTCCAGCCCGGCCAAAAGGAGGATATCGCTGTCGCAGGCATACAGGAAGGCGGACACCCTCAGGGCCGCGTCCGTGGTCATCCTCTCGATATGTTCCACGGCCCGGTCGTTCAAGGCGCTGGTGGCGTCGCTCACGGATATGTCCCTGAGCATCTCACCCTGGCTGAGGAACTGCCGCCAGGCGATGAGCGCCAGAAGGATGAGGGGGATGATCTTGACCAGGAGAAAGATGATCAGGAGCTTGGCCCGGATCCCGGGCTTCCATTTAGCGAGCCGTTTTAACGAAAAGAGGCCCATGATCAATCCACCCGGGATCTCCGCATAAACGAAACCTCCGAAAGACGGCCCGAAGCCGAAATTTCCGCCAAATACTGGCTAACGTAAGCCAGCCGCCTCTATTATCTCGGCCGCCACCCGCTCCAAGGGCGCCCGGGCATCAATGACCTGGTGGGCGGCCTGGCGATAGAGGGACTCCCTTTCGGCCAACACCAAGGCCGTCTCCGCCTCGGCCGGCAGGCCCGTCAGGCCGGGCCGCTGTTCGCTTTCCGGCGCGGCGGCCAGGCGGGCGGCCAGAACTTCCGCCGGAGCGGCCAGGTGGAACACCCGACCGGCGGCCCGCATATAGGCCCGGTTGGCGGCCGAAAGGACCACCCCGCCACCCGTGGCCACGACCCTGGGGGAGCCGCGTCCCGCCTCCCTTAAGGCCTCGCTTTCCAGTTCCCGGAAACCGGCCCAGCCCTGAAGGGCCACTATCTCGGCCACGGTCCGGCCATGCTTCTCCTTCAGCCAGGCGTCCGTATCCACAAAATCACAGGCCAGGGCTTTGGCCAGAACCAGGCCGACGCTGGTCTTGCCCGCGGCCCTGGCCCCCACCAGGAAAATTATGTCCGATCTTATTTCCCGGTTCACGGGATCTCCCCGGAGCCTTTGGATTTTAAAGCCTTTTTACCATTAAACCCGGCAAAAGGCCAGCACAATGTTGACCCGGAGCCCGATCGCCAAAATAAACACTGATTTTTGAGCCATATGATTTGGGCAGTTTGACAGCCCGGCCAAAACGGATAATATTATGGAATCCCGGTCCCCTTTCAGGAGATAGCCATGGTTTCGTTCAGCCCGCCTCAAGTTTACGGCATCATCGGCCAGCCCCTGGAGCACAGCCTGAGCCCCCTGATCCACACCATAGGCTTCCAAAGCCTGGGGCTGGACGCGGTGCTGACGCCCTGGCCTATGGGCCCGGAAAAACTGCCCCTTTTTTTCGAGGCCTTTCGCCTGCTGAACTTCCAGGGCGCCTGCGTGACCCGGCCGCACAAGGAGGCCGTGCTGCCCTTTCTGGATGAAATCAGCGACCGGGCCCGGACCCTGGGGGCGGTCAATCTCATCCATTGGCGGGACGGCCTGATCCGCGGTGACAACACGGACGCCCAGGGGTTCCTGGCCCCCTTGAAAAACCGGGGCCTTCCCCCCGCCACCCGGGTCCTGCTCCTGGGTGCCGGGGGCGCGGCCCGGGCCGTGGCGGCCGGGCTCCGGGAACTGGGTCTGGGCGACCTGACCGTCTGCGCCCCTTCGGACCGCCGACCGGCGGAACTGGCCCGGGACTTCGGCCTTAAGGCCGCGCCCTGGGACCGGCGGGGCGAAATACCCTGCGAAATGGTGGTCAACGCCACGCCCCTGGGCCTGGCGGGACGGGGCGAAGGCGAAACCGCCTACCAGGCCGAATGGTTCGCCGGCCGCCCGGGCCTGGCCTACGACCTGGTCTACACGCCCCGGATGACCCGTTTTCTGGCCGAGGCCCGGGCCGCCGGCTGGGAGACCATTGACGGCCTGGCCATGTTTATGGGCCAGGCCGAGGCCCAGTTCCTGGCCTGGACCGGCCGCCGCCTGCCCCCGGAAGCCGGGCGGAAAGCCGCCGAAGCCCTGGACGGTCCGGCAGCCACTTGCCAAAACCGGACCAGACTGTTATAATAGAGGGATGATTGGCATCTCGAAACTATACTGCGGCACGGTGGAGCCCTCGGACGTCCTGCGCTATGGCCGCCACTCGGCCGCCCTGCCCAGCCACCTTTTGCAATTTTCCTCGGACAAAAAACCCGTGGTGGTCTGGAACGTGACCCGGGCCTGCAACCTGACCTGCGGGCACTGTTACGCCGAGGCCGACTCCGGCCCGGCCCCGGACGAACTGACCCGGGCGGAAGCCCTGAGGCTGGTGGACCACCTGGTCGAATACGGCACGCCCGTCATCCTGTTTTCCGGCGGCGAACCCCTCCTTCACCCCCACATTTTCGAACTGATCGAAAGGGCGGTCAAGGGCGGGGTCCGGGCCGTGCTGTCCACTAACGGCCTGTTGATAGGCCGGGAAACGGCGGCCCGCCTGTCGGGCCTGGGCCTCTCCTATGTCGGCATCAGCCTCGACGGCCTGGAAGCGACCCATGATGAACTGCGGGGCCGCCCCGGCCTGTTCGGCCTCACCCTGAAAGCCATCCACGCCGCCCGGGAAGCGGGCCTCAAGGTCGGTCTGCGCCTGACCCTGAACCGCCGCAACCTCGCCGAGCTGGATGATCTGTTCGACCTCCTGGAAAGGGAGGACCTGCCCCGGGTATGCTTCTACCACCTGGTGGCCGCCGGCCGGGGCCGCCAAATGGACCAATGGGCCTTGAACCACGCCGAGACCCGAAAGGCCGTGGACATAATCGCCGAACGGACCGAGGATATGTTCCGGCGCGGCCGGAACCGGGAAGTTCTGACCGTGGACAACCACGCCGACGGCCCCTGGCTCTATCTGAAGAAAAAGCAGGCCGGCCAGGCCGAACGGGCCGCGGCCATCCTGGAACTTCTGCGCCTCAACGGCGGCAACAGTTCCGGCCACGGCCTGGGGGCCGTGTCCTGGAACGGCCTGGTCCACCCCGACCAGTTCTGGCGTTCGGTCCGTCTGGGTTCGGTGCGGGAACGCGACTTCGCCGAGATATGGAATGACCAGGGCAATGAGCTTCTCCAGGCCCTGAAAAACAAAAAAGACCACGTCACCGGCCGCTGCCGGTCCTGCGCTTTCCTTACGGTCTGCGGCGGCAATCTCAGAGCCCGGGCCGAGGCCGCCACCGGCGACCCCTGGGGTGAAGATCCGGCCTGCTATCTCACTGACGAAGAAATAGCGATAAATTTGCAATAAGGCGCTGAATTGAACCCTGTTCCGCCCATCATCCGCCCCCGGCGGCTCCGCCGGGGGCCGGTTTTGAGAAAGATGCTCCGGGAGGTGGTGCTGGCCCCGGAGGACTTCATCTATCCCCTGTTCGTGATCCCGGGAGAGGGTCTGCGCCGGCCCATCGCCGCCCTGGCCGGCCAAAACCACCTTTCGCCGGACGAGGCGGCCCGGACCGCGGCCGAAGTTTTCGCCCTGGGCGTGCCGGCCGTCATCCTCTTCGGCCTCCCCGCGGCCAAGGACCCGGTCGGCGCCTCCGGGGCCGACCCGGACGGGCCGGTGCAGTCGGCCATAAGGGCCATAAAGGCGGCCGTGCCGGAAATGCTGGTGATAACCGATGTCTGCCTCTGCGAATACACCGACCACGGGCACTGCGGCCTCATCCGCGAGGGACGGGTGGACAATGACTCCACCCTGCCCCACCTGGCCGCCCAAGCCCTGAGCCACGCCCGGGCCGGAGCCGATATGGTGGCCCCCTCGGACATGATGGACGGCCGGGTGGGGGCCATCCGGGACCTTTTGGACCGCGAAGGCTTCCAGGAAACAGCCATCATGGCCTACAGCGTCAAATACGCCAGCGCCTTCTACGGCCCCTTCCGCGAAGCCGCCGGCTCGGCCCCGGGCTTCGGCGACCGCCGGGGCTACCAGATGGACCCGGCCCGCCGCCGGGAAGCCCAACTGGAAATCGACCTGGACCTGGCCGAGGGGGCCGACATAGTCATGGTCAAACCCGCCGGCCTCTGCCTTGACATTCTGCGCGAAAGCCGCGACCGCCTGGATATTCCCCTGGCCGCCTATCAGGTCAGCGGGGAATACGCCATGCTCATGGCCGCGGCCCAGGCCGGGCTCCTCGACGGGCAGGCCGCGGCCCTGGAAGCCCTGACGGCCATCAAAAGAGCCGGGGCCGACCTCATCATCACCTACCTGGCGCCCCAGGCCGCCAGGTGGCTCCGGCCGTGACATGGCCGGCCTGTCCCCGCCCCGTCTGGTGGCCTGGGAAACCACCCGGGCCTGCAACCTGGCCTGCCGGCACTGCCGGGCCGAGGCCATCCCCACCCCGCCCCCGGATGAACTGAGCCCGGAAGAAGGCCGGGACCTGGTGGATCAACTGGCCGCCTGGACCCCGTCTCCAGGGCTCATCCTAAGCGGCGGCGAGCCGCTGATGAGGCCGGACATCATGGAACTGGCCGCCTACGGGCGAACCCGGGGCCTCAGGGTGCTGGTTTCCACCAACGGCCTTTTGGTGACCGCCGCCCTGGCCCGGGAGCTTAAGGCGGTCGGAGTGGCCCGGGTCAGCCTGAGCCTGGACCACCCGGAAGCGGCGGCCCACGACGCCTTCCGGGGCGCGCCCGGATCCTTTGAAGCCTTAAGGGAGGCCGCGGCCCATTTCCGGGAGGCCGGCCTTCCCTTTCAGATAAACAGCACCCTCACCTCCTCCAACCTGGGCCAGGCCCGGGCCCTGGCGGCCCGGGCCCTGGACCTGGGTGCCATAGCCCACCACATCTTTCTCCTGGTGCCGGTGGGCCGGGCCGTAAGCCTGGAAAACACCATCGCGGCCGAAGCCTATGAGGCGGCCCTCCTGGATCTCCAAAGGCTGGAACCGGAACTGGGCCTGGAATTCAAGGCCACCTGCGCCCCCCAATACCAGCGCCTGGCCATCCAGGCAGGACAGGCCCCCCGGGGCCGGGGCTGCCTGGCCGGACAGGGTTTCCTCTTCCTGTCCAGCACCGGCGAAGCCCGGGGCTGCGGCTACCTGGATTTGGCCGCGGGCGACCTGAGGCGGACCCCGCTTAAGACCATTTATGAAGAATCCCCCCTCTTTAATGATTTAAGAGACCGGAAAAGCTACCGGGGCCGTTGCGGGGCCTGCGAATACTGGTCTGCCTGCGGCGGCTGCCGGGCCCGGGCCCTGGCCGAGGGCGACCACCTGGGCCCGGAACCCCTCTGCCCCCACCAGCCCGGCCGGAAAGGACGGGCCGGGACATGACCGGAGCCGGCCTGGACCACCTGGACCGCCTGATCCTCAATGCCGTCCAGAGCGATTTTCCGGTGGCGGTCAGGCCCTACGCCGCCCTGGCCGAACGCCTGAACCTGAGCGCCGGCCTGGCCCTCACCGAAGACGAGGTCCACGCCCGACTCCTGGCCCTGCGGCGGAGCGGAGTCGTCCGCCGCCTGGGCGCGGTCTTCAACGCCCGGGATCTGGGCTATCAATCGACCCTCTGCGCGGCCCGGGTGCCGGACGACAAGCTGGACCTTTTCAAGGCCTTGACCGGCCAGGCGCCCCAAATAACCCACAACTATCTCCGGGCCGGCGAAATCAACGCCTGGTTCACCTTCACCAGCAACCGGCCGGAGGAATTGGGCGAGTTTCTGAAGAAGCTCAAGGAAGCGGCCGGGCTGGAAGATATCCTGGTTCTGGACGCGGAGAAGGTTTTCAAGATAAAAGTGGATTTCCGGTTCCGGACCGGAACCGACCCGGACTGACCGGAAAGCCTTCCCTTCCGCCTGTCCGGCCGCTTAAGAGGGCCGGATCCGATGAAAGGAAAGGCTTTCGGAGGAACGGGAGCCGGTCTTAAGCCGAAACCGTGCCGTTCTGCTTCAAGCTGGCGTAGTGCTTGTTGACCGTGCTGATATAGCGCCTGGTCTCGCCGGGGAGGCGCATCTTGCCGTGGCGGTCGAAGTTGCCGGGGCCCCAATTATAAGAGGCCAGGGCGTTGTTGATGTTCCCGGAGTGACGGTCGAGCATCTTCTTGAGATAGCGGGCTCCGGCCCAGACGTTCTCCACGGGGTTGAAGGGGTCTTTGACGCCCAGTTCCTTGGCAGTGCCCGGCATAAGTTGCATCAGGCCCTTGGCTCCGGCCTTGGAGACGGCCTTGGGATTGAAATTTGACTCGGCCTTGATGACGGCCTTGATCAGGTTGGGGTCCATGTTCAGGGCCAGGGCGACTTTCCGGACCAGCTTGTCCAACTGCTCCGAGTTCAGCCTGTCCGCGGCGCCCCCGGCGGAGGGGGCGGGCGCCGGCTCGGCGGCCGGTCTGGCCTCCGCGGGCTTGACCGCGGCCTCTTCAACAGCCGCGGCTTTCGGGCTTAAGTCGGCCACTTCGGCCGCGGCTTTCCAACTGGCGGCGGATTGACGGCTTAAAGCGGCCGCTTGGCCCGTCCAGGCCGAAGGTTCCCCTGACAGGAGCCGTTCAGGCAGCGGAGGGAGGGGGATTTCGGCCGAAGCCCGGTTCACGCGCTGGGGCGGCCGGATGAGAAAGGCCTGAGCGGGGCCGGCCGCCGGCCGGGCCGCTTCTTCGGCCGATATCGGCCGACCCAGGCTCAGGGGGCTGTTTTTCTGGCGCCAGGAACTGAGATCCCTGGCCTTCAGCACCATCCCGGTTTCCGGGCTTGAAAGCCTGGGACCGCCCAAAAGGTTCCCGAAACGGCCGGAACTAAGGAGGGCCTCGAGATTGGCCCGCTCCACCAGGCCGGCGGCCCGGGTTTCGCCGGCCCCGTCCAGGTTCAAAAGGTTGGCCAGCATTTCATTATGGAGACCCGCGGCCTTCAGCCGGGCCAGGTTCCGGGCCGCGCCCGGAGCTTCGGCTTCGCCGGCGGCCAGGGCTGTCAGGAAGCCTTCAAAACCGTCCTGGCCACCGGTGGGACCGCCCAGGGCCAAACCGCTTCGGCCCGGAGCGCCGGGGGCGGCCGAAGAACGGGTGACGGCCATAAGCTGATTTAAATCCGGAAGTTGGCTTAAAGATCGAAGAGGGGTCATAAGTTCTTCTCCCTGGTTGTCCGCCTTAAAGCTGCCTGTGGGGCTCCGCCCCGCCGGGGCCGGGCTCGGCGGGAGCCCGCTGGTGGTTTTCGGCAAATTAACAGGCAAATAATATGCCAAAAATGCCCGTCAAAATCGCCGCCCTCCATGACCGTCCCCTTATCTGGCTCCTGCCCTTCTACCTGGCCGGAATAAGCCGGGGCTGGACCGAGGTCGGCGACCCGGCCCAAACCCTTAAGGCGGCCCTGGGCCTGGCCCTGGCCGCCGCCCTGGCCCGGAGCCTCAATTTCAAATACCCGCGCCTCATTTTGGTTCCGGCCGTCTTCGCCCTGGGCTGGGGTCTGACCCTCCAGAGCCTCAGACCGCCCGACAGCCCGACCCATCTTCTGAACCTTGTTCCCGAAAACACCGCCGCCGACCCGGTCGTTCTGGGGGGCCAGGTCCTGGAACTGACCGAAGGCCGGAACGGCCAGAACCTCATTCTGGAGGCCCGGGAGATCATCCGGCCAGGCCCGGACGGTCCGGCCGCGGCCGAGGAGGTCCACGGCCTGGTCCGCTTGAGCCTGGGGGGCCGGCTGACGGAAGTGGGTCCGGGCGACTATTTGAGGCTGCCGGTCAGCTTAAGGCGCCTTAGAAGTTTTAAAAATCCGGGGTTGGAGGACCGGGAACGGCTCTGGGCGGCCCGGGGGGTCCGGGTCAGCGGCTTTGTCAAATCACCGCGGCTGGTGAGCTCCTGGCCCGGACGCCCCGGATCCCTGGACCAATTGCGCCGGGCCGGCCGGGAACTCATAAGGAGCCGCGCCCCGGAACCGGCGGCGGGCCTCCTGGCCGCCCAGCTTCTGGGCGACCGGGGCGCGGTGGAGAAAAACAGCGAAGAAGTTTTCCAGCGCCTGGGGCTCAGCCATATACTCGCCATATCCGGGCTGCACCTGGGTCTCTGGTTCGGCCTGTGTTTTTGGGTGTTCCGCCGGATGCTGCGCCCGGTCAAATTTTTAAGGGAACGAGGCGCGGCCGGGGCGGCCGCCGCCCTGCTGGCCGTGGGGCCGGCCCTGTTTTACGCCGCCCTGGCCGGTCCGGCCGCCCCGGTCCGGCGGGCCGAGCTGATGATCCTGGCCCTGACCCTGGCCGGAGCCGCCCGCCGCCGTACCGACCCCTGGAACATCCTGGCCGGGGCGGCCTGGGCCATTCTGCTCCTTGAGCCCTATCGCCTGTTCACCGTTTCTTTCCAACTCAGTTTCGCGGCCACAGCCGCCATGCTGGCCGTCTTCATCCCCCGGCCGGACGCCGAAAAGTCCCCGCCCCCGGCCCCCAGGTTCTGGAACCGGTCCCTGGATCTTCAGCGCCGCCCGGCCCCGGGCCGGCTCAAGGAAAAATTCCGGCGGCCGGTCTTTTTGATAAACACCTTCAAGGCCGCCCTGGCCGGGAGCCTGGGAACAGCGCCCCTGGTGGCCCACCACTTCGGTTTTCTGCCCCTGGCCGGGATCCCGGCCAACCTGGTTTTCACGCCGATCCTGTCCTTTTTCGCCCTTCTGCCCGGCCTCCTGGCCCTGGCTCTCCTGCCTCTGTGGCCCGGCCTGGCCGGAAGCCTGATGAGCCTGGCCGGCGGAGTGCTGACCGGACTGGGGCCCCTTATGGAAAAACTGGCCGAGGCGGCCGGCCCGGGCCTTCTTCTGGCAACGCCGGGACCCTGGTTCCTCCTGGCCTGGTACGGGGCGGGCTGGCTTTTCTGCCGGGGCGAAGGCCCGCCGGGCCGGCGGCTCAGGCGGGCCGGGCTGGTCCTGATCCTGGGCCTCTGGCCGGGCCTCCTGGCCGGGCCGGCTCCGACGGGCCTGATGCGCCTGACCTTCCTGGATGTGGGCCAGGGACTGGCCATCCACGCCTCCCTCCCGGACGGCCGGCAAATGCTGGTGGACGGAGGTGGCGGATATAATTTTGATCCCGGAGATTTCATCATCCGGCCCTATCTTTTGCGCCAGGGCCTGACCCGGCTGGACGTGGCCGCCCTGACCCACCCGGACCACGACCATTTGACAGGCCTGATCACGGCGGTCCGGGATTTCCAGCCCCGGGAGATCTGGCGCGCCCCCTGGCCGGCGGATCAATCGCCTCTTATGGAGCGTCTGGAATCGGCCTCCCCGGCCAGCGCCCGGCCGGACTGGGAGGAATTGCGCCGCCCCCGGGACTTCGGGCCGGCCCGGGTGGAACTCTTATGGCCCGAATTCGACCGCTGGCCGGAAAAAGGCCGGACCAACGACCTGAGCCTGGTCTGGCGCCTGGCCTGGGGCGAGGCCAGCTTTCTCATCACCGGGGATATCGGGCCGGAGGTGGAAAAGGCCCTGATCGAGCGGCACGGCCAAACCCTCAGATCCTCGGTGCTCCTGGCCCCCCACCACGGGTCCCGGACCGGGCTGAGCCCGGAATTCCTGGCCGCGGTCCGGCCCCGCTGGGTGGTCATCAGTGCCGGACGGAACAATCCCTACGGCCTGCCCGCCCCGGAAACCCTGGCCAGGGCCCGGGCGGCCGGGGCGGAGATCTGGCGGACGGATCTGGACGGCGCGGCCGTCTTTGAAGCCCGCCCGGGCTCAAACGGCGTGAAAATAGAACTGAAAAACAACAAGAGATAACCATTTAGCAAAAACCAAAAATATAAAAAAATAAAAAATTTTACGGTCGGCCGACTTTGTGATATAATTAACTCTTCAAATATTCGGCCATATCCCGCCGGCCCCGGGGGTGAATGAACCAGGGCGCCGGCCTGGACATTTTCAACTCAAAATCCTTATTAGGAGGAAACAGATGATGAAGCTTATGAAAACCCTGGCCGGCGCCGCCCTGGCCGTCTTTATGCTGGCCGTTCCGGCCCAGGCCCAGATAAAAATAGGGGTCTTCCTGCCCCTGACCGGTCAAAACGCCTTCGGCGGCCAGTTGGAACTGGACGGGGTCAACCTGGCGTTCCAGGAAATCCCCGAAGTGCTGGGCCAGAAAGTTGAACTGGTGGTCGGAGACAACAAGAGCGACCAGGTGGAAGCGGCCAACGTGGTCACGCGCCTGATCAACCGCGACAAGGTAGTGGCCATAATCGGCACCTACGGCTCCTCCCTGGCCATGGCCGGCGGGAAAGTGGCCGAGGCGGCCAAGGTGCCGGTGGTGGGCACCAGCTGCACCAACCCCCTGGTGACCCAGGGCATGACCTACTACTTCCGGGCCTGCTTCATCGACCCCTACCAGGGGGCCGGCGCGGCCACCTACGCCGTCAAAAACCTGGGCGCCAAGAAGGCGGCCCTCCTGGTCGATGTTTCCAACGACTACGCCGTGGGCCTCTCCGCCTTCTTCAAACGGTCCTTCCTGAAGCTGGGCGGCGAGATCGTGGCCGATCTGAAATACAATTCCGGCGACCAGGACTTCACGGCCCAGCTTACCGAAATCATCAGCAAGCAGCCTGACGTCGTCTTCATTCCGGCCTATTTCGCCGAGGGCGGCATAATCATGAAGCAGGCCAAGGAACTGGGAGCCAAATTCCGCCTCATGGGCGGCGACGCCATGGACAACCCCGAGACCATAACCATTGCCGGGAACGCCGCGGAGGGTTTCGTCCACACCACCTTCCCCTATGATCCAGGCATGGCCAACATGAACGACCAGGCCAAAGCCTTCACCGCGGCCTGGACCAAGGCCTATCCCGACAAGGATCCCAACGTCAACGCGGCCCTGGGCTACACTTCCTACGTCATGATCATAGACGCCATCAAGCGGGGCGGCGAGGCCACCCCCGCGGCCATCACCAAGGCCCTGGCCGACACCAAGGACCTGGCCACCCCCTTGGGCCACCTCACCCTGGACGAGGACCACAACCCGGCCATGCCCGTGGGCATAATTGAGATCAAAGGCGGCAAGCGCGTCTATATCGGCGAAGTTCAGCCGGACTGACCGCCAAAAGCCACCTGAGCCAAGGCGGCCGGAAACCCCTTGAGGGTTCCGGCCGCCCCGGCCGCGGCCCTCCATGACCCCGGAACTTTTCATCCAAAACCTGTTCAACGCCCTGACCTTGGGGTCCCTATACGCCCTGATAGCCATCGGCTACTCCATGGTCTACGGGATCCTGCGCTTCATCAACTTCGCCCACGGCGAAGTCTTCATGGTGGGGGCCTATCTGATATTTTTCGGCGTCACCGCCGCCAATATGCCCTGGCCCCTGGCCGCGCTGGCGGCCATCGCGGCCGCCAGCGCCCTGGGGATACTGGTGGACCGCGCCGCCTACCGCCCCCTCCGGGAAGCCCCCCGCATCTCGGCCCTGATCAGCGCCATCGGCGTCTCCTTTCTCCTGCAGAACCTGGGCTTGGTGATATTCACGGGTCTGCCCCGCCCGGCCGTGCAGCCGGCCTGGATGGTCGATCCCGATCCCGCCAATAATATGTTCATGATGCCCCTCTATAAATTATTGGCCTTCTGCGGCATCGATGGCGTCCGCATCCTGCCCCTGACCTTACTGGTGCCCCTGGTGACCCTGGTCATGGTGCTGGGGCTGTTGTGGATGATCAACCATACCCGGCCGGGGCTGGCCATGCGGGCCATATCCCGGGATATCGAGACCACCCGCCTCATGGGCGTCTCCGTGAACCGGATCATCGCCCTCACCTTCGGCCTGGGCTCGGCCCTGGCCGCGGCGGCCGGCATAATGTGGGCCATGCGCTACCCCCAGATCCACCCCTTCATGGGGGTCTTTCCGGGCTTTAAGGCCTTCATCGCCGCCGTGGTCGGCGGCATCGGCTCCATCCACGGCGCCGTGCTGGGCGGGCTTCTCCTGGGGACCGTGGAGATCATGGCCGTGGCCTTCCACCCCACCCTCTCCGGCTATCGCGACGCCTTCGCCTTCGTCCTCCTGATCGTCATTCTCCTGTTCAAGCCGACCGGCCTGATGGGCGCGAAAATGGAGGACAAGATCTGATGACCGCCGAGCCCCGGGGCCGCCCCCTCCGTGACACCCTGTCCACCCTGGCCGTGATCGGTCTTTTGGCCTTGGGCCTTTACCTGGCCGAAGGGCGCCTCGACGGCTACCGCATCCAGATAATAAACCTGGTGGCCATAAACGCCATCCTGGCCCTGTCCTTGAATTTCATCTACGGCTTTTCCGGCATGTTCTCCCTGGGCCACGCCGGCTTCATGGCCATCGGGGCTTACGTCAGCGCCCTGTGCATCCTGACCCCGGCCCAGAAGGAAATGATGTGGATACTTGAGCCCATCCTGAGCCCCCTGGCCGGGCTCCACACCCCCTTCGTGGCCTCGGTCCTCTTAGGCGGCCTAGCCGCCGCCCTGTTCAGCTTTCTCATTGCCCTGCCGGTCATGCGACTGGGGGGCGACTACCTGGGCATAGCCACCCTGGGCTTCGCCGAGATAATCCGGGTGCTCTTCACCAACCTGTCCCCGGTCACCAACGGAGCCATCGGGATCAAGGGCATCCCCCCCTACGCCAACCTTTGGACCAACTACGCCTGGCTTCTGATCACCCTTTTCGTCATTCTGAGCATCCTGAAAAGCAACTTCGGCAATGTCCTCAAATCCATACGCGACGATGAGATCGCGGCCCGGACCATGGGCATAAACACCACCGCCTACCGCACCATGGCCTTCTGCGTGGGCGGCTTCTTCGCCGGAGTGGGGGGAGCCCTCATGGGGTCCCTGATCACCACCATCCAACCGCGAATGTTCAACTTCCAACTGACTTTCAACATCCTGCTCATAGTGGTGGCCGGGGGCCTGGGCTCGGTCACCGGCAGCGTGGTCGGCAGCGCCGTGATAACCATCCTCCTGGAGTGGCTGCGCATAGTCGAGGAGCCCATGACCCTCGGCTCCCTGGAACTGCCCGGCATCCCCGGCATGCGCATGGTCATCTTTTCCGTGGCCCTGATGCTTATCATCCTCTTCCGCCGGAAAGGCCTTTTGGGCTCCAGGGAATTTTCCTGGGCCGCCTTCTATTATTATTTAGGGCGCCTCCGCCCTGGTCCGGGGAAACAGCCATGACCGGGCCGGCCATGGAAATAAGCGGCCTGACCATGCGCTTCGGCGGGGTGACGGCCATAGACGGCCTGACCATGGTCATTCCGGCCAAAAAAATTGTCGGCCTCATAGGTCCCAACGGCGCGGGCAAGACCACGGTCTTCAACGTCATTACCGGCTTTTATAAGCCCGAAGCCGGCCGGGTGAACCTGGGCGGCCGGGATCTCTTGGGCCTGCCGCCCCAACGCATCTGCGCCCTGGGCGTGGCCCGCACCTTTCAGAACATCCGCCTGTTCCATCAAGGCACGGTGCTGGAAAACGTCATGGTGGGCTGCCATGTCCGCCGGCGCTGCGGCTGGTGGATGGCTCCCCTGCTCCTGCCGGCCTTTCTCCGGGAGGAAAAGGCCATCCGGCACAAGGCCCTGGCCTTACTTTCGCGGCTCAAGCTGGACCACCTGGCCCGGGAAAACGCCGCCGCCCTGCCCTACGGAGCCCAAAGACGCCTGGAGATCGCCCGGGCTTTGGCCACCGACCCCGCCTTTCTCCTCCTCGATGAACCGGCCGCCGGCATGAACCCCCAGGAGAGCCAGGAGTTGGTGCGCTTCATTGAGGAAGTCCGGACGGATTTCGATCTCACCATCCTGATGATCGAACACGACATGAAAGTGGTCATGGGCGTCTGCGCCCACATCTGGGTGCTGGACTACGGCCGCCTCATCGCCGACGGCGGACCGGCGGATATCCGGCGGCACCCCGAGGTCATCGCCGCCTACCTCGGACACGGGCACCACTGAAAGACGAAAATGCTGGAACTGCAAGACCTCCATATCCACTACGGCGGCATCCACGCCGTGCAGGGGCTCAACCTCACGGTCGGCCGGGGCGAGATCGTGACCCTCATCGGGGCCAACGGGGCCGGTAAAAGCTCCACGGTCCGGGCCATAGCCGGCCTGGTCAAGGGCCTCACCGGGCGGATACTCCACACCGGGATAGACGGTGAAACCGCGAACCTGGCCGGGTTGCCCCCGGAAAAAGTGGTGGCCCGGGGCATTGCCCTGAGCCCGGAAGGCCGGCGCATCCTGCCCCACCTGACCGTGGCTGAAAACCTGGCCCTGGGAGCCTACAGCCGGCCTGACCGGAAGGCTGTCCAGGAAGACCAGGAGTGGATTTACAGCCTTTTCCCCCGCCTCAAGGAACGCCACTGGCAGCTCGGGGGGACCCTCTCCGGCGGCGAGCAGCAGATGCTGGCCGTGGGCCGGGCCCTGATGAGCCGGCCGGACCTGTTGATGCTCGACGAGCCCTCCCTGGGCCTGGCCCCCATCCTGGTTCAGGAAATTTTCACCATAATCAAAAAACTCAACCAGGAAGATGGCAAAACCATCCTGCTGATAGAACAGAACGCCTACGCGGCCCTCTCCATCGCCCACCGGGCCTATATCCTGGAAGTCGGGTCCATTGTCCTCGACGGCCCGGGGCGGGACCTGTTGAACGACCCCAAAGTCGTGGCCGCCTATCTCGGCGGTTAGAGCCTAAAGCGATTGGCTCTAAAATGTGCTATAATTGAAATGACGCTCTGGTTTTCGAAACGGTGGGGTCATGCAAATCAAATTCTGGGGAGTCAGGGGTTCCCTGCCCGTTCCCGGTTCGACATCGCTTCTGCGGGACAAGGTCAGCCGGATACTTACGGCCGCCCAGGGCCTGTCCTTGGATGACGACCTAAAGATAAACGAATTCCTGGATGTTCTGCCCCCTCATCTGACCCACCTGGTGGGAGGCAACACCACTTGCGTGGAAGTGGCGACCAGCCGGAGCCACCTGATTTTGGACGCCGGCAGCGGCCTTAAAAACCTGGGGTTGCGGATCTCCGACCGGTTGCCCCTTTCCCCGCCAGACTATCCCTTCATGGACCTAAGCCGTGGCCGGAAGTTCCGGGAAGCGGCCCGGCCGAACCCCAAGGCCCCGAAACTGAACTTCCTTATCAGCCACACCCATTGGGATCACCTCCAGGGTCTGCCCTTTTTCGCCCCGGCCTACATGCCCGACGCCGACCTCACCTTTTACGGCCTGGAAGGGGCTTGGCTGGAAGAAGCTTTCCGGCATCAGCAGCGGGCGCCCCGTATGTTCCCCGTGGCCTTGGGGGATATGGCCGCCAAGCTGACCTGCCTCAGCTTCCCCCAAGGCGAGTTGCGCCTGGGAGACCTGGTCATAACCTCCTTCCCCCTGCCCCACCCCGGAGGCTGCCTGGCCTACCGCATCAGACAGGGCGGCCGAAGCGTGGTTTACGCCACCGATTATGAATTCAAAAATCCGGACAGCCCCCAGGCCGCCGATTTCGTGGCCTTCGCCAAGGGGGCCGACCTCTTCATCAGCGACACCCAATACACCCATCTGGAAAGCATAGCCCGGGAGGGCTGGGGACATTCCAGTTCCATCGTCGCCCTGTCCCTGGCCCGGCGGGCCAAGGTGCGCGCTTTCTTACTCTTCCACCATGAGCCGGAACACAGCGACGCCAAACTTTTCGAGAACCTGGAAAAGACCAGGGCCTATTATCATACCCTGGAAGACCAGCCCAACATGCGGATCGAGCTGGCCATTGAAGGACTGATCGTCCAAATCTGACTTGAAATGACCGAAATGAAAAAAACCCGGCGGCTTTTGCTCGGGACAGTGCCCCTCGGCGGCGGGGCGCCGGTGGCCGTGCAGACCATGACCGACACCGACCCCCGGGACGCGGCCGCCACCCTGGCCCAGATCGGACGGGCGGCCGGGGCCGGGGCCGAAATAGTCAGGGTGGCCGTGCCGGATGAGCGGGCCGCGGCGGTCCTGAAAGAGATTATCCCTCAGTCCCCGGTGCCCCTGGTGGCCGACATCCACTTCGATTGGCGCCTGGCCATCCTGGCGGCCAAGGCCGGGGCGGCCGGCCTTCGGATCAACCCCGGCAACATAGGCGGCCCGGAAAAGACCCGGGCCGTGGCCGAGGCCGCCGGCCGCCAGGGCGCGGTCATCCGGGTGGGGGTCAACAGCGGCTCCCTGGAAAAAGAGGTGCTGGCCCGGCACGGCGGCCGGGTCACGGCCGAGGGCCTGGTGGAAAGCGCCCTGAACCAGGTGCGGCTCATGGAGGAGACGGGCTTCCGGGATCTTAAGGTCTCCCTTAAGGGTTCGGATGTTCTTTCAACCGTGGCCGCCGTCCGCCTCTGGCCGAAGGTGAGCGATCTGCCCCAGCACATCGGCATCACCGAGGCCGGAAGCGCCCTGGAAGGGGCGGTGAAATCAGCCGTGGGCCTGGGGCTTGTCCTGGCCGAAGGTCTGGGCGATACCCTCCGGGTCTCCCTCACCGCCCCGCCGGAAGAGGAGGTCCGGGCGGCCTGGGCCATTCTCCGGGCTTTGGGGCTTCGGGCCCGGGGCGTGGAGGTCATCTCCTGCCCCACCTGCGGCCGGACCAAAGGCCCGGTGGCCCTGCTGGCCGAAGAAGCCAGAAGGCGACTTTCCGACCTGACCGCCCCCCTCAAGGTGGCGGTCATGGGCTGTGTGGTCAACGGCCCCGGGGAGGCCAGGCACGCCGATGCCGCCGTGGCCCTGGGGCGGAGCCACGGTCAGGTCTACGCCGGCGGGCGGCGGGTGGCCGCCCGGGTGCCTTACGAAAAGCTCATTGATCTTTTGGAAGCCGAAGTACGCCGGAGAGCCGGAACGGAAACTGGAGCGGAACATGGCGATTGAAATGAAGTTCGACCCCCAGGGGCAGCCCCTGGGCCTCAGACTGAGCGCGGGGTTCACCCCGACCCTCAAGGAAGACCCGGCCGAGGCCGAGGTGGTCAGCCACCGCCTGCTTATCCGGGCCGGCTTCATCCGCCGGCTGGCGGCCGGCATCTACAGCCTTTTGCCCTTGGGCCTTAGGTCCACCCGCAAGGTGGAACTCATCGTCCGGCGGGAGATGAACCGCAGCGGAGCCCTGGAAGTCCTGCTTCCGGCCGTGCAGCCCGGAGAACTGTGGAAGGAGAGCGGGCGCTGGGATAAATACGGCCCGGAACTTCTGCGCTTCCGCGACCGCCACGACCGCGACTGCGTCATCGGCCCCACCCACGAGGAAGTCATAACCGATATCGCCCGGCGGGAAATACGCTCCTTTAGGGATCTGCCCCTGAATCTCTACCAGATCCAAACCAAGTTCCGCGACGAGATCCGCCCCCGCTTCGGCCTGATGCGGGGCCGGGAATTCATAATGAAGGATGCCTACAGCTTCGACGCCGACGAGGCCGGGGCCGATATAAGCTATCGGGCCATGTATGAGGCCTACCGGCGCATCTTCCTGGGCTGCGGCCTGAAATTCGCCGTGGTGGAGGCCGACAGCGGAGCCATCGGCGGGAGCTATTCCCACGAGTTCATGGTCCTGGCCGAAACCGGGGAGAACGGGCTGGTCTTCTGCGAGTGCGGCTACGCCGCCAACCAGGAGAAAGCCGAACTTAAGACTTACGCCACAGAGGCT
>Ga0082212_10000590_pt1 | contig 52522 bp, 28 predicted proteins | sample TergutNt197P3_FD_71548 | JGI IMG/M metagenome (GOLD analysis project Ga0082212, IMG submission 71548) | Neocapritermes taracua P3 segment gut microbial communities from Petit-Saut dam, French Guiana - Nt197 P3 | ecosystem: Host-associated > Arthropoda: Insects > Digestive system > Gut ...
AGGGACGTGATCGTTGCGCTGTTTTATTATTTCACGCAAGTCTCTTTTAATACTCTCCGTATCTTTCCATTTACGACTGCGAAAATTAGAGTATATACCTAATGAGAGAACAATGCATACAAAAGCGCCTGTTACGGCATTTCGGATCAACCCTTTGCAGTTGGTTATTAGCCAAGTAAAATACCAGGCAACAAGAAAAGCCAATCCGATACTTGCTACATAGATGTATCTGTCCGCTATGATTGCATACCGGGAAATAGGGATGATATGCAAAACAATCGCAATATGTACGAAAAAGAACATCAATCCGGCAGCAAGCGGCATTTTAGTGATATATCTCCATAATGCAGTAATCATAATAAAAAGCAACACAGGATACAGCATCATCCATTCATGGAGCGGCTCGTTTATCAACGTCGGAAAAGGATATACATGCAGCAGCTTGTAGGGAAAGAGAAATTTTGAAAAATATTCAAAGAAAGTATAACAGCCCAAAATAAACCGTTGCCACAAAGGATATTGTATGGCTTTTGACAACGCGCCACCGCCAGCAGCAGCCTGCGAAAGCATAGTGATAACTCCAAAGAATATCGCCAGCGCTAAAAACGGGGTTACATGAAGCCATATTTTGCGGTCTTTGAATGAGTAACCGCATATCCAATAGAGCATCAGCAACCAAACAGGAAAGGTAACAGCCTGCTCTTTGGCGCCGAATGAGAGCGTAAACAACAGTAGCGTGAGAACATAAAACCCTGTCCTTTTTCTTTCCATATATATAATATATGTATAGGTAGCGGCTAAATAAAAGAAGGCATAAAGGAGGATTTTCGATGCGCTTACCCATGCAACCGATTCTACATTCATCGGATGGACGGCAAAAAGAAGGGATGCGGCAAAAGCAATTAAATGTGTACTTTCAGTTTTGGCGTCTTTCACTTGTGCGACAATTCGAGTGATAACCGTATAGGTCAAACATACGCATCCGATATGGACGAGCAGGCTTGTCAGATGAAACATCATGGGGTTATACCCGAACAGTGTGTGTTGAATCAAATAAAAGTATTCATTTACCGGAGCATACTGTCCATGATAATAATTCGTCAGGATAGCCCATAGATTGCGAAAATTTAAACCACCTTCCGTATAACGGTTCATCAGTACCCACTGGTCGTCCCAATAGTAGAGGAAGTCATTGAAAAAGATTGGATAATATACAGCAACACAGGCTGTTACGAGAATCAGCATGCTCAGTATTTTTTTTCTCCGCCTTATGATTATACCCAAATTCATTTGTATTAGTATGATTACGGTCGCAAAGGTAAGGGGGTTTCAGGTTTAAAAAAAATACTTTTACGAGAAAGATTTCACTTTTAGTGAAAATATATACTTTTGCACAAAAAATACCCTTGATGAAAAAAGAAGAAGAAAAAACGGCAAAAGTAGTGCAGATGATAGCGGCATTACGCGCAAAAAAAGGCTTATCTTTAGAAAATATTGCTTTCGATTTAGAGATCACGCCTGCGGCATATAGAAAAATAGAAAAAAGAGAAACAAATCTTACGGTTGAACGCTTGTTCAAAATAGCCGAAATACTTGGAGAGAAGGTTTCAAAATTGTTGGATTCTGATGAAAATACTTTTAATCAGACCAATAATGACAGTGCAACCGGAAATCAATACCAGCAAACAATTGAAAATTTCTATCAGGAAAATAAAGAAGTGTACGAGCGGTTGATTGCCTCGAAGGACGAGCAAATTAAACTTTTGAACAGGCTTATTGAAATGAAATTTTCGTTTTTGGATGCCTTGCCCGTTTAGTTCACTGCACGGTTTCTTGCAGTATTCTGTTTGTTTTCACTAAGGAATAGGTGTTGAGCAGTGAATAGCGAAAAGGTCGGGTAACTTTTTGGCAGATAGCCGTATCAAAATCGATGTAGTCAAATACACCCCCGGAAAGACCAAAATAACTGAATAATGATTACCTTTGTATCTGATAATTATAGGTTACATTAAAAATAAATGGATATTATACTGGTCGTTTTTGCATTTTTATTACTGATAATGGGCTTATTAGGTTCGTTGATTCCGGTATTGCCGGGGCCACCATTGGGTTATGTTGGCCTATTGTCGTTGCAATGTAGCAGGTTTGGTAATTTTACCGCTTCTTCTCTGTGGTTATGGGCTGTTATTACGGTAATTGTTACTGTTGGCGATTATTTTCTTCCGGTTTTTTTTACGCGAAAGTTTGGCGGTTCGCGCTGGGCTACAATAGGTTCAATATTAGGTCTTTTGGTTGGTATGATTTTCTTTCCTCCTTTGGGGTTGATTGCCGGTTCGTTCTTAGGAGCGTTGGTTGGCGAGATGATTCATAATCACAAACAAAAGCACTCTGATAGCTCCAAAGCGTTCAAGGTAGCGTTAGGCGCTTTCCTTGCTTTCGTTTTCGGTGTTGGCGTTAAACTGATTATCTGTTCGTTGATGATGTTTTATGCTATAAAATCGTTTTTTTGAAAACATCTATCGCTATGCAGTATAAGCACGGGGAGTATATTTTTATGCAAGCTGTTTGCATTATAAAAATTATTTGTACTTTTGTAACGTAATAATTAATAAATTCATTATCAGTTATGAATGATACGCAACTTTCAGTGAGTAGACACGAGTTCCTATCGAGCGCGGGGTTCGTATGCGCAACTGGACAAATACCAAATTATCCTGCTTCCGGGAATTGTGTAACCTGTCATGAATTTTTTTCGCATTACAACCGTTCATTTATGACGAAGGATGACGAACAAGACGAAGAAAAGTATAAAAGAAATTTTAATAAAATGAAACGTATAATAACTTTAATAATAGGTGCTTGTGTTTGTTTTTCAAAGCTTTCGGCACAGACGTATGAAGAGTTGGTGGGTATGAGCTATGAACATTCGGATGCCTGCGACTGGTTGGCAGCCGAAGAATGTTTAAAAAAAGCGCTGCGCCTCGAACCGGGTCATGCGTTAAACTTTGCGCTGCTGAACAATCTGGGAACGATTCAACGTCGTCAAGGGAAAACTGATGACGCGCTGTTCTCCTATACCATCGCCTTAAGTCAAAGACCGCACGATGAAGTGATGCTGATAAATCGCGCTGAACTATATACGGAGGCAGACGAGATTGATAAAGCGATATTCGACTATAACACCCTCATATCCAACTCTCCCGAGCATGAGCAGGGACTGTATAACAGAGGCATATTGTATATTAAAAAAGGAGATTTCCTGCTTGCGGAAGCCGACTTTGAACGGATTATCGAAACTAATTCAGAGACCTTTTTAGGACGGTTAGGGTATGGCATACTCGAAAAAGCACGTCGTAACTACGACGATAGCGAGGTCATATTCAATTATTTAGCTGAAAAACACGCCGATAACATACGCCTGCTGGAAGAGCGCGCCGAACTGTTTTTCATGACAAAGCGCAACTACCGTGCGATGACCGATATAAATAAAATTTTTGCCGCAATACCGGAACCGGCAGCTGAAATTTATATGCTTCGTGGTCGCGTCAAATTAGCGCAAACCGAAAAAGCATCCGCCGCCATGGACTTCAAAAAAGCCCGTGACCTCGGTTATGACAAAGAGAGCGTCGAGCGGCTTCTCAAAGAATGTTTTTAAACATTATTTGCAATCCAGTCGCCTACTTCGGAGGTGGTAAAGGCCTTGTCGTTTTTTAAACCAATATCGTCGGTTACGATGCCTGCGTCGATGGAGGCGGCAACGGCATTGCGTATGGCAAGACCTTCCGCGTTTAAGTCAAAAGCGTATTCAAACATGAGGGCTGCCGACAAGATGGTAGCGATTGGGTTGGCAATGTTTTTACCTGCCGCTTGCGGAAAAGAGCCGTGAATTGGCTCAAACACAGAGGTATGTATGCCAATAGAGGCTGAGGGAAGCATACCCAACGAACCAGTGATGACGGATGCCTCATCGGTGAGGATGTCGCCAAACATATTTTCTGTAACAATCACATCAAAGCTACCCGGCCACTGAATGATACGCATAGCGGCATTATCAACAAAAAGATATTCTGTTGCTACCTCCGGAAAACCTTTTGCTATCGTCTGCGCTACTTCGCGCCACAGACGAGAAGTAGCTAAGATATTTGCTTTATCGACAACTGTCAGCTTTTTACGACGCTTCATGGCAAAATTGTAAGCCAGAAGCACGATACGCGTTATCTCTTCTTTAGAATAAACGCATGTATCGTAGGCAGTTTCGCCATCTTCGCTCCGTCCTTGCGGACGTCCGAAATAGATACCGCCCGTCAGTTCGCGGATGCACATCATATCGACACCCTGTACTAAATCCTCCCGTAAAGGTGATTTATACGCTAGTGACGGAAAAGGCGTTACCGGACGGATATTGGCATATAAACCAAGCCGTTGGCGCATAGCTAACAGTCCCTGTTCGGGACGCACTTTCGCCATAGGATTATGATCATATTCAGGCGCGCCGATAGCGCCGAACAAAACGGCGTCACTATCCATGCACAACGCATGGGTCTCCTCAGGATAAGGATTGCCAACCGCATCAATGGCGCAAGCGCCGACGCGTCCTGTCCGAAAAGTCAATTCATGGTTATTTTGCTTACAGACAGCTTTAATAACCTTCATTGCCTGCTCAATTACTTCAGGCCCGATACCATCGCCCGGTAAAACGGCAATATTCAGTTTCATCTTTACAGTCTGTTATAATGAATATATTTAGGTTCCATCGGGACGTAGGTGTCGTCATCCCATAAAGCGCTGGTAATCATCAAATCAGCGCTATATCTGTTACAGGCGATAGGTACATTATGTACACGGCATTGGCGTAATAGCATCTGTATGTCGGCCTCGTGAGGCTGTGGGTTTAGATCGTCAATCAAAAAGATGGCTAAATCAATTTGCTTTCGAACCACCATAGCGGCTATTTCGGCATCACCACCCATCGGCCCTGAGTGCATACACTTGATATTCAATGTTTCGACACCTTGTTCGATGAAGGCTTTACTAATTAATCCCCCTGTCGTACCGGTACAAACCATGTTATGTTCGGACAAAAAGCGGACATTATGTACTGCCCATTCTATCATGTCCACCTTTCGGTTATCGTGCGCTACAAGCGCAATTGTCAGTTTTTTATTCATACGTACATTTATTATTTTTTATATTTCGGTCGTATGGAACTCGCATGTTCATTTACTTGGGTGTATTAATGTACATGCTCGTTTCATACTTAAATTAATTCTCAATTTTATTTAACATCTTAATCGTAGCTTTGATAGCGGCTTCCATCTGGTCGGCATCTAATCCGCCCGTTTTAAACGTCACCCCTTCGTGACGCCATGTGATTATCGTTTGCACAAAAGCGTCGGTGCGTCCGCCTGGAGGAATGGATACAGCATAATTGATAAGCATCGGAAACGGACGGCTTAACGACTTGTATATCTTGCGCAACGCCCGCATGAAAGCGTCGTATTGTCCGTCTCCAGTGGCTGTCTCTTCAAATAGTTTGTCGTCTATCGCTATTTTAAGTGTCGCCACAGGCCGTAAACCCTGCGCCAAAGATAAGTGATAATTGACGATTTTGATCTTGTTATCCTGTTTATCCTGTCGTAAGACATCCGAAATGATATATGGCAGGTCTTCCTGCGTGACTATCTCCTTTTTATCACCAAGTTCAATCACCCGTTGCGTCACTTTTCGCATCGATTCCTCGTCCATATCTATGCCTAATGCTTCTAGATTTTTTCGGATATTCGCTTTTCCTGACATCTTACCCAACGCATATTCGCGCGTACGACCGAAGCGCTCCGGTATCAAGGCATTGCAATACAGGTTATTTTTATGATCTCCGTCGGCATGAACGCCTGCGCACTGTGTGAAAACATTTTCGCCGATAACAGGTTGGTTTGCTGCAATATGTATGCCCGAAAACAGTTCAATACGCTTACTCACATGATGTATCTTTTCTTCTACAATACTTGTTTTCACCTGTAAATGATCATGTAACACCGCAACCACACTGCTCAACGAAGCATTGCCGGTGCGCTCGCCCAACCCATTGACAGTCGTATGCACCCCCTTCACACCGGCACGAACAGCAGCAGACGCATTGGCTACAGCTAAGTCATAGTCGTTATGCGCATGAAAATCGAAATGGAGTTCTGGGTATCGTTCGACCATCTCTTTACAATATTGATATACCAATCCCGGCTCTAAGACGCCCAGCGTATCCGGAAGCATAAAACGCCTAATAGGAAGTTGTCGCAGGGAATCTGTCAATGTAAAAACATATTCCGGTGAGTTTTTCATGCCATTCGACCAGTCTTCAAAATACAGGTTCACATCAATACCCATACTTTTTGCCAACCATATCTGTTCGGTGATGTCAGCGATATGCTGTTCGGCAGTCTTATTTAGCTGTTCGCGTACATGTTTGGCCGACCCTTTACAAAGCATATTGATCACGCGGCATCCTGAATCCTGAATCCATCTAAGCGACAGTCCGCTATCAACAAATCCAAGAACTTCAATACGATTGAGGCAGTCCATTTTTTTCGCCCAGACTGCGATTTCCGTTGCTGCTTCAAATTCGCCATCCGACACGCGAGCCGAAGCGATTTCTACACGATTCACATTCAACTCTTTTATCAACAGTCGCGCAATCGTTTTTTTTTCGTTCACCGAAAATGATACGCCATTCGTCTGTTCTCCATCACGAAGCGTAGTGTCCATTATTTCTATCATAATAAATAGTGATTAATGATGTTTTCTTACTTCGTAGTCTTCAATCAGGGATTTATTGGATAATAAAAAATCGATATCATCCAATCCGTTGAGCAGACAGTATTTTTGATAGCTGTTGATCTCGAAATGTTCGCTATTATTGGTTGCAAGGTTGGTAATGGTCTGCTTTGGAAGATCCACTTTTACTTCCGTTTTTGGATTTTCTTCGATGGATGCAAAAAGTTCTTTAAGAAACGCCTCGCTCACCACCACCGGCAGGATGCCGTTTTTCAGTTCATTTTGTTTATGGATGTCGGCAAAAAAACTTGATACTACCACACGAAAACCATAACCGGCGATAGCCCAAGCCGCATGTTCGCGGCTCGAACCGCATCCGAAATTCCTGCCTACTACCAATAACTGTCCGCTATATCGCGGATCATTTAATACAAACGATGGAATAGGTTTGCCGTCCTTGTCATATCGCCAGTCGTAAAACAGATAATCTCCAAAACCTTCTTTTGTTACTGCTTTCAGAAAACGAGCAGGAACAATCTGGTCAGTATCCACATCTTCCAAAGGAAGTGGGACGCAAGTAAAAGCCCCCCCTACCCCCTCCAATTGGAGGGAATTCGTCTTTCGCTCTTTCTCCCTCCCTATGGGGGAGGGCTGAGGTGGGGCCTCTATTTTTCCGGTGGTAGCAGCATGGGCAGCCACAAGTGGACTGGCTAATATTGTCCTTGCGCCTATACCTTGACGACCTTCAAAGTTGCGGTTTGAGGTAGAAACGACATATTTACCGGACGGTATTTTGTCGTCATTCATGGCAAGACAGGCGGAACAACCGGGCTGTCGTAGCTCGAAACCGGCTTCTTCCAAAATTTTATCAAGGCCCTCCGCCCGTATTTGCGCTTCGACCGACCATGAACCCGGGACAAGCCATGCCGTTACTCCCGGCGCTTTTTGACGACCTTGCACAATCGAAGCAAACAAACGGAAATCTTCTATTCGTCCATTCGTACACGAACCTAAGAACACATAATCAACATGTTTACCAACGAGCGATTCCCCTTCCCTGAAACCCATATAGGCAAGCGCCTTCTTATATGTCCTACGTCCGGCTTCGGGTATTGTATCTGCAACGGGAACAGCATGTGTGATAGCCATTCCCATCCCCGGATTCGTACCGTAGGTGATCATCGGTTCGATGTCTTCAGCGTTAAAACATACCTCTCTTTCGAATACGGCATCTTCATCGCTGTATAGTGTTCTCCAGTAGGTTGTTGCTTCCTCCCAAGCCCTACCTGTAGGCGCATATTCGCGACCTTCTACGTAAGCTATTGTCGTTTCGTCGGGAGCAATCATTCCGCCACGCGCACCCATTTCGATAGACATATTACACAGGGTCATACGTCCTTCCATCGACAAACTGCGAACAACCTGACCAGCATATTCAACGAAATATCCTGTTGCGCCTGTGGTTGTAATCTTCGATATCACATAGAGCGCCACATCTTTGGCCGTTACACAAGCCTCCAACACGCCTTCGATACGGATGCGCATCGTTTTAGGCTTCTGCTGCAGCACGCATTGCGAAGCTAATACCATTTCCACCTCGCTTGTCCCGATACCAAACGCTACCGCTCCCAGCGCCCCGTGTGTCGATGTGTGGCTATCGCCGCACACGACGGACATCCCCGGTAGCGTCAATCCCCGTTCCGGACCAACCACATGGATAATGCCATTCTTTGCGTGCATCATACCGAAATAGGGCAGTCCAAATTCCTTTGCATTTTTTTCAAGCATATCAACTTGAGTCTTCGACACAGGGTCTGCTATCGGTTTATCCTGGTCGTGGGTTGGCGTGTTGTGGTCGGGCATACAAAAAACGCGCTCAGGACGTAACGGTTGTATGCCCCTTTGACGAAGCCCCTCAAATGCTTGCGGGCTGGTCACTTCATGACAGTACAGCCTATCGATATAAAGTTGGGCTGTTCCTTCTTCCATCAGGTACACCACATGAGCGTCCCAAATTTTTTCAAATAATGTCCTCATAATATTTAATTGAAATTTCTTCCCCTAAATTAGCGAAAATTCGCTAATTTTGCAGACTACTTAACAAACTTATTTATAGCGTCAATAAAAGCCTCGACCGATGCTGCGATAATATCAGTATTAGCCGCAAAACCGTAATAAATGTTGCCATCATACAAAACCTGTATATGAACTTTCCCCATGTCATCACTTCCTTTGCTAATAGCTTGAATCAAAAATTCCTGTATTATCATCTGGCGGTGTATGATCATCTTAACCGCTTTGATAGAGGCGTCCACAGGTCCGTTGCCTGAAGCTGCCGCTTCGAACATTTCCCCTGCAATATTCAGGCAGACACTAGCAACTGCGCGTACGCCTACGCCGGAGGTAACCTGAAGGTATTCTAACTTTATTCGCTGTGTTGCTTTGTGTTCCTCTCCTGCAAGCATAAGCACGTCATCGTCGGTAACATCTTTCTTCCGGTCAGCCAGCTTCAGAAAGTCCTGATACACACTATTTAGTGTTTCTTGTTCTAACACGACGCCTAACAATTGCAAACGATATTTGAGCGCCGACCGACCGCTTCGTGCCGTTAGCATAATCGAATTGTCATCAATGCCGACCTCTTTCGGGTCTATAATCTCATACGTCTGTACATTTTTCAATACGCCATCCTGATGAATTCCCGACGAATGAGCAAAGGCATTACGCCCTACCACCGCTTTATTCGGCTGGACAGGCATATTCATCAAGCTCGATACCATACGGCTGGTCGAAAATATCTTCTTCGTATTTATATTCGTCTCTATACCGAGCGTTTTATGACATCTAAGGATCATAACCACCTCTTCCAGCGAGGTGTTACCCGCCCGTTCGCCTATGCCGTTGATAGTCACTTCCGCCTGACGCGCGCCAGAAATTATACCTGCAATCGTATTCGCCGTTGCCATACCTAAATCGTTGTGGCAGTGCGTCGCTATCACGGCCTGGTGGATACCGTCCACATGTTCCATCAGATAGTTAATCTTAGCTCCATACTCCGATGGCAGACAATACCCCGTTGTATCCGGGATATTCACAACCGTAGCGCCGGCTTTAATAACCGCTTCTACCACGCGCGCCAGATATTCGTTATCAGTTCGCCCCGCATCTTCGCAGTAAAATTCAACATCTTCCACAAATTGCCGGGCATAACGGGTCATTGCTGCCGAGCGCTCCAATATCTCTTCGCGCGATGACTTGAATTTGTAAAGAATATGATAGTCCGAGGTACCAATGCCGGTATGTATCCGTTTACGCTTCGCATATTGAAGCGCTTCGGCGGCGATGTCAATATCTTTCTCGACTCCTCGCGTCAAGGCGCAAATCGTCGGCCACGTGACCGCTTTGGATATCTCGACCACCGAGTTGAAATCACCCGGACTGGAAACCGGAAATCCCGCCTCAATAATGTCCACGCCCAGCGCTTCAAGCGCCTTGGCTACCTCAATCTTTTCTACCGTATTCAGCTGGCAACCAGGTACCTGCTCTCCATCCCGTAATGTTGTGTCAAAAATAAATAATCTGTCCATTTGTAATAATTGAAAGTTTTTTATCTCTATAAAATTAATGCCTAAAAAAAACCTTTCTCATCATATGTTGTGAGAAAGGTTTTTTATTTCCATTGACATATACACGTCTCACATCCCCTCTTGCCGCCAGAGCAACAAAATAGAAATAATATTAATAATCAAACCGTTATTAATCGTGTTCGGTGTCATACGCTATTTTTTCTTTAATAATCCGCCGCAAAGATAGAAATGTTTTTTTATTACGCAAAAAAAATGAAATATTTTTTTTGCGTATTCGTTAGTGTTTTTTAATATTATTAATGTATCTTTGTGAGCATTTTTACAAAAAAAACATGAAAAAATTAATTTGTACTTTTTTATGCCTTTGCATCCTCTATCCGGCAATGGCAATAGTTTCTAAAACTGAAACATCGGGAAATAAACCTGAACAGGAACTGCTTTTGTTGCGCAAAACATTGGATATTGCCAAAACGCCTTCGCAGAAGCAGACTATACTGAAGCAGATAGGTCGTACAGGTACTTTTTTAGGACTGCTTACTGCCGGAAAGTATCTGGACGACAGTAACAACAATGTTAAAAAGGCGGCAGCACAGGCAGTAAGCGCAATCGCCCTTATACATCCGGAATATTACGGCTCGGAAACAACCGCCCTGCTCAATAAAACTATGGCAATTAATAAAAAACAAAAGCAAGCTATTTTGAAATATTTGGCTGCCCTGCCGACAGGAGAAGGTTTTGTATCCATGTTTAACGAAAAAGATTTGACAGGATGGAAAGGTTTAGTGGAAAACCCGATTGCCCGCGCCAAAATGAACCCGCAACAATTAGCTGAAAAACAGGAAAAAGCCGACGAAATCATGCGTCAAGGATGGCAAGCAGTCAATGGAATTTTAATGTTCAATGGTCATGGCGATAATATCTGCTCCGTGAAGCAATACGGCGATTTTGAAATGTATGTAGACTGGATGCTTGATTCTTCCAGTAAAGAGGCTGACGCCGGTATCTACCTGCGCGGAACTCCCCAAGTACAGATATGGGACATCGCAAGGGTTAACGTAGGCGCACAAGTCGGCTCAGGCGGACTTTACAACAACACCGTAAACGAAAAGAACCCCCTTGTATTGGCCGATAATCCGCTCGATGAATGGAATTCATTCTACATCAAGATGGTTGGCGAGCGTGTAACTGTTATTTTCAACGGCCAACTTGTGGTTGATAATGTAATCCTCGAAAACTATTGGGATCGCAAACAACCTATCTTCCCTGTCGAGCAGATCGAATTGCAAGCTCACGGCAGTAAGGTCTATTACCGCGATATATACATCAGGGAACTCCTTAAGTAACCATTTAAATTTAGACATGGAAAATAGCTGTATCATCCTGATTAGTATCCTGTCAAGTATCTTCATGCTATTTGTCTCATGTGACAATGGGGTACAACTGTATGTGTCGCCTGACGGAAACGATGCCAATGTAGGCACGATGGATAAGCCGTTACAGACGTTGGAAGGCGCCCGAAGGGTTATACGGTCGGTGCAGCAAGGTAAAAAGGTGACCGTGTTTTTTAAAAGCGGCATTTATCCGCTCGAAAAGGCGGTCAAACTGACGGGCGAGGATTCTGGCAGTGAACAGGCGCCGGTAGTTTACAAGGCTTTAAAGGGAGAGACGCCTGTTTTCGCTGGTGGTAAATCGTTGAAAAAATGGACAAAACCGATTGGAGCGCCCGAATTGGACAGGCTTTTACCATCGGTACGGAATAAAATCTTCATGAACGATCTGTCAGCAGCAGGTATTACCGATTTCGGCGACCCAACGAACACAGGTAAACGGCCTGAACTGTACTGCAACAGTCAACTACAAACATTGGCGCGTTGGCCTGATACAGGCTTTGTACACGCGGGTTTGGCAAAAGGCGAAACTGAATTGCCAAAAACATATATTAATGTGCATGGTACGAAAGAGGGTGTATTCGAATATATCGATACGTACCAGGACCGTTGGGCGGATGAAACAGATATACGTCTGGGCGGCTACTGGTACTGGGACTGGAGCGACCAGTACCAGAAAGTACGCCATTGGGATGCAGATAAACGCATTGTAAATCTTGCTTTTCCTTATCATGGATACGGATATCGCGATAGCCTGCGCTATTTCGGGCTGAATCTTTTCTGTGAAATTGACCGGCCAGGGGAATGGTATTTGAACCGTACAACCGGTAAACTGTTCTGGTATCCGCCACAAGGTGTTGACCCAGAAAAGGCGGAAATAATTCTGACATGCTTTAGCGAACCGTTCATGCTCGAACTGAAGGATTGTTCATTCGTCACTTTCGAAGGATTGACATTTGTCGAGGGACGCGGCTCGGCGGTCAACATTGAAGGCGGAACTCACATTTTATTGAAAGATTGCCGAATAGAAAGGTTTGGAAAGGATGGCGTTCATATTACCGGCGGAACGGGTCATGGCGTTACCGGTTGTTATCTTTCTACCTTTGGACACGGAGGATTGAAGATAGCTGGCGGTAACCGTAAAACGCTTACGCCATGCGACCATTTTGTAGAACATACCGTTGTGGAACACTTCTCTCTGTTTCAACGCACGTACGAACCGGCGCTTCATCTGGCGGGGTGTGGCCTTCGTATTGCAAACAACCGTTTTAGTCATTCTTCGTCATCAGCTATGCGGTTGGAGGGTAACGATTTTGTTATCGAATACAACGAAATAAGCCGGGTGGTTAACGAATCGGACGACCAGGGTGGTATTGATATATGGAATAATCCCTCTTATAGGGGCATTGTTATCCGTTATAACCGTTGGTCGGATATATCTGGAGGTACGCGACATGGGGCGGCGGCTATACGGTTTGACGATATGATTTCGGGTATGTGGGTCTATGGTAATATCTTTGAACGATGCGGAGCGGGACACTTTGGCAGCGTACAGATACACGGCGGTAAAGACAATCGTATTGAAAACAACATCTTTTACGATTGTCCCTTTGCTGTCAGTTTCTCACTATGGGGCGAAAAACGATGGTTAGAAGCATTAGAGAGCGAAGTAATCCGAAAAAAGATATACACCGATGTAGACATCAACTCGGAAGTATTCCTGAAAAAGTATCCCCAACTTCGTGAACTCCGTCAAAATGCCGACGTGAACATCATCACAGACAACTTGATGTTATCCTGCAAGCAGATGCTTGGAAGCGCGAATAAAAGTCAAATTTTACGAAATAATACAGCACTCGACGCGATGGGAAAATCCGTTGAAGCGTTCTGTACAAATGTAGAACTGGCAAAATTTGGCTTGCAACCAATACCGGTAGAAAAAATCGGCCCAAAAGAAAACAAATGGATTAATGATATTATGAAACGAGCATGTACCTTAATACACCCAAGTAAATGAACATGCGAGTTCCATACGACCGAAATATAAAAAATAATAAATGTACGTATGAAATAGACAAATTACGAACTTCTGCGGATTTGACATCACCAAACTTTCATTCGTATTTCGCCATCCTTGACCTGTTCGAAAGGACCGGGCGCTGGATGCTCCGAGCGCGGACGTCCAAAGTAGTCAATATCAAAGATAATCGGTTTGCCGTCAGGTTGTTCGTAGTATTGTTTCGGTAATTTGGCTTTTCCTAACCGGTCGGTCGTTACCTGCTCTGTTTGTATGCGGTTTATATCCTTTAATGAAAAGGAAACATATACATCTTTCCCCTTGTCGTCTATGGTAAAAGCCGGGTCGAAATCAGAAATAACTAACTGTCGAACTTCCTTTTCAAACGGTTGTGATTTGTTATAATAGACATTGCCATCCATAAAAGAGGGATAACCTGTATTGTTATAAACTGCAGTTCCGTATTTATTGTTGTCATTCGGACGAACTGGCAGAAACAAATTATTATAAAACCGGTTGTCGCCATTCAGTATGATAGAAAGGCCAGCCACTTCGGTTTGATGTGGTAGATGATAGGGTGTATAACGATTTTTTTCCGGCCCTACGCGGAAAGCGCCTGCAAACAGGTTATGTACGAAAGCGCCGCCTTGCGACCACTCCATGACACTGACAGGCGAACCGCTAATGTTGTTTTCCACAAGATATGGGCCATGATCTACTTCGAAAAAAAAATCTTCCTGGTCGTTATCATATAAGATATTACGGGCGATCCAGGTACCTTGCGCCATCCAATCGCACCAGATGCCCCGGCCTACTCGATGAATGTTGTTATTAAATATTCGAGTGTCAATAGCAGCATGAAATTTAATTCCGGCAATCTCCGCGCCCGAAAACTGGCGTTTTGTCCAGATGTCGTGGATATGGTTGTTTTCTACTAAGCTGAACGCAGCGCCCATGCTTCCGCACATACCGGTTTGTTCGCAAGCAAAAATCTCATTGTTACGGACGATGTGCGAACCGATGTTTTCTTTATTCCATCCATTGCGTAACGTTCTGAATGTCACTTCGATATAATGTAACGAGCCATCAATGCTACGGTCTCCTAACCAAACGTTATGCCCGGTACCCCGTTCTTTACCGAGGGTAATACCTGAACATTTAGAATTGCTGATGACATTGTTTTCGATGATCCACCCTTTGTTCCAGTGCGTCGCTATCATCCCGATCTGTTCGGCGGTAGGCGCCGCCCATTGCGTGGCCGCTTGACTGATGTAAAACCCCTGAATAGTCAGGTAATTGACGCCTGATTTTTCGGGATAAAAAACCGTTCGGCGCGCACTAATCTCTACTAACTCCTTATTTGGATTATAATGGTGGAAATTGGCCCATATTGTTGTGTTCAGCGCGTCGGTTTCGCAATACCAAGCGTAGGTAGAGCCTTCCGGATCGATGATTTTCGTGTCGGCTACCGGATTCAACACTTTTTCTAGCGTTTCCTTCTCGTACAACGACTTGTTATTTAGGAACACCTCGCCGGTGTGGTGTTTTCGTCCATGGTCGGAAAACCAGTCGCCGTAAATTAAGTCGCTATAAGGGTTATAATCGCCAAATAAGGTGTTTGGTATCACCACTTTCCAGATGCCGGAAGCCTCTTTTTGCCAGGTATTGATGATTTCCGAGCCTTTTATTTCGACTTTTTCGCCCGGCGCAGCCCGATACACGATGCGGCTATCGTCGCAGTTACCGCCACGTGGCGGGTTCACCCATTCGCGATAAACGCCTGCATGGATGGTGATCACATCGCCGGGATAAGCTGCCTGCGCCGCCTTGCCGATAGTTCTGAACGGCATTGTTTCAGTTCCGGTATTGTTATCGTTCCCTTTAATAGAAACATGGTATTCTCTTGTATGGCCTGCTATACCGAAAGCAGCCAACAAAATCAGGATAAAGATTTTTTTCATTGTTATTTGATAATATATTGTAAAATAAGCAATTAGTTGTCTTAGTATATGCCATTTCAAACTACAAAAATAATAGTTTTGCGTTACATAGCCAATTTATTTTAAAAAAATAATAGTGAATACAATAATATGATATATGTAGCGTTTAAAAGGTACATTCAATTAAAAAAGGAATTATTATGAAACACTTAATATTGACATTCTTTGCGATAATATTGTTTTATTCGCTTTTCTTTGATAAAAAAGCAGCGCCAATCGTTGTAGATGAAATTAATTATGTCCATGAAGATATTTCCAAACCTAACTATCCTGTTTTCCTTCCGGATACCATGTTATATTTAACGTCACACGGCGTCAATCCACTGTTTACAAGGCAAAGTCTTACGTCGAGCAGCGCCTCATTCCAATTCTAACAAGGCTATATTTTCAACATGATGGGTATGCGGAAACATATCCACCGGTTGTATTTTTGTAATACGGTAACTGATATTTAAGCGATTGAGATCGCGCGCCTGCGTGGCCGGATTACAACTAACATAGACAATACGTTGCGGCGATGTGGCAAGTATCGTATCAATCACGTCGTCGTGCATACCTGTACGGGGAGGATCTGTGATAACAACATCCGGTTTACCATGCGTTTTAATAAATGAGGTTGTCAGTATGTTTTTTATATCGCCAGCAAAGAAATGGACATTGGTAATTTGGTTGAGCGCCGCATTGACCTTCGCGTCTTCAATTGCCTCTGGTACAAACTCAATGCCAACTACTTTCTTTGCGTCGCGGGCAACAAAAGCAGCAATAGTACCTGTGCCGGTATATAAATCATAAACCGTTTCATTCCCTGTTAGTCCGGCAAATTGGCGGGTGATAGCATATAACTGATGAGCTTGCAGGCTGTTCGTCTGGTAAAACGATTTTGGCCCGACTTTGAATTGAAGGTCTCCAATTGTTTCCATCAGGTGATCTTTCCCGCTGAATGTCAGGACGTCCTGATCGGTGATAGTATCGTTGCATTTGCCGTTGATCACATACAACAGCGAGGTTATTTCGGGAAAATTAGTTTTAACAGCATTTAACAAGGCTTCTCTTTTTTCGCTATCCTCTTCAAAAAAGGTAACGATAATCATTAGTTCACCCAATGTAGAGATGCGTACAAAAAGCGTGCGAATAAATCCTGTCTGTGCTCGCAAGTCGAAAAATGGATATTGATGCTTGATGCAAAAATCCTTAATAAACAAGCGTATACTATTTGAGATGTCGTCCTGAAGCCAGCATTTATGGATGTCCAATACCTTATCGAATTTGCCGGGAATATGAAATCCCGCGCCGTTCATCATTACGGGTTTATGAAAACCATCGGTGTTAACGTTGTCGATAACATGAAAATCTGTACCCGAAGAGGCATTCTCTAAAGGAAATAGTTCGATTTCATCCGAAGTGAGCCATCGTCGGTTGGAAAATGTGTATTCCAACTTATTACGGTAGCAAGTTTGCTGTTGTGAGCCAAGTATAGGCAATGTTTCTTCCGGTTCGATTTTTCCGATTCGTAAAAGTTGGTCGGTCACTTGTTTTTGTTTAAAGCGCAACTGTGTAATGTAGGGGAGATGCTGCCATTTACATCCGCCACAAACAGTAAAATGCTCACAAAACGGCGTTGTCCGCTCTTCGGCGTATTGGTGGAAATAGATAGCGTGCCCTTCTGCATAATTGTTTTTCCTTCGTGTCAATTGAATATTCACGATGTCGCCTGGCGCTACCCACGGCACAAAGACCACCCAATCATTCACTTTCGCGAAAGCCTTGCCTTCGGCAGCCAAACCGGTTATCTCAATGTTTTCGAGTACCGGTAATTGTTTCTTTTTGTCTTTCAAAATATTTTAATTTATTTAATCATCTGCATCAAAAACAAAATTGAATCTTCCGCCGGGGGCGACATCTCCGTTGATGTAAAAATCCATGATGTTTCCTTCTTCCTGCATATTGTCCGACCACTTAAATTCCAGATTCAGGCGTTTACCTTGCGCTCCGAAAACGGTTCTGGGGATTGCTATTTCAAAGGTAGTGCCACTAATGGCGCATTTTATTTTGGCGATCTGATGCCATTCCCACCATCCCCCGACATTCTTTGCGATGATGGCTTTATTTTTCTGGGGATTGGTAAAGTTTACCATGTAATCGTAGCCATTCCATCCGGTCGTTTTGTCACGGTCGGCGTCGATCAATAGTTGCATCCAGTTTCTGTCGGTTGGCGGGGTGAGCTTCTCGGATGTTTCCACATAGAAATAAATATTGTCGGCATCTCGGGCTACTTTGGCGCCTATAATATCGTTACGTCCGGTTGTGTTTGTATAATACATGTTGTAACGTCCGCGGTGGTCGCGGTGTTGGGTATTTCCTTTATAATGACGGTAATAGGGCGTTACATCGTCCCATTCGCCGGTTTTGCCTAACTTGACGGTTTTTGGCGCCGATGCCTTTTCGAGTGGGGGTGTTCCCTTGAATTTGCGTATAAAATCTATCAACTGGTAATAATAAACATCTCCCTTGTCACCCCATCCTTTGTTGGGTTCGATGTCGCGACTACGCGCCCAATCAAACTGGTCTACAAAAGAAAACGGGTCGCCCGTCCATCCATCTTTTGGCAACCATTGTCCGGCAATAAATTCGTTCCATCCGGTGACGAACACTAATTCGGGGTCAAGTTCAAAGGCGCGTTCCCATTGTTCCTGGAAGTTCCATCCATAGAGATAACTGTCTATGCGCGGGTCGAAACCGTTTTTTTGTGAAAAATTACGTCCATAAGAACCGGGAAGATTAAATGCACTGCAGTGTCCATTCGTGGAAGGGGCAGCATTTTGGGCGATACCAACAGTTGCCTGTTCAAATTTACCGTCGGCGCCTTTTATATAACCGTGTTGAGGATAGTTTTCAAGCCAACCCCACTGATCGTCTCTTTTGGGACCATCGACATAATCGGGCTGGCCGGGACGAAAAGTGAAGAACGCTGCTATTTCGCGGTCTTCGGCCGAATCGGTCAGGTTATCGGGATAACCCATGATACAGGGCTTCCCTTTCCAATAAAACCAGAGATTTTTATATCTGTCGGGTTTATATACATCATTATATAATTGCCGAAGCGAAACTAACGAATGAGGAACAGCCCCAAATGGTAGTATATAGGCAATTTTAGGGACGTCCACGCCATCCTTTTGCGCCTGATCCCAGGTCTTAAATAGCGCTTCGTATGATTCTTTCCATGTGAAACTGCCATTGGTACAGTCAAAGAAAACCGCATCTACGCCTGCGTCGGCCAGCATTTCTGCATGTTTGCGTAAAACCCAGGTATCGGTCGTTTTATAATACCCAAGTAATGGTTGTTCCCAAAAGAAGAACCCGGGCTGCTTAGCGCCCCATGCCGGATGGTGGTAATCTTTCATCGCTTCGGGATATTGACGCACAATCTCGGTAATATTTTTTACCTGATAGGTTGTATCGTCGTTCCCCTGGTGCCAAGTCCAGTAGAATATGGCGATATATTTATCCTTTTTAGGCGCTCCTGCCTCGTCGTTAGTGACAACTTTACGCCCAAGTGCATCCGTCACAGGCAAGCCATTACCATAATTGATACTCGCAGTTTGTGAAAACAACTCGCTTCCCAAAAACAAAAGAAGTAAACAAGGTACGGCAGTAATTAAAAAACGATATTCGTGCTTAGCGTTCATATATAAGTAGTTAAAATCAGCGAATTATGTCGTTTAATAACACTTTTAATTATAAAATGGTTGCAAAAATAATTTAAAAAAAACTTTGGAAAATCCGTAAGAGGATTGGGTGTACTTCAATTTGTCGCAGATACTCCCCCTATTACTTCACCATGGTTGCCTTGATAATTTTCACATCCACTTCGGGGCGGTCGGTAGCGTCTTTGGTTACGGTGGCAATTTTGTCAATCACATCAAAACCTTCGATGGTTTCGCCAAAAACGGTATATTGACCATCTAAATGCGGCGTACCGTCATTATTTTGTACGATATAAAACTGCGAACCTGAAGATGCGCGTGCCGGGTTGTTCGTGCGGGCTGCGGCTAATGCGCCTTTTTTATGTTTGAATTGCGGCAAGATTTCGGCCGGAATGGTGTACCCTGGGTTGCCGCTTCCCAACCTCGCACCTGCCGGTGCGTTCTTCGATTCAGGGTCGCCGCCTTGAATCATGAAATCGTAAATTACACGATGGAACAATAATCCATCATAAAAACCTGATTCTACTAATTTTACAAAGTTGTCACGATGTAAAGGCGTTTCGTTGTACAACTTCAATGTGATATTGCCCATTGTGGTTTGGAGCATCACGACTTTTTCTTTTGGAGTTTCCATTCTCTTTTCATTTTTTGGGGTAGTTGTCATAAATATTATTGCTGCGAGAGCAATTAATAGCACAGCTACAGTAATAATAAACACGGTTTTCTTCATTTTAATGTAAATTTTTTGGTATATAATTAATTGTTTTCAGTTTCATCGCTATGTTAATGTAATTATCCTTTTTTGATGAAGCATGATTTTTTTGTAAAAGGAATTGATGGTGCGTTTTTCCGAAACGGCGCGGACGGGCACAAAGCGTAACATCGGCGCATTTATCTAATAATTCCTTAATAAAAAGGGTTTTATCAACATAATAAGCGTTTTCCTCTATCACCTTGTCGAAAAAAGATTTGCCGATAGGTAACAGTTTTTTAATTTCTTTACTATCCATAAATGCAACAAAAATTGAAAAAAAACACCACAAAGTAAGCCATTTTTTTAAAAATAAAAAAATAAAAAAATACTGTAGGCGTCAGCGAGGAAGTAAAAATACATCGTACATCCACTTCTGGTATAACCGGATAAGATAAAAAAAATAAATATTGTTAAGCAAAACGACTATTATGACAGGCATTTTCTACAATTAACTGTCAATAAATTGCTATTTTTAAGCCATATCGCAAAATACACAATCCATTTATTGCAAAATAGCAGAAAATAAAAGATTTAAAGTACTTTCGCGTCGTGAAAGTTGGTTAAATCATGAAGGTAATCATTATCAAATACAGCGGTTGATCGTCTGGAAAAAGGTGACCTTTTTATCAATTCTACTTTGGATTTGAGTACCATAATTAATCTACCAACTTGAATCTTAACCTTAAACGTCCGTCTTCATACTCATAATTCAGCATTTTAAAATGTCCGATTTCGGATGTGTTGCCTACATGTTCGCCAATGCAGGCACAGACGTCGTAGTCGCCCACACGTATGATACGAAGCATTTCAGATACATTTTTCGGAAGTTTACTCATGCTTACAAGACGCGATGCCTCGACTTGGTTCATAAATTCGCATGTCACAGGCAAATGCCTGTCGATTACTTCGTTGACGATTCTTTCGATCTCGAGCATTTGTTCACTGGAAGGCGCTTGAGGAAGTAAATAGTCGCATTTTGATTTTTTCCGCTCAATATGCGCATTTTTTGAGCGTGGACAACCGAAGATACGCACCATGGTTTGGTTCAGGATGTGTTCGGTGGTGTGCATCGGCGGATATTCCGCTTTGTGATGCTCGTTCAAAACTGGAGTTTCCATTTTATAAACCTATTTTTCGTAAATCTTTTAAATTCTTTTCTGCAGCATACAAATCTCGTAAACTATCATTTGCAATAAAGCGATAGCGATCCGCATTTTCAGAATTTGATAACATATTTGTTGTGTAAGTATTCATATCAATGCAGTCGCCCATTCGCTTACTTCTTTTATGCTTAAAAGTACGGTCATCACAGCCAGTTTGTAGTTGTTGAGGATACAAAGATAACATATTATTCGTTACAGTCAGTTGCGAGCGAATAAATTTTTCAAGCAGACTTTTAAGTACAGCCTCACCACCCTGACTATAGACGGCGCTAATATTGTAAACTTTATCAAAGTTACCAGGGCAATGTTAACATAAGGTTTGGTATAAAACGTATCGTTTTTAATGGAATTTTTCATTCCATTGCATCTATGAAATAAAAAATAGTTATCTTTACAAAAAATTTCATAGATATGACGTTACGAAATTTCCTCCGATTCATCATCGTCGTTTTGTTAGAGATGACATGCGTTACGATGTCGGCGCAACAGCGTGGTTCGCTAATTACAATTAGCGGAAAAGTGTTTGATGGCTCAAGCGGAGAGGCCTTGAGCGACGCTTTCGTATATATAAAAGAAAAACCATTTATACGTACCTCTGCAGGCAGAAATGGCGAGTTCACCATCAAAGCTTTAAGAGGTGACAAGCTTGTTTTCAGCTTTTGGGGTTATCCAAATTTTGAATATTTAGTCACAACAGGAAGAAGTAACTTAGCAATTGATTTGAATGCACAGCGGGAGGGACAGCAGCTCTTGACCTTTATTGAGATGCTTTACATCAATTCAAACGATTCGATAGCAATAGACCGACAATGGATGTACGAGTTGCATCCTAAGGAAATTGCAGAGAAAATACAAAAGATGTATTGGGATGCAATGAACAAAAAAGATTATGGACAAGCGATTAAAGCAGTTGTCTATCGGATGCAAAACCAGCTTATGATGGAAGAAAACGTAACAGTAGCCTGGCTTGATTCGTTAAAACAGGATGCTGTGCGACTTCCACAGCCTGCACGCTCGGTCGTTCATTCTCTCATGGCGGATGTGTATAGAGACTACTATCAACAAAATAAATCGACATTCCGGCTACGTACAAGCGCCACAACATCCGACGACGACATCGAAACGTGGGATATCCGCCGGATTTTCGAGGAGGCGCTGCATTGTTACAGGCTGTCTATCGCCGACGATAAAATACTGAAACAGACGCCTATCGACCATTTCCAAAATATTCTGCTATACTGTTACGGAGTGGGAAATAACCTGCCGGTATTGCCTACATTATACGACCTGCTAGTGTACAGGGCTATTCAGGCGTATAGCAGCGAGATGTCCGTAGCGTTACCACAACAGACATTTGTGGTCGATCAGCCCGCCTATTTTGCCGATATTCACACTTTTACCGATTATCCTCTCTCTGCGCCCGATACCTTGTCAGCCGAGTATATAATCATCTCCCTGTATCAGCAACTGCTTCGTTTCCGATTGCAACAGCCCGACAACGCAACCAACCGTTATGCTCTTATCCATCTTGATTGGGAAAGGCTGAGGTATGTGTCGGGCAAAGGGAAGTTCCCAGACAGCGACCAACGGTTTGAGAAGGCGCTCATAGAAATGATAGACCGGAATCAACCGTATAATGAAAGGTATTACCCAATGATTACTTTGGCTTTGTATTATAAAAATAAGGCGGCCGAATGGCGTAAAAATGTCAATGACGAATTACGGAGCAAATACTGCGAGGCCTGGCAGCTTTGCGAACAAATAGCCGAATCGGATGATAGCGTGATGGTTAGCAATGCCAGATCAATACAGGAAGAAATCAAAAACCCGACGGTTGAGTTGCATATAAACTATTTACAATATCCCGGCGCGCCTATATTAGCGCACGTCACCTACCGTAATATCAAAAAGGCATATCTGTATTTTTGCCGGTTGACCGATGATGAAATGTTAAAATATAACAACAATACTTTTGAAGCCAGCGCTGGTCGCATCGTAAAAAAACAAACGGTTGAACTACCCTCGCAATCCGATTTTCAAAAATACTCCACCGAAATAAAGGTGGAAGCATTACCGCAGGGCAGCTATGTTGTACTGGCGTCCGACAATCCAAATCTTCCGGAAGAGAACATCCGAAATCACAGTGGGAAGCTGACGGCGAGCGCCCTGATTCAAGTGTCGTCTCTCGGTGTTGTCACGAATCTAAATGGCCGGATTTTAAATGAAATAACGAACAATTTGCCGGAGATGATGAGCGACCCGTGGCCGAAAATGATGGAAGTGATGTTGACCGATAATATAACCGGAGAACCCGTGAAGGATGGCGTGATTGATTGTTATTGCATTTCAGAAAGCGCTGATGCAGACTTCAAAGGCAGTTATACCACCAATGCCAACGGAATGGCCTATATATCTTTCAAATGCGACGGAGGGTTTCGTCCTAATTTAGTCGCGAAGAAAAACGACAAAAAACTTGTATTTACCAGCGACTTTCAAACTATTCAGACAATAAACCCGATTAATAAGTATGCGGTCTTATTTACCGACCGTTCTATTTACCGACCCGGACAAACGGTTTTTTTCAAAGCCTTATGTTTAGAAGATAACCTACTTTTAACGGAGGATATATTTACTGTCTCGTTGTTAGATGTGAACAGACAAACCCTCGAATCGCAGGATTTTAAAAGCGGGGAGTATGGCACATTTCAGGGCAGTTTCATCATTCCGCAAGGTTTACTCAATGGTTTAATGACGTTGACTTGTTCTACAACAGATAATAAACGGATAGCTACAAAACAGTTTCGCGTAGAAGAATACAAACGTCCTACCTTTGTAATCGATTACGAACCGGTTAAGGGGAATTATCGTTTGAATGATTCGGTACTGGTTCATGCAAAAGCCAATGCGTATGCCGGGTATGCCATTGACAACGCCATTGTGACCTACCGCGTCGTGCGCAATGAGATACCACGTTACAGATATTGGTGGATGCCGCATCCTGTCAGTCCCCAGCGCGAGATAGCTTCCGGAAAGACTGTTACCGGCAGCGACGGCTCCTTTTCAATAACTTTTAAAGCCCAAACGGATGATATCAGTAACAGCAATCTGATATATAATTATACGGTGACTGCCGATGTGACCGACGCGAACGGCGAAACACGCAGCGCAATAAAAACAGTGAAAATCGGCAACCAACCGTTACTTGTAGAGATAGATATCCCTCAACAGATTATCAATCACGACAGTTGTGCTTACAACCTGAAAACGACCAACCTGAATGGCGACTTCACACCGGCGCAATTGACCGTCACGCTGAACCATTTGCAAGGCCCCTCACGGGTCCTTCGCGAAAGACGATGGCCAGCGCCAGACACCTTATCGCTAATACGCGCTGATTTTGAGAAGTTTTTCCCTTTCGATGTGTATGGCGATGAAGACAATCCTGTAAAATACCCAGTTGTGAATCAATTAACAACCTTACAAGTCAATACGGCCAACGACAAAAAACTGCAACTTCCCATCCTGAAAACGGCAAAAGCGGGATGGTATCGATTGGATTTCAAAGCGCATACTCCCGATAATATTGTGGTGGAAGACAGTATCTATTTCAGGTTGACGCTTTCGCCGGATGGTAAAATGTCGCCCATCATCAGTATGAAAGATTGGGTAACTGTCGTAAAGGATACCTGCTTTCCAGGCGAAAATATGGAATTTTTTGTAGCAGGCAGCCATGCCAAGTCGCATATCATCTTTGAAGTGATTTCAAATAAACGCGTGATGGAACAAAAACATATTACAACAGGCACCACACCTCAACGGATTGAAATACCAGTCAAGGAAGAACACAGGGGAGGTATCGCCGTACAATTTGTGAGTGTACAAAACCAAAGAGATTACAGTCAGTTATTTCAAATTTCCGTTCCTTATAAAAACAAGCAATTGGATGTAGCTTTCGCCACCTTCCGCGACAGATTACAGCCCGGCGAACACGAACAATGGCGACTTACCATCAAAGATATACAGGGCGAAAAGCAAAAGGCTGAAATGGTCGCTACGCTTTACGATGCTTCATTAGACGCATTTGAAAGACACTCCTTTGCAGATATCAATCGGTTTTACACGCGCCGATATAATTATTCAATGTGGCGTATGCCGTTTCCGTATTCCAATACGAGAGTACTTTTTAAAAACCGGTATGAAGCCGACCTTTCCCAACCCTTATTTCCATTATTATCGACATATCCGCTGATTAAAAAACCTAAAGATGAAGTGATTATAGTTGCATTAGGTTCGACGCGAAGTGTATCAACAGTAAATGTTACCACAGTTAACACAAGTACGTTACCTGTACCCTCTCCAGACATCAGTTCGATGTTAGGTGGCAGAGCTACGGGATTGAATGTGGATGGCGGACGCGAAAGCGACATTTTTTTCGGTGGCGTTACTTCTTTTTCGAATGGAAATATTGCTGAAATAGCTACCCGCCGGAATTTCAACGAAACAGCGTTTTTTTATCCCCAACTGCATACCAATGAAAATGGAGAAATTGCCATTGAGTTCACCGTTCCCGAAACATTGACGCGATGGAAAATGTTGGGATTTGCACACACCAAAGATTTAAAGGTCGGTAATATCACCAGCGAATTCGTCACACAAAAAAAGATAGCTATCAGCGCCAATGCTCCGCGTTTCTTCCGCGAGGGCGATGTGATGGAGTTTACCGCCAAAGTCAACAATATCGCCAACAGCGACGTCACGGGGCAAGCGCTGTTGCAACTCTACGACGCCGCAACCATGCAGCCGTATCTTTTGCCAAACGGTATTTTCCTTTCACCTCCGACACAGGGGTTTAACGTCAAAGCTGGCGAAAGCGTTGGCATACGATGGAAAATCGCCATTCCTTTTTATGTCCCAGCCCTTGCCTACAAGGTTACCGCCCAGGCAGGCGATCATACCGATGGCGAAGAAAAAACCGTGCCTGTACTTTCCAACAAGCTGTTAGTGGCCGAAACCATGCCTTTCAGCGTGCGGGCAGGCGCGAAGAAAACGTTCACCTTCAAGAACATGAAAGATAACAAATCAACTACTTTACGTAACCACAAGCTGACACTCGAAATGACGTCGATTCCGGCATGGCATGCCATACAATCATTGCCCTTTTTGATGGAATACCCGCATGAATGTGCCGAACAACTGTTCTCCCGCTTCTATGCCAATTCGCTGGCGTCGAGTGTAGCCAACAGTTCGCCGCATGTCAAGGAGATATTCGACTTGTGGCAAACAATGCCCGAATACAAAGACGTTTTGTTGTCGAACCTCGAAAAAAATCGGGAGCTCAAGCAAGTGTTGCTGGAAGAAACGCCTTGGGTGATGCAGGCTCAAAACGAGACGGAACGAAAAAAGCGCGTCGGGCTGCTCTTCGACCTCAACCGGATGAGCTACGAACAACAAAACGCTTTCGATAAATTACGGCAAATGCAATTGTCCGATGGCGGATTCCCCTGGTTTACAGGATTGCCTGCGAGCCGCTACATCACCGAGCATATCGTAACCGGTATCGGCCACCTGCAAGCGCTGAACGCCTTAGACGACAAATATATAGCAGAAGCAAACACAATCGCCAATCAAGCGTTAAATTTTCTGGACGCCTGCATCTGGGATGATTATTACAAACTTTTAAAAGCGGAAAAAACAGACTTGAACCTCCGGCATACTGATCAAACACAACTGCATTATCTGTATGCCTGTAGCTTTACGAAACATAAACCTGACAACGATGCCTTCTCTTATTACTACAACCAAGCCATCCTGTACTGGAAAGATTTTAACCTATACGGACAAGCGATGATAGCCTTGACGCTTCATCGGTATGGCGACCGCCAAAAAGCTGCCGACATTATGCGGTGGTTGAAGAAAATAGCCCAACAATCCGAAGAGATGGGTATGTATTGGAAAGACAACAAAGCCGGATATTTCTGGCATCAGGCGCCCATTGAAACGCAGGCGTTGCTGATAGAAGCGTTCGACGAAATAACCAATGACGCTAATGCGGTCAATGAAATGAAGATATGGCTGTTGCGTAACAAACAAACCAACGACTGGCGTACTACTAAAGCCACCGCCGAAGCATGTTTCGCCTTGCTTAAGACAGGTGGTAACCTGCTCGACGAAAACCTCCCGCTCAACATCAAGATAGGCGGCAGTCCGCTTGCATCCGTCGCCCGCGAAGATATACGCCCCGAACCCGGAACCGGTTTTGTAAAAACCGCGTGGAACGATAAAGATATTCGGAAAGAAATGGCAGTTGTAGATGTGTCTAACCCCAACAAAAACGGTATCGCCTGGGGTGGCGTCTATTGGCAGTATTTCGAACAAATAGACAAAGTAGTTGCATCCGAAAAAGGTAACCTGCATATAAATAAACAACTGTTCCTGAAACGAAACACCGAACGCGGGGCAGAACTTCAACCTTTGAACGCGCAAAACAAACTAAAAGTAGGCAATTTGGTCACCGTACGGTTGGAGTTAAGAGCCGACCGCGATTATGAGTTCGTTCACCTGAAAGACATGCGTGCAGCCAGCCTCGAACCGACAAAAGCGCTTTCCGGCTACCGCTATCAAGACGGCATATACTACTATGAAAACATCAAAGATGCATCTACCAACTTTTTTATCAGCCGATTACCGAAAGGAATATACGTCTTTGAATACGAGTTGCGCGTGACGCACGCCGGTGAGTTTTCCAACGGCATCACCTCTTTTCAGTGCATGTACGCCCCCGAAATTAGCGCCCACAGAGAAGGCGATATGATAATGATTAGTGATTAAATATTCTCGCTTATTAACCAGCAGTTCATCTATTTGACATACTGGTTCGTTTTTTTTAAAAATATCTAATAATGTGTAGTTGTGGAATTTTTGTTATTTTTGCATCTATATTATAAATAATAATTATCTTTACAAAATTTTATGAACATTATGACTACACAATTCTTAACCCGATTCATGTTCGCCGTTTTGATAGCGACTTTTTGTGCTGCCCTGTCGGCGCAACAGTTTACAATTAACGGAAAAGTATTTGATGGCACAAACGGAGAAGCATTGCCGGGCGCTTCTATCCACCTTAAAGGAATTACAAGCGTCGGTACTACCTCCGATAAAGAAGGCGCATTTTCTATCAAGGCTTCACAAGGTGAAACACTTGTTTTTAATTACATGGGTTTTCAAACTTTAGAATGTTTGGTCACAGAGGAAAGGAAAAACTTGACGGTACGCCTAAGCGAAACAGGAAAGGGACAGCAATTCTTGCCTTATCTCAAGACGCCCTATACCACCTCTTCAGATACGATACCAAACAGTTGGGAATGGGTGAACGGGATTAATCCGAAAGAATCGCATGAAACGGCTCAAAGTATGTACTGGGAAGCCATGCGTAAAAAAGAGTATGGACAAGTGATTAAAGCGATTGTTTATCGAATGCAAAGCCAACTGCAACTTGAAGAGGTCGTAACAGTAGCTTGGCTTGATTCGTTAAAACAGGACGTCGCGCGACTGCCGCAACCAGCCAAGTCGGTTGTATATTCACTAATGGCAGATGTTTATCGAGCCTATTATCAACAAAATAAATCGAAAATCAGGCAACGTACCCATACCTCTGTTTCCGGTGACGATATTGAAACATGGGACATCAGCCGACTGTTTGAAGAAGCGCTGCACTGTTTCAAATTGTCTATCACCGACGAAAAAATACTGCAACAGACCCCCATAAGCGAATACAGTGACGTATTGCTGTATTTTTTCGGCACGGATAACCAACCGCCGGTACTGCCGACCTTGTATGATTTGCTCGTTTTTCGGGCTATTCAGGCTTACTCCGGCGAACTGTCGGTAGCGTTGCCGCAACAGGCGTTTGTCATTAACCGGCCTGCCTATATTTCCGATGCCCGCGCTTTCGTCGACTATCCGCTTCCTTCCATCGACACCTTATCAGCCGAATATCAGGTTATTTCGCTTTATCAGAAACTGTTACGGTTCAGGCTGCAACAACCCAACGATGCCTCAAACCGCTATGCACTTATAAACATAGATTTAGAGCGGCTCCGGTACGTGCAGGGCAATGGGAAATATGCCGACAGCGACCGGCTTTTTGAGAAAGCATTGAAAGAAAGGATCGATAATTATCAATCATATACTGAAAAAAATTACCCGATGGTTGCTTTGGCAATGCTCTATAAAAATCAGGCAGCGCGATGGCGTAAAAATATAACCGACGATGTACGGGGCAAATATATCGAAGCTTTTCAGCTTTGCGAACAAATTGTCGCTTCGAGCGATGATAGTATGACGGTACGCAATGCCAAATCAATTCAGGATGAAATCAAAAAATCATCGGCAACATTGGATGTGAGCTATTTGCACTATCCCAATACACCCATTTTGGCACATCTCACGTACCGGAATATTAAAAAATTATATTTGTACGTTTTTCAACTGAATGAAGAAGAAACCGTAGCATATAACCGTTATTTATCAGAGTTTAAGGTTGAAGGCGCACATCTTTTTCGTCAACAAGTTATTGATTTGCCGTCGCAACCCGACTATCAGCAATATACTGCCGAAATTAAGATTGATGCATTGCCGCAAGGCAACTATGTGGCGCTGGTTTCTGATATGCCGGACCTGCCTAAAGATAACCTCAGAAATCCTGACGGAAAAATAATGGCAAGCGCCCTGTTACAAGTTTCTTCGTTAGGCGTTGCTGTAAGCAGCGGCAGTAAAAATCTAAACAGGCTTTGGGGCGATGAATTTACAGCCAATAATAGAGCCGGACGAACAATTATGGAGATTGTACTGACAAATAATAAAACCGGCCAACCAGTAAAGGATTGCGAAATCGATAGTTATTGTGTATCAAATAACGGCTCCACCAATTTTGCAGAGAGCTACAAAACTGATAAAAATGGAATGGCTTATATTTTAAACGATTGTGGCCAGTCGTTATTTATGAAATTTGTCGCAAAGCAGGGTAACGACAGGTTGGTATTTTTCGGTAATTTCGCAACTTTACCCGGAAATATTCCGGCACAGCAGGACGCCGTCTTTTTCACTGATCGCTCTATTTATCGCCCCGGCCAGACCGTTTATTTTAAAACGCTGTGTTTTAATGACAAACAACTTTCAGCTGACCTTGAACTCACTGTCGATTTTTTAGATGTAAACAGGAAAACGATCGCTTCACAGACGTTTACTACCAATGAATATGGGACGGTACAGGGTAGCTTTGTCATACCGCAGGGTCTTCTTAACGGCTCTATGAGTCTGGTTTGTTATACCAACAGAATACGCGGTTTAGCTTCTACGCCAATCCGTGTGGAAGAATACAAACGTCCAACTTTTGAGTTAGTTTACGATCCTGTTGAAGGAAATTCCCGATTGAATGATACGGTACGGGTGAGCGGAAAAGCGACTGCCTTTGCGGGATATACCATTGACAATGCTCAAGTAAAATATCGCGTCGTACGCAATGAAATAAATCGTTACAGATATTGGTGGAGGCCGCCCATGCCGCTAAGTCCCCGGCGCGAAATCGTCTCCGAAACGACGGTTACCGGCAGCGACGGTTCGTTTTCGATTGCCTTCAAAGCCGAAGCCGACGATGTGCGCAACGACGAACAGATTTTTCAATACACCGTGACCGCCGATGTGACGGATGCTAACGGCGAAACGCGTAGCGCAACAAAAATCGTCAATGTCAGCGCTAAACCGCTCTTTGTAGAGATAGGTGTCCCGCAAAAAATCGTCCAACGCGATAATTTTGATTTTGACCTGAAAACGACTAATTTGAACGGCGACTTCACACCGGCCAACCTGACTGTCACATTACACGCGTTAAAAAGCCCTGCGAGGATACTGCACGACCGTCAATGGTCGGCGCCTGATACGACAACGCTTACGCGGACTGATTTCGAGAAGTCTTTTCCATTCGATGCTTACTACGACGACGACAATCCTGAAACATATTCTGTCGTAAGGCAATTAGCAACATTCCAACTCAATACAGCAGTCGATAAAATATTACGGCTGCCTGTGTTAAAATCCGCTAAAGCCGGATGGTACAGGCTGGATTTTGAAGCGAGTACGACCGATAACATCCGGGTGAAAGACCGGTTGTTTTTCCGGATAACAAGTTCGCCAAACGGACAATATGCACCCATTACCCACCTGAATGATTGGCTAACAGTCGTCAAGAATACGTACGAGCCGGGTGAGAATATGGAGTTTTATTTAGCGGGCGGTTATGCGAATTCGTTTATCAACTACGAGATCATAGTGGGAAATCGTGTTGTAGATCAACAGTGTATCCATACAGGCTTGACCCCTCAACGACTGATAATACCGGTAAAAGAGGACTATCGCGGAGGCGTTACCGTACAGTTTGTGATGATGCAAAATCAAAGGGTATATAATCAAACTGCTCATATTATTGTTCCTTATACGAACAAAAAGTTAGATGTGGCGTTCACTACGTTTCGCGACAAGTTGCAACCGGGCGAGCATGAAAAATGGACGCTATCCGTAAAAGATATGCAAGGACAAAAACAATTGGCAGAAATGGCTGCTACACTCTACGACGCCTCGTTAGACGTTTTTTTAAAACACGAGTGGGCTGACTTCAGCAGGTTTTATCCGCAACGGCATGGATATTTTCAGTGGCGGATGCCGAAACCCTGGAGTTCCTCCTATATTTATTACTGGGACAGGAGTGTTGCAAGTATCCAGCGACCTGTACTGCCGCTTATCCCTGTTTTTCCAACATTCAAAAGCGCTTTGGAAGAGGTGGTGATAACTGCTTTTGCAAGACAAAGATCTATCGAAGTAACAGAGTTATCTGAAAGCCCTGTTGTGCCATCGCCAAGCATTGCTGAAACGCTTGGCGGAAGGATTGCGGGATTGGTTACGATGCAGGACGGACAACAGCGTTCACTTGATAATTTTTTTGTGAGGGGTACAGGTGATATTAGCAACAAAAACGCTTTAATTATTATTGACGGAAAAGAAGATAATGCCAACTTGTTTAGTTTGCTCAAACCTGAAGATATTGAAAGTTTTAAAGTCATGAACAGTACGGAGGCAGTAGCTGTTTATGGCGCTCGCGGAGCTAATGGAGTGATAATCGTGACAACGTATGCCGGTCAATTAAGACAAGTCGCTACCCGCAAGAATTTTGATGAAACGGCCTTTTTCTATCCCCAACTGCGTGCCGACGAAAATGGCGAGATTGCCATAGAATTTACTGTTCCCGAAGCATTGACGAGATGGAAAATGCTGGGATTCGCACATACCAAAGATTTCAAGATCGGTAACATCACCGGCGAACTAATCACGCAAAAACAAGTCGCTATCAGCGCCAATGCCCCGCGTTTCTTCCGCGAAGGCGATGTGATGGAATTTACTGCTAAAGTCAACAATATCGCCGACAGCGACCTCACAGGCCAAGCGCTGTTGAGCCTCTACGACGCTGCCACCATGCAGCCTTTACCTTCTCCGCAGGAAGTCTTCCTTTCGCCACAAACACAGGATTTTAACGTCAAAGCAGGGGAAAGCGTCGGCATAAGATGGAAAATCGCCGTTCCTTCGACCGTTCAGGCCATAACTTACAAAGTCACCGCCCGGTCGGGTAACCATACCGACGGCGAAGAAAAGACCATACTCAACCTCTCCAACACGCTGTTAGTGACCGAAACCATGCCCTTCAGCGTGCGGGCCGGCGTTGCGAAAACATTCACTTTCAAGAACATGAAAGATAATACATCTACTACGTTACGCAACCACAAACTAACGCTTGAATTGACGTCGAATCCGGCCTGGTATGCCATACAAGCCCTGCCTTATATGATGGAATACCCTTTCGAGTGCGCCGAACAGCTTTTCTCCCGCTTCTATGCCAACTCGCTGGCGACAAACATAGCTAACAGTTCGCCGCGCATCAAAGAGGTTTTCGATTTGTGGAAGTCGCTGCCCGAAGCAAAGGATGCGTTGTTGTCGAACCTCGAAAAAAATCAGGAACTCAAGCAAGTATTGCTGGAAGAGACGCCGTGGGTGATGCAAGCCCAAAACGAAACCGAACGCAAAAAGCGCGTTGGGCTACTCTTCGACCTTAACCGGATGAGCTACGAACAACAAAACGCTTTCGACAAATTGCAAAAAATGCAGTTGTCCGAAGGCGGGTTCCCTTGGTTTGCAGGTTTGCCGGCCAGCAGGTTTATCACGCAGCACATCGTTACCGGTATCGGCCATTTGCAAGCGCTGAACGCCTTAGATAATGAATTTACCGCAAAAGCAAACTTGATTGCCGGAAAGGCGCTTGACTATTTAGACGCCTGTGTCAGGGAAGATTACAACAAACTGCTTAAAACAGATAAATTGGATTTGAATCTCCGGAACATTAATCATACGCAACTTCACTACCTGTATGCCTGCAGCTTTACACAACACAAGCTGAATAACGATGCCTTCACTTATTACTATAACCAGGCCGCCCGTTACTGGAAAGATTTCAACCTGTACGGACAGGCGATGATCGCCTTGACGTTGCATCGTTATGGCGACCGCCAAAAAGCTACCGACATTATCCGCTGGATAAAGGGATTAGCCCAACAATCCGAAGAGATGGGTATGTACTGGAGAGATAATAAAGCCGGTTATTTCTGGCATCAGGCGCCTATCGAAACACAGGCGTTACTGATAGAAGCGTTCAATGAAATAACGAACGATGCCAAAGCGGTCGAAGAGATGAAGATTTGGTTACTGCGCAATAAACAAACTAACGATTGGCGCACCACCAAAGCCACTGCCGAAGCCTGTTTCGCGCTGCTGAAGACAGGCAGTAACCTGCTCGACGAAAGTCTCCCGCTTGATATCAAGATAGGTGGCAGTCCGCTTGCTTCGGTCGCCCGCGAGGAAATACGCCCCGAACCCGGCACCGGCTATGTAAAAACCGCGTGGAGCAATACCGACATTCGGAAAGAGATGGCTGTTTTAGAAGCAAATAACCCCAATAAAAACGGTATCGCCTGGGGTGGCGTCTATTGGCAGTATTTCGAACATATCGACAAAATAGAAGCATCCGAAAAAGGCAACTTGCAGATGAACAAACAACTGTTTCTGAAACAAATAACTGAGCGCGGCGCGGAACTCCGGCCGTTGAACGGGCAAAACACGCTGAAAACAGGCGATTTAGTCACTGTACGGATGGAATTAAAAGCCGACCGTGATTATGAGTTTGTTCACCTGAAAGACATGCGGGCGGCGAGCCTCGAACCTATAACAACCCTGTCCGGCTACCGCTATCAAGACGGATTATTCTACTATGAAAACATCAAGGATGCATCCACCAACTTCTTTTTCAGCTTCTTGCCAAAAGGAACGTATGTCTTTGAGTACGAATTGCGCGTGACGCACGCCGGAGAATTTTCCAACGGCATCACCACTTTCCAGTGCATGTACGCCCCCGAATTTAGCGCCCACAGTGAGGGAATGAGAATAAAAGTTGCGCCTAACACATATTAGGGATTTGAAAATGCAAAAAATTATTTGTAAGTTTTAAAATTATTAATAAACTTTACGTATGAAACGAGCATGTACCTTAATACACCCATATAAATGAACATGCGAGTTCCATACGACCGAAATATAAAAAATAATAAATGTACGTATGAAAATCTATTATTTACTTATCATTCTTTTTTTGACGGGCGCGTTGACAAGGGCTGCCGATCCGGTGCGCGTTATTATCTTTGGCGCTCATCCGGATGATTGCGAATTTACGTGCGGCGGGATAGCTGCCCTATACACGCAGATGGGGCATCAAGTGAAATTTGTATCCATGACCAACGGCAACAAGGGGCATCACATACTTAAACCAGCCGAACTTGCCGCGCGCCGCGGAAAGGAAGCAAAGGAGGTAGCCCGCGTGCTCGGCGTCGAGTACGAAATCATGGACAATGACGACGGCGAACTGATGCCCACGCTGGAAAACCGGTTTGCCGCTATCAAACTTATTTGCGACTGGAAAGCAGATATTGTGATTACCCATCGTACCAACGACTATCACCCCGACCACCGGAACGCAGGTATCATCGTGCAGGATGCCGCCTACATGATTTCTGTGCCACAAATGATACCCACAGGCGAACCACTAAGGAAACCCACTGTATTTTTATACATGCCTGATGATTTCCAAAAACCTACCCCTTTTTCGCCGGATATTGTGATCGACATCACCGCAGTCGCTGAAAAAAAGATGGATGCCGTTTGTGCCAATGAATCACAGTTTTACGAATGGCTGCCATGGATTGAAGGCTGGGAAAATGAATTACCGTCCGACCCAACGCAATGGCGGCAATTTGTCGGCAACCGTTTTTCGTCATTGAGCAAAGTCGAACGATTCGGTAAAGCGACATCGAAATGGTATTCATCTGCACAACTGAAAAATATCCGTTTTGCTGAGGCTTTTGAAATCTGCGAATACGGACACAATCCAAGCAAAAGCGAAATAAAACGATTATTCCCCATGCTTCCATAAAACGTATCCAACGCAATAAAGCTGCTTGTGCATGAAACGTCGCGTGAAACGTGAAGCGCAGGCAGTTTTGTTATTTTTACGCCAATTGCTATCTTTGCAGTCCGTTTTGTCGTAAAAAAGTAAACAGATCAATAAACGAAGTATATGAAACCTACTTTTTTACTGTTAGTTATATTGCTCGCTTGCAACGTTGATGCACAAATAATAATAAATATATAAAATGAAAACATTTGAAGAATTAGGAATCGCTTCTTCGATTTTGAAGGCGATTCAAGAGATGGGATATGAATCGCCCATGCCGGTACAGGAGGAAGTGATTCCTTTATTACTGGGAGATGACAACGACATCATTGCTTTGGCACAGACAGGAACAGGAAAAACTGCGGCTTATGGCTTGCCTCTCCTGCAGAAGATTGACGTCGGACGATATACGCCCCAAGCGCTGATTTTATGTCCGACGCGCGAACTTTGTCTGCAAATAGCTGACGACCTGAATGATTATTCCAAATACATCGACGGCTTGAAGACACTGCCTGTTTACGGCGGTTCCAGCATTGAAAGCCAGATTAAAACTTTGAAAAAAGGTGTGCATGTTGTGGTGGCTACTCCCGGCAGGTTGCTTGACTTAATGAATCGTAAAACCGTCAGCCTTAGTGAGATCAGGAACGTCGTTTTGGATGAAGCCGACGAAATGCTGGATATGGGTTTTACCGACAGCATCAATGCCATTTTGGCTGAAGCGCCGGAATCGCGTAATATGTTGCTTTTTTCGGCCACCATGCCACAGGAGATAGCCCGTATCACAAAGCAATACATGCAAAATCCCAAAGAAATCGTTATCGGACGAAAAAATGAGGGCGCTGAGAATATCCGACACATCTATTATATGGTACATGCAAGCGATAAATACCTCGCCTTGAAGCGTATTGTCGATTATTATCCAAGCATTTACGGGATTATTTTTTGCCGTACAAGGAAAGAAACGCAGGAAATAGCCGACCAACTGATACAGGACGGTTACAATGCCGAATCATTGCATGGCGAACTAAGCCAGTCGCAACGCGATTATGTGATGCAAAAGTTCCGCATAAAAAACCTGCAACTTCTGATAGCCACCGACGTGGCAGCACGCGGTTTGGATGTTGACGACCTGACGCATGTCATCCATTACGGGTTGCCCGACGAGGTCGAATCATATACGCATCGTAGCGGTCGTACCGGCAGGGTAGGGAAAACAGGTATCTCAATCGCGATTTGCCATAGCAGAGAAAAATATAAAATCCGCGATATAAGCAAATTCATCAGTAAAACATTTGAAAAGGGAACGTTCCCATCCGGTCATGCAATTTGCGAAAAACAGCTTTTCAGTTTTATCGACCGGTTGGAAAAGGTAAAAGTCAATGAAGACGAAATAGCAGCGCTGATGCCTTCGGTTTTCCGCAAATTGGAATGGTTGGACAAAGAAGACGTTATCAAACGTTTGATTTCGTTAGAATTTAACCGAATGCTTGATTATTATCGCGACGCCGACGAGATAATAACCGTTGATAATACGCCCGGACAACAGGAAAACAAATCAAAAAAAGGGAAACAGAGGATGGCGGATAAACAGGAAAAGCATAGAACCTATCAAGCCGAAAAAGGTTACGAACGGCTTTTTTTGAACTTCGGTAAAGCCGACGGCATGTCCACCGGCCAGTTGATTGAGTTGATTAATCGTTGCGTATCAGGAAAAGTGCAAATCGGGAAAATTGATTTGCGGGAAAATTTTTCATTTTTCGAAGTAGAAGAACACGAGGCTAACCGTGTGATGAAAAGAATGAACAGCTACGAAATGGACGGACGTCTTATTTCTGTTGAGCCGGCACAGGACAAAAGCGGAGATCAAAAACACAAATCCTCAACCGATAAACCCAAACGCAAAAATACCGATAAACCCCGGCGGCAAAATTCATTTGAACGTTTCAGGCAGAAAAAAAGTAAAGGACGAAAATATTATCCGGATTAAGATCATTAAGGTGTTCAATGTACAAGTTTTTTTGATTTTAGAATAGAAAGCCCTATCTTTGCGTCAATAATTATTAATTCAAGCAGACATGTCAACAACACGCAGTATGATTTCATTTGACTGGGCGATGAAACGTCTGCTTCGCAATAAAGCCAACTTTGAGGCGCTGGAAGGTTTTTTAAGTGAGCTGTTACGTCGAAAAATCATCATCCATAATATCCTTGAAAGCGCAAGTAACCTGACGTATTAATATATCAATAATGAAAAAAACATTTATCCTCACATCATTAGCGCTTATTTTTGCAGGTATGACCCTGCAAGCGCAAACACCGGCTCCGGTTGACCCGGCCTGGCGCACCGGCGCTTTGTCTAACGGCATGAAGTATTACATCCGTAGCAATCCCAAACCGGAAGGGAAAGCGTGCTTCTGGATTGCCCACGACATCGGCGCATTGCACGAAACGCATAATCAAAACGGCCTGGCTCACTTTCTGGAACACATGGCATTCAACGGATTACAACATTTCCCTGGCAAAGACATGTTGGACTATATGCAATCCATCGGATGTTCATTTGGAGGTAACATTAACGCCTCAACAAGTCAGATGCTTACGCAATATTTATTAACTAACGTACCGATTTCAAGGGAAGGCATCATTGACACTTGTCTGTTGATTTTATACGACTGGAGCGGAAATATCCTGTGCGAACCGGAAGAACTCGATGCTGAGCGTGGCGTCATCCGCGAAGAATGGCGCACCGGACATGGCGCTTCCCGACGCAGCTATAACGAACTCGCTAAGACGCTCTACGCAGGAACGCCCTACGCGACCCGCTCGGTTATTGGCGATACTTCAATTATCAACAACTTCACGCAGAAGGACATTCTTGATTTTTACCACGATTGGTATCGTCCGAACCTTCAAGCAGTCGTTATCGTTGGTGATTTCGATGTGAGCATGATGGAAAACAAAGTGAAAGCCTTATTCAGCACGCTAAAGAATCCCGAAAACATGAAAACGAAAGTCGAGTTCCATGTGCCGGATAATATTGAGCCTGTAATAAACGTATATAAAGACCCCGAACTAACTTCAAGCAGCGTTTCGCTCTATATCAAATTTCCCAGAAAATTCGACAAGGAAAACCGCAATACCGAAGAATATGTGCGTTATGGATTAATGACGGGATACATTTCTTCCATGCTGTCCGCCCGCTTCAGAGAAGCGCAACAACTGCCGGATGCCAAGTTTTTAAATGCCTCAGCCGGAATTTATAATTTTGCCGGTAATCGCGATGCGTTCTCCTTTTCGGTTAGCGCTAAAAACAACGAACTCGAAACCGGTTTTGAAGAAGTCATGACACTCCTGGAACAGGCACGTCGGTACGGTTTTACGCCGGGTGAACTCGAACGGGCTAAAGCAAATGTTATGCGACGGGTTGAAAACAGCTATGCGGAGCGCAACAACAGAAATTCAACCGAATACAACCGAAGCGCATACAGCAACTTTCAGAATAATTCAACGCTTATGAGCGAAGAACAGGAAATGAACCTGACTAAAAAATTCAACCCCGGCATACAAGTCGCCGAGTTGAACGACCTGTTAAAAAGCATGATCGTGTTTGGACCAAACACGCTTATATTTGCTGCCGGCCCCGATAATGCCGATGTGAAAATGCCTATTGATGAAACCCTTGGCATAACGATGTATAGCGTCGCTAAAAAAAAGGTATTGCCATACGAGGATGTCACTGATGACAAACCGCTGATTTCCAAAAACATCAAAGCCGGTAAAGTAAGCAAAGAAACAAAAAATACTGCCTTAGACGCAGTAGAATGGATGTTGAGTAATGGGGCTAAAGTCATTATTAAGTCCACCCAATTCAAGCAGGGTGAAATCACATTGTCCGGTTTCAGCTTAGGCGGCACATCATTGCTTTCAGACGCCGATTGGGAGGCTACACGAAGCATGATGAGTATAGTAAACAGTTCGGGCATTGGAGAGTTCAGTAATACAGTTTTAAATAAAAAAATGACTGGTAAAAGGGCAAGCGTATCGCCATCGCTTTCCGACCTTTCTCAAAACATCAGCGGTACATGCTCTCCGAAAGATTTCGAGACCATGTTGCAATTAACCTACCTCTACTTTACACAACCCCGTTTTGACCAAAACGATTATGACCTCATGATGGGACGCCTCCGTAACAGTTTGAAAAACCAATCCGCAGAACCGTCGACGGCGCTTAGAGATACGCTCAACAATTACAGGAACAACTTCCATCCAAGGGCGAAATCTTTAAAAGAAAATGATTTGGACAAAATGAGCCTGGAAAAAATGCAGGAAGTGTATAAACAGCGTTTTGCCAACCCCGGTGCTTTTACGTTCATCTTTGTCGGAAATATCAACCTGAAGACTGCTAAACCATTGATAGAAAAATACTTGGGAGGACTTACCGGAAATAAAAAAGAATCCTATAAAGATTTGGGGCTAAATCCGGTAAAAGGAGAAGTGAAAAATCATTTCGGACGACAGATGAAAGTAGAAAAAGCTACTGTAACTATTATCTATTCCGGCGAAATAGCCTATACATTCGAAAATGTAATGGCTATGAACTATCTGTCACGTGTTCTTCGACTGCGCTATACAGATGAGATACGCGAAAAACGCGGAGGCACATATGGCGCATCTGTCAGCGGTAGTATCTCTATTTTCCCAACAGAAAAATACAGCCTGACGGTAAGTTTCGATACAGATCCTAAAATGAAGGATGAATTGGTAGGCGTAGTTCACGATGAAATAAAGAAAATCGCCGATAATGGACCACTATATGAAGATTTTCAAAAATCGGAAGAGAATATGAAATTGCAATTCGTCCAGAATCAGAAAGAGAACAGCTACTGGAGTAACGTCTTGTATTCCTATTATTTCTATGGAAAAGATACCCATAACACGTGGCAAGCGACATTCTCCAAAACTGATACCAAAGCGATTCAGAATTTTGCCAAAGAAATCCTGAAACAAAAAAATATCATTGAGGTAGTTATGATTCCCGAAGATTAGCGTATGATAGAAAATATATGCCAAAAAGTCCTGTATGCCGTTAGGTATACAACCTGTATGATACTGTTAATTTTTACCGGGTTATTTTCGCAGGCACAGGCGCAATCACAATCGCAAGCCGCCTATTTTACCGATGGATACCATGGAGGTATATACGGCCATTATCCATATTGGGTGACGCGGTTTATCATCGACGAATTGACGAAACATCCCGAATGGCGCATCCACCTTGAGATAGAACCGGAAACATGGGACAGCGTAAAAATCAACGACCCACAGACATATCAGGAATTTAAACGGTTTGTCAATGATCCGCGCATAGAATTTGCCAATCCCTCTTATGCTCAACCTTATCTTTATAATAATTCGGGTGAAAGTATTATCCGACAATTTGAATATGGAATACGCAAAATACGCGAACATTTTCCGGAGGCAAAATTCACCGTTTATTCGGCAGAAGAGCCATGTTTTACAAGTTGCTTGCCCCAGATTCTGAAATTATTTGGATTTAAATATGCCGTATTGAAAAATCCAGATACCTGTTGGGGAGGCTATACAAGCGCTTTTGGAGGCGAATTGGTTGATTGGACAGGACCGGACGGCACCTGTATGCTGACCGTTCCCCGCTATGCCTGTGAGGCATTCGAAAACAAATCGACCTGGCAAACAAAAGCATGGAACAATTCAAAAGAATACTTAGATGCCTGCCGACAATACGGCATTAAACACCCTGTCGGGATGTGCTATCAGGATGCCGGTTGGCGTAACGGGCCTTGGTTGGGATTCGGCGACAGTATAAAAAATCAATCGCAATATACAACGTGGTACGATTACATTGAAAATATAGCTGACCATACAAAAGCCGATCATTGGCGATTTTCGCAGGAAGATGTTTTAGTCGGTTTGATGTGGGGTAGTCAGGTGATGCAACGAATAGCGCAACAAGTACGCCAGTCGGAAAATACTATTATCATGGCCGAAAAAATCCGCTCTATGGCAAACATTAAAAACCACTTACCCTATCCGAATGTGGAATTGGATAGCGCTTGGCGGACACTGATGCTCGCACAACATCATGATTCATGGATTGTTCCCTACAACCGACTGAGAGGACGAACTACCTGGGCCAATGCGATCCGACAATGGACAAATCATACGGATAGCTTGTCGAGTCGCCTCATCAATGAAGCGGCTCGCAGTTGGAACAAAACCGGCGAGACTAAGAACTTAATTTTAGGTTATGTACAAGTTTTCAACACATCGGGGTATGCGCGTACCGAAAATGTAAAAGTCGAATTGCCTAACGAAATAAAGAATAGATTTACTAATTTGTATGATGATAAGAATAAACCGATTACCTCTTTTAAGAACGGTTCATTTCTTACATTTAAAGCCGAAACACCTGCTTTGGGCTATTCGGTCTATCGTATAGAAGAAGAAGAGCGTCGATACTTTCGAAATCCATCTGGTATAACCTTCAATGATGCAGGCGATTGCGTGATAGAAAACGAGTATTACCGGCTTATTTTTGATCTTTCCAAAGGCGGCTGTATTAAAAGTTTTATTTGTAAAGCGGCTGATAACAAGGAATTAATTGATCCGAAAAACAAGTTTGCCTTTGGAGAGATAAGAGGATATTTTTACGAAGACGAGCGATTTTATTCATCCATAGAACGCCCTGTTCGCTTTTCGATTGTCAACAATGAAGACCTGGAGAAAAGTATCAAGATAGAAGGATACATCGACAAACATCCTTTTACGCAAGTAGTTACGCTTACAAGCGGTCTAAAGACTATTGATTTTTCTCTGAAAATCCATTGGCAAGGTAATCCAGGTATCGGCGAATACAAGCAAGGCGATAATTGGCGCGACAACCGGCGGGCTTTCTATGACGATAGTTACAAGTTGAGTATCCTTTTCCCGACCGGCTTGTCTTCTCCTGTGCTCTATAAAAATGCACCGTTTGACGTGTGCGAAAGTCGCCTGGATAACACTTTTTTCAACACATGGGACAGTATCAAGCACAATATTATCCTGCATTGGGTGGACTTGTTCGCGAAAAAGGATGATTTTGGGATAGCTTTGTTTTCCGACCATACCACCTCCTATTCTTTTGGAGAGGACTATCCTTTAGGCTTAACGGCTCAATATGCAGGGAAAGGTTTGTGGGGCATGAACTATGCAATAACGCAAGACTTGGAAATGCATTATGCCATCCTGCCGCATCATTCAAAATGGAATGAGGCGCATGTTTCGGAAGCGAACAACCATTGGAACGAGCCTTTGACCGCCCTTTTTTGTCGCAATATTTCACAAGACAATACATCTTTTATCACGATGAAACAGCGAGGCTATGAAATCACCTCCCTGCGAGCCGACGATAAAGCTATCATTTTACGATTGTACAATGCTGAGGAAAATGATACTCCTTTGCCTGTACAATTTCATTTCCCCGTAAAGAAAATTGAAGAAGTACAACTAAATGGGCAGTTAGTGTCAGAAATTCCAATATCATTTTCAGCAGGTCAAAGCGCAATAACGCTCCAAATTCCACCCTACGGCATCAGAACGTACCGACTTTATCGCTAATCTACGTGCTGTTAATTTTTTTTAGAATAAGTGTGCGTTTTCGCACAGTATATAGTATAGGTCTTGATTCCAGGGGAAAGACACAGCTTTAATCTTTACCTTGTATGGGTAGTTTTACCAAAAAAAACCTATTTTATATGCGTAGAATAAGCTCATTAAAAAATGTTGCGGGTTTCGGATGAATAATATATCTTTGTGGCGGGTATGAATGAAAAAATTAAACGTTATGGAAAAAAGATGCAGATTTTTGTTATTGTTGACGCTTTGGGCTTTTTGGGGACAAACACAGGCGCTTGCGTTCAATATAGCTGCCGTAGATGAGTTTGAAGTGGAAGCGGGGATGTTGGTGGCTTATCATGGCGCAGGTGGGAATGTAGTGGTCCCTGATAATTTGGGTATTACTGAAATTGGTATGTATGCTTTTGATGGTTTTACGTCCATCACTTCGGTCGTTATTCCAGTCGGCGTAACCAAGATTGGCTTGTCAGCTTTCTCGTATTGTACCGGCATGACCTCGATCACTATTCCCAACACGATGGAGCATATTGGAGATTGGGTTTTCGGACGTTGTACAAGCCTGACCTCGATCTCTATCCCCAACTCGGTGAAGTCGATTGGCGTTTGGGCGTTCCATTCTACCGGTTTAACGACCATTGATATTCCTGCATCGGTAGAAGACATAGGTTACTGGGCTTTTATTAACTGTGCGCAGCTTTCGGCTATCCGTGTAGATGCAGGCAACGCGACTTATTCCGACGTCGGAGGCGTTCTTTTTGATAAAAACCATACTGTGCTATACCGCTATCCGGAAGGTAAAAACGGAAGTTCATATTCTGTTCCCAACGGGGTTAAAGAAATCGGCGGAGTGGCATTCGCTAACTGTAAAAGCCTGACCTCCATCACGATGACCGGTACGGTTGAAGAGATAGGTTTTTCGGCTTTTCAGGGGTGTTCGGCGCTTGCTTCCCTGACAATTCCCGGCTCGGTAAAATCGATGACAGGAGATAATATTTTTACTGATTGTGAGCTACTTTCGGCCATAGAGGTATCACCGGCTAACGTATATTTTTCGTCCGTCGATGGCGTGCTGTTTAACAAGAGCCAGACCGTATTACACCGTTATCCTGAAGGAAAAAGCGCCGCTTCGCTTGCCATACCGGGTACGGTTGAAGAAATTTCCAGTCAGGCTTTTATAAACTGCGCGAAACTGCTTTCCGTAACCATGCCCGGCGGTTTAAAGACCATCGAATTAAAGTCATTCCAACGCTGTACCGGCCTCGCTTCCATCACCATACCCAATTCGGTCACCCATATCGGTGAAATGGCATTTTCGGAATGTTCCGGTCTGACGTCCGTCACCCTTTCCGGCGCATTAGAAACAATTGAAAGCCGTGCTTTTGCATCCTGTGAGAAAATCGCTTCCATCGCATTGCCTAAATCTTTGCTTACGCTTGGAGATTATGTTTTTCTGGGTTGTATAGAACTTGCAGCAATCAATGTGGATGCAGGCAATCCTAATTATATGTCGGACGAAGGCGTCCTTTTCAATAAAAACCGGACGACGCTGATATGTTATCCTCCAAAAAGAGAAGCTACCGTGTTTTCAATTCCCAATACGGTAAAGACAATAGCTGAAGGCGCTTTTGCCGAATGTCGGCAGCTGGTTTCCGTAATCATTCCCAATTCGGTGGAATCTATTCGTAACGAGGCTTTTTATTACTGCAACAAACTTAATTCCATCGTGCTGCCCTCTTCGGTGACTGACTTGGGAAACAGCGTTTTTCTGTATTGCAGTTTCGAGGATATTACCGTACATTGGACAACGCCGCCTTCTTTCGCCACCAACCCCTTCCATTTCTGGCCGGGCAGGACATACAATCTGTATGTGCCGGCAGGCACGGTTGAGGCGTATAATGCCATCAGTTACTGGAAAAATAACGCTTTCTTCATCTCAGCACAAGTACCTGTTACCGGCGTCACGCTAGACATCACCTCTTTACACGTACCGGCCAATTACAAAGTGCAGCTCATCCCCACAATATCGCCGCGCAACGCATCGTCGAAAAATGTTTCCTGGAGCAGCAGCAACCCGGCTGTGGCCACCGTTACCGATGATGGCCTGATAACCGCCAGAAGCGAAGGCGTGGCAACCGTCACAGCAACTACCGGCGTCGGCATGTTCACAGCCGGATGTACGGTCGGGGTCTCAAACGGGGACTTTATCGTCATGAACGGCGTCCTGACAGGTTATCGCGGAGCGGGAGGCATCGTGAACATTCCCGGCAACATGGGAATAGCGGAAATCGGTGCGGACGTTTTTAAAGGAAACAGCACGCTTGCGTCGGTGACGATCCCCGAAGGGGTAAAGAAGATTGCTGCGATGGCTTTTTACGGTTCAAGCCTCACGGATGTCAACATTCCCGCATCAATGCAGACTGTCGGCAATGATGCTTTCGGGGAATGCAACAGCCTTACAGCCATCAATGTTGAGGCCAACAATACGGATTACGCTTCCATCAACGGCGTCTTATACAACATATACAGGAATGTCATATTAGTTTATCCCAAAGCGAAGGTCGGGCCTTTTGAGATGGCAGGTACGGTACAATATGTTAATGAAAGGATTTTTGCCGGTTGCACAGGCCTTACGTCTGTCGTCATACCCAATACTGTAATATTCATTGGCGCTTCGGCATTTACCGGATGCAGCCTGTTGAAGGACATGACGGTACTTTGGGCAGACCCGCTGGCGGTGGATGAAGATGTTTTTGAAGGATTCGATAAAAGCGCCTGTACCCTGCACGTGCTAAACGAGAATGAAGTTTTCAACCGTTACAAGTCTTTTCCAGTATGGAAAGATTTCAAGACGGTCGTGGCTGATGTTCAATCCGTTGCCGTCAGCGGCGTAGGTCTTAGCAGTACCAGTGTCGCCATGTCTGTAAATGATACCCTACAATTGACTGCCATCCTATATCCGACAAATGCTACCAACAAGATTGTACGCTGGACAAGCAGCGCCCCGGCAGTCGCGGAAGTATCCGCATACGGCGAGATTGTTGCCCGCAGTCTCGGAAAGGCAACAATAACAATTACCACCGATGCAGGCGGATACACGGCGACCTGCGAAGTGGAAGTTAGGGAACCAGGCTCCGGCATGACGGACATCTTCACCGAAAAGGTCAATGTCCATACCTCCCACGGTCAGATTAGCATCGCCTCCGGCGCCTCCAATCCGATAAAAGAAGTATGTATTTACAACCTGCAAGGCGTGTTACTATACAGAGCCTCCGCTATCAACTCCTTTTCGCACACCGTAGCCTGCCATTGGCCTGCCGGACTGTACATCTTGATAGTCGTTTCCGAAAAAACTACCGGTCATGTAAAATTATTGATGAACTGATTGTTTGCCCTCGTCTGTGCAACAGCGCTGTTCATCGCCAAAAGTATCATAACGAATAACAAGGAGATGAATTATTTTGTCAGTATAAGGAAGTACAAATATCATACTCATTTTTTCAATAAGAATGTCATATAGTTTGTGTACCGACGGATATTTCTGAGCCAGACGCCCTATCCGCTAATTGACCTTGTCGTACTTCTTTATTCCGCCTTTTGAGGTAATGCCTTTTACGATTAGCATCAGTCCTTCTTCGTAACGGGTATCAAACAGTTCGTTTGTTTTGGGTGATAGATGAGATTCCAATCCTTCTTTTTCGGCAAAAAGACTCAAATGGGTACGTGGGCGCTACAAAACACGTCTAAAAATATACGCTCATTATCAGCGAATTATATTTTATATATTTATTTTCTTTCAAGAATTGTTATAAGGTCTTCGGTCGCTTCGGGGTCACCTTTAGCTGGTCCGTGCCACACGCCACCGCCGAAAGTAACAACATATATCATTTCAGCATTGAGCGGGTCGGGAATCACACGATGACCCCATTTGAAGTTGTAACCTCTGCTGCGTGTCCAATTTTTAGCGCCGTCTTCCGAATAGTAAACAGATGCGTTGAAACCGCAAGCATAAAACCGATCAATGCGCGGGTCAAACGAAATGGCATAGATATGTTGGTCGTGCCACATCACCTGCGTCCATGTTTTGCCGTCATCGTCGGAAATGAATATGCCGCCTCCGGTATCGGAAAAAGCGCCCTGTGACAATTTCCCCCATGCCGATAGAACAAGTCGGTTGGGATATTTGTCGGTAACAACCAAGCTCGTCGGACCGTTGCATCCGGTTGGAAGCGTTATCTTTGTCCATGATTCTGCTCCGTCGACCGATCGATAGATTGCGCCATCCCAATCGTTACCGATACTTCCATCCGAACTTCGCCGACTGATTATCAAGAATAGCGTTCCGTCGTTTGCACGCCGTTCGATCCGCCAGGCGAAGGGTTCTACGCCCGCTATCCCCTTATTCTTTTGTGTCCATGTCTGTCCTCCGTCAGTCGATTTATATACGCCCTTACCAAATGCGCAGGCATACAGCGTACGCACATTTTTATTGCTCGTCGGGTCTATCAGGATGTGCGTCATGGCTGCTTCACCGATGGATGCGCTAACTGTCTGCCATGTAGCGCCGCCATCATTGGTAAGTAAAATCCCGCCTGAATACTTTTCAACGCCGCCATTCCGAAACATTTTTGGTACAGGCAGATCGTGTATTCCGCTCATCACAGCCCAAGCCCGCCCTTTTACTTCGGGGTCAAATTCCATCCAGTAAGTGGTATTAATCCATTTTCTTGGTACGCCATTACTGCGTGTGGCGCTTAGCCAGCCTTGTCCTCCATTTTTACTCTCCATCAATCCAATATCGGTCAATGCAAAGAAGATGTGGTTGACATCGAATGGATCAAAGATGACATTGTAACCGGTAGTCACCTCAATACCTGTCGTTGTCCAGCTTCCATCGGGTAACTTTTTGGTATATACGGCCTCCCATGTTTTCCCGCCGTTTTCGGTTTTTATCGTTCGTCCATAGTCCGACCCGTAACAAATATCGGCATTGGCGGCAGATACGGCGAATGAAAATGGGCTGCCGCCCCAAGCCGAGCTGAAAACATCACTCAACCAACAGCCGTTGTAATTCGGCATCGTGCGAATTTCATGATTCTCTTTCCATGGGAATGTCCATGTTTTTCCATAATCTTCACTTTTAGCCACTCCGAAGCAATAGGGAATGTTTTGGATGATGAAATTATCATAAGAAACATACACCGTCGAAGGATTCAAAGCGCTGGTAGCAATCAGTTTTATATCGGCGTTCTCTCTTTCAGCGGTATGATTGAGCAATCCTTCCTGTCGGTTTTCCCAGGTTTTTCCTCCGTCTTCAGAAAAAAATACGCCTGATTCCGTATCGTTCCTGTTATACAGGTAGCTTTTACCGGAAAGTGCATACAAGATATATTTCTTCATTCCGGCGTCAAAACCTCCCGAAAAAATGTTAAATCTAACTTTGTTGCCCGGTACGCCATAACTGCTCCATTGGCCATTAACACGCTGCTCCACGCCTCCGCTCCATGTGACATACAGCGACCGTTGATTAATCGGCGAAGAAGGATCAATGAAAATATTCCAGACATCATGATTGAAATCTTTTTCTTTTGTCCATTCTATTCCGCCATCTATACTTGAAAAAAGCGCCAGTGATTGATTGATGCGGATAGCGGCATACATATTTTTCGACTGCGCAGGATCGATAGACAACGTTAGTACCGACCTTCGTGTCCCATCTTTCAGTACAATCGATTCACTGGCATGGTCGCCTCTCGAGACAACATACTCCACATCCGAAGGTTTCGGATAGAAGAGATGCCATGTTTGACCTTTATCGGCGCTTTTGAATAGTCCATACGATTGGGCATAAACTACATCGGGATCAACCGGATCGAAAACAAAAAAATTGACTTTGTGACTGAGATTGAACATCCGCCATGATTCGCCGCCATTATAGGTTACAAACGAACCGCCCATGTCGCAAGTGACGAATACGGTTTTAGGGTCATGCGGACTGATTGTCGGGTTAAACTGAGCGCCTCCGCCACCAGGGCCTATATGCTCCCATCGTATGCGCGACAACGTGTCTTTTTTTAACTCCTGCGCTTTTGTTTTTGCTGTTGACCACACTAATTCGGTATAAATATAATTAAAACGGCCGCCGGGCGCTACATCTCCGTTGATATACCAGTCCATCGGGTCTTCAGCCTGCATGTTGTCTGTCCATTTAAACTCAAAATTCACTTTCTCCGACATACGTTCTAACAATGTACGTGGTACTGTGAGCATCATCCTGTTTTTTTCAATGACGGATTTCACCTCTTTTGTAGAGATGTTTTCCCATTCGCCATTGATATATTGTTGTAACGTCGAGCCGCCAACAATCCGGTAATCGTAACCCTGCCAGCCGGTGGTTGCGTTTCTATCGGCATCAATATAAAGGCGCATCCAGCTGTCGTCCGATTTCGGCGTGATATTATCGACCGTTTGCACATAAAAGTAAAGTTCCTTTTTGTTGTGCGCTACTTTCATGATGTGGAAATCGTTACGACCGGTAGTGTTGGTATAGACAATCGCGGGTTCCGACTGTGCGCCGGGATGGTTACGAGGCTGTACCTCTCCGATGTAGTCCGTATAAGTCATATCAACTTTATTCCAGTCATTCAGGTTTTTGATAGTAAAAGACAAGGCTTTAGCTGCAGGCATTTTCTCTACACCTTTGTATCGCCTGATGTTATTCACTAGCTGCATATAATAATGGTCTTTGAGGTCGGCTGTTAAACATGGCTCAAGGTCGCGACTATATTCGGGACTTGCCGAATCGCAAAAAAACGACTGTTGTGGGCGGTTTTTGTCCTGACTGTCCCATCGACCGGCAATCCATTCGTTCCAACCTGTGACAAAGATAAACGGCACATCTTCTTTGAGCGCTACCTCCCACTGTTCCTGTATGTTGTATCCATAGAAAATATCTGTTTCGGGGTTGCCATGATCGTTGTTACGAAAGCTGCGTCCCCAGTTTCCGCGATAGTTGTAGAAAGCCGCGCCGCCCATACCCGCCGACGGGTTAGGATGCTGCGCTACCGAAACATTGATGATTTCTCTTTCGCCCCGCAAATTGGTATGCACTTCCGGTTTTCGGGTGAAGCTAATCCACGGCCATCCATTCACACGTTGCGGCTCGTTTGGCCATTGCGACTCCCTGATAGTGAAAAAATCGAGACACCGCTGGTCTTTCACATCTTTTTTTACGCCTATAATCAGCGGTTTACCTTCTAAGTAAAACCAACAATCCGGATGCCGGTAAGGCGCTCCTTCCATATAAAACTGTTCGTATATTTCTCGGATCGTTTCACCCGAAAGGGTATTCGTATAGTAAACGATGCGGGGAGGTTTTTTGCCTTGCGCCCGCACGACGTCCATAGCTTTCATTAGCGCATCTGATTGTGTGGGATAAGTTAGCCGGTTTGTTGCATCAAGAACTAAAAAATCGACGCCAGCATCTGTAAGCAACTGTATATTACGCAATTGTACCCAATAATCGTCACCACGATAGTAACCATAAATAGGTTTGCCCCAGAAGTAATACGTTCCTTTTCCCCCACCCCAGTTCGGGTCGTTACAATCATTCATCACTTCAGGGTGGTTGGCGAATATTTCCGTTAAATCCCAATGCTTAGGCGATGTTGGCGATCCTTTATCGCCTTGCCACAAAAAATAAAACATGGCGACATGGCGACCCTGCTTCAGATCGCCTACCGCGTCGTTTTGCAAAAGGGTACGACCCAATTCATCCGTTCCCGCCAACGGCTGCGCTTGAACATTCGTAATGTATATCGCTATAAAACAGGTGATTATACCGGTATTAAGAATATTTCGCATAGTAGTATCCATATAAAAAAATGATTATCCGCAAAGTGACTTATTGTAAACTCTCGATTTAAAATTTGTTGGATACCGTACTGCGACCATAACCAGACGGTCGAAAAGTTTCTTGCCGAAATAACGCCAGTTAAACTTGTAACAGAACTCATTAAGGTAGTACTGCAAATACTCTTTTTTCAATTGGTAGTGCGTATCCAAAAGTAACCGTTTGACGTTACCGATTGCCATATGCACCCAGGGAAGAATTTTGGGCGGGTCTTCGGTTTTTACAACCTGCGCGTCATGCGATTTCACAACCTGTTTCAAGTTTTTATAGGACGTTGAATCATCAGATGTTATTACTGCCTGTGAATCAACTTGCTCTTTGACGATTCCAATAACAGTATCGGCCTTCATGTCATTGACAATCCGCATTTTGATATGATTGACCCGTTTTGGTTTCTTATTCTTTATTTCGACAGGCTCAATAACCATTTGGGGCGCTTCAACAAAAGCGCTTTCAGTCATATTTCGACTACGCTCAATTACCATCACAACCACTTTTGTTTTTTTCTGACTGCCCGCCCCGCGTTTCAACGGTTCATCTTTTTGATTGTCAGGTATCAACGTTGTGATGAAAGCGTTATCAAGCTCTATCTGATCTTTCAATTGATAGATGTTGTTGCATTTGCCCATCACATCTCTGAGTTTATTGGTCAACTCCCAGATCGGCTGATAACGCTTATGGCCTAACTGACGCTGCAATTCAGTGGACGAAAATGATTTTTTCGTACTTGTCAGCTGATGCATGGCAACATACCGGTAGCGAAAAGGTAACTTTTTATGTTCCATTACTATTCCCGCACGTAACGATTGACGGCTGTGACAGCGCTTACATTCATAACTCAACTTGTTCCCGAGCCAGTAATGCTCTTTACCGCCACATTTGCAGCACACTACACCGTTTTGCTCTCTCTGTGCCTTAAAATGTGCAATGCAGGCATTTTCATCGGAGAAATCTTGCGTGAAATTAAAGATAGT
>Ga0082212_10000591_pt1 | contig 52508 bp, 36 predicted proteins | sample TergutNt197P3_FD_71548 | JGI IMG/M metagenome (GOLD analysis project Ga0082212, IMG submission 71548) | Neocapritermes taracua P3 segment gut microbial communities from Petit-Saut dam, French Guiana - Nt197 P3 | ecosystem: Host-associated > Arthropoda: Insects > Digestive system > Gut ...
CAGAGGCTACACTGTGGTCTTGGATGCCGTTCGAACGTGCCAACCAAGGGGTCAAAAATGTTAGTATATTTGTTAGTATTTTTCTTTGTGATTTTGCATTAAACTATTGAAAATATTGAGTTTGTTACCCATGCTTGGTGCCGCTCGGGCACCAAGAGTGATGAGATTGCAGTGGACTTACAATCATGAAAACTCTCGCTGTCCTGCCGGCTAGGTTTGCCTCGACACGGTATCCGGGCAAGCCACTGGCAATCGTCGCAGGAAAGCCTATGATTCAGTGGGTGTGGGAGGCTGCTGGCAAGGCTGGCCTGGATAGAGTGGTAGTCGCAACTGATGACGAGCGCATTGCTGCAACAGTGAACGACTTTGACGGGCATGTAGTATTTACAGACCCTGCCCTGCCCTCAGGCACAGACCGAGTGGCTGCAACGCTGGACAAGATTGGGGAAAGCTTTGACGCAATCCTCAACATTCAGGGCGATGAGCCCGCAATGCACCCTGAGACTATCAAATCCTTAGTTGAGCTAATGGCGTCTGATCCTAGCCTGCCGATGGGGACGGCGGCGTGTCCTTTCAATAGCTTCGATGATGTTTTTGACCCAAACAACGTAAAAGTTGTAGTTGGCGCCAATAATAGGGCACTCTATTTCAGCCGGAGCCCCATACCCTACCTGCGGGACTCCGCCTCCTTTGACCTGGACTTCCGCCTCTGGGCTGGTGCCGACCAATTGTCGCTGTTTCGCTGGCATTTGGGCATTTATGCCTACAGGCCTGCGGTGCTTAGACAAATAACCTCGCTCCCCCCCCATCCCCTCGAAGAATTTGAAAAACTGGAACAGCTCCGCGCCCTGGCGGCAGGCATTGCTATCGGGGTGGCCCATACTCCGCACTGTAGTGCAGGTGTAGATACGCCGGAGGATGTAGGCCGAGCGGAAAAAATGTTGAAAAATATGGCGTAGCCTTTTGGGCTGTAGCCGGGGTTTAAATGGGTTCTCCGGCCCATGAGGTGGCAAAGGCCTCCCTTATGGCAGAAAGCTCAAAGGAGGCCCCCAGGCAAAGCCCAAGTTTGGCTATGGCTGCCCACCTGGTGTGCAGGCCGCCAGAGATGGCTCCCAATGATGCCGCCGTTCTGCCAAGTTCATATGCCGTGAGATTTGTCGCGCCTGAAATGCATTGGCTGGTAAGAACCACAGGGAGGCCCCTCTCCTGGGCACCGATGAACATTTGAAGCAAATCCTGTCTGCCAAAGGGGAGATTCCCAGCACCGTAGGCCTGGATCAGAACGCCTTTTGCCCACGGGGGGACGGGATCCCAGGGCATCCCGGGATGAGGCGTGTATACCGCTATGTTGCCCTCAAAGTGCTTACCAACTGTGGGCGGGACGTTGCGGCCAAACTTGCCAGCGTGGGGAAAAATTTGAATCATCATGCCCAATTCGGCAAGATATGGCAGGTTGGGTGAATCAAATGCGCCATACCTGTGGACGCTGATCTTATTTGCGGCCACGCCGCGAATCCAGTGATCGCCGAAACATATGCCTACTTCAGGTATTTCTTTTGTAGCCAATATTACGGCGTCAATAAGATTGCTTCGGGCATCGCTCCGGACGTATGCCAGGGGACGCTGGGAGCCTGTAAGCACTACCGGCAAACTCAGGTCTGACAGAGTAAAACCTAATACAGATGCCGTAAAGGCCATGGTGTCCGAACCATGGATTATGACCACGCCCTGATATTTTGCGCTACGCTCTCGGACAAAGTCTGATATTTGCAGGATGTCCGCAGGCTCCATTGTTGAGCTGTCGCAGTTGAAGGGCACCTCTAGCTCAAGGTCGGCAACTTCCCCCAACTCCGGCAATTGGGTCAAAAGCTGGTCGAGAAAAGGGCCCGGGGCCAAGCCAGCCGAATCTTTCGAAGGCGCCATACCAAGAGTTCCGCCGGTGTGAATCATCAGAATGCGGGGACGCAAGCAGGCCTCCTTGGGAGCCTAGAATTTGGAACTTATAGTATGCGACGTCCAGAAAGGCTAAAACTTGGCATCACAAACCCCTTCCAATGAATTGAATGGGGTCTATCCCCCACTTGCCTGGCATTTCGTATCCAAGGATGTAGTTGTGGCAATTTGGCGCAGCCAAATCCAAGTTTTTTGGCAGGAGCCTGTGGCCCGTCTTTGCATCGAATACAATTCTGACTAGGGGAGTGAGCATGTTGTTTTCGCCCTGCCGCATGACGACTGCCAAATGGTCACTGTCTAATCGAACCAAAGACCCCACAGGATAAATGCCGATTGCCTTTATGAACCTTTGGACAAGACCTTCGTCAAAATGCTTGCCGCTCCATTCGAATATGCGCTTTAGGGCGTCAGAGGGCTCCAGCGCTGAGTGGTAAACCCGGATGGAGGTGATTGCGTCGTAGACATCCACAATCGAAGTCATCTGACCTATTTCGGAGATGGCCCTCTGAGACAGCCCCCTTGGGTAGCCAGTGCCGTCGAATCGCTCGTGGTGTTCTGCCACAATTTTTATCGCAGAATCGCTCAGGCGCTTTTCATTTTTCAAATAATCTATGCCCAGAGTCACGTGGCTTCTCATCACGCCAAACTCTTCTTCGGTGAGCCGCCCTGGCTTGTTCAATATTTCGTTGGGAATCCTCATTTTGCCGACATCGTGGAACAGACCTCCCAGCCCAATGTCTACAAGCTTTTCGCTACTGTACCCGCCCACTGAGTTGCAGAATGTGACCAACAGGGCAGAAATGCTCACGGAGTGCTGAAATGTGTACGTATCGCGGTGCTTGATCCTGCACAGGCTTACCAGGGTGCCGTCGTTTTGCAAAACAGCTTCCGTGATGTTAGTTACGACTGGTGTGGCCTGCTCTATGTTGACTTGCTTTCCTATGCGTGCATCGCCGAGGATGCTACTTACGACCTTAACAGCCTCAAAGTGTATTTGGCGTGATTCGACGGGAGGGGAGGCAGACATGCCGGATCTTGCTGAGGCGCCCGCTCCGGTTGCAACGCCAATCATCTTGTCCATCAGCTCTGATTCAGCCTCTTCTTTTGACGGGGAGTGCGCGTCATCGATGCCTCTAACAGTGTCAATCAGCACTTCCGAAATATTTACCTGGATAATCTTTTCAATTTGTTTTTCGTCCTGTATGAGAAAGCGGTTTTTGGCAAAGCCATGCTCCAGCCACGGCACGTTCAGGTCATGGACATACATTCCCACTTTTAGGTCGGATGCTTTTACTTTTTTTATCATGGATATCTGCCTGGACTTTGGCCGCCCACACAGGGCAATAAAATATTATCATTTTATTTTAGTATTTTTGCAAAATCGGAAGTTCGAGATTGGTGTCAGAAAATAGTATCAATACTAAGTGTGACAACCTAAAACCAGAGCTACGGGCCTTTTCCAATAAAGTGAAATGGGTCTATGCCCCACGATGTTGGAATTTCGTACCCAACTATTTGGTCTTGGCAGTCCGGCGAAGCCAGGTCAATGTCCTGGGGGGGCAACTGATAGCCGAGCCTTGTATCGAATACGAGCCGGACAAGCGGCTTAATCAGGTTGTTTTCACCCTGGCGCAAGACTACGGCAAGCCGTGCGCTCTCGAGGCGCACCAACGATCCGACGGGATAAATGCCCACTCCCTTGATGAACTGATGTACCAGAGTTTCGTCAAAGTGCTTTCCGCCCCATTCAAAGATGAGTTGCATAGCGTTTATTGGCTCCAGAGCTTTGTGGTAGACCCTGATGGAAGTAATGGCATCGTAAACATCGACAATGGAAGCCATCTGGCCAAGTTTTGAAATTGCCTTGCTGGCCTTTCCTCTTGGATAGCCCGACCCGTCAAATCTTTCGTGATGCTCCGAAACAATCTTCATCGTCGATTCTGGCAGGGCGTGGCCCTTTTGCAGGTATTTGACCCCTTCATCGACGTGCGTCCTCATAATTGCAAATTCTGCTTCGGTCAGTCGCCCGGGCTTATTCAGTATCTGGTTGGGCACTCTCATTTTGCCGACATCGTGAAACAGTCCCCCTAATCCGATTTGGTGCATTTCCTCTTCGGTGTAGCCTCCTATCGCGTGGCAGAAAGTTACCAGCAGCGCGGAAATACTCACTGAATGCTGAAATGTGTACGAATCTCTCTTTTTGATTCTGCAAAGACTCACCAGAGTGCCGTCATTGCCCAGCACCGCATTAGTTATGTCCGAAACGATAGGGCCTGCCCGTTCAACGCTGATCTGTTTTCCAATGCGGGCATCGGTCAGAATCTCGCTTACGACTTTGACCGCCTCTGAGCGTATCTGCTTGGACTCGGCCCACTGCAAATCTAATTTGCTTGGCGGAGGCTCAGTTCCGGGCTCAGAAGCGATATCCAGAATCATGTCCATCAGTTCTGTCTCGGCTTCTTCCTGAGTAGGGGCGTACTTTGCGTCACGTCCTTTAGCCGTATCTATCAGAACATCCGTAATATTCATGCCAAGGATTTTTTCGATCTGCTTTTCGTTATGAAGCATGAAGTGGTTGGTGGCAAAATTATGCTCCAGCCAGGGCACTTTTATATCATGGATGTACATCCCCACGGCGAGGTCTTCAGTTTTCACCTTTTTAATCATGAAGTTTTGCCAGAACCCAAGTCATTCTTTCATGTGCCTTTGCCGATGAACTTTATTGGGTCTATGCCCCAACTTTCAGGCAATTCGTATCCCACAATATAATCCTGGCAATTTGCGGAAGCCAAGTTGAGGTCTTGGGGGGGTAGCCTATGTCCCCCTGCCGCGTTGTATACAATGCGCACAAACGGCTGAAGCAGATTTTCTTCTCCCTGCCTCAGCACCACCGCCAATTTACCGCTCTTGAGGCGCACCAGCGAGCCTACCGGATATATCCCAATGGCCTTGATAAAATTTTGCACCAGCGACTCATCAAAATGCCTGCCAGACCATTCGAATATGCGCTTCAGAGCGACAGATGGCTCCAATGCAGTGTGATAGATTCTTATTGACGTGATGGCGTCGTATACATCCACAATTGAAGCCATTTGGCCTACAGTGGAAATATCGCCTTTAGAAAGCCCCATGGGATAGCCGGTGCCGTCATATCTCTCGTGGTGTTCCGCCGTTACCTTCAAGGCGGAATTGCTCATGCTGTGCTCATTCCATAAATATTCAAGTCCTTCATTTACGTGTGTTCTCATCACCGTAAATTCTTCATCCGTCAGCCGCCCTGGCTTATTGAGAACCTCGTCGGGAACTTTCATTTTGCCGACATCATGAAAGAGTCCACCCAGCCCAATTTCAATAAGTTCATTTTTTTTGTAGCCTCCCAGCGAATGGCAGAGCGTGATTAGTAGCGCGGAGACGCTCACAGAGTGCTGAAAAGTATACGCATCGCGGGTCTTTATTCGGCAGAGGCTCACCAAGGTGCCATCATTGCCCAATATGGCATCCGCAATGCTGGAAACAACTGGGGTAGCCTTTTTTACATTGGCCTGCTTGCCTATTCGTACGTCCTTGAGGATATTACTGACGGTCTTTAGTGCCTCAGATTGAATTTGCCTCGACTCTGCCCAGTTGATTTTTAATTCTTGGGCCATGGTTTCATTAGTCTTCTCGGAAACAGCGTCAATCATCTTGCCCATTAGGGCGGTTTCGGCCTCTTCAAACGTCGGGGCATGTGCGGCGTCTAGCCCCTTTTCGGTATCAATGAGGACTTCTAAAATATTGGCGCGCATAATTTTTTCGAGCTGTTTTTCGTACTGGAGCAAAAAATGGCTGATGACAAATCCATGCTCCAGCCATGGCACATTGAGGTCATGGATGTACATCCCCATTTTCAGATCCGCAGTTTTTACTTTTTTGATCATAGAAATCTGCCTGAAAGTCAACCTGCCACAATATATACTATAGCAGTTTGCGGTTTAAGCTTTGGCCAAAGAGAGGAGTGGGCGCCGATGCTAAAAAAAATACGGCCGATTGCCATCCTCGTGTTCGGTCTTGCTTTGCCCGCGCTTGCAACAGCATTCCAAAAGGACGGGCCAATCCGCAAGGTGGATATTAACACCGCAACGAGGACCGAGCTGATGCAGATTCCCAGGATTGGCGAAAAAATGGCAGACCAGATTGTAGAATTCCGAAAAACCAACGGCCCCTTCAAAAGGGTTGAAGAAATCATGAATGTAAGGGGGATGGGCGAAAAGACATTCCTCTCCATAAAACATTATCTGACAGTGGGCGCTCGGCATCAGACCAGCGCAATTCCAAACAGAGCGCCAAAATGATTCAGCGGTCTGACAAAAACAGGTTCTGACATGAAAATGTCTGACATCGCGCCAGAGCAAAGGCCGAGGGAGCGCCTGTTCGCCGGGCGCGGGGACGAACTGAGCGACGCTGAGCTCTTGGCCCTGATTTGGGGATCTGGCCAAAGAGGGCGGAGCATAATCCAAATTGGCCACGAAGTGCTGTCCATTACTGGAGGATTTTCTGGCCTGATGTCTCTGGGCCTAAAAGAGCTTTCAGACCTGCCTGGCATCGGGCCAGCGAAAGTTGGCCAATTGTGGGCTGTGCAGGAAATAGCGCGTCGATCAAAGCGAAGCCATTCCAGGGCAAAAATTAGCTCGCCCAGGGAAGCCGGAGAATACCTGGTAGACCGATGTAGCGGCTGGACTGAGGAACACTTTGGCCTGCTCGCCCTCAACAGCAAGTGCGAATTGATAGCCGAGCGGATATTGAGCAAAGGGACTGCCACAGGGACTATGGTGACTCCCCGAGAGTTTTTTAGGGAAGCACTCAAATATGGCGCTTCCTCGGCAATAGCCTTCCACAACCATCCCAGCGGCAACTCAGCTCCGAGCCGCGAAGACTCCCAGCTCACAAACAGACTGAAGGACGCTGGCGAATCACTAAACATCCAGCTTGTCGATCACATCATTGTAGGCTCTGGCAACTACTATAGCTTCAGGACTTCAGAAGGTTGGGATAGTATCTCCCCCAGCAAAGAACTACCTGATCCCTGACCTCGCTTCGAGCATGTGGGCGGCAAAAGTGGCGAGCCAGTGTTCGCCCTCATAGTTGCCGCTTGCGACAAAAGGTAGGCTGGCAGTTGCGTGGGCATCGGCTAATGACAGCAGATTGGCCCTCCTTGCATCCTTGGCGACCATATGGCCCATAAGGGAGTAAATGTTTCTGGCCCGGCTCATGTTGAGGCCGTCCAGATGGGCTATGCGGGGGTCAGTGCGGTCTGAGACCTCGGCCGGGGCAAGCGGCAAGCGCTTCAAATTTGGCAAAAAACCTTTTAACCATTTCTGAAACCCCTCTCCCTTCAGCACTTTTGCCATAAGGGCCGCCTCTTCCAAGGCGGGGCTGATGAAGTCTTCGCCGCCAGGCTCATAGCCTAGTGGGGCGGCTTTGTCGGAGAAAAAATACACCATGGCCCTTGCGATGAGCAAAGATTCAAATTCGTCGTCCCTTACGGCCCTGGCGTAGTCCAGCGCAAGAGACATTGAATAGGCAGTATTTGAATGAACGCCGGTGCGATTAGGGTAGGTCAGCCTTGGCAAAAAGTCCATAAAGCGCCGCCTGATTTCCTTGGCTAGGGGCCTGACGGCAATTGCCCAGTTTTCCGCCCCCGGGTGGTTTGAAGTTTCTAGCTCTGCGGAAAGTTTGAGAAGCCACGCCCAACCATAGGGCCGCTCGAATGCCCTGTTTTCGCGCGAATCAAGATACCCAAGTTCAGCCTTCATGGCATCAGTTGAGAGATGGCGGTCTAAAACAGCCATTATTTGGCCAGCTTCAGGCAGGGACGGGAATTGCCTCAGTAACCTCGCCAACATCCAGTGGCCGTGTACAGAAGAATGCCAGTCGTAGCAACCATAGAATGCGGGGTGAAAATCTTTGGGCAACTTTAAGTCCGCCTGGCTTGCCAACACATGGTCGGGCTTGTTTGGAAATTCCTGGCCCACGCAACGCAGGGCCAGCTTGGCAAAGTGCGAGGCCGAAGCCTGGTTCAGCGTCAGCGACGGCGCCTGGGCCAGTGCAATGACAGAAACAATGGGCCAAACGAGTTTCCTGATGTCCATATAGGTCTCCTCCGACATATGGCATATTTACCCATGGTAGCCCGAATCCGCTTCATTCTCTAATACAATAGAGATACATTTACAACACATTTATTGCAGAACTTTCGATGCAATCCAGCGTCAGTAATTATTTTTAGACCGCCAGCCCCTGGGCGAAGTCTGGCTGGAACAGCCCATTGCAGTGAGCTGGCCCGGCTTCCTCGATCGTCCAGGCGTCCGGCTCTAAAAGTAGTTGCCTGACCAGAGCCACGTGCATGGCGTGCCCGGCGGCGTGGGCCTCTATGCGGCCCAATATTGGCGCGCCAAGGAGGGCAAGGTCTCCGACGAGATCCATCATTTTGTGTCTGACGGCTTCATTTTCAAATCTCAGGCTCTCGTTAAGGCATCCGTCGCCGTCATACACAACGGCGTTGTCCAGGTTTCCCCCCACTGCCAGACCGCAACTACGCAAATGGTCTATTTCACTCTTGAGGCAAAAGGTGCGCGCGGGAGCCAACTCTCGCCTGTACTTGTCAGGCGTCACGGCCACTTCCATAGACTGCCGGCCAATGGACGAGCCAGGAAAATCAATCGTGTAGCCGATGCGCAACCCATCGTGCGGGCCAATTGCAATCCAGCGCTTTTCCTGATGGACTCCCACCTTGCGCAATACCTTTACAAATCTCTTGGAAACAGGCAAGTCTATCAGCCCGACCTGGCTGATGGCTTTTACCCATGGGGCCGCGCTACCATCCAGGATTGGGAGTTCGTCCCCATCCACCTCTATGGCGGCATGGTCGACACCAAGCCCAAACAGGGCCGACAGAATGTGCTCGACAGTCTGCAAATGAACGCCATCTTTAGCAAGGGTCGTGGCGAGCGACAAATCGCCAACGTATTCTGCCCTGGCTGGAATAACGACTCCAGAGGGCAGATGGAAAAAGTTTAGTCCCCCATTTTCGGCAGGTGCCACCCTGACCGCGCAGGGCTTATTTCTATGCAGGCCGTGCCCCTTGAGCATAAAGGGCGCGGCGATGGTTCTGGCGGTAGCAGGTCTGGGCATAACTTCCTCTGGCACTGCTTAAGCAAAAACCATTCCACAATATAAGTGATAAAAACAAACGTGTTAGCCAATGCAGTCATGTGTTTTTGTGGAAAATATGACCACACCGTGTGGCATAAAACCAGTTTCTAGTTACGAGTTACGAGACCAAAACCAATGTAGCGTGCGAATCTGTGTATAGTATTTATTGCATTAGAAACTGGAAATGGTATAAGCAGATTACAGTCGGCAAAAAATCTTTTTCCAAGCGGCAATTGTTACAAATTGCGAGTCGCAGATTCCATCAAGGCTGCCAGACTGACAGGAAAAAGGGGCTGGGTCAAATCGCGCACAGCCATGGCGAATTGTTGAATTTCCCATTGGGCATGAGCATCCAGGCGCAGGTGCAGGAAGTGCGCCACGGCCTGGAGGCTTGCAGTCCAATATACTTCTGAATAAAGGGCCAATGGCAACACACAACGGGCCTGCTCCCTGCATACTCCCATTTCAATGAGGGCCTTGTATTGGCCGATACTGTTTTGGCAGGCTTTTGTGTATGCATCTAAGGCTTTCTGGTGACACTCATCCGGTATTTGGCCCTCGCTACCCTGTTTGTTGATTGCCGCCTGCTGTCGAAACAGCTGGGGGACGTAGAACTCATCAGGCGGAAACTCTACATAGCGTCCAGAAATTTCATTGAAGTCTGATGCTATGCGGTGCTTCATCCACTGCCTAAACACAAATATGGGAGCCTTGACATGAAACGTGAGGCAGGCATGGCGGAAAGGGGCCGTGTGTTCGTGCTCCGCCAGATATGAGACCAGCTCGGCGTCTTTGCCATCAAAAGAATCCTTTCTCTTGCCAAACGAAACCCGCGCCGCATTGACGACCGTCAAGTCCGTCCCCATGTAATCCACCAAACGCACAAAACCGCGGTCGAGCACGGAAATGTTCTGGCCTGGCGGACTGGGATGGCCGTCGTTATTATTGTTAGTCGTCATAGCTTTTTTCTCAATTCATCTGACAACAGGCTTCCATAATTATGGATTGAACATTCCTCAGTTAAGTACAGATTCTCCATACATTCGCACGCCATTGCGCTCCCAAACTAGCCTAACCGCGTCACCTCGGTTCATCGCATCCAAGACTTCGGCTAAGTCTTTAGGCGAGTTTATCTTGTCGCCATTGATGTAGATCAGTAGGTCTCCGCTTTCAAGCCCAGCTAATTCTGCGCATCCGCCTTGTGTAATCCGTGCAGCGATGGGCTTTTCAGCCCCTGGTGCCGTAAACATGCCCAGATTGCCACGGGGCTGGAATACAGGCACGTTCGCAGTGGTCGCATACTCAGTGATGAGGGTCTTTGCATACTGGGTAATCGTGGCGAAGCCGCTCCAGTTTATTTTGTCTAAAGTGTCCCCTGGGCGGTGGTAATCGGGATGGATACCTGTGAAAAAATTGCATGTTGGGATATTGCTTGCCGCAAATGGTGCGTGGTCAGATGATCCCGAAAATGGCGACGTACCGCGGTCAGCCTCGATGTTGAGACCGATGGGCGCTAGCGCCGTTGCCTTGGCAAGGTCTTCGGGGCCCATGCCAACCCCATTAAATGTCATCGTCCCGGTGCTGGGATCTAGGCGTCCGATCATGTCAATATTTGCCATGAAGCGGACAGAATCAATGCCAACGGTAGGATTTGTCACCCAATGCCTGCTTCCCAGTAGTCCCCATTCCTCCCCTGCAAAATGGATGAAGATCAGACTGCGAGAGGGCGGGTTTTTTTGGTATGCGCGGGCCAGCTCCAGCAGGGCGGCTGAGCCACTGGCGTTGTCGTCCGCCCCAAAATAAATGGCCGACTGGCCACCTCCGGCGGGGGCTCTGACTCCCAAATGATCCAGATGGGCGCCGACAACTATGTACTCAGAACTTAGTTTCTCATCCTTTCCCTTAATGACCGCTACCACATTTGACAAATGGCCATCAAATTCGCCTGCCGGAGTTTGAGAATTGCGGAGCCTATAGGGAAAGGGCTGGATTTGGGCCTGGATGCCCATCTTTTTGTAGCTGGCGACCACATAGGCAATGGCCTTGTCTAAACCCTTCTGGCCATTGCCGCGGCCCTCCATCTTTGGGCCGGCGAGCTCCGTCAGATCCTTTTTCAGGCGCTCTAATGCCCCATCCTGAGCTTGGGCCACAAGGATGCCTGCTGAAAGCCCAAAAAACAAAACAGCTCGGCTTGCAAGTTGAAAATTCATATTGCCTCCCTAGACAACGCTTTTGTGGTTACTGGTTACTATCATAGGATAAAAGCCTACTTGAGCTTGTTGATTTCGGCCAATAGCTCTTTGGCACCGCGGTGTTTTGAATCGAAGCTGAGAGCCTTCATTGCTGCTTCGCGAGCATCGGTAGGGCGGCCGAGCCCCATCAATATTTGACCCTTTCGCCAGTGGAGCGTGGCATAGCCCCCAGTGCCCCCTTCCAGTGGCTCATCGGCGGCCTGATTTAGAAAGGCCAATCCCTGTTCGGAGTTGTGCCCTGTTCTGGCTGCCACCTTGCCAAGCTGTAGCTTGATTATGCTGGGCGCGTCTATCTCAGGCAGGGCTTCGTACGCAACCTTCCATGAATCTTCTATCCTGTCTGCGTTTAACAGCGCCTGGCTCACCGCCTCGACAGCCCGTGCCTTTGTGCTGACGAGAGGCAACAGGCGCATGGCCTCTGAGGCAAGTTTTCTTTTTTGGCCATCTTCCCCTAGCGCCCTTTCCGCAGCCTCATCTCCAAGCTCGTCGAGGTAACCAGCAACAATTTCAGGGTCTTCCGGAGAGGCGGCAAGGGCCTTTAAAAAATACGGTTCTGCTTGGCCCCACCTGCCCGCCATGGATAATATCCTCCCGTGGAGGAGGTCGCCCCTGGCTGGCTGGATGCGTTTAAGTTGTTCAGCACACTCAAGGGCCTTTTTTGTAGAGCCGCCCAAAATACCGGGTAGTTGCTCGTACCCCAGGCCAAGGGTCATCCAGGCAAGGGCGTAGTCGGGGTCATTGCCTACAGCAGCCTTCAAATCGCCAAGGGCCTGAGAGGCCCTGCTCAGGCTACCTAAATTTCTCAGTTGCAGGGCCTCCCCAGCTTTTGCCATGCTCCTTGCCACGAGGGCATCTGCGAGGCCGGGTTGCAGGTCGAGGGCCCCCTGCGCGGCGGCGAGGGCCTCGTCAAACCTCATAAGCGCACTCAATGCCTGGGCTTTTGAGGCCATGGCAAGTGCATCTTGGCCGTCTCGGGCCAATCTGGCATTTGAATCGGCAAGAACTTTCAGGAAGCGCCCCTGCTCCAGGTCAGGGCGCGGCTGAAAAGATGCCTCTTGTGCGCCCAAAAAAAGACACAAAATCGGTAACAAGCTCAATCGAACCATAGAAAAATTATACATCAGCCATAGCTATGGTCATAAGAATATACCAGTTCACTTTTTTGTTGAACTGCTATGACAGGGCTGGGTTTGTCAAACTTTGCTCACCGTTGTGCAAGCAATAAAAGCGATACATTGCTATATTAGGCGCGATGGCAAAATCTAGTATTAGAATATTGCTTGGGAGGGATTGTGTCACAGCGTTTTTTTATCACAACTCCGATGTACTACGTGAACGACCGGCCACACATCGGCCACATATACACAACCATATTGGTAGACGTGCTGGCAAGGCACCGCCGGATGCTCGGTGACGAGGTCTTTTTTTTGACCGGTACCGACGAGCACGGGCAGAAAATCGAGAGCGCCGCAGCAGAGCGCGGAATCGCACCTCAGCAACTGGTTGACGAGGTCGCACCAAATTTTGAAAATTTATGGAAACAGATGGGTCTGACCCAAGACTACTTTGTAAGGACTACCCATCAAATACATAAAGATCTGGTTCAGCAGCGCTATACCGAACTTTCTGCAAAGGGCGACATATACAAGGCAGAATATGAAGGGCTGTACAGCCTTTCCGATGAGGCATTCGTCACCGAAACTCAAGTTAAAGAGTTGCAGGCCCAGGGCCTAGGGCATACCCTGACCACCCTAAAGGAAGAGAGCTACTTTTTTAGGCTCTCTGCCTATGAAAACTGGCTGATTCAGCTATATGAGCGATATCCCGAATTTGTCAGGCCCGAGTTCCGATTGAACGAGGTCAAGCAGTTTGTCGCCCCAAACGGCGAGCGTGGGCATTTGCAAGACCTCTCCATCAGCAGGACTTCAATTTCCTGGGGCATCCCGATCCCCGGGGACGAAAAGCATGTCGTCTATGTCTGGTTTGACGCCTTGCTTAGCTACATGAGCGCCTGCAAAGAGGGCTTTTGGCCTCCGCAGGTGCAGGTCATCGGCAAAGACATACTTCGCTTCCACGCAATATACTGGCCTGCATTCCTTATGTCCATGTTCCGCCAGGAGGGTGATGACTTACATGGCGAGTTCCCCGACCGCATCCGCCAGCAATTACCAAAGACCATCCTGACGCATGGATGGTGGCTCATGGGCGATACCAAAATCAGCAAATCCCTCGGCAATATTGTCAGGCCAAAAGAGTTGTTGCACTTTGGCGTAGATGCCGCAAGATTTTTCTTTTTGCGGGAGATGCAAATCGGACACGACCGCAGTTTTACCTTTGAGGGCTATATGGAGCGCCTGAATGCCGATTTGGCAAACGGCCTTGGCAACCTCGCAAGCCGCACCATAAGCATGCTCCACAAGTACCGCTCTGGAGAGGTGCCTTCGCCTGCCGCCTGGGACGAAGCCGACAAAGAAATCAAAGAATTAATTAGCGGCACCCCCGCCGACTATCTGGCTAAGATGGAACAAAACAACTATAGCGGCGCATTGGAATGTCTTTGGGGGACATTGAGGGGTTTGGACGGCTACATCGTCAAGTCCGAGCCATGGAATCTGGCAAAGCACGAATCAAATTCTGCTAAGCTGGATACGGTTTTGGCCCAGCTGTATCGCGCCTTGCGGATGACGGCTGTCCTGGCTACGCCCGTGATGCCCAAAATGTGCCAGCTTTTGTGGGAATCCCTGGGGCTTGAGGGTAAGGTCGAAGACGAGCGTTTTGCGGATATTGACACGCAAGTGCCCGCCCCCGGTCCAGTCAGGGATGCAAAGCAGCTATTTGCAAGGATTGACAGAGAAGTTGCCGCCAAAGAAATCGAAGTCATGCAGCAGGCGCCCAGCCAGCCCGCCAAACCAAAACTTGACGTGCCAGAAATACGCGAGACCACCGATTACGACACATTCTGGAAAACAGACCTCAGGGTCGGCAAAATTCTTGATGCAGAAAGAGTTCCCAAGAGCGACAAGCTCATAAAGATGAAAGTGGACATCGGCCTCGAATTGCGCACGATCGTCGGAGGCATCGGCAAGGCTTACGAGCCAGAACAATTGGTTGGCAGGAGCGTGGTGGTGGTTGCTAACTTAGCCCCCAGAAAGCTTATGGGGATAGAGAGCCACGGTATGTTGTTATGCGCATCTGACAATGCTTCCAAGCCATATTTGATAGTCCCGTCCGATGACGCCCTACCAGGATTTATCGTCAAGTGATTCGGCCAGTCTGGCAATTTGAATTGGTGCGGGACACCAACGCCCCGCTCGAACGGGTGCGCGAAGCGCTATTGAATGGGCAGGCTTATCATCTCTGGCATCCCCGCCACCGATTCGTGGAGCCAGAAATCATCGAAGATGGCGAGTGCTTTGAGGTCAAGTGCCGCATCAGGGGCCTGGGAGTCTGCGAAGAGGCATCCTACCGGGCCGAGCCCGCCGAAGGGCGTCTCGTGCTCACCTATAAGAACCGCTTCAAAGGCTGGCCAGTAATTTTGTTGATGGGGTGGTGGCGCATAAGGAGCGAGCATATTTGGGAGCGGCTGATTTCCTCGATCCCACCAACATCCAATTCGTCTATGGCCTAAAGGAGGTCAGTGTGCGTTTTTTTTCGTGGAACGTCAACGGCTTCAGAGCGGCCCTAAAAAAAGGCTTTATGGACTGGCTGGAAGAGTCCGATCCCGATGTGTTGTGCCTCCAGGAAATCAGGTGCGAGTGGGACGAAATTGACTTGCAGACAAAAAAGGCCTTGGAGGGCGCGTATGAAATATGCTGGTTTCCGGCCAAGTCGAAAAAAGGCTACGCCGGGTCGGCGACACTCACGAAGCCAGGAGGCGCATGGGTACATCAGCGCGGCATCGGGATTCAAGATTATGACCAAGAGGGTCGGCTGATAGTCAGCAGGAGGGGCAATCTGACCCTTATGGGGGGCTACTTCCCCAACGCCAGCCAGGGACTGGTGCGTCTGCCATACAAACGGGCCTTCGCCAGAGACCTAGCCGAATGCGTCAGGGCCGAACATGCCGCGGGCAACAAGGTAATTCTCGTTGGGGATATGAACGTGGCCCCGACAGAGATAGACTTAGCCCGCCCGAAGGACAATGTCATGAACCCAGGCTTCACTCCAGAAGAAAGAGAAGATTTTAAGGGCTATATCAACTCAGGCCTCGTTGACATCCTGCGAGACCGCAATCCCGGCGTGCCAGGCCTTTACACATGGTGGACTCAGCGTGGCGGTGCCAGGGAGCGGAACGTTGGGTGGAGAATCGACTTGTTTCTTGTGAGTGACACGCTGGCGGGCGACGTAAAAGATGCCGTGATCCATAGCGAAACCTACGGCTCAGACCACTGCCCCATCAGCATAGAACTGTAAAAATTATAAACTACTTGTATATAGCAGTTCAACTTTTTATAGATTAATTGCTACAAATGGAGTTTTGTTCTCCACAGTGCGATTATCTTGCCAAAACTGACGCCTTTACGAACTGGACTTGAACTCTTGCATTCGGCAACGTCTTTTCCAAAAAGGCAACTGTTTCGGGGTGGATGTGGCCTATGATGACCACCCGTCCCTCCTGCTTGGCCATGCTCATCGCTCGCTCCCACTGGCGTGCCATCTCGACAGGGTCTGGGTCATCATCCAAAAACACTTTTCTCTCAAGAGCAGGAATACCTAGTTCCCTCGCAACTTCTAAGGCCACAGTATCTTTCTCTGTCCTGCTATCAAGGAAGTACCAGTTGCGTTTTTTAGCTTCCTCCAGTATCCAGCCCATTCTATCGCGATCTGGAGTAATGCGGCTACCCATGTGGTTGTTCAGCCCATTGGCATATGGAATATCCTCCATTGCCCTGGCCGCGCTACTCCTTACCTCTGCTTCTGTCTGGCTATAGAAGATGGCCCCCTCGCCGGGGTTTTTACCTTTGCCCGGGTATCCTATGGGTTCCATAGGCATGTGCAGGATTACCTCCGCGCCCATAGAATTGGCGGCGCGGGCGTTTTCCTTTGAGTGAGACAAAAAGGGTAGCACTGCCACCGTAAGCGGAATGCTAAGGGCACCCAATCGGGACACCAACACGGAGTCGGCCTGGCCCAGATCATCGATGACTAGCGCAATGCGAGGCGGCGCTGATTTTGCACTCGTAGCCGTGGTCGGGCTTGCGGCAATCGGCGGCATCCTTCCAGTTTGTATTGGCTCGGATGGAACGGCATCAGTGGATGGAGGAGGTTCATTCGCGGGTTGGACATCATCCCATTGGGACTCAGTTGCTGGAATTTCATTTGCTACCTTTCCCCTGCAACTGGACTGAATCAAAAAAAACACCAGCAAGCCAAAAATCAGTAGCGGGATCGCCCAAAGCAATAGCATTTGGGGAGAAGGCTTTGATCTGCGCCTCCTTAGCACAAGCCCCATGAATTGGCTACCGAAGGCAAGAAAGCCACCACGTTTGGCCTTTCATTTGAGCCATCTTTGGGTTTGATGGGCCCTTTTTCGAGGGCCTCTAAAATCCTGGGCATAAGTTCGTCGTTTTCTGGAATTCCTCTCAGCGAGTAGTCTGGAGTCAGCCCGGTTACGTTTAGCCTGCCGCCGCTCGAGCCCATGTCCAGTCTTTCGCCACCCGAACCCATCCAGCGCCGCGTCACAAGCTCCACTGCCCCCCCCTGCTTTAGCGCAAACCTCGTGCGTTCTGTCGCTTGGCCAGAGGTGCGCTCTCCAAGGAAAATTATCGTTTTGCCATCCCTTTGTGCCGTCTGCGTTTCGGCACCCAAATGCTTCAGTGCCACTGCCAGGGCTTCAGACGGCCCCAAAGTACCCAGCCCGACTAATACGGCTATTTTTGAAAACCTGGCAACTTCGCCTTGGGGCACAGCGATAGGGCTGTCGGGCCGCCCTATCTCCTGCAATGTGGCAAATGTTCCAGTACAGCCCAACAATGAAGCCACTTTTGCGGCCTCTTCATAACTGCCCCCGTTACAGGTTCTGAGGTCTATCACCAATGGCAGGGCAAGGTCGGCCCTCATCAAACAATCAGCTATCTCTTTCGCCCTTCCCTCTCGCAAATCTGGCAGGACTACCGTGGAGACTTTTGGCTCTGACACGACCCTGATTTTAGAAGCCTGAAGTCTTTCTCTATTGATAGTAATCCTCTTTTGCTCGGTGGCCCCGCCGGGCATTACTATCAACGTAACCGAGCTACCAACGGCTCCACGAAGTCTCCGCTCGATAGCCCATTGGCTAAGCGAGCCTATGGAATCCCCATCCAGCCTTCTCACCCTGTCACCTATTTGCAAGCCAGCCGCGCCAGCGGGGCTATCCGGTGCAACTCCGACCACGACCGCCAGTATCCCCGCTTTAAGGAGTGTCAATCCCGTTTCGCCTGGGCCCGGGTCAGACAGGTGAGCTTCTTCCGGAGGCAGGTATGAATTTAATAGACTCACTCGCTCCAATGCCTCCTGAATTCCTCCGGCAATGACCTTTGCCATGTCTGGCACATCAACATAGTTGGCACTGATGTGGGCAAGCACGTCCTGTATGTCGGCCAGTCCGGCCAAAGGATCATCTATGGAGTCATCGCTCTGCCTTACTACCGCCGACCTGGGGGCCTGCCTATGGAACATAGGCACAGTAAAGGCCGTTATCAATGGCAAAGTCAGCAGGGAGAGCCAGGTGCGTTGGTGCATCTGTCCAGTGTAAGCTTATATGGGTTTGTTCGGCAAAAAAATGTTGCCGGACTTGTATGGTTTTTGGATGTCTGGGCCAGGTTGGCGGTCACAACTGACTGTTTCGCCCAAAACTGCTATAATTGCAGACAATAGAGCCGTTTTCAAAACCTATGGTTTTGAAAATACCTCAACATGAAGGAATTGAAAAATATGTCGATGCGGGTTAAGGCCACATTAATAATTATCCTGGTCATAGTTGCCATAAGAGTGGGGGGGTCTCTGTCTGACCTCAGCTTTACAACCAAGAGCCTCATCGAAACGATAAAAAATGAGCAAATACTCGAGCAGAGCCTTGCCAACGAGCTTGCCAGCACCAAAATTGAGCTACTGAATTCTAACGCAGTTGCGGCGGCATCCCATCTATCGCGGGTCATGTTGACAAGGGATGTGTCTCGCGAAATGCAAGGCCTTTTGGAAAGATACCCCGAGTTTGTTGCCCTCACGATCTTCAACCGAGATGGGGTGGAGGCCTCTTTCGGCATCGAGCCAGCGACTGAAAATATGCTGTATGAAGGCCACAATCTGGCGGCGGCCTTTGAAGGAAAGAGCATAGTAACAACTACCCAGCTAAGTGCCAGCAAAGACATGCTGGTGATTTATTTTTGCGTCCCGATGGAGGGAGGCCGGGCGCTGGCGGCCACCATGCCCGCCAGGATTTTTTCAGACTACTTTTCCGGCCATAAAATTTGGAAGACAGGAAGCATATACATAATTGATGGGCAAGGCACTCTCATCGTACACAATGAGCAAGAACGGGTCTACAACAGGCACAACCCAATCGAGCTTGGCAAAACGGATCCATCCATGAAATCTACAGGCGATTTTTTTCAAAAGATGATTCTGACCAAAGAGGGCTCTGGCACGTACATTTTGGAAGGCACCGAGAAACTCTGTTCATACAAGTATATCGTATCGGAGCACGTGGATTGGATACTCGGCATCGTGGCCCCATTCAACGAAAGCCCCATCGCCAAATTGAGGTGGGGACTGGTCATTTCATCATTGGTAATTTTTGCGCTGGGATCTTTGGCAGCCTACATAATATCTGGTTATGCAGTTCGCCCATATTACAGGCTGGAAGAGTTAAACAAAACTGTACTGAGCCAGGCCGCGCTGATACATGACGAGCACAAGCGCACCAAGCTGATGCTGGACTCGACTCCGCTCTGTTGCTACATCTTTGATGAAAACCACAACGTAATCGAATGCAACGAATCCGCGCTGAGGCTATTCAACATAGAAGACAAACAAGAGTTTTTTGACCGATTCCCCGAACTTTCTCCGGAATTCCAGCCTGATGGGCAGATCTCTCGCGAAGCCGTAGACCCCAATATCCAAAAGGCATTCAATGAAGGCAGACACCACTTTTCATGGATACACAGCTTGTTAGACGGTAGCCTGATCCCCGCAGAAGTCACGCTCGTTAGAGTGCCGTACGGCGACCGACACGCCGTTGTGGGGTATACCCGCGACATGCGCGAGCATGAGCAAATGATGAGCGAGATCAAGCAAAGGGACAAAATGCTGAGGGCAGGACAGGGAGCTGCCGCGCTGTTGCTCACTACGGTTGCGTCGAGCTATGAGTCCTTTGAAGGGACTCTGCGCGAGAGCATGAAATTGATTGGCATAGCCGTGGATGCAGATCGAGTCCAAATATGGCAAAACGAAGTGATAGATTGCGACCTTTATTCTCAGCTGAAATATGAGTGGCTCAGCGAAACTGGAAGGCAGATGGCTCCTATCCCCAAAGGCTTTAAATTCGCCTACAAAGACAAACCACAATGGGAAGCGAGATTTGTTCGGGGCGGGCATATCAATTCGGCCATGTCTGATCTGCCGCCAGACGATCAGGAATTTTTGTGCGCCTATGACATCAAGTCTATAATCATCATTCCACTGTTTTTGCAAAGCAAATTTTGGGGATTTCTCAGCCTGGACGATTGCCGACGCGAACGGGCTTTTTCTGACGACGAGATAAGTATCCTGAGATCTGTCGGCCTGATGTTTACTAGCGCGGTAAACCGCGACGCGCAGTCCGCCCAAATCAACGAAGCCCTCAATCGCACCAAACAGTTGATGGACATGATGCCGCTCGGTTGCGATTTGTGGGATGAAAATTTTAAACTATATGATTCAAATGAAGCCGCCGCAAAGCTTTTTGGCATAGAAGACAAGCATGATTACCTCAACCGATTTTATTATCTCTCTCCCAAGTTCCAGCCTGATGGTCAGCCATCACTAGAATTGTCCAGAGCCTACCTCAAGAAGGCCTTTGAAGGCGAAAGATGCGTCTTTGAGTGGATGCACTGCAACCCGGGCGGGGATCTGCTTCCAATGGAAATTACGCTTATCAGGCACCGCTTTGGAGATGAGTACATAGTAGCGGCCTACAAGAGAGACATGACCAAGTACAAGCAGATGACGGCGGAATTAGAAAAAGCCATGATGGATGCCAAAGACGCAAATGACGCAAAATCCAATTTTCTTGCCAGCATGAGCCATGAAATGCGGACACCCCTAAACGCCGTATTGGGCCTGTCAGAATTGGCACTGGAAACCCCAGGGATGGATGAAGAAGTCTATACAAACCTGGAAAAGATTTATGCCGCCGGATCTACCCTATTAAACACTGTCAACGACATCCTGGACATTTCCAAAATCGAGGCTGGCAAATTTGAAATAATTGCCCAGGACTATGACCTCCCGAGCCTGATCAATGACACCGTGACTCAGAACATATTGCGCATAGGCGAAAAAGCGATACAGTTCGAGCTGGACATCAATAGTGGCTTGCCCGCTCGCCTGAAGGGCGACGAACTGAGGATCAAACAGGTCTTAAACAACCTCCTGTCCAATGCGCTCAAATATACCAAAGAGGGAACAGTCCAGCTCAGCATAGCCTCAGAGAGGGAAGGGGACTCAGTTTGGGTCACCGCCAGGGTAAAGGACACCGGCATAGGCATAAAGGCAGAAGAATTGGACAAACTATTTAGGGACTATACCCAGCTTGACTTGAAATCGAATTACAGGGTCGAAGGGACTGGCCTGGGCCTCTCGATTACCAAAAAGATTCTGGAAATGATGGATGGAACCATCAGCGTTGAAAGCGATTACGAAGTAGGCAGTACATTTACCGCGAGGTTCCGCCAAAAATTTGTTTCAGACGATGTCATCGGCAACGAAACAGTGGAAAACCTAAAATCTTTCCACTATTCAATCAACAAGCGAGGCCAGCATTTGAGATATGTCCGCGCCAGCCTGCCATACGCCAGGGTACTGGTTGTGGATGACATAGCCACCAACCTCGATGTAGCAAAGGGTCTGATGAAGCCCTATCAGATGCAAATAGACTGCGTGACAAGCGGACAGCAGGCGATAGATGCCATCCGAGACGAAAAGGTCATATATAACGCGGTGTTCATGGATCACATGATGCCTGGCATGGACGGGGTAGAAGCGGCCCGTATAATCAGGGAAGAAATCGGGACTGATTATGCCAGAACCGTCCCAATCATTGCATTTACTGCCAACGCCATCCTGGGCAACGAAAAAATGTTTTTGGAAAATGGCTTTCAGGCGTTTTTGCCAAAGCCCATCGACATCACCCGCCTGGATGAAGTAATCAACCGATGGGTACGCAATAAAGATTATGACGCCGCCGTGCCTGGGCCACCCGAAGGTCTAAAGGGAAGTGGCCCGACTGACGATGATCATCTCCACTCAGAAAGAAGGAGCGGAATTGATAGAAGGATATTTGGCCAACTAGTCCCTGAGCTGGATGCCCATAATGGAATCGACAGATTTGGCGGAATATTGCCCTATATGGAAATCCTGCAATCATACGTCACCAACACCCGCCCCATGCTCGAAACGATTAATGAAGTCGGCCAGGTCGATCTTAGGCAGTACACAGCCCGGGTACATGGAATAAAGGGAGCAAGTCAAGGCATCGGGGCCTTTGAAGTTGGAGGCCTGGCAGCCGCCCTCGAAAAGGCGGCCAAAGATGAGGACTTTGATTTTTTGAACAGAAACAATCAAGCATTTATTGAAGCCGCCCACAAATTGTTGGACGACCTCGAAAAATTGCTAAATGTGTTGCAAAGCCACGGCCATAAGCCAAAAAAGGACAAGCCGGACAAAGAGCTTCTGGCAGAGCTTCTCGTTGCTTGTAATGAATACAACATGGATCGGGCCGATGATGCAATGGCAAAGATTAGCGCCTGTGACTACGAATCTGACAATGATCTCGTGGTATGGTTGCGAGAAAATGTTTCCCTGGCCAATTTTTCGCAAATTGCCAAAAGACTGTCAACATTGTTAAATTGATTATGTATCAGAGAGAGATGCTTATGGATGCCGAACGAAGCAAAATCATTTTAGTCGACGACATCAAGTCCAATCTGGATCAGGGCCGGAATATGCTCAAGACTTTTTACGAAGTGTATCCAGCCATTTCTGCCGCCAAGCTGTTTGAATTGCTGGAAAATTTTCTCCCAGACCTGATCCTTCTGGACATAGAAATGCCCGAAATGAATGGCTACGAAACCATCCAGAAGCTCAAAGCCGATGACCGCTACGCAGACATTCCAGTAGTGTTTTTGACGGCAAAAAGCGACTCAGACAGTGAGCTAAAAGGCTTTGACCTGGGGGCCATGGACTATGTGTCCAAGCCCTTTTCTGCTCCCCTCCTCCTCAAACGCATAGAAAAAGAGCTACTGATAGTCCGCCAAAAAAAGGAGCTGATGCAGGCAAAAAGATATCTTGAGGGATACACCGACATACTGACAGCCGAAGTAATCGAAAAGACTGCCGAAATTACAAATTTACAAAATGCAGTGCTGAGCACAGTTGCAGACATGGTGGAATTTAGGGACAAACTCACAGGTGGCCACAACCTCCGAACGCGCAACTATCTAAAAGCCCTGCATGAAGAAATGGTCAGAGAAGATATCTACACGAATGAAATTTCTGATTGGGATCAGGCCACCTTTCTTTCTTCTGCCCAGTTTCACGACGTAGGAAAAATAGCCATACCCGATCACATTTTGAATAAGCCTGGCAAGCTCGATCCTGATGAGTTTGAAATAATAAAAACACACGTCACCGTGGGCGTGGACGCCATAGAAAAAGTAATGAAATCCCTCAATGACAACAGCAAATTTTTAGGACATGCCCTGGCGATAGTAGGCACCCATCACGAAAAATGGGATGGCACGGGCTACCCGGTGGGACTTAGCGGCAAAAATATACCGCTCGAAGGCCGATTGATGGCCATAGCGGACGTGTATGACGCTCTTGTCACTTTCAGGCCATACAAAAAAGCATTCACACCTGAAGAGGCCAATAAAATAATAGAAGAAGGCGCCGGAACGCACTTTGACCCTGCCCTTGTATCTGTTTTTTGCAACGTCGAAAAAATATTTGCGCGCATAGCCAGCGAAACCAGAAACGGCACAGAATAGCCATAGCCGTTTCGCATTCAAATCGTTTTTGAATCCAACTTTGTATCAAACGCCTGCGATACTGCCAGGGAACTCAAAAAGCGTCTCTAATTCTTTTAGGCATCTGGCAACAGCCATGTTTGCCTCAGGTCTTGACAGTTCCAGACGCATTTCATAGTCCGCCATGAGCTTTGACAAGGCGTAATACATGTTTTGCTGAAAGTCCAGTCCCTGCTCTACCATTAGCCCTCTGCCCTCATTTACATACGCCATCGCATTATGTTTTTGATGGTCGCTGGCGCTGTTGGGCAACGGCACCAACACTGCAGGCCTCCCGACAACCTTAAGTTCCGAGCATGTGCTGGCCCCTGCCCTGCTCAGCACCAAGCTGGCGCTTTCCATCGCCACATCCATGGTTTCTATGAATGGAACAACACTGTGCCTGAGGTGGCGTGGCAACGTACTCAGGCGCTCCATCTCCTGAATGCCTGTTTGGTGTCTGATTTCCCAGTCTGGATATTTATCGAGCAACGTAGCCCCGATTGAAAAAAGGGCATTGTTTATTGCCCGGGCCCCTCCGCTACCGCCAAGCACCAAAAGCTGGTACGGCGGATGGAGGCCCGATGCCGGAGCAAAGGATCGCAAAAAAGATTCCCTTACAGGTGTCCCTGCGTAGATGCACTTCGCTTTTTTTAGCCGCTGATTCGCCGCCTCCACCCCCAGCCAGACTCCCCTGGCACGTTTGGCGGCCAGCCTTGCGACCAACCCAGGCTCGGCATTAGATTCGTGTATGAAATAGGGAATATCAAGGGCCATGGCGGCAAACAAGGCCGGGCCTGCCCCGTACCCACCAGTTCCAATGACCGCCCAGGGCATTTGCCCTCTCCAAATCTTTTTCAGGCATCTTCGGGCGCCCAACATCCGCCAAACAGAACCCAGAGCCCTGGCAGGCGACCTTCCGAAAAAGCCTTCAACGTCCAACAGCAAGTGCGGCCAGGCGCTTGTCGGCAAAATCCTTCCCTCTATCCCCCTTTTTGCCCCCACAAATATGACGCGGCGGTTGGGCCACTTGTTTTTTGCGGCCTCGGCCAGTGCCACGGCTGGATAAAAATGTCCCCCAGTCCCCCCTCCGGTAAGCACCAGCGCGTCTTTGAAGTCCAATTCCATGACGCTACACATGCCTTCTTGTGACTGCAAAAACAGCTAAAACCATCAATCAATCCTATAATGGCAACCGCAACTCTGCGGGTTTTGGAGGGCGGCCTTCAAGATCAGCCGCGCACAGGTAATGCCATTGCGAAGCTCCAGCAATTGTCTGGAAATCGGAGCGCTCCGGTAAAATGCCTCAATCCGGTGATAAAGATAGCCGATGTCGTTTCTGCCCCTCTCCAGGCGGTCTTTCGTCCGCACAGCACCAGCATAGTTCCACATTGTCGAGCGGATGCTCGCCCAATCCTGCTCTATCAGTAGCGAGTCTGGCTCCACAGGATTGATTACCGGTTGCCAGGGCCGTATGGAAGAAACGTCTGGCATGGCCATTTTTTCACAGTCCTCAACAGCCATCTGTGCGGCGCGATAGCCCCACAGCATGCCTTCAAGCAAACTTGAACTGGCAAGGCGGTTAGCACCATGCACGCCCGTACATGCTACCTCGCCAGCAGCAAACAAGCCATCCAGGCTAGTCCTGCCATTTAAGTCCACCCACACGCCCCCGCAAAAATAGTGGGCGGCAGGCACGACTGGAACCAATTCACGCATTGGATCAATGCCTTCGGCTCTGCATGTACTGAAAACCGTTGGGAACCGCTCTTCCAAGTCCATTTTTTTGATTAGCGGCGACAAGTCCAAATAGACACAGGGCTTAGCCGAATTCGCCATTTCTTCAAAGATAGCGCGGCAGACCTTGTCCCTTGGTGCTAGCTCCATCTCCTCTGGCTCAAATTCGGCCATAAAGCGCTTGCCGGTATCGTTGAGCAAATAGGCTCCCTCACCGCGAAGAGCTTCCGTCAACAGCTTTCTGGGCCGCTGAGGGACATACAGGGTGGTGGGATGAAACTGCATATATTCACAGTTCAGAATTCGTGCACTGGCCCTGTATGCCGCCGCCAGGCCATCTCCGGTGGCTCCGCTGGGATTGCTTGTGTGCATGTATATGTAGCCGAGGCCACCGGTTGCCAGGATAGTGCGCTTTGCAACCGCCATTGCCACATTGCCCGCTGGTTCCAGCAAATAGGCCCCTTTTACCTGAATGGGGCTATAGACTGCCCTTGGGTCTGTTGCATGATGGGGGACTGTTATAAGGTCAACCAGGCTGGCCCCCCCCAAGACCCTGATATTAGGGTGTGATGCGACCCGTTGAGAGAGGGCCTCCTGAATCGCCGCTCCCGTGGCATCCTTTACGTGGTATATCCGCCTGGTGCTGTGGGCGGCCTCCGCTGTGGTTTCAGGATACTCAGTTGCAGAATCCATGTCGAATGGCACGCCTACCTGCTTCCATAGGAAGTCCCTGCTAATAGGTGGCCCTTCTTTGGCAAGGATGGCGACCGCCTCCTCCAGGCACAGCCCTGCTCCGGCGGCTTCAATATCTTTTGCCAGCAATTCTGGATTGTCGCCTGAGTGGGCCAAGCCAATAATGCCGCCCTGTGCCTGCGCTGTATTGCTTTCCATGGACTTTCCCTTGGCAACCAGGGCAACATCTGCGCCTAATTCCGCCGCACGAAGGGCGGCGACGCACCCTGCCGCCCCGGCACCAATAACCAGCACGTCACAGCCATTCACAGCGGCCACCGCAAAAAAGTGATGTATGGTTTCGTTCTGTCCATCGAGCAGTCGAAAAATTATTTTGCTTCTGTAAAATTCCGCTCGCTCAGGCTGATAAACTCGAGCGAATAGTCATCAAGCTCGGTTTGCCATTGCTTTAGCTGGCTCTGAAAAAAATTGTACGCCATTAGGGCCGGGACTGCCGCAATCAGACCGAGCGCAGTAGCCACCAGGGCTTCTGCGATGGGTACAGCTACCGTTACCAGGTTAGCGTTGCCCATTGCCCCGATGCGTTGGAAAGCCTCAATGATGCCCCAAACAGTCCCAAACAGGCCAATAAAGGGGCTGACGGCCGCCACGGTAGCAAGGACTCCCATAGATTTTTCCATGCGACCCATCTCTACCACCGAAGCCCTTTGGAGCGACCTCTCGACAGCTTCCATATTGCGGAGCTGGGACTTGGAGCCCGGGGCAGAATTCCGCAATTGGAATATGACTTCGGAATAACCTGCCAAAAAGAGGCCCAATAGGGGGCTAAGAGAATAGCGTACGCCTTGTTGCTTAAAATCGCGCCAGTCTGTCGCTTTTCGGAAGGCGGCCCTGAACTTTTCTGACGCACCTCGGCTCCTCTGAAAGAGCATGGCCTTTTGGAAAATAATCACCCAGCTAAAAACAGAAAAGCTCAGGAGGATTACCAGGACAACCTTTGCAACCATGCTCCCGCTGGCCACGACATCCCTAAGATTTACTCCCTGCAACAAAACAAGATACATCCCCATCCCTCCATGCCCTGCTACCAACCATGGCAAACATACCATCTGGCTATGTCAATTGTAGCAGTTCAGGTTACAGCATATATAGCAGTGTTCGCTTTTTGTTGTTTGCACAACGGCCAGCAAAGCCCGCCTAATACCAAGTCGCGTTCAAAATACCTTGAACTCGAAACGCAAGGTTCTGCAATCAATTGCCTGTCGTTGCTTTTGGTTCGGCAAACCACGCCACCAGGACAGAGATAAAATACAGGGATATCATCATCAGGCTAAGAAAAACTGTCGTCACCAAAATATCCCCAGGGGTAATAAAAGCCGCCGCAACCATAATCACTATGGAAGCGTGCCTCCAGTACTTCAGCATCCACCTGGCAGTAATGAGCCTGAACCTAGCCAAAAAATAAATCAGCACAGGCATTTCAAATACGAGGCCTGTCCCGACAATTGTATTGATAAACAAGTCTAAGTACTCATCCAGCTTCAGATTTGGCCTCAAGCCTGCCGTGATGGCCTGTTCGAGCAGTATCCCAGCGATGGACTTAAATGCAAAGATATAGGCAAATGCCGCTCCGCTCAGAAAGCAAAAAGTGGTGGCGAGAACGAAAGGAATCACCATTTTTCTTTCGCGCTCATATAGCCCAGGACGGATAAATGCCCACACCTGATAGAAAATCAGTGGAGCCGCCAGAAAGCCCGCGGCCCAGAACGCCACTCTCAGCAACGAAAAGAAAGGCTCTGAGACTCCCGTAAATGAAAAAGGCTCAAATACATCGGGTATGGGCATCTCGTGCAACTCTAGTTGCAACAAATAGATTTCCATGAGCGGCTTTTGGACCCACTCCCAAATTTCAAACCTAAAAGCATAGGTGACACAAAAGCCTGCAGCTAAAATTATCGCGCATCTGATAAGGCGCGCCCTGAGCTCTTGCAGGTGGCCCCAAAAGCTCATTTGTTGGACTTTTGCCTCTGAACCGGACATACTCAGCTCACCCAAAATTGCATTGGGGCAAAAAAATGCATTTCAAGGGCCTGATCCTAATTTTTTTCTTCGCCTTCGTTTATGGATTCCTTAACAGAATCTGTCAATTCGCGGCTGGCCTTCTTAAATTCCTGAATTCCCTTTCCCAAGGACTTTCCCAACTCTGGTAGGCGGCTGGGGCCAAAGAAGATCAGCAACGCGATGCCAATCAGAATCATCTCTGTAATGCCTAAATTGCCCATAAAAAACTCCTTTCCACAATCGGTAAATGTCAGGGGCAGACAGAAACCCTACCGATGCTGTGGTAAGTCCATCCCTTTGCCCTCATGTTTTCGGGGCGGAAAAGGTTGCGCCCGTCAAACATTGTGGCACACCCCATAACGGATGCTAGTTGCTCCAAGTCCACTTTAGCATACTGTGGCCATTCTGTACAAATAATTACAGCGTCCGCATTTTCGCAGGCATCGATGGGACTGTTGGCATATTTGATTTTTTCGCTGAATATTTGCCTCGCATTTGGCATTGCTTCAAAGTCATGCACAACAACATCTGCCCCCAGCTGCAACAAGTGGCTCACCAGCTCCAGAGCGACCGTTTCCCTAATGTCATCCGTGTGCGCCTTAAAGGCGAGCCCCCATATCGCTATGCGTTTACCTGAAAGAGGAAATGGGTCATAGGGCTGAATGTTATAGTGCATGTGCACCTTGCGGGCCAGCACCTGTTTTTGGTGCCGGTTTGCTTCCACCGTCGCGTTTAAGGAAAGAAGCGGAAGGCCGTTTTCTCTCCCGGTTTTTAGCAGAGCCTGTAGATCCTTTGGAAAACAACTACCCCCAAAACCCGGACCAGGGTTGATAAAATGTGGCCCGATGCGTCGATCTGCGCCTATTCCTACCTTTACAAAGTCAACGTCGGCCCCTACCGCTTCGCATAGATTTGCTATCTCATTGACGAAGCTGATTTTCAGGGCCAACATTGCGTTATTTGCGTACTTGGTCAACTCTGCGCTCTGCGGATCCATCCGAAACCAACGGCCGCCATCAGATGACTTCTGCTTGGCCGCCTGCACCAGAGGGCCGTAGAGAGCCAGTAGCACGCCTTCTGCAAAATCAGTGTCGCATCCTATGACAATCCTGTCTGGAAATAAAAAGTCCTCTATTGCGTTGCCTTCCCGTAAAAACTCCGGATTTGATACAACCTCGAAGGCTCTGTCTGTCCTGGATTTGATAGTGGCGGCAACTTTGGATGCCGTCCCTACCGGAACAGTGCTTTTATCGACAACAATTAAGGGGCTGGCTCCAGCCGACCTCTGGCTGGCCATAGCCGCGCCTACCTCTCCGGCACATGCAAGGACATATTGAAGGTCTGCGCTACCATCTTCGCTCTGGGGAGTGCCTACGCAAATAAACGCGGCATCGGCAGTCCCCATACCTTCCTTCATATCAGTAGAAAACCTAATGGAGCCAGCGGCCAGATGCTTGGACAGTAACTCTTCCAGCCCAGGCTCATAGATCGGGCTTTTTCCGTTCTTCAGCAGATCAATTTTGGAGGAATCTACATCAATGCCCAGTACGCTGTGCCCGGCTTCAGCGAACCCTGCTACAGCCACAAGGCCCACATATCCCGAACCAATTACCAGAACCTGCATCTGCTCTCCTCATGCCGCGCAATGTTTAATGCGAAGAACGCAACATAAATATATTTCAATACACTGGTCCTTTAACGTACGTACCTTGGATAGTCCGGCCTCTTCATCGGGACTGGCGGGCTCTTTCTGAGCTCGTCCATGACCAGGGCTATAGCCCTCTCAAGCTGAGTATCCCTTCCCTCTCTCCAGGCCTTGGGATCAAGATCGACTTCTACGTCAGGGGTGACGCCTTCGTTTTCGATCGCAAATCTGCCCTCAGGCGTATAGAAGGCAAAGTGCGGGGCAGTCACCGAACCGCCGTCCATCAAAACGGGGTAGCCGCCGATGCCCACCAGGCCACCCCAAGTCCGCTTGCCGACGAGGGGGCCGAGACCGTAGCGCTTGAACAGCCAGGGCATATAGTCCCCGCCGCTTCCGGCGTGCTCATTGATGAGCATGGCCTTTGGGCCAGGCATAGTACCAAAGGGTTGCCGCCAGTCCTTGCCGTCACGCACTGCCCAATAGCTATTGATGGGCCTCCTCAGGTAGTCAATTATGTAGTCAGCCGCACTCCCCCCGCCATTAAAGCGTTCATCAATAACGGCCCCATCCCTGTCCAGCTGGGCAAACCAGTAGCGGTTAAAGTTTGTATAGCCGCCTTGGGCGGTGTCTGGGAGCCAAACGTAAGCAAGCCGTCCACCGGTGGCCTGAGCTACATGGCGGCGGTTAGACTCAATCCAGTCCAGATTGCGAAGGCCGTTTTCATTGCCGACTGGCACCACGGTAACTTCTCGGGCATTCTTGCCAGTGGAGTCCGGCCCTACGCGCAGGACTACCTGTCTGCCCGATTTGTTTTCCAAAAGCTTATGAAGGTTACCCTTTTCAGTTAGCTCAATCCCATTGATGGCCAGTATGTACTCACCGACGCTCACTTCTGAGCCCGGCTCTGTGAGAGGAGCCCGTAGGTCGGGATTCCAGTTTTCGCCGTTATACACCTTAACGACACGATAGCGGCCATTTTCTACTTTGTAGTCCGCCCCAAGCAGGCCGCCCGGGATGCTTCTGACTGAGGGGATGTCTCCGCCGCGCACATAGAGGTGCCCTACGGTTAGGTTGCCAAACATCTCGTCAAACAAATAATTCAAATCCGCACGGCTATTGAGCCCATCAACATATTTTGCATAATTTGCCTCAGTCGCTTTGATATCCAGGCCGTGATGTCCTGGGTCGTAGAAATAGTCACGCTGAATGCGCCATGCTTCCTTGTACATCTGTGCCCATTCTGCCTTGGGGTCAATCCTGACATCGACTTCGCTGAGACTGAGTCTTGGATCCGTTGGCGCCGGGGCTTTGTCTGGAGAAGCTATCAGCCAGCTTCCGCCCAGCCTCCATAATGCCTTTTCAGCATTGGCGGATAAAGTAAAATTTTGTATATTTTCTGCAATTTTTTCAAGTTTTTTCTTTTTTAGGTCAAATTTATGCAATGTTATAAAATTGCCGCCGGCACCCTGCCTGCCCGCTCCCCCCTCTGCCACAAAGAGGAAGCCTGCTTTCCCGGGTTGCAGGCCGATGATATTTCTGTTGGAGATGGGCAGCGAAAGAATACGCTGATCGATTCCATCAAAGTCAATGATGGTTTCACTGCTAGGTTTATTGTCTGCGGATTTCCCATCTGCAGGCGTTTGGCTTCCATCCTTTTCGTCATCGCTCTCAGGGGCAAGGGGGGATGGCTCCCCTTTTTTGAGCACTGTCAGGTATACGCTCCTGGTGTGACTGTGTGGATAAGAATTCATGTCAAAGCCCTGAACCATCGGCCCGATATTGGTGCTTGCGGCAAAGTAAAGATATTTACCAGAACGGTCAAAGTCCGGGTTGGAGGCATCGCTCATTCCATCAGTTATCTGGTTGACCCTTCTGGTTTGCAGGCTACAGACAAATACAGCGTCATAGCTGTTCGCCAGGGACTTAATATAGGCAATCCACTGACTGTCAGGAGACCAGGCAAGCTTTGATTGCCCGCCTCGCTCAAAAGTATCCAGCTTTTCTGGACTACCTTTTTCTATGTCCACTAGCCAAACGTTTGAGCGTTTGTCCATAAAGACTATCTTCTTAGAGTCTGGCGACCACGTCGGCTGGTAGTAAAAGCTGGGCTCCAGCTTAATAATTTTAGGTGAGCCTACCCCATCCTGGGTAGCAATGTGCAAATCATACTCGCCGCTGGCATCAGAAAAATATGCTATGTACTTGCCATCGGGCGACCAGGCCGGGCTTCTTTCCATGACTCCAGGCGTGCCCGTGATATTTCTTGCGCTACCCTTTTCTGCGGGGACGGTAAATATTTCGCCTCTTGCTTCAAAAATTGCCCTGGCGCCGGTGGGGGAAATATTGGCCGATGCTATCCGATTGGCAAGAGGCTCAAAGCGTGGCCGCACACCGGGCATGTCGCCCTGAACATTGATATTGACTACCCTGCTCTGGCGGGAGGCCAGGTCGAATAAATGGATCGTGCCAAACTGTTCATATACAATGGCACCCGGCCCGGCGCTCGCGCTCTTCATATCTAAGCCAGTATTATTAATGACTCGCTCCACCTGCTTGCTGTCAACGTTGTATGAAAATAGCGTAATGGGCCCCTGGCGGTCAGACAGGAAATAGATATTTGTGTCTATCCACATCGGGGAGAAGTCATTGCTGTCCGTGCGAGGAATTTTTACCACGCTGGAGTCCTTCATTTCTGCTATCCAGATGTAAGAAGCTCGACCCCCTCGGTACCGCTTCCAGGCGCTGAATGCCCTGCCCAATGGTTCATAGGCCAGGTACTTGCCATCCGGCGAAAAAGACCCATGGCTCGCCATCGGCAAAGGGAGTAGCTCTGGCCACGCTTCGTCCGGGGATATGGTAAACAACTGAGAAGTCCTTCCGTTTGCCTGGCTGTATCGGGCCGACGAGAAAATGACCTTGCCGTCCGGCGTCCAGCCCTCCACCAAATCTGCCCCTGGGTGAAATGTCAAGCGCTTGGGCACTCCTCCAGCAGTCGGCACGACATAGACATCCACGTTGCCTTCATACTCGCCTGTAAAGGCAACCATGTCGCCATTAGGAGAAAAATAGGGCCTCGACTCTACCCCTATGCCAGAAGTCAGTCTCTTTGCGTCGCCCCCTTCCCTGCCGACGATCCACAGGTCGCTTGCGTGGGAAAAGACGATGTGGGATCTATTTAGGGCCGGAGTCCTGAGCAACAATGGTGCCTGGGACTGGGCAAATGTCCCTGCCGTCAAAAAGCAAGCTACCGTAAGGTGTTTCAGTTTCATAAAATCTCCAATGTGTTTAAAAAGAGCAACATTCCAGCCCTGACAGAGACAGGCCGCGACGTCGCACCCACCCCTGACAAAAGTCTACACTACAACGAGTACCTAGTAACGCTTTAGATGTTTGCTTAACGGCGGAGCAAGTTTGACAAATCTAAGTTCTGTGGTGCCATTCAAGGTTGCCCCGCAACCTTGAACGGCGCAGAACTAAGATTTGTCCCTTGCAAGCATCTAGCGGTCGTGAACTCTCGGAATCCTTCGCTATGCTCAGGATGTCCGAGGCCGCCACGCCAACTTGCACTGGATTTTCGACCATGCTTCCCGCTGTTTTGCATCATGGCAACAACCGCCTTCGTTCTGCAGGCAAATCCCGACCTAGTGCAACGTAACATTAAAATGTTACATTGCACTAGGTTGCGTTTAATGGGTATTAAAACGCAACTTGGTATCAGGGAGTAGGCATTTGTGCCGTGTTAGCGTCTGCGGCAGGCAGATAACAGTTGCGTGCGTAGTCTATTAACATGCGGTCTGCGTTAAACCTCCACGACAATGTCCTGATCGAACGCTTCACCCTCTGAATCCAGCGCATGGGCAAGCCAAGGCTATCCCTGTCGTAATACATCGGCACGATTTCATTTTCAAGCAGTTTGTAGAGGGCTTCGCAGTCGCGCTGATCCTGAATTTCCTGATTGGCATGAATTAGTCCGTCGCCGATAGCAAAGCCGTTTTCGCCATCATAGCCTTCTGCCCACCAGCCGTCCAGGATGGAGATGTGCAGGGCACCGTTCATGACAGCCTTCATGCCGCTGGTGCCACAGGCTTCCTGTGGCCGACGCGGGGTATTGAGCCAGCCATCGACGCCCTGGTACAAACTTCTCCCCACTTCCATGTTGTAATTCTCTACAAACAAGATGCGGTTTTTGAAGCGAGGGTCTTCGATGAGCTGATTGACCCGCTTGATTATCTCTTTTCCAGGGTTGTCAGCAGGATGAGAACGACCCGCAAATATGAGGTTAAGCGGCATGGCTGGGTTGTTGATCAATTTGTCGAGCCTCTCAGGATCCCTAAAGAGCAGGTCGGGCCGTTTATAGGTTACAAAGCGGCGGGCAAAGCCAAGGGTCAGCGCATCGGGATCCAAGACAGGCGTCTTTCTGGGCTGAAGTCCATTGCGTTTGGCTCTTTCTGCGTCTTTTTCGCGCACGAAGCGAATCATGCGGGCCTTCAACACTTGCTTAACTTCCCATATCTCTGCAGGGTCAATGTCTTCGACCTTGCTCCACATGTCGGGGTGGACAATGCTCTCGCTCCACTTTGTCCCCAGGTGAATTTTGTAGAGCTGATCTAATTCAGCCGCAAGCCATGTTGGGACATGAACTCCATTTGTGACGTGGCCAATGGGCACGTCTGTTTCCGTCCTGCCAGGCCACAACACCTGCCACATCCTGCGGCTCACGACGCCATGCAGAGCGGCAACGCCATTGGCTCTGCGGCTGTATTTGAGGGCCAAAACGGTAGGCATGAAAGGGCTACCCAAGTCAGCTGGATTCACTCGGCCAAAACCAAGGACTTCCTCAACTGAAAGGCCCAGCCCATCCGCCAACGGCTTTAGATGCTCGCCCGCTAGATCGGCAGGGAAGCGGTCATGCCCAGCATCCACAGGCGTATGGGTTGTAAACACTGTTGCCTGCGCACTCTCTTTTAGAGCAAAATGTGGCTCCAGTCCGTCATTCTTGACCCGCCACCTAGCGCGCTCCAATACGGCAAAGGCGCAGTGTCCCTCATTCAGATGATATACGCTTGCATTTATTCCAAGGGCACGGAGGGCGCGGCTTCCACCAACGCCTAAAAGCAGTTCCTGCTGTATGCGGGTACGTTGATCTCCACCGTAGAGGCGAGCTGCCAGGGCCTGATCTTCGGGAGAATTCCTCGGGTCGCGGGTATCGAGCAAAATCAATCGCACGCGCCCTACAGGAGCTTCCAAGATACGCGCGTAAATTGTCCTGCCAGGCAACTCGAGGGATATACTCAGCGGTTCTCCTTTGGCATCCTTGCACGCCTTAATTGGTAGGTCATCCAGCTCATACGGTTCACGCACGTCCTGTTGCCAATGAGTCTTGTCCAATTCCTGGGTGGTATATCCATGGTGATAGAGAAGCCCTATCCCGACAAGGGGAATGCCTAGGTTGGACGCTCCTTTTAAGTGATCTCCGGCAAGAATGCCCAACCCTCCGGAATAGATCGGCAGACACTCATGAATTCCAAACTCGGCACAAAAATAGGCAACGGGGCGAGCGTTGAGGGCACCACCGTTCACCAATCCCCAGGTGGTGACCGGGTTGAGATATTCTTTGAGTTGCCTCAGCGCCCTGTCGGCACGAATTACGATGTCTGCATCAGCGGCGCGAGTGTCCAGCAATTCTGGATCAACCGACTTAATAACTCTTAGTGGATTCCTGTGGGCACGATTATATAACTTGGTATCGATGTCTCGGAAAATTGAGCGAACCTCTGGATTCCAAGTCCACGCCAAGTTCTTGGTCAGTTCTAACAATTTGTTTCTAATTGGTTGCATAGAGGCTCCATAAGAGTTACGTGGCGTGTTTCATAAAACTGTATGTTAGCCGAAAATCGCTACATATAGTCAATTATTTTAATAGAATATAAACACTGAATTAATACGAGTTGTGATCTAATAAAATATCAGGCAAAAAAGGGGTGATATTTAAGCGATTTCTAGCTACCACAAGGTCATTTCTTCTTTAGGAAAAGGGCTGAAAGCGGTGGCAGAGTCAGGTTTAGGCTGAACTGGTGGTGATGCATTGGTATGCAGTCAGCATCGATTTCCCCCAGGTTGCCGTGGTTGAATCCTCCGTAATATGCACTGTCTGTGTTGAGCAATTCACGGTAGGTGCCAGAAAGCGGCACCCCCACGCGATAATTATCTCTGACAGAGCCGGACAGGTTAATCACTACCACGACACCTGGGTGACCTTCTAAATCATGGCGCACTAGGGCCAGGACATTATTCTTGTTGTCAGCGCAATCTATCCATCGGAAGCCTCCAGGCTCACAGTCCCCCTCAAAAAGCGAGGGCTCCGACTTGTAAATCCTATTTAAGTCCCGCACCAGGTTGAGGATGCCCTGATGAGGCGCATATTGCAACAAGTACCAGTCAAGGGCTCGATTGTGATCCCATTCGTGGTCTTGTGCAAATTCACCTCCCATAAACAGCATTTTCTTGCCGCTCAGGGCAAATTGCCAGGCATATAGCAGACGGAGGTTGGCAAATTGCTCCTCCCTGGTCCCTGGCATTCGCCACAGCAGGCTCTTTTTGCCATGCACGACTTCGTCGTGGCTAAGCGGCAAAACAAAATTTTCGGCATCTCGGTAAAGCATTGAGAAAGTAATCTCATCATGGTGCCACCGCCGATGAAGCATGTGTCTGCCCAGGTAGCGCAATGTATCATGCATCCAGCCCATGTCCCACTTAAGTCCAAAGCCTAGCCCCCCCCAAGCGGTGGATCGGCTCACTCCTGGCCAGGCAGTGCTTTCTTCGGCAATCATCATAATGTCGGGAAATTTTTTATAGATAACTTCATTCAAGTGCCGCAAGAAATTAATGGCTTCGATGTTTTCTTTTCCACCGTATCTGTTGGGGATCCACTCTCCTTCCCTGCGGCTGTAGTTTAAGTACAGCATTGATGCCACGGCATCAACACGCAGGCCATCTAGGTGGTACTGATCAAGCCAGAAGAGTGCGTTGGCGATAAGAAAGTTGCATACTTCATCGCGGCCATAATTGTAAATCAGCGTGCCCCAGTCTTGGTGGCGACCCTGTCGGGGATCAGCGTGCTCATACAGGTGAGTGCCGTCAAAGTTTGCTAGGCCATGCGCATCTTCAGGAAAATGGGCCGGAACCCAGTCCAGAAACACCCCTAGTCCTGCTCGATGGGCAACGTCGACAAACGCCTTAAAGTCCTCCGGCTTCCCATAGCGGCTGGTTGGGGCGAACAGACCCAACGGTTGATAGCCCCATGAAGCATAGTATGGGTGCTCAGAAACCGGAAGGAGCTGGATGTGTGTATAGCCGAGGTCAGCCACGTATGGAATCAGCTGTTCGGCCAATTCCAAGTAAGAAAGTGAGTACCCATCTTCTCTTCGCCGCCATGAACCTAGATGCACTTCAAAAATGCTTACAGGCGATTTATGTGAATTGCGCTTATGGCGGTTTTTCATCCAGTTGCCGTCCTGCCATTCAAATTCGGGCAACCCGTAGACAATACATGCACAATTGGGAGCAATTTCGGTGCGGAATGCGAAGGGATCGGACTTTAACGGCAACAGATTGCCATTCAGCCCCTGTATTTCGTACTTATAGAAATCCCCGGGAGCCACTCGCGGGATAAACAGTTCCCATATGCCATTCATTGCGTACTGTTGCATTAAGTGGCATCTGCCATCCCAATTGTTGAAGCTTCCCACAATGGAGACCCGCCTTGCATTGGGTGCCCAGAGGGCAAAAGCGGTGCCTTCGATTCCCTCTTTTGTGCATGGGTGTGCACCCAGTTTTCTATACAGCTCTAAGTGGTTTCCTTCGCCCATAAGGTATCTGTCCAATTCTCCCAAGACAGGGCCAAAGGAATAGTGGTCTTCGATCTCCCATGAATGCGAACCAGAAGCGATGCGGTACCTAAAGGGGAAAAATTCCTTGCAGTTAGGCAAGTGCAACTCAAAGAGTCCCTCAGAGTCTTTTCGCCTGAAATCGGCTAGGGCTTTTTCGCTCCTGGCATCAATCAGTGAAATTCTGTCAACATTTGGCTTAAACGTGCGAAAAAAGATGCCGCCCTTCCATGGGAAGCATCCAAAATGGGCCTTTGGGTCATGGCAAAGGCCTTTCAAAAAGCTCTCACTATCAAATTGGTCTGGGTCAAAGGCCATAGCAAACCGTCCCTAGTACAAAACTGCGTCCAAAATACATTGAACACGAAACGCCCGACCCAACATGACTCCGTAGCCTGGCAAGTATCAATTTGAAGATGTCGGAACGCCGACGAGCCCAGGATGCAAGTCTTGGGTATTCATCACGTCAACCAGATAAGCATTATTGTAAGAGCTAACAGCACAACTGAACAGCTCATACCCCCAAATCCGCACTACATCCGACCAATAGGCGCACTTCCTTCATAAAAACTGGTATTTCGAACCTTGCGTTCCGGCAATTGCAAAACCGGTGGGTTATACAATTGCCGAACGCGTAACTGGAGTTAACCTGCCGACGAAACGACTATTTCATAGGTATCTGTTGCCAAGAGCGCACCGTTGGCATCCACCATGGACACTTGAACTGTAGCAGTGCCCGCCTTCAGCGCTTTGAACTTTACGGTCGATGTGGGACGCGTGAAGCTTAGTCCGCCGATTTTGCCTGGACCGGAATTGTCAGTTTGTCCCCTAATTGAACTATCGGCAATAGCAACCACATCATCGCCGGAAATGACAGTCCAATCAAAACTACCGGGTACATTTCTGTCATCATAGTTCACTTTGGGATTCGCTGTCAGCTTAGCAATTTCATCAACGGACAGCTTATGCTTGTCACCTCGGATCTGCACATCCATCTCGGTAGCATTGATCCAGACTCTGGCTGAGTTACAGTCGTTGGGGTTGACGTTTGAGCTACCTAGGTTGGAAGGATTGTTGCCTCTGTTGTTCTTTGCGTAGTAAGGAGTCAGTTGAATGAACTGGTCACGCCGTCCCGCAGTGGTATTGTGCCGCGCCTGACCCGTAATTTCGACGATGCCCCTCAGCAGGTCAGGTTTCCACGTAGCTGTATATCCCATATCTCTGGGAATAAATACCTGTCTTGCGTCTTTACCGGTTGTCGCAGAAGCGGGTACGCCCGGGGTCTCAAGCTGGTACACGATGGGCCCTCTCTCAATTACAATCTTATTGCTCTGACCATTACTGGTTAAACCAGTGCCGAAATCGTTGTATGCAATTGAAACATTGTCATCAGCCTCAGTAAAGCGCACTTCCATCGGCATGTCTATTTCGATCACCGAACCATTTACGGGCCAATTCTTTGCAATGGACACATAGCCCTTTTCACTGGGTGTGGCATCAATGGCTACACCATCAACGAGGATGGTCACTTGCTGGTACTTTTGGGCCTTTATCCATCCCGGTATGCGAAGGTTCAACGTAAAGTTCTTCGCTACCGAAGGCTTGACCGTCATTTTAACCGCACCTGCCCAAGGGTAGTTTGTTTCTTGCTTAATGACAACGTTGTCCCCGCCGACATTGATATTTCCTGTACTGCCGCCGTACATATTTACAAAGACCTTGTCTTTGTTGACAGTGTACATGTAGCCGCTCATGTTGGCGATAGTTCTGATTAGGTTAGGGGGGCAACAGGCGCAATCAAACCATTCGGAACGCTGGTTGCGTGCAGCCGTATCCATGTAGCAACCATACAGGAAACGGTTTCCGTTAAGGCTTACCCCGACCAACACACCGTTGTAGAGTGCCCTCTCGTATGAATCTGCATATTTGGCATCTTCGTAGAAAAGATTTAGTCTCTGATACCAGTTGGCGCCTGCAATAGCTGCACAAGTTTCGGTGTAGGCACCTGTATTGCGCAACCTCCAGTCCTCGCCGAAGCCTTCACTGGTCTCTCCAGAGCCTAGGCCGCCGGTAATGTATGTATTGCGCTCGGATACAGTGGAATAAATGTTGTTGATGCCTTTGAGGAAGCCAGCTTTGTTTGGATTGCTGTTTGGCAAGGTGATGGCAATATCAGTGGCGCCTGTGTAGTAATACATCGCTCTGACTGCGTGGCCTACAGCCCTTGTTTCATCAACGAGCGGCGTTGCGTCCTGGGAATAGGCTCTGCCGCTGTATTGGCTGGGCCTGGCGTAGGCACCGGTAATCCTGCCACGCCTGTCAACCAGCGCCTCGACAGTGTCTCGGTATTTCTGGCCAGCGCCTGCCCCCTCATATTCCTCAACCAGAGTGGCCATTTTCATTAACGCCAGCTCTATCTCCTGATGGCCTGGAATCTCGACTCTTTTTCCCTTGGGGCCAAAGAAATTGACGATGTGGTCGGCGGCTCGTTTGCCGACTTCGTACAGTCTGTAGTCGTACTGCTTCGTACCTTCTGAATAACGAGTGTAAGCAACAGCAGACTCGAGGAAATGCCCAATGTTATACATTTCATGCCGAGAGAAGAACCTCCAGCGATGTGCACCCTGGCCCCCGCGGCGCTGAGCGGCGCTTCCTCCGACGTCACCCCCGCCGCCTGCGCTAGTGACAGAGCGGGTCGAAAAAGTAGTAGTGATGTAGCCATCGGCATATTGGACAGCCTCAATGAGGCCAATCCATTCGTTTAATTTATTTTGCAATTGTGTCTTGCGGGCCCTGGTCACCGCTGGGTCATCCCACACGGCAGCCAAATTGTACGCAAACCCTTCGAGAGTCTTATACACGTCGGTGTCCTGGAAGACAAATCCGCGGTATTCAACGTTGTCTGGACTGTTGTTGCCGCCTGCGATGGCATTCAGTCTGGTTGCAGCATTTTTGAAGTTTTGAACGGCATGTCTGTTTTGGGCGGTGGATTCCAGCATCTCTATAGCATGGTCGATAGTCGCACCTGCATTGACCAACTGCTTGGGCTTCCAGAAAACATCATCGAATATGACATTTTCGGACGTGACAGAATGATTGTAGTCAGGTGCCGCCAAGGCCCTGTTGACCCTTACTACGGCTTTGACAGGCAGTCCAGGCGCCCTGCTACCAGCGGCGGTGGTGCCCTTGACTTCAAAAGTTCGGCCAACCCTATTGGCAGCATAGTCTGCTGGCTTATAGCTATTCATGTCCCAGACAACGGGAACCAAGCTCTCTTCAAACTCTTCGCCAAAATTAAATCCGTCTGGGGTGGCTTCGGTGGGGATATCAAAGCGGAGCCCATCTACAACAACCCTTCTTGGCAGAATGGGCGCTCTGCCAGCTGCGGTGCCAGTCAGGTAGTCTATCGCCTTTAGAGTCTTGGCTTGCAGATTGCTACTGACTGCGGCTTCTGGCCCCACGCTTGCCGGGTTGCTAACTGTGTTACTCCCAGGCAGAACTAAATGGTCAGTGCTCCCAATGCCCTTTATAGCACCGAGCATGGGCAACAGCGCGAGCGGCATCGCGCTGGCTAATATGACGCTGGTTTTGTTTCTGAAGTTCATTGTAACTACTCCTCCTGTATGGTTTGTCATGCAACAATCAACTACAGTCCCAGCCCGTCTGCTTTTGGCTGAGGCCAATGAAAAACTTTCATTGTTTGATGGGTAGCCCCTCTGGTTGTGGGAATAGACCCAGACCCTAGAAAAAGTGCTCTGCGGCAGACTAAATAGCGACTTGAGTTTTCAAAGAAGGCTCTGTCAAGAAAATTATGTCAGTTGCGAAAGCAAAAAACAATCATATTCAATAGAAAATTTGACACAAACTTCTCCATTTAAGTGAACAAATCAATCGACTTTTACTCCTGGCTTGACGTAATACACACCTAAACCACAGTTATTGCCACCCAACAGCGTCGAGCGTCAATCCCAAAGCCCTACCGCAACTTATTGAATGTACGTGTCCCCAGTTGACAGTCTGTCTACCCCGATTTACTACTGTACTTGGATACTTCTATGATCCAACAAGGTACCCATTGCCTGTTGCAGGGCGGTCTGAGCGTTTGCATAGCTGGTCTTTGCGTCTAGCTCAGCCGCTTTGGCATTGTCTAGGGCGCTTTGGCGCTCCAAAACAACAAAGTTTGTCGAAAGGCCGCCAGCAAAGCGCATCTGCTCGGCATTATAATTTTCTTGGGCCAATATGCGGGACTTTTCTGTAGCCACAATGCTTTTTTCCGCCGTCAGGAGGTTTCGGTAAGCCGTCTTTACCTCGAGGGTTATTGCCAGTTCTTGATCTTTTAGCGCAAGTTCTGCGGTTCGTCGAGAGGCTCTGGCATTAATGCTTGATGCCTTAGCGCTCTTGTTCTGGAGGGGCATCCTGAATGTCAGATTTAGGCTATAGCCCGGAAAACGGAATGCAAACAGGTCGCTGTTTATTGGGCTGTATTCGGCTGCGGACATGGCAGACCCATTGTAGTTCACAGAGGCGTCCAGTGTGGGCTTTAAATTGGCATGGGCAACTTCCTCAGTCAACTTAGCGTTTTCGAGGGTATTGCGCCTGGTAACAAGCTCTGTCCTATTTTTTAGGGCCGCATCAATGGCATCGCTCTCGTTAAGGTTGATTACCGTTACAACCGGGACATCAGTCAGCTCAATTTCTTCAGGATGGTCTGTGGTTGAGTAGACGACCCGGAAAAAAGTGTCTGCGGAGTTCATAAGCGCCGCTTCTGCTCGAATGAGTTGAACCTCCACCTGAGCGACCCTGGCCTCAGAGCTGGTAACTTCGATCGGAGCCAGTGCGCCAGCCCTGACTCTTACTTCGTTTTCCGACAATTGTTTTTTGGCGATTTCTAGGGACTGATGCACATTGCCCAGATTCATCTGGGCATTTACTAAATCCCAATAGACCCTTTCGACATTCGCAACTTCATTCTGCACAGCCCGGCGGAAATCCGCATCGGCTGTAATCAGCCCGCGCCTTGCAATGACCAATTGGGCAGTAGTGGCCTTGGTGCCAAAATTCCTCAGCAAACTCTGGGTGTAGTTGAAGCTCATGCCGCCAGAATAGGGTCTGGGATTAGAGTACGGCCGGCCTGGTATCAGGATTCCTGATTCAAGCAGGGTATACGATGTGTCGCTACTAGACCCTGAGTACCTGGGAGAATATGAGAATTGTGCCGAACCGCCCCAGGTGAAGGGCTTTGTAATAGAAGTTGAAATATTGCGGTTGTTAGAATAAGAAGAAGTGTCCTGCTGGGCCGCCAGAAGTTCTCCATCCACAAGCTGGGTAGTCAGGCTGGAGGACCCGGACTTTGACCAGCTACCTGCCCCGGTAATGCCTAGCGTCCATTCAAAAGCTGATTCCTGAATTAACGTTCCGGCTTCTCTAGTGCCACGCCAATTATTGCGCTGAATTTCGATGGAAAGGTTATTCGTGAGGGCAGCCTCTATGGCATCCTGCAGGGAGAGCTTGACCACTTTTGCGTCCTGGGCGCTTGCATCGGGACTTAGAACACACAGGCAAAAGGCAAGCGTAGTAAAAAAGCGGGTCGGGGACATCTTTTCTCCTAAAAAATCAAGAACCGGTAGCTGACTTAAGCTGACATGGCGGTTACGTAGGGCATTAAAACTCAGTTTAGTCGGCAACGAACCAACTATCACTGTACATTCATACATGAAATTGACTTTTAATCAGCATAAAAGTTGAGGACATATTGAAATTAGCCATAGAATTTAGCGAAACTCTGGGAAAACCCACGCAGGGCCATCCAGTGGCCGGAAATTTACGCCAATAGCGCTCAGGCGCTCAAAATGTGCCTTAAGTCTCGATTCAAAATCTGGGAAATTCTTTTTTTCGGCGGGACTCCACACCACCTCCGAAACGGCTGCGAGCCTTGGCCACGCCATGTATTCAAGACGTCTTGGAGAGCCAATATATTCTGACCAGAGCTGAGCCTGGGCTCCAAGCACATGTTTTGCCTTTTCAGGGGAAATTTCTGAGGGAACGGGCTCAAAACTGTATGTCTTTTCTAAGGGAATATAGCCGCCGATAGTCCAGGGTTCGCGGAAGCCCGGGGTGCCCTGCCTCTGTTGATAGTAGTCCAGGTATAGGTACCCATTTGAAGCCATCACAACGTCGTGACCAGAATTGGCTGCTGCAATGCCCCCGGCTTCGCCCCTCCAGCTCATCACAGTGGCCCCAGGGGCGAGGCCGCCCTCCAATATTTCGTCCCAACCTATTAGGCGGCGACCCTTTGATGCCAAATAAGAATCAAACTGTTTCACAAACCAGCTCTGCAATGCGTGGAGTGCCGGATGTTCTGCTTTTTTTCCTGCATCATTCAAATAATTTTGCAGGTCATTCACCGTTGTATCTGGAGAAACAAGTCCGACTTGTTTCATTCTGGCCAAAGCGCTTTCGCTCCTAGCCCACTCGGCTTTGGGGCATTCATCACCACCAACATGGATAAATTTGGAAGGGAATAGTACCATAACTTCGTCCAACACATCCTTCAGGAACTGTATCGTTTCGTCGCTGACATTAAAAACTTCGTGAAATACGCCCCAATGAGGGGCTACAGTAACATTTTGATCGGGAAAGTTTCCAAGTTGGGGGTAAGAAGCGAGCGCGGCCCTTGCATGGCCTGGCATTTCGATCTCGGGGACAATGTTAATGAAGCGCTCAGCGGCATAACTGACTATTTCTCTTATGTCTTCGTGTGTATGGAAACCACCATGGGGAATCCCATCATATCTGCGTTGCTCGACCTTGCTTCTGAAGGGGGGGATAAGAGTTGTTTCGCGCCATGCCCCGATTTCTGTTAGCCTTGGATATTTTTTTATCTCGATGCGCCAGCCCTGGTCATCTGTCAAATGCCAGTGGAATGTGTTTATTTTGTGTAGCGCCAATAAGTCGAGATGCTTCTTGATGGCATCCTTGCCCATAAAATGGCGACACTCGTCTACGTGACTTCCCCGCCAGGTGAATCTGGGGCTGTCTTCAATTGCCACAAACGGCACTGTCCATTTCATTCCATCAACTTTTGAAGAGCGGAATATTTCTGGGGGGAGCAGTTGGCGCAGGGTCTGTATACCGTAAAATACCCCCGCCTCTTTATATGCCCTGATTTCGATACCTTTGCTATTGACTTTCAGCGTATAGCCCTCGGCGCCCAAGGATTTGAGAGATGGATCCAGGGCAATCTGGATGGCTCCCCTGGAATTGACGGGCAACAGGAACCCAGTGGCGGGGCGCAGATAATCCCTCAGTTGCTGGGCTAGGGCTTCTGTGCCATGTCCCGCTCTGATAGACACAAGGGGGTGCAATTCGTAATAGCCTTCAGCTATTTGCATCTCTTGAGGAATTGGGATGATTTCCTGGGCTGACATGACCCCTCCCACACTGACAATTGATGCCATTACAAAAATGTTGATGAAACGCATGCGCCCTCCAAAACCATAGCTATCATTTTTACCCAATATCTAGATAATAAACCAAGGCGCTTCTGTTTGGTCTAATACCGAGTCGCAATCAAAAGATTGCAGCTCGGTATTAGGCGGCGCGAAAGCGATGCCCGTAAGTTTTTGAAAATGCGGGCTTTGCTCGCGTTTTCAAAAACTCTCTCGGTATCCATTTGCCTAGCAAATGGATACACGAGGCTTTCACGTTGGGCTTTGCGGCAGACCAACCGTTTCTCACGCTATTCTATCCACTTGCAACGTCATGTTCATTCTGGCGTTTCGCGTTTAAAGTATTTTGAACGCAACTATGTATCAAGACTTCTAGTCCTATGAAACAAATCTTTAAAATCAGCGGTATGACTTGCGCTGGCTGTTCAGCCAGGTTGGAAAAAATCGTAAGGGCTTATGAGGGCGTTGCAGACTGCTCTGTCAACTTAGTTGCAGAGCGGCTATCTGTGGAATTTGATCCATCGAAAACGAACATTGATTCCATTTGCCAAGGTGTCGGAAGAGCAGGGTTTGGCTGGAAAGAAATACGTGATGAGACAGTCGAAAGCGCTAGGCTGGCCAAAAACAGGGAAAGAAAAAACATGTGGTTCAGGTTTCTTTTTTCAGCATTTTTTACCCTGCCCCTTTTCTACATCGCGATGAGCCATATGCTACCTTTTGGGATTAACATTCCGCTTCCCAAAGCACTTCATCCCATGCACCACCCGCTTAACTTCGCCTACATACAAATAGCATTTATGGTGCCAGTACTTGTAGCTGGGCTTGTTTTTTATGTTTCTGGCTTTCGCGGGATATGGCATCGCGCCCCAAATATGGACAGCCTAATTGCCCTGGGGACTACTGCAGCGGTACTGTATAGCCTCTATTCAACATTTCAGATTACCAGGGGGCATCCAGAGTTTGCAGAACACCTGTACTACGAAACTGCGGCGATGATCGTCACGCTGGTATTGCTCGGTAAGGCACTGGAAGCCATGTCCTTGGCCAAGGTGGGGGAATCTATAAAAAAAATGATGGAACTTAGTCCAAAGACTGCCTTCGTGGTAAGAAATGGGACTGAGGTGGAATTGCCTGTTGACAGTGTTGTTGTCGGGGACATAGTGATAATCAAACCAGGTAGCAAAATTCCAGTCGACGGCATAGTGACAGAAGGCGCCACTACAATGGATGAGTCTCCGTTGACAGGCGAAAGCATGCCGATTGAAAAGGGGATTGGAGATGATGTTTTTGCCGCAACAATAAACATGAGTGGCTCCATTGTATTTAAAGCGACAAAGGTGGGAGCAGATACAACACTGGCTCAGATCATCAAATTGGTGACAGAAGCGCAGGGAAGCAAAGCTCCAATCGCTAAAATGGCCGACAGGGTTGCCGGCTTTTTTGTGCCGGTTGTTTTTTGTATTGCTACCATTTCTTTTTCAGGTTGGATGATTGGAACAGGGGACTTTGTTTTTGCACTGACGATTTTTATTTCTGTGCTCGTCATTGCCTGCCCATGTGCATTGGGCCTGGCTACCCCGACAGCAATCATTGTTGCTACTGGAAAAGGGGCAGAAAATGGCATCCTCATTAGGAACGGCACGGCCATAGAGACGGCACACAAGATACAAACTGTTATCCTTGATAAAACCGGCACGATTACAGAGGGCAGACCAGAGGTCACCGATATTGTTGCGTTGAAAGGCATTGATAGAGGGAAGTTATTGCAGTTTGTTGCATCCGCGGAAAAAGGTAGCGAACATCCGCTAGGAAGCGCAATTGTAGCGCAGGCAAAAAAAGAAAAAATAGACTTGCTTCCTGTAACTGAGTTTGAAGCCATTGTTGGCATGGGCGTTAGATGCTGGGTAGATGGAAGTAGGGTAATTGTCGGCAACATCAAGCTGATGGAGGAAGATGATATTTCAATCCTTGGTCTGGAAACAGAAGCAGATCACATCGCAAGTTGCGGCAAAACACCAATGTATGTTGCTATAGACAACACTATCGCAGGAATTATCGCTGTAGCTGATGTCTTAAAGAAAAATAGCGCAGATGCCATACAGCGCATATTTGATATGGGAATGGACGTAGTAATGATTACAGGTGATAACAGAAACACTGCAAGAGCTATCGCCAAAAAAGTCGGCATTGCCAAGGTGTTGTCAGAGGTAATGCCACAAGCTAAATCAAATGAGATACAAAGATTACAGACCGAGGGCAAAATCGTTGCCATGGTTGGCGATGGCATCAACGACGCTCCAGCCCTTGCGCAGGCAGACATAGGCATCGCCATTGGAAGCGGAACTGACGTTGCAGTTGAAAGCTCTGACATGGTACTTATGCACTGCGACTTGGCAGGAGTTCATGCTGCCATTGGCCTGTCAAAAGCCACAATTAAAACCATCAGGCAAAATTTGTTTTGGGCATTCGGCTACAACGCCTTGGGGATACCGGTAGCAGCAGGTGCGTTGCATATTTTTGGCGGCCCTTTGCTTTCACCGGTGTTGGCGGCAGTAGCCATGAGCTTGTCTTGCGTGTCGATGCTCGCAAACACCTTGAGACTGAGGGGGTTTAAAGTCAGTTGAGCCGTTTTCAATACCACAAACTACAGTTAGAGGCTGATCAAATAATGTCACTAAATCATACCATTTCACAGCTTATAAAGATTAGCCAGGTCTATGTTTTACCTATTAGGCCCAGATACATGGAAAAATTTTGGCAACTAAAAAGCGACTGAGTTAAAAAATTGGAGGGCTTGTGGATTGGGTAGCTTTTAGAAATCGGTTTCCTCTGCCTAAAGATGAAATTTTTTTGAACACTGGCACATTGGGGTGCCCCGCCTATTCAGCATTGGAAAGGCTCTGCCAGAGCCAACACAAATTGGCTTCTACAGTGGCGCACTGGGAATATCTCAATGATGACAAGGAATGGATTACCGGATATACCGCAGAAAAAAACCTGCGGAACCGCCTTGGCCGGTTATTTGGAGCAAATCCGTCAGAAATATCGTTAACGCAAAATGCCACTATGGGTATCAATTTTGTTGCAAACGGGATGGACTGGCATCCTGGCGATGAGGTCATTCAGACCAACCAGGAACATCCTGGTGCAAGGTGTCCCTGGGAAGTATTGGCCGAGCGCAGGGGCATAGTAGTTAAGTATGTCCATTTGCCAATTCCATTAAGTAACCCCACAGAAATCATCAGCTCCATAGAGGCTGCATTTAGTAGCCGCACAAAGCTACTCGCTATTCCACACATAACATCGGGCCTAGGGACAATATTTCCAGTAAAGGAGTTATGTGCCATGGCAAGGGCCAGGGGGGTCTTTTCTCTGATTGATGGAGCCCAGGCGCCTGGACATATCATGTTAAACATAAATAACATTGGGGCTGATGCCTATAGCGCTAGTTTGCACAAATGGCTCTTTGCACATGCAGGCAATGGATTTCTCCATATCAGGAGTGAGGCTGCAGAAAAAATATGGCTCACTCAGGCAAGTGAAGCCTGGAAAGACGCAGATGTTGGCTTCCGCTTTCAACAACGGGGCACAGGCAATCCAAGCCTGTTGCACGCCCTTGATGCGTCGCTGGACATTTTTGAAGAGGCAGGGCCCTACGAATGGTGCTCGCGAGTCCAAACACTAGGGGACTTTTTGCGACGATCTATTCAGGAGATGCCGAAACTGAGCACCAAATTGCGGTTCAATTCTTCCCTTCACCCTGAGTTGTGTGCAGGCATCACCACCATAGAGCTATCAAATGTTGCCTCACCTGAAGTAGTCCGGCACCTGTGGGACAACTACAAAATAAGGGTACGCGACGTGGGAGAGCCCTATGGGTTGCGGGTAAGCACAGCGGCATACACACAGGAGAGCGAAATAACTGAATTGATCGCCAGAATGGTTGAATTGTGCTGATCTAAAAAATTAATCCGAAACTGATATTGAAAAAATTAGCCGACGGCGGCTCCCCACGGTTTATGTTGCTATTTGTGAGTGTGTGGTGATAGGACAGCTCGGTCGTAAAGTTCAGATTGGAGTGCCCATAGAAAGTATGCCCAATGCCGATAATTCCGCCTAGCCTACTTTTTCTGGTTACGTCAGATTCCGGATAGTACCAATAATGGCTGTAGCTCCAGTTATCTTCAAAGGAACGTTCAAAGCGCTCAAAATTACCTGATATGCCTACTGTAAGAAATGTGCCCTGGTGCCTGTATGCATCCTGTAAAAACAACTGAAGCTCGCCGCTCAGAGAAAACATATTGTGGCGCAGGAAAATCGTGTCATATCCCGAAGCAGTGTTAGTACCTCTTGTGGACATTCCGCCTATCCCTGCACGAAAGGCAAATTTTTGGTGCAGTGGGAAGCTCATTGTAAATTGCAGGCCAAGGCCAATGTCGTAACCTTCAATTTGTTCCGCTGACAGATCATAGTTGGGGGGGTAAATTTTTTCGCGCAATTCGCCAATCGGCGCACCTAATCTGATTTGCAGACCGAAATTTGGGGACTGGGCCTGCAGAGAGCCCATCGCAACGAACATCAGGGCGATACCATGCAAAGATTTCATCTTTTCTCCTTTGTCATCAAATAGTGCCAAGCAAGGTAGGTTTGATTGATTGATTGATTGATTGCAACTTAACGCAAAAAACATTACGCTATGGCCGTGCCAATTTGCTAAATAAGGATTATACTTGATTTTGCATGGCCTGCTTTTCTGGTTAGTTTTTTTGGAGATGCAAACCGCCTTGACAGTGGCAAAATTGCAACATTACATTTGGCGTCAGGGTAAGATGAAGGCTATGGGGGGGCAACCGCATAGACGAACCTAGAAATCGACTAAATAATCATAGCTTGTACAATTCCTGCCCTCAGATACTTGCCATTTGCTATACTCTTAGCAAGCTATGGTTCGGTTCAACACAACCACAAACGAGATACTTCTCAAGATTGTCTATTACGGCCCTGGACTGTCCGGGAAGACAGCCAACTTGCAGGCACTGCACGCAATGTGCAAAGACGATTTTCAGGGTGAGTTTTTCAGCGTAAATACAAAGGAAGACCGCACTCTATTCTTTGATTTGCTCCCAATCAACCTTGGGGCGATATTTGGCAGCTCCATACATATCCAACTCTACACAGTTCCTGGCCAGCCTCAGTACGACGCAACTAGACGGGTCATTCTAGATGGCACTGACGGGGTTGTGTTTGTTGCTGACAGCTCTGAATCAAAAATTCAAGAGAACATTGACTCGCTGACAAACATGTTTCACAACCTCAATGCAAATATGATCGATGTAAAAAGTGTTCCCTTTGTAATTCAATACAATAAAAGAGATTTGCCAAATGCAATGCCAGTGGGGCTTTTGAATCGCAAGCTGAATTTCCGTTCAGTGCCATTTTTTGAAACGGTTGCTATTACCGGCGATGGCATACTGGAAACTTTTGTGGCGATCGCAAAAGAAACTGTGGCATCCGTCTTCAAAAAACATCAGTTGGAGAACAAAGTAAAAAATTTCCGGTCGTTTATTGAAAACGTGGAAGCCAACATTCGGTCGAGCATGGATCGAAAATCTCTGCCAAAAGTTCAGGTAATACAAGAAAAGACCACTGTTTTGCGCCAGGAAAATACATCCATTGATGATTTGCCTGTCAATCGTCAGATGGATCCTGTGGATCTTCTAACGGACTCATTAAGTTCCAGCATGGAAACGGCAAGACTGTACGCAGACCTTAAAAAAACCATGGAGGGGATGGAGGAGTCTAATCAAGACAATCTCAGGATTCGCAAGTACATGGAGTGCCTCATTCAGAGTCTGGACGTGGCCATCATATCCTTCGACAAGAGCGGAGGCATCTTGACCTGTAATCCTGCGGCTGAGTCAATTATTGGGATGCCACATGCTGAAATTCAAAAGGCCAACATCAGGGGTTTTATGTCCCCTGCTGCGCAAGATGATGTGGCACAAGCGGTACACAGCCTGCTCCAGGGTCTTCCGGTGGGAGAAATATCAAGCGTTTTGTGGAATGAGAGAGGAAAGGGCTCCACTGTGAGCATGACCATTGCGCCCGTTCTTGATGAAAACAAAAAAATTCTCGCGTTCTCTCTGCTATTAAAGAAATTGCCTCGCTAACACTTCGCGATTTGAGCCGAATTGAGCAGGCCCGAAAGGACAGCCCATGGTGCCGCATCTGAGTGTAGTTATTCCAATTTATAATGAAGAAGACAATATTGAGCAACTTTGGGCGCGCCTTTCCATAGTGCTGAAGGAAAACTTCGACGAAAGCGGTTGGGAAGTAATCATGACTGACGATGGTAGCCGCGACAAGAGCCTAGAGATGATACTAGATTTGTCCCGGGCCGAGCCGAGGGTCAAAATCGTGGAATTTAATAGAAATTATGGCCAGCACGCTGCTATTTTTGCGGCTTTCTCTCAGGCTGAGGGCCGAGTGACAGTTACAATGGATGCTGATTTGCAAAACCCGCCCGAAGAAATCCCAAAACTTGTAGCCAAGGTTGACGAAGGCTTTGACGTCGTGGGCGGGTGGCGGGTGGGGAGACAGGAAAACGACAGCATATTCCGGACTATTCCAAGCAAGATAGTAAATGCAATGACCCGAAAGACTACAGGAGTCGGCCTGCACGACTATGGTTGCATGTTGCGTGCGTACAGCCGCGATGTGATTGATGCAATGTTGCATTGCAAAGAGCGGAGTAGCTTTATCCCAGCCCTCGCCAACAGTTTCGCCAAGCGGATAACAGAAATTCCAGTTGCACATGCAGAGAGGGCTGCGGGTGAATCCAAGTACGGCTTCTGGAGACTCATCAACCTGCAATTTGATTTATTGACAAGTTTCAGCCTGTTGCCTCTACAGATGCTTTCCGTACTGGGGGTTGCCGTTGCGGCATTGGGCTTCTTGCTGTTCATTGGGCTTTTGGTCTACAGGTATGTTGATCCAGCTGGCACAGTGGAAGGGGTTTTCACGCTGTTTGCCATCCTATTCTTTTTTGTGGGTTGCCAGTTTGTCGCCTTCGGCCTGCTCGGAGAATATATCGGCCGCATCTATGTGGAAGTACGCGACAGGCCCAGATACATGGTCAAGAAAGTGCATAAGAAGAAATAATGGCCGAATTTCTTTTGCCCCTCATACTAGGTTGCGTTTAATGGGGATTAAACGCGAAACGCCAAAATGAACATGACGTTGCAAGTAGATAGAATAGCGTGTGAGAAACGGTCGGCCTGCCGCAAAGCTCCACGTGAAAGCCTCGTGTATCCATTTGCTCGGCAAATGGATACCGAGAGAGTTTTTTCAAACACGAGCAAAGCCCGTATTTTCAAAAACTTGCGGGCGGCGATTCTCGC
>Ga0082212_10000592_pt1 | contig 52452 bp, 49 predicted proteins | sample TergutNt197P3_FD_71548 | JGI IMG/M metagenome (GOLD analysis project Ga0082212, IMG submission 71548) | Neocapritermes taracua P3 segment gut microbial communities from Petit-Saut dam, French Guiana - Nt197 P3 | ecosystem: Host-associated > Arthropoda: Insects > Digestive system > Gut ...
CTGTATTCCGCATGAAACTGTGTGCCGTCCTGCTGAAATTTTGTCTCTTCGCCGCACCATTATTCCCTGTTTGATCAACATTCCACTTCCTCACATTTTAAAGTTAATGTACTCGTATGTGTGCTATTTGCTGTTTTATGTCCACCGGAATTGGAGTGAGGTCTCATCTGATAAATGTCATTACGATCTTTAGTATATATCAATGAGTTACGGGGCACGCATTTGCGAAGTTGGTCGAGGCACTGCGCCGCAAGCCGGAATGTCGCGGGTTCGAATCCTGATGGTTTCTTTGGAATTTTTCATTCACATAATCCTTCCGGCCTCATTCTGGCCCTGGGGTCGACTCAGCCTCTAACAGAAATGAGTACCAGTAATATTTGCTGGGGGGTACAGGCGGATCGTAGAGCTGTTATCCTTACCACCTTTATGTGCCGACTGTCTTTAAATCTGGTAAACTTCAGGGCCTGCCCAGGCCTGTACCGGGATTCTTTACCTTTGTGTTTTTACAACACTTAACAAAATGCTTCAGGTTCAAGTCCAGACGCTTGGAAAATAATTTTAAGTACTTTTTTCAAAGAACCTTCTGCTTCCTGGTTCAGGTGGAAGTCTAATCGGAAGGTGGGGATAGTATCTTCTTCCGGCATAAGGATTAGAGTATTTTGGAATGTGACAAACATCACAGTTTTCTTAGATTTTCTCAGTATTTCCGGACAAATGCAGGTGTAGTACCCTGAATTAGGCCATGACCACCTTTTTTCTACATTTTTCCAATTCATTATTCACTAACTAAACTATGTATCAATATTATATGGCCTGGGCAAACATGAAATAAACACTGGGCAAAAAGGTAGAACTTCAAAACACCGTCACACGAACCATCCGTGAGACGTCTTTCCATTGGGTCGGTATATAAGAAACTGAGTCAAATTGCGCCATCATGAGAGATACTGGGTGTTTAAATTGAAGCCATAAATATGGATATGTAATTCTTAAGCATATTTAATTAGATAATTGTTAATTTGAGGGATATGTTCTTATCGCTTTTACAGTAATATTCCAATAGAATTTTATGTAGGTGGCATTAGAAGATCACGTGTAAATACCCAAGTAATAGCTAATCCATATTCTGAAGTACCTGCTGTATATTGGTAAGATTAAGAATTTTTTCAACTTGCTTCTCAGTCTCAAGTTATTGTGCTCTAAGCCGGTCCTTGTGAAGGTATTGACATCAATACGGATAAAATGACTATAGAAAGGAGAGCAAGGTGAGAATTTTAAAGTAAGATGTGAAATAGCTTCGAAATCATTAATTAGCGAAATTTGAAAGTATGTGTTCCAGAATGTAGTATATTATTATTTACGGTATTCTGTGAAATTAATTAAGCTAACAGAGCAATAGCAATAATGGGGGACAAATGAGCAATCTGTCATGCATTATTTAAGCAAAATCTATGAAGAAATCAAGTTCAGACCGCGTTACATTATAACGCAGGACGCAGGGTTCAAGGATGAAGGCAATGGGTAAAAAAAGCGGTAAAAAAGACATTGAACAACCTTGGCAGACATGGCTGTTTAACGAGAAAGGAAATTTCCTTGTTATGGAAAAGGGACAAGAAAAATTAATGAAAACCGGCAGAAAAAGAACCAACCCGTTTGTTTGGCTCTTTAAAGAAAACCCGTTTTATTTTGCGGCGTTTTTACTGCCCGCGTTAATTCTGTTAGCGGCATACTTGCTGTTCGGTGTTTATCCGAACGGCGAAAAATCGGTATTAAGCCTTGATTTAAACGCGCAGTACGTTTATTACTTCGATTACATGTACGATGTTTTCGCGGGGAAGGAAAGCTTGTTTTATTCATGGAGCAGAAGCCTTTCGGGCGAATTCTTCGGGATTATCGGCTATTATTTGGCAAGCCCTTTCAACTTCCTTGTGTGGGTGTTCCCCCGCGAATACATAACCGAGGGTTTATTAGTCATGCTCCTTGCGAAAGCGGGCGCAATCGGCGTCTGCGCGGCTGTTTATCTCAGAAGAGGGCGCGGGCTTTCCGTCGGAACAACCGTGATTTTCTCCATGATGTACGCGCTTTGCAGTTATTCAATCGTGCAAACCATGAACCCGATGTGGTTAGACGGCGTTATGGCTTTGCCCTTGGTGGTTTACGGCATTGAATCCTTAGTGCGCTACGGACGTTTCAGATTGCTGATTTTATCGCTGATTTACAGCTTTATCACTTGTTTCTATATCGGGTACATGGTCGGTATTTTCGCAGGACTGTACTTTATCTGCTATCTCATTTCAAGCCGGTACACCAGCAAGCTTGACCCCGGCGCGGTTGCGGCGCGGGTGGGGCTGTTCGCCATTTCCGGCGCGACAGCGGTTTTAATTTCAAGCTTTATGCTGATTCCGGTTTACAGCTCTTTACAGCTCGGCAAGTTCGCGTTTACAGAACCCGATTATGCCATACAGACGAATTTTTCAATTCTTGATGTCGGCAGAAAATTGCTCCCGAACAGTTATGACACCGTCAGAATGGAGGGACTGCCGTTCATTTACTGCGGGGTTTTGGCAATCATTTTAGTTCCTTTGTTCTTCTTCGGCGGAAAAGAAAAAATTATATCATTGAAAAAACGTATAGCCGGCGGAATTTTAGCGGTTTTACTGCTTTTATTCATGTATATCAGACCGGTAGATATGCTGATGCACGGCGGGCAGTTCCCCAACTGGCTTCCTTACCGTTACAGCTTTATGCTGTCGCTCCTGCTGATAACGTGGGGCGCGGAAGTATTTGAACGAATCGGAGAGTATTCAAGACGCGCCATTGCGGCGTCGGCTTTTGCGTTTCTCGCGCTTATGTTTTACTTGGAAAAAACAAACACCTTCGCCGATTATTTAGGCGATTTCGGCAGAGAGCTGTTCGACAGTGTATCGGTCATTCTGCCGGCTGTCGGATTTGTGGTTATTTTAACCTTGATTTTAGTGAATAATAAAGGCAAAAAATTCAGCAAGAACGCGCTTTGTATTTTAACCGGAATTGTTGTTGTGGGCGAATTGTTTTTCAATACGTACTACTCGCTTCACAAACAGGATATAGACATCACCTATTCAACCCGCGATTCTTATAAGGATTTTATTGTACCCTTACGTGAAAAAACGGATGAAATCATTGCGCAGGACGACGGCTTTTACCGTATGGAAAAAAACTTTTTCCGCACGGTGAACGACCCGATTGCGCTTCGTATGTACGGTATGTCGCACAGCGCAAGCACGCTTAACGAACCCCCGATTTCCCTGCTCGGCAAGTTAGGGCTGACCTCAAGAGGGCATTATACCCGTTACAGCGGTTCTACACCCATGATTGACGACTTATTCGGCGTGAAGTATATATTATCAATCGGCGACCAGCATTACGGGTACGGCGCAAGCCTTTCCGCCGATAAAATCAACGTTGAGCGCAATTTGGATGCTATGCCGCTTGCGTATCTGACGGACGTCGGTTTCTTGTACTACGATATTGATGAAGACCCCGAAATTTTCTTTGACCCCGTTTACAAAGCCGTAAAGCTTGACAATGCTTTTGCCGTACAGAACCGCTTGCTTGCGGCAATCCTCGGAGAACCGGGAAGCGCGGCGAATTATTTCAAGCTTTTAGATACTAACAGTATGATTAAGGAAACCGAAAACGTCACAGAGGGCGGCACATGGGACGGTCATACTTCTTATTACAGGGCGGACTGGAATAACGCGCAGGTTAAATATTACATGTCGGCAGAAGCGGACGGCGAAATTTTCATGTGGCTTCCGACCGAATATGAAAGAAGCCTGAACGTTTGGGTCAATAAAACAGACGAAGAAGGAAACACAAACAGTACATTCATCGGTTATTATTATGAGGGCGACGATTATTACGTAATGAGCTTAGGCGAATTCAAAGCAGGCGAGGATTTTGCCGTCACGCTTACGATGAATAAAGAAGACCTTTATTATAAATACGCTTATTTCGCCTATCTTGACCAAAACGAATACCTGCCGGCTCTGCAAAGGCTGAAAAACATGAACGCGGGTACGGAGGTTATAAAGGCTTCCTCCACGCATATTGCCGTGCATACGATTTCCGATACGGAAAAGCTGTTATTCACCACCATGCCGGTTGAACCGGGCTGGACAGTCACCATAGACGGCAGAAAGGTTGAATATTCAAAGGTTTTAGGCGCGCTTATCGGTGTTACCGTTCCCGCAGGAAGCCATGTAATTGAATTTAAATTTGTTCCCGCAGGCTATCCTATTGTTCTTTATTTGACAGGCGGCGGAATATTAATTTATATCATGCTTTGTATTCTTTACTCAAAAGTAAGGAAAGAAAGTTATGCGACAATACCCGGGGAAGAAAGCCGGAACGATGATTTTTCTGAAGAGCAGGAAGAAGAATCGGCGGATTTTGAAGAATTTTCGGAAGAAGAATTTATCCCCGCAAACGAAATTCATTTCGGTGAACCTATTGAACCTGCTCAGTGGCAGGAAGAACAAACACCGGTTTACAGCGAACCCGAACCGGTTCTTGAAACCCCTGCGGAAACACCTGCTGAACAGTTTACCGAACAAGAATCCGATGTTATGCAGGATTTTACAGTTCCTATTCCTGTGCCCGTTCCTGAACCGGAACTTCCTGTATTTATCTCCGAATCAGAATCAGAACCCGAACCGGAATCTGAACCTATTTTTGAATCAGAACCTGAACCTGTTTCTGAGCCTGAACCTGTTTCTGAACCCGAACCGGAATCTGAACCTATTTTTGAATCAGAACCGGAAACTGAACTTGAACCTGAATCTGTTTCTGAACCTGAACCTAAACCGGAATCCGAGCCCGAACAGGAATCACTTGTTTTTATTCCTGAATTTGAGCATTATATTGATTTGGAAGCCATGCAGGAATATGAGCATGAACACGAGCATGATTCTGAACCTGAGCCTGAACCCGCAGAGGTTATAATCGGAAGCGATGAAAGCGTAAAAAGCGTTATTGATGATTTTAATGAAATCAATACAGCGGAAATGACTATAGAACCTGAAATTGAGCCGGAAACTACGTTTGAGCCAAAGCCAGAGCCCGTGTTTGAGCCTGAACCTGAACCTATGTTTGAGCCAGAGCCTGAATCCGTGTTTGAGCCAGAGCCAGAGCCAGAACCCGTGTTTGAGCCAGAGCCAGAACCCGTGTTTGAGCCAGAACCAGAGCCTGAACCTGTGTTTGAGCCAAAGCTTGAACCCGTATTTGAGCTTGAACCTGTAAAGCAACCCGCTCCTATTGATTATGCGGCGCGTGTAAAAGCGTTGCAGGCAGAGCTTGCCTTAGAAGCGGAATTGCAAAGCTTCGGCGGCGCGCAAAGCTTTATAGGCGGAACAACGGTCGGGTTTGAAGAGCCGTTCTTCAAGCAGGAGGAGGAAGAAACCGAAGAAGATTTTATCATCAAACCCATTGTTAAAGAAGAATTTTCTTCTGCTGTTAAAAAAGAATCGCTTCCCGAACCTAAGCCCGAACCGGTTATCGCAACTGAACCCGCTCCGGTTATTATACCTGAAGAACCTAAACCGGTTATCGCAACTGAAGAACCCACGCCGGTTATTGCGCCTGAGCCGGTTCAGCAATCCAAACCTGCTGAAGAATTTTTGTCAGAACCGATTTTTGAAGAGAATTTTGATGAGGATATTCCTTCAACTTCACGGCAGTATTATTATCACGGGATAGAAAATGATGACGACAATGTTTTTGATGAATTTGAATTTATTGATGAAGAAAGCCATGAGTTTTTCGAGCCGCTTGATGAATCTGAATCTGAACCGGAAGCGCAGGAAGAAAATCCTCAGCACCACAGACGCGGCGACCCGCAGAATCCGGACGCACCGTTAAGCTCACTGTAAACATGTAGGGGACGGCGTCCCGAATAAAGGAATGTGATGAATGTTATTAACAATTGATGTCGGTAATACCAATATTGTTTTCACGGTTTTCGACGGGGCAGAACCCGTTTTGGATTCCCGTATGAACACCGATACTTCGCGCATGGCTGACCAGTATGCGATTTTCATAGCGGATATACTGAAGCTTCGTAAGGTTGACAGAGAAAGCATAAAAGGTGCGATTATTTCTTCTGTCGTGCCGCCCGTTACCGCGCAAATCAAAAAAGCGGCGGAAGAACTTTTCGGCATAAAAGCACTATTAGTCGGACCGGGACTTAAAACAGGGCTGAACATCAAAATCGACGACCCGTCCGTTCTCGGCGGCGATTTGGTGTGCGCTGCCGTTGCGGCTAAAGAATTTTATAAAAACCCCTGCATAATTATAGATATGGGAACTATAACAAAGGTTATGGCTTTAGACGGCGGCGGGGCTTTTATCGGGGTAACATTTTCACCCGGCATTGAAATGAGCTTTGAGGTTATGTCGGAGGGGACGGCGTCGCTTCCGCTTGTCGGTTCTGACGAAACCCATAAAATAATCGGTACAAACACGGCTGACAGCATACGCTCGGGCGTTCTGAACGGCGCGGGTTGTATGCTGGACGGGCTGACTTCACGCTTTGAAAAAGAACTCGGCGTGCAGAAAGGTGAATGTTCCGTTGTGGCGACGGGCGGGAACGCCGCGCAAATCAAGCCTTACTGCGAACGGGCGTTTGACGTAAACCTCCACCTTGTTTCGCACGGGCTGAGGATTATTTACGACAAGAATAAACCTAATTATATTTAACATTTGTAGGAGCGGGGTTTACCCCCGCCCGCTAAGAATTGCGACTTACCTATAACGGAAGCCAGCACAGAAAGGAATTTTTAACAATGGCAAATTCACAAAACGGCAGAGCGATTCAAAACCGAACGCTCATGCTCGTGCAAATGGCGGTACTTACCGCCGTAATTTTCGTACTTGACGTAACCAAGCTCGGCTACTTGCCGCTAACGCCTCCGGGCGTGTCAATTATGATGATACCTGTTTCAATCGGTGCGATGATTTGGGGGCGTAAAGGCGGAATTATTCTCGGCGGAATGTTCGGAATATCAAGCATGATACAATGCTTCACGGGAAGCTTTCTCGGAGCGTTGATATTAAGCATTAATCCGTTTCTTACGGTTTTACTGAATGTCGGGGTTCGCATACTTGTAGGGTTTTTAACAGGGTTAATCTTTGAATTTTTAAGTAAGCGGGATAAAACAAAGATTTGGTCTTACGGCGCAACAGCCTGCCTTGCTTCAGTTTTAAACTCGGTTATTTACGTACCGTTGCTTGTGTTTTTTTTCGGAACTTCAAATGAATTTCAAGCGTTATTTTTAGGAGAAGGTGCGGCAAATGAAGCAATGGGTATATTTTTAGGAATAGTTGTAGCAATTCTGCTTGTGAGCATGATTTTTGAAGCGGTCGCCTGTACCGTTATAGGCGGAACTGTATCTAAAGTTTTAAATAAATATTTAAATAAAACATAGATTTAAAGGATATTAATGAACTTTTTTCGTTCTGTAGCCATGCAGATTCCTGAATACGGCAATCTGCTGCGGAATATAAACAACAACCTGTTATCAGAGGGAGGAAACCCCCTCCCTGCACTGGTAACAGGGCTTTCGCATGTGCATAAGGCGCATTTTTTAGCCGCGCTGGCACTGGAAACATCTGTAGGGGACGCCCTGTGTGGCGTCCCGATGAACGGCGTCCGTGACAATATAGGGGACGCCCTGTGTGGCGTCCCGCTAAAAACCGGTGAACTGTATACGGGCGACCACACAGGGTCGCCCCTACTGGTGTTGGTTGAAACCGAAAGCGAAGCCCTGCGCCTATGCGAGGATATAAATACGTTCACGGGCGGAAATAATGCGGCAGTTTACCCCGCTAAGGACTTAAATTTTAACGACTTTGAAACAAATTCCCGCGAATACGAATACAGGCGGCTTAATATTTTAAGCAATATTCACAAAAACGGCGTAAAGCTCGTTTTATCTACGCCGGAAGCGGCGGGTCAGTTCACCATCCCGCCCGAAATCTTACGGGAAAAAATGTTTTCAATCCGGCAGGGTGATGAAATTGCGATAAATACTATCACTAAAAAGCTGATTGAAACAGGGTTTTCCCGTTGTGAGCTTATTGAGGGCGTTTCGCAGTTTTCGGTGCGCGGTTCGATTGTCGATATTTTTTCGCCCAATAACACCATGCCGGTCAGAATTGAGTTTTGGGGCGATACAGCCGATAATATAGGCTTTTTTGACAAAGAAACGCAAAGGCGCGTTGAATCCGTTTCCGAAGTAATGTTCGCACCTTGTTCGGAAATCCTGTACGACAGCGCGGAATTAGCCGGTAAAATCAGTTTAATGCTCAAAAAAACTAGAACCGCCGAGCCGACGGAGGCAAAACAAACGTTCCTGAATGATATTGAAAAACTGCAGAATAACGCAAATCCAAAGAACCCCGATAAGTATCTTCCGCTTGTTTATAACAGGCCGGCAAGCCTTTTTGATTATATAAAGCCTTGCATAATCCTTGAAAACGTCAACTGCACGGAAAGCTACCGCGGTGCTTCAATCAGGCATGAGGAGGATTTAAAGCTACTGTTTGAATCCGGCGCGCTTTGCCGCGGCTTGGATAAATATATGTTGACCCGCGGGGAGTTCAAAGACGTTTTACAGGAAAGAACTGTTGCGTATATAGACACTTTTATACGGGGAAGCGGTTTAAAGCTTTCTGAAATCCTGAACGTCCGCGCCGTACAGCTTTCAAGCTGGAGCGGAGAATATAAAACCCTTACCGAAGAGCTCAGAAACTACATCGGCAAAGGTTATGCCATTGTTGTTTTTGCAGGAACGGAAAAAGCGGCACGGACATTGGCTTTAGATTTAAGGGACGACAATTTTCCGGTTGATTTTTCTTCCGACCCTAAGAAAATCTACGCGAAACGCGCCTATATTCTCGCCGGAACCATCGGCGCGGGCTACGAATATCCCGACGCTAAATTAGTTATGCTCAGCCTTGCGAGAATTGTAGGGGCAGACCTTGTGTCTGCCCGAACCGACGGGCGAACACAAGGTTCGCCCCTACACAAGCACAAAAAGCGGCGTAAGGGCGAAGAAATCCGTAACCTAACCGACATCAACGCGGGCGATTACGTAGTTCATCAGAATTACGGTATCGGTATTTTCGAGGGCGTCACAAAACTCACAAGTGATGAAATCAGTAAAGATTATATTAAAATTAAATACGCCGGAACAGATGTTCTGTATGTGCCAGTAACTCAGCTTGATTTCATTTCCCGCTATATCGGCAACACCGATTCGGGTACTTTAAAACTGAATAAATTACATTCAGACGCATGGCAGAAAACCAAAGCCAAAGCCAAAGCGGCGGCTTCCGAGCTTGCGGAGGAACTAATCGCGCTGTACTCCAAGCGCGCCAAAAGCGAAGGGCATACATTCCCGAAAGACAACGCCGAGCAGGTGGAATTTGAGGAGCATTTCAGTTATATCGAAACCGACGACCAGCTTCGCTGTATTGAAGAAATTAAGGCAGATATGCAGGTTGGCAAACCCATGGACAGACTGCTTTGCGGGGACGTAGGTTTCGGAAAAACCGAAGTCGCGCTTCGCGGCGCATTCAAATGCGTAATGGACGGGAAGCAATGCGCATTGTTATGTCCCACAACCGTGCTTGCGTGGCAGCATTATCAAACTGCAATCAAGCGCATGGATGGCTTTCCGGTCAACATAGAACTGCTTTCCCGTTTTCGCTCAGCGCGGGAAATTAAGCAGGTTTTAGAGAAACTCAAAAAAGGCATTGTGGATTTAGTTATCGGCACGCACAGGCTTGTACAGGCTGATGTTGAATTTAAAAATTTAGGGCTTGTTATTATAGATGAAGAACAGCGTTTCGGCGTGAATCATAAGGAAAAATTCAAAGAAACATTCACGGGTGTGGATGTGCTGACGCTTTCCGCAACGCCGATTCCGCGGACGCTCAATATGGCGATGAGCGGCGTGCGCGATATGAGCGTGATTAACACGCCGCCGCAGGACAGACAGCCCGTGACAACCTACGTTATTGAACATGATTGGAGCGTAATCGCGCAGGCAATCAACAAAGAACTCAGGCGTAACGGGCAGGTTTATTATATTCATAACCGCATAGAAACTATTTTAGATTGCGCGGCGCAGTTACATGAGCTTTGTCCGGAAGCAAGAATAGGTATAGGTCACGGGAAGCTCAGCGAAGACGAGCTTCTTGAAGTTTGGCGAAAACTTTTAGACGGCGAGATTGATATTTTAATCTGCACTACTATTATAGAAACCGGTGTGGACGTGCCTAACGTCAACACGCTTATAATAGAAAACGCCGACCATATGGGATTAGCGCAGTTACATCAGCTCAGAGGGCGTGTAGGCAGAACAAACAAACGGGCATACGCTTATTTCGCATTTAAACGCGGAAAAGTTTTAACCGAGATTTCAACCAAAAGGCTGAACGCCGTCCGTGAATTTACGCAGTTCGGTTCAGGTTTCAATATCGCTATGCGTGATTTGGAAATACGCGGCGCGGGTTCGATTTTAGGCGCAAGGCAATCGGGGCATTTAAGTTCTGTCGGGTATGATATGTATATCAGGCTTTTAAATGAAGCGGTTGCGGAAAAGAAAAACGAATCCGGCGCGGAAAAGAGAGATGATACCTCACAGGGGAGAAGCGATATTGCCACCGTTGGCACAACGGTTGATGTTAAATGTGACGCTTATATCCCTGAAAGTTATATATCAAATGCGGCGCAGAGAATTTCCTGTTATAAGCGAATCGCAGAAATCGCAAACGCCGACGACGCGCTTGATGTAACCGATGAATTAATTGACCGTTACGGAGAACCGCCCGCGTCGGTCTCCGGATTAATAGAAGCCGCGGAAGTCCGCAATATGGCGGGCGCGGCGGGGATTCAAGAGATTTTACAGGACGGCGCGGTTTTAAAAATCAAAACCGATAACCCCGATATGGAAAGCGTAAGCAGAGCGGTTTCCGTTATGGACGGCAGGGTTTCGCTTGATTTTTCGGGTAAAACAGAAATTAACGTAAAATTAATCAAAGGCGAAAATCCGTTGAAAGCGGCAAGGGTTTTTCTTGATGCTTACAGAAAATAAAAATTTAAAAAAATTTTAAAAAAGTATTGACAAATAAAACTACATAGTGTAGAATATAAACTACAGGGTGTAGTTCTAAATAAACGGCATGAAGAATTAATTTAAACAACGCTGTTTGTTTAAGCTAAAAATGAAAAGGAGCGTTTACTTATGAAAAAATTATCAGTTATCTTATCCTGCATACTCATCGCATCCGTCTTTTTTGCATTACCGGTGTCATCCGCGGGAAACGAGCCGAAGAATGATTATGATGTTTCAAAAACATTCGGTGAAAAATATGACTTGATTAAAATCAATGTTGCCTGTTCTCATTTAACGGTGAAAATTTCTCCGGACAATACAACGAGGATTTCTTATAAAAATAATAATCCTGACAGGGTTGAATTTAAAACAGAAATCAAAGACAACACGCTTATCGTAGAAGAAAAAATCAAGAAAAATACAAACAACCGGAATTTAAAAATATCTGAAATAAATGTGGAAATTCCGAAAGCGGTTTATAAAAAGATTAATCTTGATACGATAAGCGGGACGGTTATCGCGGATGTTCCGGAAACCGAAAACCTGTATGTAAACACAATCAGCGGAATAATCACTTTAAACTACAAAGGGAACAACAATCCGGATTATCTGAAAAACACTACCGTAAGCGGCAATGTTACAGTAAACAATTTTAGCCCTAAAAAATTCGATATTTCATTAACCTCCGGCATTTTAAACGTCAACGGGCTTTCCGGAAGCGGCAGTTTAAAAGTTGTTTCGGGCACGGCGAATCTTGATTATAAAAAGTGGGACAGCGCGCTCAGTGTTAAAGTTGTAAGCGGAAACGCGAATATAAAAGTTCCCGCCGGAAGCGGCGCGGATTTAACCCTTTCAAGGATAAGCGGCTCTGTTCAGTATGACATGAACGGTGTTTCCGGTAAATTATCAAAATCCGGTTCGGTTGTTATAAAGGGAACAAATATGCAAACCGTTAAAGCAAATATAACCAACGGAAACATCAGCATTAAAACAAAATAACGGGAAAATCTTATAAACGGGCGGGCTTTTATGCCCGCCCTTACGTTTATTCACTGCCCGAATCCGGTGCAATCAAGATTAATGCCTGTGTAAATTTAAACGTCGTGCCGACCGGCAGGTTAGTAAGCTGTGTACTCGGTCTGAAATAAACGCCGGTTTGGTCAAAACGAATCGGCAAAGAATACACAACGCCCGCCGGTGTTTCAATCCAAAGTGTGCCGATGGTGGTATCGCCCTGATAATAAGTTAATTCGGGATACTGCGCGCTTGTGATTAAATAATAAGTCACGCCGTTGACTAAGGTTTGAACATGGTTCAGTGCGCCGATACCCCAGAAATTATAGGTATACCCCGAATGAATGACCGCCGCGCCGAGCCCGAGCAAAGCCGCCAGCTCCGAAAAAATTTCGGTTACATCCGACAAATAAATGAATCCCTCAATGCGCGCAATGATGGTTCTGATTTCGGCAAGTTCATTATAAATCTCCGAAAAATCGCAGTCACATTCCCCCGGCGGTCCGATTGGTCCTTGCGGGCCGGGCGGTCCTTGCGGACCCTCAGGACCTTCCGGTCCCTCAGGCCCCTCTGGTCCTTCAGGTCCGGGCGGTCCGCCTGCAGGACCCGGTTCACCTTGCGGTCCTGTTAAACCTATCGGTCCTTCCGGTCCTGTTAAGCCTATCGGACCTTCCGGCCCTGTTAAGCCTATCGGACCTTCCGGCCCTGTTAAGCCTATCGGACCTTCCGGCCCTGTTAATCCTATCGGACCTTCCGACCCTGTTAAACCCATAAGCCCTTGTTCGCCCTGCGGACCTTGTTCACCACGCGGACCGGGCACACAGCAAACCGTACCGCAACGGCAACAGCGTCTGCAACAGCCGCAAACACGGCAGGTTATTACGTTTCCGCAGGTACATCTTCTGTTATTGCATGTATTCATAGTTTTTCACCTTTATGTATAATTTATTAATCTATTTTATTCAAAATCATTAATAAATGTGAAAATTAAAAACTGTGCGTTTCGCACAGTTTTTTTATTTTCATTTTTTATTTAAAAACGGGCTTTTTTAAATAAGGCATTATAAATATTACAACCGAAACAACCACAACCCCTATGCTGATAATCTGCGATGTTGAAATGCCTTGATATACCCCTCTGACCAAATCGCCGCGATAAAATTCAAGCACGAACCTTTGGATTCCGTACAGCAAGCCGTACAGCGCGATACTCTGCCCTTCGTGCTTTTTTCTGCGCCCGAGAAGCAAAACAAGCACCGCGATGATTATATTTCCTATGCTTTCAATCACCGGTACGGCAAGCAAGGGTGTTCCTGCGGGTGCGGCGACAGCCGCGAAAGCGTCTACCCGTTCGGGGTAAATAATCGCAAACGGGTGAGAAGCGTGTACTTCAACGCCGTAACAGCACCCGCCCAATAAACAGCCTATCCTCCCTAAAGCGTGACCGGCGGGAATCGCCGGAGCTAAACTATCCGCTGTTTTTAAAAAAGGCACTTTAAAACTGCGGCAGTAAATATAAGCCGCCAATATGCCGCCGATTAGACCGCCGTAAAACACCGTTTCCGCAAAAGTGCTGTTAATAAATTCCCCTAAGGGCATAATTTCATACTTTTCCCAGTTAATGATTATATCGGGAAGTGTAATCAGCGGCTTTAAAAGCTTTGCGCCTATAAACACGCCGACAAAAGCCATACAGCCCGCCAGCATGGGGTCAAGGGTTTTTATGCGGTTGATTTTGCAGTTCAAAAGCACAACTAAGCTTCCCGCGCCTATACCTAAAAGCACCATGAAGCCGAAAGCGGGGATTTCTCTTCCGAGAATGTGAAAATAAGGATGCATGAATAATTCCTCAAAAATCAACACTATATTTAACTAAATATAGTGTTGATTATGTAATTTTTTAATTTTATTACCACCATACTGAAGAAGTTGCCGCACCTGTACAAGCAATACAGCTAATGATACAAATAAGACCCCAAGACAATGAGATAATGCTTAAAACTATACCTGCCATAGCCATTCCCGTGGGCGCGCCGACTTCCGCGTTCTTTTTCTTACCGATTACACCTAAGATAAGACCGATAATACCAACTACGAATCCGCCGCCGTACCAAGCGTTAGCCGCCGCAAGTATACCTAAAATCATTGACGCAATACTTAAACCGTGACCCGGAGGATTCGGAGGTTTCTGCTGATACATAGGTTGCTGACCGTACATAGGAGGAGGCATTTGTTGTTGGGGCATTTGCTGTTGATTGAAAGCGGGGGGCGGTGCTTGCTGCGGAGCGAGATTTTCGCCGCAGTATTTGCATTTTGCTGCGCCCATTTCTACAGAAGCGCCGCACTGTGGACATTTATTCATTCCGAATTCTCCTTTTTTATTTTTTTATTTTTTTGTTTTATTATTATTTCTTGCCGGAAGAAATTTTAATAACCGGTATAATGACGCAAAGATACAGGAATAAAACAATGATTTGATATAACATATAATATTTGCCGTACCAAGTGTTTATGCCGATAAAAAGCCCGCCGAACTGAAACGCTGTATATAATCCCGTTATAAACCAGAGCTGAATCAATGCCGCGGCGTTTGCCATGCGTACAATCAAACTGCTCGACGCCGCTAACCCTAATATAATACAGCAGTTGACGGACGATGAAATAATCCGGTACAAGCCGTTTTCGTTTTGGTGCAGTTCAATAATGCCGTACAGCACAAACATGATAATCCCGATGAACAAAAAAGTCAATATCGTCGTAAGCAGAGGGAAGCCCGGATTCTGTTTCGGTGCTTCTTCCGGTTTTTGATATTTTAACTTGTTCATCTGCGCGTTTGTTAAAGGTTGCTGTTGCTGAAGCTGCGTAACCGGCTGCTGATATTGCTGAGGATACTGTTCTTGAGGCTGTTGGTATTGCGGTTGTACAGGTTGTTGATATTGTTCCTGAACCGGTTGTTGCGGTTGATATTGCCGGTTTTGCTGATTCGGGTCTTGACCGGAATATTGATTGTTCAAATCGTTCATAAAGTCACCTCCGTACCGCATTGGTTGCAGAATTTTGTACCCGGCGCAAGCAAGTTACTGCAATTTTTACACTTAGGCGGTTCAACACTTTTGCCGCAATGGTTGCAGAATTTTGCACTTTCCGGCACATCAGAATTGCAGTGCGGGCATTTCGTCGTCATCGCTTCCACTTTGGGTTTCGTCAGGTCGTTTCCGCAGTTGGAGCAGAATTTCACGCCCGCCGCGTTGTTGGTGTTACACCCCGGGCAAATTACGCCGTTCGGGGCGGTGTTTGCCATCACCTGTGACATTTGACCGCCGAGCGCGGCGCCCGCGCCGAGTCCTACGCCCCCCGCAACGAAAGCACCCGCAATACCGGAGGAATTCCCTGCCGCCGTTTCATAAACGTCGAAAGAGCGGGCGGTTGCATAGCGTGCGTCGCCGATAAGGTCGAATTCGGCGCGCTTATGAAGCACTGCGTTAATAGCTTCAAAGTCCTCGTCGGGGAAGTTTATGGATTTTATGTAGAAATTGGCGACTTCCATGCCGTACTGGTCGAAATTGTGTTCGATTCTTGTGCGCATGGATTCGGAAATTTCGTCAAGGCGGGGCGTAATTTCAAGCGCGGAAATTTTTTCGTTTACGATAATATCGGCAATTAAAACCTTAATGCGCTGAACAATGACACCTCTGAAATATTCTAAAATATTATCAAATTGTATCATTTCCGACGGCTTCATCACGCCGATAAGCTCACGCAGGAAAACACCGTAATCCTTCAATTTCAAGCCCATCTGCCCGAAAGCGCGGATTCTGAGCCGCGTCGAATATTTTGGGTCGATAATGGAAACAGGGTCGCTTGTACCCCAATGCACATTCAGCCTTGTTACGGTGTTGAGGTAAAATATTTCAGCGGTGAAAGGCGTTTTTCCGCCGAAAGGTATATTGACTACCCTTTGCAGAATCGGCAGGTTTTGGGTGCTCAGCGTATGCGTGCCGGGGTCGAATATGTCGCAGATTTGCCCCTTTTTCATAAAGATGACCGCTTGACCTTCGGCAACCACTAATTGTGAGCCCGTAGTCAGGTTTTCGGACGGGTGCTTGTAAATCAGCCAGTCGCGGGTCGCTAAGCCGTCAAATTTGATTACGTCTATAAGAGCCATTTCATCCCTTCTTTCTGATTATTACTTTTGAAATAAAAGCAGGATTTTTCTCTGTGTTTTCCCCGTCTACGGCGGGGGAAACACGAAAACAACTATGCTTGCTGTTTAGTGCTGAAGTAATAATAAAACTTATTCAAATGCAGTATATTACACAGTTTATAATAAAATGCGAAATTTTACAAGTATAAAAACAACCTTTATTTATACTTTTAAATTCCTAATAAATTTTATCATATATTACTTGTTATGTCAAGGGTATATTGTAGATATTTGTAAAAAACGCACAGATATAATCGTTTTATTTTGGTATTTATTACTTTTATCAACAGATATACGTAGGGGACGCCCTGCGTGGCGTCCCGTTGCATTATTCGGGACGCCACACAGGGCGTCCCCTACATTTCACGTTTAGCATTTCCCGTCTTTACAGCCCTGAACCGCGTTATTCAGCGCGGTAATCAGCGAAAAACTGCATCCGGTCGGATAATGACGTGCGTAAGGCGCAATGAATTGTTCCTGCTTCCGGTACATTTCAAAATAATGCAGTTCCCCCGTTTCGCGGCGAAACCTGTCAAGCAGCATGAAAGCCGTTGAATTTCCGCTCGGAAGCGCGTTGTCGAACACCTCCTTAGGGCGCGTAATCAACTGCTCATCGTCATCCGCGTAAAGATAAAACCCGCCGTTTTCATTATCGAAGAAATGCTCCGTCATAACCGTAATCATTTGCTGTGCTTTGTTAAAATAATTCACGTCGTTTGCCGCCGAATAGAGTTCAAGCAGTGCCATTGTATAATTCGCATAATCGTCAAGTTTACCGTTTCCGGTTACTTGGCTGACCGCCCGGTTCGGGTTGTCCCGCCAGCTGACATATAATCTGCCGTTGAATGATAATTTTTCCGCAATAAACTTTTCGCATTTCTGCGCTGCTTCAAGGTATGACTTATCCCCTAAAATTAAATAAGCTTTTATTAAAGCAATCATCATCAGCGCGTTCCATGAGGTTAATATTTTATCGTCGGTATGCAGTTTTACGCGCTGTTTTCTGTAATGATATATACGATGATTGCAATCGTCAATCAATTTATTATGCGTTTCAAATTCCGCGTTTTTAATTAGGTTCGGAATACTTTTTCCCGTATCTTCAAAGTTTCCGTTTTTGGTAATGCCGTAATATTCACGCCAGATTTCACTTTCCCGCTCGTTTAAAACACGGTTTGTTTCATCATACGAAAAAGCGTAATATTTGCCTTCAACACCCTCGCTGTCGGCGTCCTGACCGCAATAAAAGCCGCCGTCATCGTTTGTAAGCTCCGCGAAAACCCACGAAAAAATTTTCTGTGCCGCTGTTTTATAAATTTCCTTTTTATATAAGGAATATGCTTCAAGATAAGCCCACGCAAGCAAAGCGTTATCGTAAAGCATTTTTTCAAAGTGCGGAATCAGCCATTTTTCATCGGTTGAATACCGCGAAAAACCGCCCGCGATATGGTCGTGAATTCCGCCGCGGAACATTGCCTTTAATGTTTCCTGCGCCATATTTCCGGCTTGCTCCGAATTCATCACGCGGGCGTATTCAAGCAGGAAAAGTAAATTATGCGCGGCGGGGAATTTCGGCGCAGAGCCGAAGCCGCCGTATTTTTTATCAAACGAAGAAGCAAAAACGTCAACCGCTTCAGCAACCGTATTTTCATCAACAATATCAAACTGAACCCCGCGCTTTGCTTCTCCGCGTGCGGGAATAAAATTTGCGTTTTCCTGCAAATGCTTGTGTATTTCATCGCCGGTTTGAATCAATCTGCCGCTTTCCTCCCGCCACATATCGCCGGCGCGTTCAATTAAACTTTTCATGGTGTTCTTCGGAAAGTAAGTGCCTGCAAAGAAGGGTTTCTTTTCGGGCGTCATCAAAATTGAAAGCGGCCAGCCGCCCGAACCGGTCAATGTTTGGCAGGCGGACATATAAACGCTGTCAACATCGGGGCGTTCCTCGCGGTCAACCTTTACGGAAATAAAATGTTCGTTTAAAAGCGCGGCGACTTCATTGTCTTCAAAGGATTCGCGCTCCATCACATGACACCAGTGACAGGTTGAATAACCGATTGAAAGGAAAATCGGTTTATTTTCCGTACGCGCTTTTTCAAAGGCTTCTTCACCCCAAGGAAACCAGTCCACGGGGTTTTCAGCGTGCGCGTAAAGATAGGGGGATTTTTCATTGATTAATCTGTTTGTTTTCATAATTTGATTATTTGCGGAATTAAAAAGATTATGCCTTGTTTAATTAAATATTTGAGCAAGTATATCATAAAAAGGGTCGTTTCCGTCCAATAGAAAGGCGGCGTAGTATGTTACACCGTTAAAAACAAATGTGATATTTGCTTCTGCTATATTATTGAAATCTGCCATTAAGGTAATTAGTTCGCTCGCGTTGGCACCCCTGACAGCCCAACCGTTTGACGAAATCCAAACATTACTGACCCCGTCGGGAATAGACACCGTATAAAAGCCGTCGAAATGTACATTCGGATTTACAGCCACGTCTATATTATCAATTATAACGGGATAAAATCCTTCTTTAAATATATACACTAAATACGGATTTCCGTTATCAAAGACGTTAAACCGATTCGGTTGACCTACAGCCGCAGGTGAGGGAAAATATACCCAGTCATGCTGTGCTATACCGATACTGCTGTCAGTTGTTATACCGGTAACTGTCAACGGAACTACAGGTACAAAAAGTTCATGTACCCCCACCAATTGCTTCCAACTGGCAAAAAAGAACGTGTAATCCATACCGGCTTTTATCACCCTTATTAAAAGAAAACCCGTAGATTCTGCCAATATTTCTTCGGGTATAATAAAGCTGCCGTATTCATTAAATATTCCTTCGATTTGTACAAATCCTGTACTGCTGCTGTAATACTGCAATATCACGCCCTCAACGCCCGGGAAGAAAACCGTAATTTCCGCAGGACCGATTTGCGGCGGGCGCGGACAGCAGCAGGGTTTGCAGCAGCAAAGACGGCAACAGCGGCACGGACAACAATTACATCTGCACATATCTAACATCTCCTTATCAAATATTTTAGAACTTGTATTCCATTATATTAACAAACCGCAAAATGTGTGATAATTCGACAAAAAATTAAAATACTTTTACTGTGAATCATTTTCCCCGCGCTATTGCTTTTTTATAAAATTTATGCTATGATAATTAAAGCAGGAAAAAGATAGAGAGGTGAAAAGCAATGAAGAAGAATCTTTTGGTTATCGGCGACGGGAAAAATTTTTATTATATCATTGAAGCACTTTTCAGAGGGCGTTACGCTGTGCTTTTCGCTGAAACGGAAGAACAGGCAATCGCCGCTTTGGAAAAAACACCCGTAAACCTGATTATCCTGCTCCCGAACATGAAAGTGCAGAAGCAAGGCAAACCCCGTGACAGCTTCCGCTTTTTCGAGAAGCTGAGAAATTCCGAGGTGCGCAGAGCGGACACACCCGCTGTTTTTACCGGTCCGACCATCAATGCAGAGGTAATCGCAAAAGCAAAAAAGTGCAATATTTCCGATGTAATCAGACTGCCGGTTGACCCGCTTTTCCTTGAAAGCAAGGTTGACGAGCTTATCCTGAAATACGCGCTCCCGCACGAAAAACCCGACCCTGTCACCGGTCTGCCCAAACGCAGGCTCGGCGAAGAGCGGATTGCCGACTTGCTCGCCAAAGGCAAAAAAGGCGCGTTAATCTTAATCGACCTTGACCATTACAGCTTTTTAAGTACGTCCATCAGCGATAAAACCATGGTTTCCTGCCGCAATATTATTCAGGAGGAAGCGGATGATAAAACCGTGCTTTCAGTAACGAAGGGCGGGGGATTCCTTATTTTTGTCATGGATTTGCGCGATAAAGAGAAGATTGAAAAATACGGTGAAGCGCTGATTCAAAAAATCCTTGCAAAAATAAAAGATGAAGCGGTTTTTGTTTCGGTAGGGCTTGCAGTGTCGGACAGGCACGGCAAAAACTACGAGGATTTATACTTCGCATGTGACCGCGGAATCGGCGAAGCCCGCAGATTAGGTAAAAATGTAGCAAAATTTTATAGTTGGTAACCGCCGAACCGGCGGTCGTAATTCCGCCTTGCCGGCGGTTGTTGAGCGGTGTTACAAACAAATATAAAGGAAATTTCTATGAAAAATATATTAATCGTCAGCGACAGCATACAGGAAATTAATAAACTCAGGCGTTATTTCGGAGAGGATTTCAAGGTCAGTGCGACCAATTCCATTGAAAACGCCGCCGTAATCCTGCAAAAGAAAACAGCCGAAATCGCGCTTTATCATATAGGCGTGAATTTGGCGGGCTTTTTTGAGTTTTACAAGAACCTGCGCACAAACAAAGCCACGGAAGAACTGCCACTGATTGTAATCGCTGATACTTCTATATTAAAGACGCTCACAGATACGGTTGCTTTAAAAAAAGGCTCTTTTATCAGCCCCGGCATTACTCCGGATAATTTACAGAATCTTGTGTATTCGGTGCTTGACGAAAACAACGCTTGACTAAATTATCATAAAACAAGCCAAACAAGCATATAATCCAACAATAACATGTACAATTACTGTACGGAGGGTGGATAATATGTTTGTTTTAACTTTGTCAAGAAAGCGGGCGCTTCGTACCGCGCTGATTATTTTAGCGGTGCTTATCGGAATCGCAGTCGGAATCGCCGCTGTATTAACTTCTGTCAACACGGGCGCGGCAGAGGGAAAACTGCCGATTTATTCGGTTGAAAGACCGGATAATAAAATTTCAATTACCTTTGACTGCGCGTGGGGAAATTCCAACACGGACGAACTGCTTGCGGTTTTAAAAGAACACGGTGTGTATGCCACTTTTTTTGTAACAGGCGAATTTGTTGATAAATTTCCCGACGACATACGAAAAATAGCGGGAGCGGGGCATGAAATCGCAAATCATTCCGATAAACACCCGCGCTTGAAAGGAATCAACATTAACAAGCTGATTGACGATACGCGGGAAGCCGAGCGCAAAATTACGATGATAACAGGCAAGAAGCCGGTTTTATACCGTGCCCCTTACGGCGAATATGACGTAAACGCAATTACAACAGTCGAAGGCTTAGGATATAAATTCGTGCAGTGGTCGGTAGACAGCATTGACTGGCAGGAGCCGGACGCCGCAACGATTGTAAAGCGCATTACGGATAAAACCGTTTCGGGTTCAATTCTACTGTTCCATAACGACCTTGAAAACACTGCAAAAGCACTGCCCGAAGTATTGACCAAGCTCAGGCAGGCAGGATTTGAATTTGTCAAGACGAGCGATTTAATTTACCAGAATGATTATTACATAGACCACGCGGGAAAACAAATCAGAGAGGTTAAAGTCGTTCTGCCCGATTCGGACAGCAGTTATGATAACAGCACTTTAAATGAAGCGTTGACGATTATAAGCGCGAAGCTGACCGCGGAAGAAATCGTTTCCTTGAAGAACGGGGTTTCAAGCGAGGTTGCCGCAAAGATTACACCGTATTTATCAACGGAGCAGATGAAAATGCTTTCAGAGCTTTCGTCAGCGGACATAGACGCGGTGACGGCGGCTTTAACCAACGATTATATTCCCATTGAACCGTATGATGATAACGAGTATAATGAATACGACGAGTATAACGAAAACCCGCCCGGTACAACCGATGAATATAATACAGGGGACGAATATTCCAAGGATGGTGTCGGTTATCAGGAATACACCGAATATACGGAATATGAATATTACGCCGAGAATCCGGAAAGCGTGAGCGAAGAAGAATACGGGGCAGGACATACAAGAGAAGAAAAATAACAGCATAAAAACGAATCCCCGCCTGTAACGGCGGGGATTTTGCGGTTGACAGAAATATATTAATATGATATACTTAATAAGATGAAGGCAATACCCGAAAAGACAGGCGGTTAGCGGAACTTCCGAAAGGAGGTGAAGCCGTGGAGTTGATATTTGTATTTTTAATACTGTACGCAGTGTTCTTAATAATCGACAAAATGCAAAAATAACCGCCCCTAAGCAAAGTGTGCGGTTATTTTTATAACATAAACACTAAAAGCTAACCGTCTGTAGGGTTTGCCTTTGTCATTTTTATTATACCTTAAATATCGTCTTTTGTCAATCCTTTTTCAATTATTTCCCTATTTCTTTATCCGCTCTTAATTTTACCTGTATTCAAACGGGCGGAAATTTAATTCTGCCCACTGTTTTATTTTTACTTTATAAATAAGATGTCGTTTTGTAGGGGAGACCCTTGCGGTCGCCCGCATTGTAATAAAACGACGTTTAATATATACGGGACGCCACATAGGGCGTACCCTACCATTGGGCGGGGGCAAGCCCCGCCCCTACATTATTTCCTGCTCTAAAGCATTAAATTCATCGGTATCAAAAAACTCAGCTAAAGTAATTTCAAGCCCGTCGCATAATATTTTTATCGTTTTAAGTTTTATTTCTTTTCTTCTCCCGTCAAATAAACTGTAAACCGTTGACGGCGTGACCCCTGATAATGTAGCTAAAGCGTTTGCATTGAGATTTTTTTCTTCACATAATTTTTTAAATCGCTCTACTACTGTGTTTTTTAAAGTGTTCATAATATTAATTATAATATCGTAAACGCATGCGCGTATACGCACTTGCGTATTTATAAAGAATATGATATACTATAAATAAAATCAATATTAGGAGATTTAAAACCATGAACAAAAAAATAAAAGCCGTCTGTTTTACCGGACGCCGCCAAATCGGCGAACAAGTCATTAATATGATGCAGACATTGGAAAAAGAAGTTATCAATAGGGACGCCTTATGCGGCGTCCCTTACAAATATTTAAATTTATTCCAGCATCTGCCGCTGATTCATCTCCGGCGGAATCACGGACGAGTCCAATGTTCTGCGCTTATCCATGCTCATGGACATTGACATCTGCCCTGTCCGGACTTGCTGAATCGCCGCGTCAAGGTATCTTGAAAATTCTGTCGGGTCTTGACAGCGGGTAATCGCTTCGTCCTTTGAAATTCTTGCCTGCGCCGTAAGTCTGGCTAAGTCTTGGTCAAGCGTGAACATACCTTTTGCGCGTCCGGTTGCAATCGCGCTTGGAATCTGATACGTTTTGCCCTCACGGATTAGCGACGAAATCGCGTCCGTAGAATTAAGCAGTTCCATCGCCGCCACGCGCCCTTTTCCGTCCGCCGTCGGAATCAACGTCTGCGACACAACGCCTACAAGGTTATTCGCAAGCTGAGAACGGCACTGCCCCTGCGCGTGCGGGGGGTAGGTGTCTATGATACGGTCTAAGGTTTCCGCCGCGCCGGTTGTATGTAGGGTGGATAACACAAGGTGTCCGGTTTCCGCCGCCGTTACCGCCGCCGAAATCGTTTCAAAGTCACGCATTTCGCCCACGAGAATAACGTCGGGGTCTTCACGGAGCGCGGCGCGCAGTGCCAAGGCGAAGCTTTGCACGTCTACATTGATTTCACGCTGGTTTATCATGGATTGTTTATGGCTGTGCAGGTATTCTATGGGGTCTTCCGTCGTGATGATATGGCAGTTTTTGTGACGGTTGATGTGGTCAATCATTGCCGCAAGCGTGGTGGATTTACCCGAGCCGGTCGGACCGGTTACAAGAATAAGCCCTCTCGGACGCAGTGAAAAATCAGCCAAAAGCGGCGGGAGCATTAAATCCTGAAGCGTGGGGATTTCGTTGCGCAGAAGCCTGAATGCAATCGCATGATACCCTCTTTGCCTGTAGACGTTGACACGGTGTCTTTGCCCTGCCGCGCTGACATAAGAAAAGTCAGCGTCTTCGCCGCGCTGAATGATTTGTTTATGTTTAAGCGTTGTGATTTGGTTGATGACATTGACAATAATCGGTTCTGTGCAGTCCGGATAGCCCATCAGCTTGCTGATTCGCCCGTGCAGACGAATCATCGGAGGCAAACCTGCCGTAAAATGCAGGTCGGATGCACCCATTTCGCGTGCTTCGTCAAGAATATCATTAATTAATACTTCTTTCATGGAATCATTCTCCTTTATTAAGGATGTTTGCTACTATTAAACTCTGCTTTTTTTTGCAGAGTTTAATAAAATTCACATTTTTGCAGTTCTTTGCATAAAATACTCTTGGAATTTATAACTCCACGATGTTCATCTTAATCGTTTTATCGTCCGCAATCTCAATAACGCCGTATGTAGGCGGATTTTTACCGCGCGGTTCGCTCACGCTGCCCGGGTTCATTACATAGATACCGTCCACAAAATCCGTCTTATAAATATGCGTATGCGCAAAGAGAGCGATTTTACACTCGTGGTACGCCGCGTTGTCAAGAAGCTTTTCCGTTCCCGCCTGCACATCAAGCGTATGCCCGTGCGCACAGAAGACTTTATACCCGCCTACGGTAATCACGCGTTCTTCTTTGATGTTGCCGTGGTCGGCATTTCCCTTAACGAAAACGAATTTTTTATTCGGATAAAGATTTGCGACGTCTATCAGTTCATACTGTCCGTCACCCAGGTGAATGAATAAGTCGGCGTCAAGGTTCGCGTCCACCACGCCTTTCAATTTATGAAAATCCTTATGGGTGTCCGCTATAACCGTTATTTTCAAATGAAACACTCCTTCCCCGATTCATTAGACATGGGTCTACTTTTCATTATAACTAAAAAATAATAAAAAGTCAATCCACTTATGAAAAAGTTATGCAAAACTTACTAAAAATCATAATTCTGATTGTATATTAATAAACTGTAAGGAGGCGAACCATATGAACGGTATGGAAAAATTATTGCAGACAGCCAGCGCGAAACTCGGCATGAGCCCTGAAAAACTCATGTCGTCGCTTGAAAAAGGAGACATGAACGACATTTTGGCAAACATGAACGCCGCTGACAAGCAAAAAATCAAATCGGTTCTCGAAAACGGTACGGCAATGGACGCGCTTGTTAAATCCCCCCAAGCCGCCGCGTTTATGAAGCAAATGAGCGGTAATCCGCAGGTAAAATTCAATAAAACGTAACACCGACACCCCCATAAAAGGAGCGTGAAAATTGTGGCACAGACTGGCAATATCGCGGAAATGCTGCAATCGCTTCTTTCGGGCTTGAATTCGGAAACCTCAGAATCTGCGGGAGAACCGCAAAATAATGCAAACGAAGCTTTCAGCACCGATAACACGCAGGAAAACGCGGGGAACGGCTCATTCGGCGATTTTTCGAGCTTTTTCGAGAATATCGATATTGATATGATATTGAAAATAGGGGAAATTTTCGCCCGTTTCAACCAGCCCGATAAAAATGCCGACCTTCTGCGCGCTCTAAAACCGCATATGAGGGAAGAAAACCGCGAAAAAATAGATACCGCCATCAAAATTATGAAAATTACAGCGTTATGGCCCTTTATAAAGGAAAGCGGTTTCATGGATAAAATATTTTAAAACGCCTGAATCGGCGGGTGTAAATTTGTAATTATATCATTAGGAGGAAAATTTAATGGAATGGAAGCAGGAGCATATTCCTAAAACCGAGCTTGAAAAAAAGCAGACCGATTATATGAAGGAAGCCATGGACATGGCGAAACGGGCAAAGGTTAATCCCGACATAGCCAAGGCAAGGGTAAAAGCCAAGCAGGAAGAGCCTCCGGTTTCTGTTCCCGCGCCCGCGCCTGTTTCCGAAGTAATCCAAAAGCCTGAAACAATGCAAAAACCGGAAAAGCACGAAAAGCATGAAAAACAAGAACTGCCGAAAGCAAAAACGCAACCGCCGCGTAAACCGAGCAAATATCATTCTCCGAAGGTTATCGAAAAAATAATCGAGAAGCCCGTTGAGGTTGAAAAAGTGGTTGAGAGGGTAGTCGAGAAGCCGGTTGTTGTAGAAAAAGTGGTTAAAGAACCGGTTATCATCGAAAAAACAGTTCAGAAAGCCCCCGAAATACATATTACCAACCAAAGCAAGAAAATCGAAATCAACGCCGATGTTGACTTGAACGTAAATGTTCCGCTGATTGTGAAAGGCGTACGGGAAGAGCAAGCACCCGTGCATGAAATCGAAATCCCCGAGGAAGAACCGGAAATTGAGGAGTTTCCGCAGTTTCCGGAAGAGGAATTCTGCGATGAAGAGCTGACCGAGCACCCTTTTGAGCATTTTGAGGGCTGTGAGCCCTGCCCGGAACGTCCGCAGCCGCACGGCTGTAAAACCTCAAGACCTCCGAATTTCAACAACTTTATAAACGAGCATAACAGAGGGCGGCGGGGACCTCAATCGTCCGGCTGTAATGAACGAACGGGCGGATTTTCATGGAAAGATTTCAAAAAAAACTGAACGGACTAAGCTTAGAAACGATTTTAAACGACAGGGATATGCTGATTCTGGCGGTTTTATTGATTATTCTGATTAGCCAAAAGGCGGATTTACCGTTAGTGCTGGCGGTTGCGTACATACTTTTATTTTAGTTTATTACTGCGTATATTTTTATATTTTCTGTCAAAAATAATTACAGGCATTAAGTTTATTAAACTTTGCCTGTAATTATACTTTTTAAGGAGAAACGTCATGGGAAAGAAAAACAAAGGCGGCGGAAAAAACAAGGAAACGCCTTCAAACAGCAGACCTGCTCCGCAACAAACGAACAGCGCAAACAACATGTCCGAAAAACAAAATACACAAACGCAGTCAAGAGCGAAGGGGAATTAATCCTCTTCGCTTTTTAAATTATCAGAATTTTTACTTTTTATCATAAAACAATCCGCTTCAATCCCGTTGCTTCTTTATACTAATCCCGATTATAAAAACTCTTTAAAATTCGTGCAAAAAGCTTGAATTTATGGGTTTTTGTGCGGATTTTTTAGAAAGCTTTTAAAGAGGGATTAGTATTAAATTCGCATACCATGTTTAATAACAATATTTATTCAAACATCATGTAAATCAATATATGTTTACACCAAAACCCCCGGCAACCTTTAAAAGTTGTCGGGGGTTCCATCAATGGTTCGCCACTTGCGGAGGCAGGATTTGAACCTACGACCTTTGGGTTATGAGCCCAACGAGCTACCAGACTGCTCCACTCCGCGTTATATTTAAACGGAGTGGGTAATCCACATCCGCGATATACTGTGTTAATTAAGACGCTTTTATATTTTAGCATAATCAAAAGGTTTTGTCAAGGTTTTTTATTAAAAAACTCTGTATGATGTTGAAACTGCCCGAAATTGAGCGGTTTTTGGGTAATTATAAACATTTACAGTGCCTTGTAAAAACCGTTCGGTAAAGAGAGCGGCTTTTTTATAATTTTACAGTTTTAACCTTGACAAAAACCTTATTTTATGATAAAATGACAATATTAACGTAAAATCAGCACCTTTAGCTCAGTTGGTAGAGCAACTGACTCTTAATCAGTGGGTCCTGGGTTCGAGTCCCTGAAGGTGTAGCGGCGAGCCGTGTAGCGAGTTTTTAAGAATTGCGGAACATTTTTTCCGGCCCATTGGTCAAGCGGTCAAGACGTCGGCCTCTCACGCCGGAAACGGGGGTTCGATTCCCCCATGGGTCATTTTTATATGGAAGCGTAGCCCAGCTGGTCAGAGCGCTTGCTTGACATGCAAGAGGTCGGTGGTTCGAGCCCACTCGTTTCCATTTTTTAGAAAGTTTTAATGAGGGATTAGTATAAACTACAGGAGGAAAAAATGTCAGACTTAAACAACAATCAGGAAAATCAAGGCGGATTCACCCCTAATCCGATTCCCTCGCAAGGTATTCCCCCGCAGGGTATTCCCCCGCAAGGTATTCCCCCGCAGGGTACTCCTCAACAGGAAATTCCCCCGCAATTCGCACAGCCCGAACAACCTCAGCCGCAACAACAGCAAATGTACCAGCAACAACCTCAACAACAAATGTACCAGCAACCGCCGCTGCAACCGCAGCAGCAGACTTATTATCCGCAGGGACAGCAGGTTCAGCCGCAGTATGCTTACGCCGGTGCTCCGATTGCTCCGATAAAAATTAATAAAAAGCTGATTATAATAGCAGGAGCGGCAATAAGCGGATTGCTTTTGCTTTTAATCCTTATATCCGCAATCAGCGGACCGAGCGGAGAAGCAAAGGTTGCTTTAAACTATGTAAAAAACCAAGGTAATGCGTTTAGTTCTTATAGTTTTGCCGGCGCAGGAGTAAAAATTGATTATAAAGTTGTTGCGCAGAACAAATCGCGCTCTTTGTATGTTGTTGATGTTTCAATGAAAGCTTCTGCTTTCGGGGAATCCATGTCCGGCGGTTATTTCGTAGTTGTTCAAGTTGACGGGAAAAATGCCCGCGAAAGAAATTCTTATTCTTACGGTGATTTTAGTTTTTGGGGCAATGATTCAAGAGCCGATGTGCTTAAGGACGCTAAAGATTTTATAGAATAAATAGAGTAAATAGAGTAAATAATAATTCCCCTCTTTTGAGGGGGATTATTTTATACTAATACCGATTATAAAAGCTCTTAAAAAATCCGTATAAAAAGCTTGCGTTTATGGGTTTTTGTGCGGATTTTTTAGAAAGCTTTTCATGCCTGTTTATTGGGCATTTCCTAAGTTAATTAACTATAATTTTATTTTTAATTTCAACCGCTTCCTTGGAAAGCCGTGTGATTTCAGCCCAGTTCTTTTCTTTAATCAGCGTATCAGTCACCATCCAGCTTCCCCCGCACGCAATCACAGGCTTGAATTCAAGATAACTTGCCAAATTATCGGGTGAAATCCCGCCCGTCGGCATGAAGCTGGCTTTTCCGTAAGGCGCGGACATGGCTTTAAGCATTTTTAAACCGCCCGCCGCTTCCGCCGGGAAGAATTTTAATGTACTAAGCCCCATTGATAAACCCATTTCTATATCAGTCGGATTGCATACACCGGGTACAACGGCAATTTTATTGTCAAGGCAATATTGTACCACAACCGGGTTGAACCCCGGGCTTACAATAAATTCCGCGCCCGCGTTCACGGCTTTTTTCGCGGTTTCAATGTCAAGCACTGTTCCCGCGCCGAGAAGCATGTCCTTAAATCCTGCTTTTACACGTTTAATTGCTTCTTCCGCCGCGTCGGTTCTGAACGTGATTTCGGCGGCGAAAAGTCCGCCGTCCGATAAAGCTTTGCACAGCGGCAGGGCGTCGTTGGCGTCATCGATTTTGATGACGGGAATCACCCCGCAGGTTTTAATTTTGTTTAAAATTTCTTGCATGTTTACCACCATTCCTGTTTTATTGTAGGGGTGAACATTGTTCGCCCGTGAAAATTGCACGGCTTTGTTATATTATGCGGGCGAACGATGTTCGCCCCTACATATTAATATACTTCTGTAAAGTCCTGCGCACCGCGCCCGTGCCGCTCATTAATTCCGCAAACAGTTCTTCAACCTTTTCGCCAAGCTCTGCTTCATAAAGATTCACGCCAAAGATATTCGCATCTTCCAAAATAGGTTTTAAATAATGACGGAAATCCGGATTTTCTTCATTAAATTTTATATGCCTTAAATGTGAGTTTAAAACTAACAAAAGCGGGTCAGGGCTAACTTCCATGCTTTTGCCGTTATCGTCAATTCCTAAAAGATACCTGAGCCACCCCGCAAACACAAGCGGAATCAATTTTAAGTTTTTAATGTCCAAATCACTGCGGTTTAAATACGCCTTAATTGTTTCACCGAAACGAATCGGTAGCTTCTGTGATGTATCGGTTGCGATTCTCTGCGGCGCGTCCGGTAAAAACGGATTCGGCAGACGTATATTGATTACTTCTTCAAGAAATTTTTCAGGGCTGATAATCCCGGGATTGATGACAACAGGCAACCCCTCTTTATAACCGATTTTTTCCGCAAGCTTTTTTAAATCCGTATCTTTCATTTCTTCGCTGATTTTGGTAAACCCAAGTAAACAGCCGAAGATTGCTAAAGCGGTGTGAAGCGGATTTAAGCAGGTGCAGACTTTCATTTTCTCGGTTTTATCTACCGTTTCGCGGTCGGTGAATATAATACCTGTCTTTCCTGTTTTATCAAGCGGCGGTCTGCCGTTCGGAAAATTGTCCTCAATAATTAAATATTCCGCCTCTTCCGCATTGACAAAAGGCGCGGCGTAGGAATTTTTAGAAGTTACAATGGGTTCCATGCCGTAAAGCCCTGCTTCTTCCAAGCTTTTTTTCACGTCCTTGTGCGGGCCGGGTGTGATTTTATCAATCATGCTCCACGGGAAAGAAACTTTTGTGTTTAGGTAATCAACGAACCCTTTTTGAACCAACCCTGCCGCTTCCCACTTTTCGGCAAAAGCAAATACCGCCGCTTTCAGCTTATCGCCGTTATGCGAACAATTATCCATACTGACAAGCGCAAGAGCCGAGCCGGCGCGGGCTGTATTTGCAAAATGCTTATAACGCTCATAAACGAGTGCCGTTACCCTGCCCATATAACTGCGGGGTTTTTCCGCGCCGTTTTCAAAGTCGTATAAAATATCGGGCGGGGTTTCCTTTGCAGAATTTTGCAGTAAATACCCTTTTTCAGTAATGGTAAAACTTGCCATCTGCAAGGATTCAGCGCGGAAAATCTCACGTAACCTTGTAAAATCCTCATGTTCTGAATTAGCTTTCAATGCCTCGGTTATGCTTGCAACAGCGGTTTTTTCGACGTTACCGTCACTTTTAAGCGTTACAAGTATAAACAAATTATCATAAGGTGTAAACGCTTTATCAATAATTTCGTAATCGAAACCTTCGGCGGCAATTACGCCGGTGTCCGAAACGCCCTGCTCGAGCATTTCCTGACAGGCGCGCGCTAAAAATGCGCGGAAAATATTCCCCGCACCGAAATGAACCCATGTCGGGGCTTTTTTTGTGCGCTCAATCACTGCAAACCTATCATAGTTGACAGGTTTAATGCCCGCTGAATTCAGCTTCTGCATGTTTTCGGGGTTGAAGAGTTCTTGGTTGTTTAAGTACATGGTTTTGCTCCTTTCGTGTATTTATTCATCATCTTCTTCAATATAGAAAATTATTCAGTATCTGAACCGCCTCTTTCAATGCTCAGATTTTCAATTATATCCCCTCTGAGCAAAACAAAATCATCAATATAATAATCATCGTAAATATTATCAAAATTATGAGAGGTATCGAAATGGACATAAACTTTCTTATAAAACGGTGCAAAAAACCACATTTCGCCGTGAAGCAAAACCCAGCCGTCATCAGAAAAATAATCTTCGTGGTATCTTACCGCCCAGTCTTCGGATTCAGGGTCGTAAAGGCTTGCGGGGAGTCTGTATTTTGACAGTTTATCATTTTCATAATCGTAATCATCCCATGTACCATATAGATTACTCTCTATGCCGTCAATTATTTCTACTATTTGATAAGAAAGCCGAATGATGGTTGGATTTGCGCCTTCGGGGACTTTCACCCACACCATTACTTCATATTCTAATACATCATCACGAAGATAATCCGTAATATCAATAACAGTGCCTTGCCAGTAATTCTTCCGGTCGGAAACCTTTAAGCTTTGTTTGCCGCTGTGTGATTCTTCTTTGGTCAGCTCTACGTTCGCCTCATATTCAACGTATCCGGTATCGCCATTTTTCGGACTGTGTACCGCCCACCCGTCAAGCCCGTTTTCAAAATCTGTGAAATAAAGCAGTCTGCCGCCGTAACCGTCGTCAAGCCCGACAATATACTTCAATATTGTAAGCGCGTCAGCCGTATCAACCACGCCGTCACCGTTAAAATCAGCCGCTTTTAAAGCATCGCCTTTAAGCAATTCTTCCCCTGTGATATGCCTTAGAACTGCGAGCGCGTCGTTTGTGGTAATTTTACCATCACCGTCCGCGTCGCCTCTTAATTGACCGTTGCTCATTGTGAAGCCCGTAAACAAACACAATACTAAAAATAACGCTGTAATTCTTTTCATTTCTTTCCGCCTTTCCTAATCGCCTCCAACAACCCATTCAAATAACAAATCCCCATTGCTCTGTCATACAGTCCGTACCCGGGCATACTCTTCTCCCCCCACACCATTCGTCCGTGGTCGGGGCGAACCGCGCCGTTAAAACCTATATCCACAAACGCTTTTATAATCTCATACATATCAAGCGAACCGTCCTCCGATAAATGCGCCGCTTCATCAAATTTTCTGTCCCCTAAATATTTAACGTTCCGAATATGCGCGAAATGGATTTTACCTTTCAAACTGCGGATAATTTCAGGTAAGTCATTGTCGGGGTTAGAACCGAGCGAGCCCGTGCATAACGTCACGCCGTTGCAAGGAGAATCCACAAGGTCGCAAAGCGCGTGCAAGTCTTCTTTGTTTTTAACAATCCGCGGCAGCCCGAATACGCTCCACGCAGGGTCATCGGGGTGAATTGCCATTTTAATATTATATTTTTCACAAGTCGGCATAATCGCTTTCAAAAAATAACCGAGATTTTCACGCAGTTTAGCTTCATCTATATCCGCGTAGGTTTCAAAAAGCTCTTTATTCCGCGCCATTCTTTCCGGTTCCCAGCCGGGCAGAATGAAGCCCTCGCTTTTACTGCCGAGCGACTCTAACATATCCTCAAAGTTCATATTTTCGACAATCGCCGCGTCATAAGAAAGCACGTTTGAGCCGTCCGGACGGGGTTTTGCCAAATCCGAACGCGTCCAGTCAAACACGGGCATAAAATTATAACAAACTAGCTCTATTTTTTCTTCGCCAAGACGTTCAAGGCATTTAATATAGTTTTCTATGTACATGTCGCGGTCGGGCGTTGCCGCTTTAATCGCGTCATGGATATTCACGCTTTCAATACCCGAAATTTCTAAACCCGCGCTTTCTACGCGGCTTTTTATTTTCTGAATGGCGGCAACGTCCCAAACTTCGCCCGGCATGGTGTCGTAAAGGGTGGTGATTACGCCTTTTACGGCGGGGATTTGCCGGATTTGCTCCGGTGTAATGGTGTCGAAGTTATCTCCGAACCAGCGGAAGGTCATTTTCATGGTTTTTCTCCTTATAATTTAGTTATATGATAAATTAAATTCATAATTATCAAGTTTTAATGTTTCGCCGTCAAATATTACGTCCGCTGTTATTCCGCCAAAATCAGTCGGTAAACCAGATTCTTCAATTAAATAAAAAAGCATTATACCTACTTTAATTATACCATCATTAAAAGAAAAACCGACCACATTTCCGTAGTATAATTCACCCGTAAATGTAAATTCATCATTTTTAACCGTATAATCTTCACCCATGAAATTTATAACAAGCGAGCCGTCTTTTGAAATGTTTGTTAATATAGGTTCAAGCAACCATTCTTCAATATTCTCTGCTAATAAAGAATATTCTGTGTATGTATGGCTTCCCCATCTTTCTTCGGGTTCGTTTATTTGCAATATACGTAAATCACTCATTGACCTCATATTTCCTGAACCTGTATGAAAAACCAAAATTAATTCTTCCTTGCCGTCACCGTTAAAATCGTGATAAGTCAGTTGAGGAGGAGCTCTTTGCGGAGTTGTCCACGACCAATCAAAATATGTACCGTTTCCATTATGATAAAGAACTACACCCGGATATTTAATCCCGTATAGGTACATATCTTCTTCCGGAATCATTCCGATAAGCGTAAAAAATTTTTCACCTCCCCCTTCAAAAATATATGTACCCTCCGGGTCTTTGAACTGTTCGAGCGATATTCCTCCGCTGTCGATATTCGCTGTGGTTTCAGGCGCAGATGTAGGTTCGGGCGGTGCGGGTTCAGATTCGATTGAGGGAGTAAACTCGGTTGTTATTTCATCAGCCGTTAATACATCCGATTCTTCAACAGGGTCGATTTCTAATTGCTCACCGCCGCACGCTGTAAGTATTAATGCGATTAATAAAAATAATATAACTCTTTTCATTAACAAAAATACCCCCTCGCATTATAATACGATATATTTTTAACAATTTCCTCCAACTTCTCAAAATCCGCCGGATACTCCCCGTTTTCGACCCAATTCCCCACTAAGTTGCACAAAATCCGCCGGAAATACTCATGCCTTGTATACGATAAAAAGCTTCTCGAATCCGTCAGCATACCCGCGAACAAAGAAAGCACACTGTTATTCGCCATGGCAATCATCTGCTTCTCCATGCCGTCCTTGTTGTCGTTGAACCACCAGCCCGAGCCGATTTGAACCTTGCCTTTCGGTAAGTTATCATCGCCGACAGATAGGTGCGCAGAGAAGCAACCCGATATGGTTGTCAGCATATCGGTGTCTTTCGGGTTAAGGCAGAACAGGATTGTACGCGGTAAGCTGTCGGCGGTTTCAAGCCTGTCAAGAAGCCGCAGAAGCGAATCGCCGTAATCCGCGCCCGACATGCAGTCGTAACCCGTATTCGCGCCGAGCAATGCGGTCATGGAGGAATTGACGCTTCTTGCCGCGCCCATATGAAGCTGCATTGTCCAGTTCCTGCGGCAGTATTCTTTGCCGAGGTCAACCATCAGCTCAGTCTTGAACGCATGGATTTCTTCAAATGAAAGCATTTCCCCCACCAATGCTTTTGCAATAATCTCATTTAACTTTTTTTCGTCCGCGCCGATGTAAACGGGCGGGTCAAGCGCGTGGTCAGACATGTTACAACCCGCGCTTTCAAAAAATTCAATGCGTTTATAAGCGGCTTCTTTCAGGTTTTCGTAGTTTTTAATTTGAATCTGTGCAATACCGCTCAGTTTTTCTATGTAAAGAGCCCAGCCGGATTCTTCTATATTTAATAAATCGGACGGTCTGAAAGTAGGCTTAACTATAGTTTTGAAGCTGTTTTGCTTAATTGCCTTATGATGTTCCAAGCTGTCAATGGGATTATCGGACGTGCAAATCATCTCAACTTTGAATTTTTCGGTGATTTGGCTGACCTTCAACCCTTTATTCAAAAAAGCCGCGCAGTGCTCCCAGATTTGCTTTGCAGTTTTTTTAGAAAGCGGAAGTTCGCAGTCAAATACGCGCTTTAACTCTAAGTGCGTCCAGTGATAAAGCGGGTTTCCTATGCAGTTCTCGATTGTTTCCGCCCACTTTTCAAATTTTTCATAATCGGGCGCGCTTCCTGTGATATGTTCTTCGTCTACGCCGCAGGCACGCATAGCGCGCCATTTATAATGGTCGCCGCCAAGCCAAAGCTCGGTTAAATTCCCGAATGTTTTATCATCGGCGATTTCCTTCGGGTCAAGGTGACAGTGCCAGTCGATTATCGGTAAATCCTTAACAGATTCGTAAAGCCGCTGTGCTGTTTTTGTCTGTAAAAGAAAGCTTTCATCCATAAAATTTTTCATTATACGCCTCCGAAATTATATGTTTTATTTATTTTACCATGATTTAGGCAAAAACGCAAGCAAAAAACGATTAGTTGTCATAAAATATATAAACAGAAACGAGGGCATTCCATGAACAACTTTTTATTCTTAGGCGGAGATAAGCGTATGATTAGCGCGGCAAAGCGGTTAAGTGAAAATTACGACTGCTTTATTTACGGATTTGACCGTCATTGCTTCAGCGATAACGGCGGCAGTCCGCACGGCGAATCCATTGAAACCTGCGAACCGGAAATAACCGTTCTGCGCGAAATCACCAAATGCAAAAGCCTTGTGCTTCCTCTGCCCGCGTCCTCAGACGGCGTTCATATAAACGCACCTTTTTTTAAAGAACCGCTCCCGGTAAAATTAATTCCGGAAGCCGTTTATACGGGAGGCGTTGTTTACTGCGGAAAAACGTGCCCTGCTATTCAAGCCGTCTGTGAAGAAAATAATTTAAAGACTGTGGATTATTTCGAGCGTGAAGAGCTTATTGTAATGAACGCGCTTGTTACAGCGGAGGGCGCGCTTGAAATTATAATGAATAAGCTCCCGATGACGATTTTCGGCACTGAAATTTTAATCACAGGGTTCGGGAGAATCGCTAAAATTTTAGCAAGATTATTAATCGCAATGGGCGCGAAAGTAACGGTTACAGCAAGGAAATATGCAGACCTTGCGTGGGCGGAAGCCGCAGGGTGCAAAACTGTGCACATTTCATGGCTGACCGATACGCTTCCGAAATACGATGTAGCGGTAAATACCGTACCGGCGGCAATTTTTGACAGTTCCCGTATTAAAAAGTTCAAAACCGGCTGTCTGATTGTTGACCTTGCGTCAAAACCGGCAATATCAGACAACGATACAGAGCTGGCAACCCAAAAAGGTTTGCATGTAATCCGGGCATTATCCCTGCCGGGAAAAACCGCACCGGTTACGGCGGGAACGGTAATTGCCGACACCATTATGAACATACTCGCAGAAAATGCGGAAATTTCAGAAAATCAAAAAAATATAAAAATAACAAAAAACACAGGAGGGTTAGAAAATGCTTGATTTATCGGGAAAAACCCTAGGGTTTGCCGTGACGGGTTCATTCTGTACATTTGACGCGGCGTTTGCGCAGGCGCGGATTCTGCGGGCGATGGGAGCAGAGCTTGTTCCGATTATGTCAAAAAACGCTTTTCATACAGATACACGTTTCGGGGACGCGAAGAAACGCGCAGAAGAATTGGCTGATATTTGCGGTACGGACATTATCAACACTATTGCGGGGGCAGAACCGCTCGGTCCTTCAAAAAGGCTTGATGTAATGTTAGTTTGCCCTTGCACAGGAAATACAATGGCGAAGCTTGCGGGGTCGATTACCGATACAGCAGTATCGGTTTAATGGAAACAAGAACAGATGCTGATTGGCGAATCCAAGCAGGAGCAAGTTGTTTTTATTTATTACAATCCCTTCAGCATTATCATCGCTTTTATAATCCACCGCGCCGCGCCGTTAAACCGATAACCCGTAAATCCGGTTTCTTTTAAAATAGCTTTAATATCGGCTTCGTTTAAATTTAAATTCAACAAGCCGTCCAAGCCGCCTCGTTCTGCTGAAATTTCCCGCACATAATCCCAATAAATTCCGCTGTAACCAAAAGTAGTAGCATAGGTCGCAGGGTCAGCAACGGCTTGTTCAACCATTTCTTCGGTGTCCTCATAAAAAAGACTGCGCCCGTTATCATAAAGCGGATAGAACGATTCGCCGCCGTTTAATTTTTTAATCGCTATATTAGATAAATGGCGGTCATCCTGCCGCGTGATAAAATCTAACAGAATCATACGGGCAATGTCGTCTTTATACTGCGGGCGGGCAGCAATCAGGTTTTGATATTCATTATCAGAACGCGCACCGTCGAAAAGCCTGCGGAAATGAACGATATACTCTTTCGAAAAATCGTACAGGAATGCGGAAAACACTGTGTTTTTGTCTGTGCGGTATGCGGGACAGCAGGGAACACCAAGTTTCTGCGCCAATAAATACACAGCTACTTCAGATTCTACATCTGTTGTCAATGGGCTGATTCGCTGTTTATATATGCCGTACTGCCCGTTGTAAACGCCGTATCGTTTAATATTATAACCTTCCGGCGTATCAATACTGTCGCCTGTTAAATCTATGCGCTGATGAAACACCGAATCAAATACAACGGTAATCACGAACTCAAAACGTTCATCTTCAGTATTGGCAACCCATAATAAATCTTTAGGATGTATGCCGCGGGTTATTTCAACGATTCGCAGAACATCATAATGGGATAAACCGCAACGGAATAAAATTCGCTCGATATCGCGTCGGTCACGGCTTACTACACGCTCGGATAAAAACTCGGTAAATTGTTCCGGCGACCATGAATCATTCCCGTGCGTATATGTCGCAACAACTTCATTAAAGTTTGGCTGACTAAATACAACAGAATTAGCGGCGTTAATCGCACCTATAACTTCATTTTCCCATTTTAAAAACCGAACGGCAACTTCTACCGTTTTTTTCTTTTCTCGTCCGTCGGCAGGTTTTACAGCATTTGAGGGTATTTTATACGATTTACCATCCTTAAAAGCTCCGGGGATTTTACCTTCCTCGCAAAGCACACGCACACGGCGGTCGGATATTCCCCATTTATCTGACGCTTGTCTGGCAGTTATATATTCCATATTCAAAAGCATATCCTCCTCGTATAATTATAATAACACGATTCGGAATAAATGTCAAACGCATTATTCCGAACAGCGCAATTTATAATCCGAAAAAACTAACCCCGCTGTTTAAAACAGCGAGGTTATACTAATCCCTCATTAAAAGCTTTCTAAAAAATCCCTACAAAAACCCATAAACGCAAGCTTTTTATACGGATTTTTAAGAGCTTTTATAATCGGTATTAGTATTAAATTATTCATTATTGAGATTGCAATTGATACACGCGCTCCAATGATAACTTTGTATGTTTTGCGACTTCTTCGGGCGACATTCCCGCCTGTAGCAATGAAACTGCTGTTTCTAATTTGTTTTCTTCGCGACCCTCTTGGCGACCCTCTTGACGACCCTCTTGGCGACCCTCCTGACGACCCTCTTCACGACCTTCAGTTTTCATAACTCTTCCGTAATCTTCCATATTGAACTCTGTGAATAACATATTTAACACTTCCGAACTGTTTTCTTTCAGGAATTGGGGCAGAATGTTCTGACTGATGCAATTCTTGATTGCATTTGTCATAGCTTCCTCAAGCGGTATCCCGTTCGCTTGGTTTTTACGGATTTCAGCGATAAACGCTGCGTATCCGGCAAGGTCTGTGTTTTTACGAACAATCTCGTCGTTGTGACCTTTGTTGATGTTCAGAACTTTAACCTCCAACTCCGCACGACAGCCAAGCGGGGAGGTTGTATAAACGTCTTTAAAAGCGTCGGACAGTTTTAGCGTTTTTTCATCGGGGAAGTCATTTTTGCCGTTATAAAGCACAATAAACTCCGGACGGGGAATTTTAACCAATTTTGTAGCGTAAATGCTTGTGTCTTCAATAATCGACTCATAAACGCGCGCAAGGTAGATAAACAGGCGCAAAGGCATATTCTCATTTACAGATGCTTGGTTTTATTATAGCACGTTTCCGCGTTATTGTCAATTATTATACAAACGGAAAAATATACGGAGGATAATAAAGCTTTATCTATTCTTGACAAATTTGGTTATAATAGCTATAATATATAAAGTTGTAACGAGCAGAATGTATATATTTACATGCAATTGTTACAGAAAAAATCGGAGGATTCAAAAATATGGCAGGAAAACGGGCAAACGGCGAGGGCTCTGTCCGCCTGCGTCCCGAAGGACGCTGGGAAGTTACAATGATGATAGGTTATTATGATGACGGTAAACCGAAACGCCACAGCATATACGGCAGAACGCAAAAATCAGCAATTGAAAAAGCCGCCGAATACCGCCGGCAGATTGAAAACGGAAAAATAATCGACAAACGGCTCACACTCTCCGAATATGCCGAACGGTGGTATAAAGAATATAAAGGGCAGGTTAAGTTATCGACTTATGCGGGATATAGATTTACGCTGATGATTATTAATCAAACATGGGGTAAAAAGCGGCTGTGTGACATTAAACCGTCAGATGTCGAAAACGGCTTGAAAAAAATGGTGGAAGAAGACCGTAGCCGCTCTGTTGTTACAAAGGTCAAAGCAATGCTTCATCAGATTTTACGCAAGGCAGAAGCGAACGGCATTATTGACAAAAACCCTGTTCCGCTTACGCAGAAAACTAAGATGAAAACGCCACCGAGCAAAAAAGACAGCCTTAGTTTAACCGAAGTGGGCATATTATATCAAGAGTTGCCGGATACCCGCGCAGGGCATGCAATCAGGCTTTCGATTGCCTGCGGTATAAGAACGCAGGAGCTTCTTGCATTAACACCGGAGCATATTGATTTGGAGAACGGCGAGCTTTGTATTGAACAGGCTATTTTTATGGTCAGAGGTTCGGTTCATCTCGGCGAAACCAAATCAGCGGCGGGTGTGAGAAAAATCCCTATTCCGCCGATTGCAAAAGAGAGCGCGGTGTTCCTGAAAAACAACGGTAAAAAGTTTATTTTTCAAGGGAGAAACGAGAAACCGATGAATCCGAGCACGTACCGTAATCATTATAACGCGGCGTTTGAAATGGTTAAAGACGTAAGGCTTTTACCCCCTCATTGTATGCGGCATACCTATATCACGCTCATGCAGGCGTCCGGCGTCCCGGTTGAAACCATAAAAACTTTAGCGGGGCACTCGGATAAAACCACCACGCTCGGGTATATGCACATCAAGGACGAAGTGACTGCACAAGCGGCGGTTGCGCTGTCGAAAACCTTGGAGCAGGCGAGTAAAAAATAGCTGGATGCAATCAGAGCTTTTTCACAAAAATAAGCAAGATTGTTAATTTCAACCTTGCTTTTATCGTTATTAAATCATATTTTATCCCTGTTCAAGCGAATATATCTGAATAGGCACTTCGCCCGTGGACAGTTCCGGTGTACTTTTACGTTCCGTTAAACTCAATTCGCCCGAATCGTAGTCAATACTTCTGTTAAAGTATTTCAGAATATCGCTCCCGAAAAAGCTACGGAGTGTTGTACCCAATGCGAAGAATACACGGCAGTGCTGTAATTCGCGGTCGCCGAACTTGATTGATACATTTTTAATGTACTGCAACGGCGTTCTGTTCTCGTCCATCGCCAATGTCGCACCGCCTTCATGGTGCGGACAGGATTTCAAGTATTCTTCTGTAAAACCAAGACGTTCTAAATCATCACAACTTAATGTTGTAAAGTCCGAACCTGAATCATATTTGAAACGAACACTATCAAGTGATTTTCTGTCACCTGTCATAACATAACATTCAAACTCAACACGTCCCAAACCGTTTGGCGGAAAATCAATGGTTATTGGCAACATATTTCAAGACCTCCGATTTGCGGAGTATCGTTGAATCCCTCAAAAACTAATTTGCCACCCATGCTATCGCCGATTTCTTTGGCTTTTGCATACGCTTCTGTTTTGTTTGGCGTTACTAAAATAATATCACCCATTGTCCGATTATTAGGTACTGTGCTGATATTTACCATAACAATCCACTGTTTCGGATACTTCATACTGGCTTCGCCACTCCACATTCTTTCCATTACAATCCCTCCGATTATATATTTACTTTTATTATCAATATTATAGCATAATTGAAGATTTAAGTCAATGAATTTTTAAGTAAAACCGTGGCAGAAAATGATTTTATAACCGAGCTTTATTTGTAAAAAATAATTAGTTACAGTCAAAATTACAGTCAGTTTGAACAAGGCTCAAACGTTGTTACAATGCGGTTTTTCCATATTCTGGAAATTGCTTTTTCAAAGCTGGTTACAGTCACAGTTACAGTCAGACCCTATCATCAAAAATACGACATACGCTTGAAACCGCTGTGTTTTCGGGCGTTTTTCGTGTTTATTCGACAGATGTTTAAACGAAAACCTGTAGAAAAGAATTCTATCTGTATTTTTAGTGGTTGCTATTTGCTTATCCTTTGCAAACATAACCGCTTTTGCCGCAGATGAAGACATGAAAGCCGTTTTGAAAGCATACTACGACAAATTTTCGTCATCGTGGATGGCTTCTTCGGCAGCTGACACCGCAATCGCCGGTTATCCCGAAAAGCTCGGCGGTTTAATGAGCTATGGTAACAAAGGAATACAAATTTTCCAAGATGCTCATACGTACGCAGGACTTGTTCTTCAAAAGAACGAAGAATTAGTTGACGAAAGCGAATACACAGCTTCTTACTTAATGCTTAAAGACGCATTTGAAGATAAGCTGGTTAAAAGGAGCAGAAAAGACCTTGAAGACCTTATCACTTCTGTAGCGCATATTCTCAGGGTTGACGCTAACGGAAACCAAAACGCGCTCAACGCGGACAATGACCCAAAATACAACCGCGACGCTTTTGATAAGCTTGTAGGCGCGGAATGGGACGCAAAATCTTATTTACAGTCAGAGGGAACAGACACCCGCTATATCACCAACTTGTATGATGATTTAGACGCGGTTAAATCTCCCACTGAATTAGAAACAGTTACGAAAGCAATGTTCAGAGCGACTTTCAACGAATATTCAAAATTAGTCGAAACACGCGGAAAATACACAGACGAACGCCGCGGCGCTAACGGAGAATACTCGTGGGGTCAAACATGGTACGACATTGACTCCGCCGGTGGTCTTGACGGTGCGCGCGGAGCTAAATATGACACTTTCGAGCAGTACAGAGATTTAATAAACGCCCGTTCTTCCGAAAACACATCTATTAAAGAATTTGTTGATGCTCGTAAAGACATGCAGACATGTATTGATAATGTTAAAGGTTTCACACCTGACGCAACCGGCGGTCTTGCATTATCAAGCACCCGTGCAAATCTTGCAAATATCCATAACCAAATCGTATGGACATTAAACGTAAACGGTACACTTGCGGCTCAAAATTATAAGCTGAACGGTACTACCATTACCGGTGTAGACGACGGCGATAAAATAGACCCGACGCAAGGAACAGGACCTCTCACTGTGCTTTACGCACTAATCGCCGCAGACCTCGGAAAGAGTGTAAAAAACACTCCCGCAATAAGCGACCCTGCAATAGGTACCTGCCCGAACGCTTCAAGTACAACTATTGGAACAGGCTGTCACCTTGCCGCCGATTGTAATTCAACCCAAGGACCAAATATGAAACAATACTGCTCCCCTACGGGAATGACCAACCACAAAGACACTTGGACTTACGAATGTATTGGTGAAAATGTAACCTTGGTTGGTTGCGGTGTTGCTGGTTGTACAAACGAAACTGACACGAGCGCGACAGCGAGCGACCCTTGTGGAGGTACTGTTACCGTTACCGCCACTTGCGTCAATGCGAGTGCAAACTTTTGGGAACCCTGCGACCCTGCTGACGCGACGCACTGCGGCGCTGACAATACTGACGCCATCCACTGCGGCGGGCACGGCGATTTATCAATCGCGGCAGTAACAGACGGACTTTTCACAAGTGATAACAGAATCACAAACGGAAACGGTTTCACCGTATATTACAACACGCTTGTAAACAACGGAACAAACAACTATATCTACCTCGGCGCTTTGAAATCTAACGCAAATGCCACCGAAAGAAAAGCTTACGAAGACAGCCTGACCGGTTTCTGGAAAGGCACAAGAACGCTGACCTTTACAGCTAACGTAGACCTCGGAATGAGATTGGCACAGTTCGTAACTATCCTTCCCGACGGATATGCCTTTACAGCAGAAAAAGCGCAAGCGGAAGCTCCCGCAGCTTTTGACGGTGCGAACCCTGTAATCGTAAGCGGTATGGACGTAAACAGAAGATTTACAGCTTATAATAACCCTGTGGGCAACATAACGAATGACGGACATAAAAGCCAAACCGATAAACCTTTAATTTCTTTCCTGCTTGACTTTTATGCGGACGCAATGGATAAAGACGCTTCCGACATTCTCATTGATGAGGGTGTAGGTACCCCGAAATACTGGGATAAGGCTGTCACCGCATACAATGCACGTTACACAGGCGACCTCGGATTTTATGAACTTCCGACTTCTCCTCAATCTCAGGCACGTGAAAAATTAGCTTTTGCAGGACGTATTATTCTGTATACGATTAATGACTGCAAGCTTGAAGGAACAGGAAGCTGGAAAACTTTACTTGAGCTTAGGAATTTAATCGCCAGCGCACAGCTTGAGTATGAACGCGGCAAGGGTATTCCTTTCTTCGCACTCGGAACATTTGACGTTACGACTGCTTTACTCGCTGCAACTGACGCGGCAATCGTTACAAGCAGAAATAACGAAAGAGACGGCGAAACTATAACCAACAGATGGAACGCTTTAAACACAGCTTTAGTTAAATATACAAAGACACTTAACGCGTTCCCTGTAAGCGTACAGGAAGCTTATGAACTGATTCAGGAAGCTTATGACGCGGAAGATGACGACCTTTTAGAACTCGCTGAAAAATTAGCGGCTACGATTCTTACCGTAGACCCTGACCAAACAGGACTTGTTTGGGAAGCAGGCGACATTCTCCTCAACGGACGTTTCTACAAGGGCGGATTAACGACAACAGATTTCCCTGCTGTTACTGCAACTGATTACACTAAGATTAGTAGCGGAAACATCACAGACATTGAGGGCACACTCGCGGCTTATAACGCTTACAATGCGCTTAATACGGCACTTAATCCCCCCGAACCTGAAAAACCTGACTTCCTCCTCGGCGACGTAGACGGCGACGGCAAAGTTACCGCAACAGACGCACTTTGGATTCTCCAGTATGTAGTAGGTTCAAGAGAATTCGACGAAGACCAGGAAGCGGCGGCTGACGTAAACGAAGACGGCGAAATTAATGCAACAGACGCACTTTGGGTTCTGCAACTCGTTGTCGGCACAAGAGAATCTTTAGGCAAAGCAGACTAATCCTAAACTAACAAAAATCTAAGAACAATCAAAAAAATTCCGAGCGGGGCGCTCGTCAAGAGTGCCCCGTAATCAGGAAAAAATACTTTGGAGGTATTTAAACAATGAAGAAAATTTTATCAATTTTGGTAATCGTGGCTTTAGCGGCTATGTTTACAATCAGCGTTTCCGCACTTACATCTGATGTGGAAGTAGACGGCGATACAGTAAAAGTTTACTTTTACGCTGATGAAGACGGCGACATCTCAGGTTCTTTTGAAGTTGCTTACGGCGACGGACTTGCATTTGATTTCGTTGACACTAACAGCCGTGCAGGCGACCCCGGCATGAACCTTTGGGCTTTCAATGAAGCAACCGGACTTCTTGCAGTAGCAGGAACGGGCTTTGAAGAAGGCGACCTTTTAGCAACATTTGAACTTGAAATTATCGACGCTGACGGCGACATTTTCATCTCTTTCGTAGGTTTAGACGGCAATTTTGACGGCATTGAAATCGAATACGACGAAAAAGACATAGACCTCGAACCCGGCGAATTAGTTGACCCCGGAACAACTGACCCCGGAACAACCGACCCCGGAACAACTGACCCCGGAACAACGCCCGAAATCGAAGACGACTGCGAATGTGAACTCTGCGACACATGCGGCGGATGCATTGACGCTGATTGCGATTGCACAGCAGCAGGTCACTTCATTTGCGAATTCGGCGGAGACCACAACCCTCCTTCCGGCGTAGTATTTGCTGTAATCCCTGCACTTATGGCAGCAGGCGCGGCAGTAGTTACCCGTAAAAGAAAGTAATTTAAACAATCGTTTGAATTTACACATAAAGAACCCCCTTTAAAGGGGGTTCTTTTTTGTTTAATTATTCTCTTTGCTTTATGATTATCGCGCCGCTTATGGCAATTACTGCCGCCGGCAGAAGTGGTAAACCTCATAAACGGTCAGGCACGGAAACCCGACCCTATTGAAAATACGGGTTTATTTTATACTAATACCGATTATAAAAGCTCTTAAAAATTTGTACAAAAAGCTTACGTTTATGGGTTTTTGTGCGGATTTTTCAGAAAGCTTTTAATGAGGGATTAGTATTAATATAGGCTCAATCTGCCGTCCTTCAAGTGCCGCGTTCACTGTTTCCGGCACAAGCGAAAAATCGCAGACGAGCGATGTAGGCTTCTGTTCATAATCGTCTTGCTTAAAAGGGACAAAGTAATAAGGTTTATAATTCATCAGCGCACCTATATTCTTCGCTGAACCCGCAAGCGCATCGTTCGTGGCGATACAAAGAACAACAGGGCGGTTGTTACGGATATGGGATTTTACTGCCATGGTGACGGGGGTATCGGTAGGTAGATTGCGGAAACAAAATCCCGCCGGAGTGCATCCGGAGGAAATTCACCGCTTTCGCGGCGGAGGGAGCGTATTCCGATGCTGTATTAAACCGCTCCCATGAGAAAAATATGTGCTTCCTCCCCGTCCCATTCAATCCGCTCTATACAGCGTTTTATGAAATTTCGCTTATTAATGACCGATAACTCTCCGGCGTTTTCTTTAAGGTATCGTAAGCCCTTTTCGATTTCAAAAACCGCAGTGCCTGCGGACGCAAGACCGCCTTCGGAGGCGTTTCTCTCCATTAAATTCAATTCAACCGTTAGTTCTTTTATTTGGGAGCTTAATTGTGAAATTTCAATATTAATTCGTTTGTGGGTTTCGTCATCAACTCCCTTTGATAAAGCATTAATCAGCTTTTGGATTGAAGTTTCTTTCTCGGTGATTCGCTTATTAATCGCGGAGCAGTTCTCCGAAAAGACGGTGTTGATGTCGTTGATTTTCTTCCGAAGCTCTTCTAACTGAGCGTTTACTGCCGATTTAGGGACATCATAATTAAGTAATAAGCCAAAGATTTTTTCGTCGATTAAAAGCCCGTTCAGGTTTTCACAACCGCACAATTGCTTTTTACTTCGTTCCTTGTTTTCGCACATGTATGAAAAAGAACGTGTTTCAAGGGAAGAAATTTTGCCGTCGGCGGTTCGCCGGTGGTATTTAGGGCGCATATAAGCACCGCATTTGCATTTAATTACCCCCGACAACAGAGCGGTGGAGTTATAAACCTTTCTGAAACCTTTCCGAGCGTTGGTTTGGAGGATTTCCTGAATCTCGACCCATTGCTTTCCTGAAACGATACCTTTGTGCTTTCCTATGGTGACAATCCACTTGTCCATAGGGTTTTTATTTCTCTGCTTGTCCCCCTGCGTCTTATTATAAACGATAAAAGCGGATTTTCCATCGGCTTCCGAATCGTCACAGCATAAATCGCTGCCGTTTGACAGGAAATAATGATAAGATTCTTTGTCGGCAATGCAGTAGACAGGATTCCCGAGAATCTGTCTTATTGTGGCAGATGTAAATTTTTTGCCTTTTTTTGAAGTTATACCGCTATTGAGCAGGTATGTTTCAAGTTTATTAAGACTCTCAAATTCTAAAAATTTATTAAATATAGCCTGAACAGTCGGGAATTCTTCTTTGTTTACTTCAAGACGATAAGAAGTGCGCACCTTATCGCCCATATCACCCAAACAAATAACTTCGTCTTTAACCGAATCATACCCGGTCGGGGTTGTCCCGCCGAGCCAGCGTCCTGTTCGTGCAAGCATGTGCATATTATCCCTGACGCGCTCGGCAATGGTTTCGCGTTCAAGCTGGGCGAATACCGAAGCGATGTACATCATCGCCCTGCCCATCGGGTTAGATGTGTCGAACTGCTCTTTTATACAGATAAATGATATATCTTTGACGTTCAGCTCTTCTATAAGCGTTGAAAAATCGCTGACGTTTCTGCTGATTCGGTCAAGGCGGTAAACGACGATATAATCGAATTTTCGGTCGGCGTTGTCCTTCATCATTTGGATGAAACGCGGGCGGTTCATATCCTTGGCGGAGAAGCCTTCGTCCTCGTAGATTGAAATGTCCGCTTCTTCAACATCTTGGAAATGCTTTTTAATGTAATCGGTACACATTTCAATTTGATTATCGATTGATTCGCCCTTGCCGGTGAACTTGGATTTACGCGAGTAGATAGCAAACCTCATTTAAACAGTCCTTTCTGTATTCAATCACCGTATATAAATTTCACCCTCATTTTACTTTTACATTATAATATCACTTTGTATCATTGTTGTCAAGTGAAAAGATAATTATTTCGGTTTGGTCAAGAGGGCTTCAATAAGCCTGATTAATTCTTCGCTTAATACAGATGTAAACTTGTCTGCGTTTTCAGGTTTTGGTTTATGTATAATAATATTAATATCTTTTTTTCGCATTATAAAAGCCCTCCCCCTTAATCATTTTATTGTATGTTTAAGTGATAATATACCTTTGTATGATTATAAAAATACTTTTATTACCCGATTTCGAGCTCTTGTTTCTTTTCGTGAAGGAACTCTTTCCCCTTTTCAATTTCTTTATTACGCTCAGTAATCGCCCTGTTTTCATTACCGCGCTCAGTCGGTATTCCTTTGCGTTCAAGCGCCGTTATATTTTTTCCCAGATGCTTAGTCGGTATCCGTTCAGCCGCACACTCCATATCCTGAATCTTATAGCTCTCATGTGAAAACCTTTCAGGCAATCCTTTTCTTTCAAACTCGCGGTTTAAGCTATCAGCCCATTTTTCGCGCCATAAAGTAACATTCTCTCGTTTGTCCAAATCACGGTTCTTTGCCTTAAACCCCTCACTGTCTACATTCCACTTGAAGTTTTATGCTTAGAGCCATTTTATTATCAGAAAAATCTTTTATTTCTATAAGTTGGCTCATATAAATTTTTGCTGTTTCATCTTTATCATCAACAATATTCTTCATTAACACCGCAAGCGGCGTTGTTTGGATTTTATTCAGTGAATCGATGAAACCAGAATCGGTATTATAATAGTAAATAAGCGCGCCTGTAAGGATGTTTTGTGCTGATTCTATCCAAAATTCGTTTTCTCCGTTTTTGTCCGGCGGCATTGGTATTAATATATGTACCAACTCTTTTATCATCGGTATAACATATTCATCGGGAGCTTGCCGAATCATATAAAACGGGTCATATGTAAAGACATTTTCTGCTCCGTTCATAAAATTCAATACTTTGAAAGGACGCTTTGACCTTTCCAACGACTTATAATATTTCTCTGCGGAACCTTCCAAATCGATTACAACCATTGTATCCCGCCACGTTTCCATGGTCGGATTGACAAAACAGGTTGATTTTCCGTCTCCGGTTCTTCCGAGAACGCAGATGTTTCCGTTCTGTGTTGATGATTTCAATACTTTTTCGTAATACTTCTCACCTAAGTAGAAACCCTCATCGGACGAAAGAACAGCCCACGGGACATTGTTGCCTTTTCTTATGTCGCGCTGGTCTTGAAGCGATTGTTTTTGCGGATTTTTTCCTCTTAATTTTTTAGTTTTTCTGAAGATTATTGCACCGTTATTTATTATATCAAGAAAGACGCCTGAAATATTTTCAAAATCTTTTAGTTTTCCCATGATTTTTTTCCTTTGTATTTTTTGGGGGGGTGCGGGGGCAGCTTATTCGCTGCCCTCCAAAAGATTTACCATGATGCAAACCGCAGTAATCACGTTTACCGCAATACATGTCGCAGTTTTTACGTTCTTCAGAAGTTTTTTTGTTTTCTTTTTCTTCTTTTTAGATTTTTCTTCATGGGTATCCTTGTTTTTACCTTCGTGTTTATCCATTATTGCTAACCTCCTTTCAACTTAGGCGGTGTCGGGGGCTTGTGACCCGTTCTGCCGCATTACCAAGGCATTTGCCCTGTCACTCTACGTTATTTCTTTTTGCTTTTGGCGGTGCTAAAATTAAAATTTCATTGCAATTATTACAACTAAAATTTACATCACGTGTTACGCGTACGCTGGCTTCGCATGAGGGGTAAAAATTCAGCATTGAATTTTGAGTGCAAATCCTCAAGACCGCTTATAACGGGAGCGAGGCTGATTTCGGTATTGGCTAATTCTTTCATAAAAATTCCTCTTTTTTATTATTTGTTAAAATCCTTGACAAGAAAATTTAAAGTGTTATAATAAAAATAATGTTAAAAATATTTCGTTATAATTTTTAAATATGATATGATTATGAAGTACATAAAGTATAACGTCAATACTTTTTTTAGTAAGTAAAAATATTTTTACTTTTTTTACTTACTAAAAATAAATAAATTATACAAAAAAGGTACATAATGAAAGAAAAAGTTATTTTAAAAGCAAATAATGAAACAGAATATAAACCGGTTTTATGCTTCGGTACATTTTTCATTTTAATTTGCCAATCACGAAAAGGACTTAATTCCGGTAAAAAATTTAAAGGCACTGAAGCTGATTTATTTAATGCACTCATGCATATCGCTTTTGGAAATGATGAATATTCAGTTAACCCGCATTATTTAGATTCTTATAAAAGTTGTAAATCAAATCAAAAAGTCCCTTGCCAAAACGCAGAGGTACTTAGAGACTTTAATTTAAAATACAAAGATAGCAACCATTATGAAAAATTAATAAAAAATATTTACGATAAATTACTTCCACTCCTTGATATTTCTGAGGATAACAGACTTGTAAAGAGGATTATTGTTCTTATCAATTCGGATGTTTATGACGATTATAATGAAATATGAATGAATAGTAAAACTAAATTTAAAATCTCAGCAACACAAGAGTTTACAAAAAATGAATTATTAAATAAAATAAGTGATATTAATCAACCGCATTTTCTGTTAGATGTTTATCAGTATATCCTTAATAACCGTCCGGATAACAGAGTTGGGAGAGCCACTTATGAAGATTGGTGTCCTGTAGTTGCAGGAGCAAAATCTAATTCAAAGCGCCCGTTTACCAATGGTCCGGATATTTCATTAATCCACCGCGAAATAAACATTACACGGGATATTAATGAAATCAATTCGATATATCAAGAGAACAAAATAGTACGTATTTCCGAAAATAATTATACAAAAAAAGGATTATTAGATATAATTAACGCTTTTTATGACGATTGGAAAAAAGCAGAAATTGAATTATAAAAAATAAAACACCCTATTAGTACGATTGACGATATTGATGCTTTAGATATAGATTTAATCGACAATATCCGTGAGCGTTTTTGCGGATATATTGATAATATCCTTGAAATATCTAACATTATCCAAAAGAACATTGTTAAAAGACAGCTATTTTATGACGGATTAAAATTACGTATTGAAACATCTTATAATGATTTGGAAAATCTCGGAGAAGAATATTGGTTTTTTGAAGAATTATTTTCAAAAGATGCCATGGATTTTGATTGTGATAATATTGATGAAGTATCTGAAGAAGATTTTGCTTTATGGAATAGAAAATTTACAATTTTTAAGAAATTACGTTTATTCATAAAAAATTATATAGACGAAACAAAGGAATTGTTTGATTGAATATAATAAAACACAAAACACATTGCAAAATATTGGTCAACAACAATTAAACACGTCGAACAAAATGTTATAAATCATGCAAAACACCTTGCATATTTTGTATTTACATGATATACTATAAACAACGAGGAGGAGTTTATATGTATAGGAACGTAATTAAACTGCTATATAACTGGAAATTACGTAAAAATAAAAAGCCGCTTATTATAGTTGATTAACTTAAAAAGTTAATCAACTATATAGTCTCAAATATCTGTTAGTTCATATAAAAAAGAAAGAGGAAAACAATGCAACAGACTATTATCATGGCTGTGCTTAGCTTTGGTTCGTTTGTTTTGGGTTCTGTGGTGCTTGGCATCATCATGTTTAAGCGTGGTGTCAAAAGCCGTATGGAGTTTGCCGAAACTCATATTGGTTCAGCCGAAAAAGAAGCTCAAAGAATAATTAGCGAAGCCGAAGAAAAAGCACTTGCCGAAAAGAAAAATGCCTTAGTGGAAGCTAAAGACGAAATCTACAAACTAAAAGAAACGTCGGAAAAAGAACGCAATCGACTAAAAAGCGAAACTGATAGGGAATTAAAAGAACGCCGTGCAGAAGTAACAAGGGCGGAAAAACGACTTCAACAAAAAGAAGAAAATCTCGACAAAAAGGGTGAAAAGTTCGAGAAAATGGAAGAAACACTTTTAGCGAAACATAAAAAAGCTGATGAACATTTGCAAGAAGCTGAAGACCAAAAACAAATCCAAATCGAAGTTCTTCAACGTATTTCAGGGTTCTCTGACCAAGAAGCTAAGGCTCATATCTTAGAGATTCTCGATTCTAAGTTGGACCATGAAAAAGCCGTAAAAATCAAAGCGTATGAACAGCGTTTGAAAGATGAGTGTGATACTAAAGCCAGAAGCCACATCGCATTAGCGATTTCGAGGTTAGCATCAGAAACCACGTCTGAACTCACTATTTCGGTGGTTCCGTTGCCTACTGATGAGCTAAAAGGTAGAATCATCGGGCGTGAGGGCAGAAATATCCGCACACTCGAGCAATTGACTGGAGTTGACTTGATTGTCGATGACACACCTGAAGCGATTACGTTATCAAGCCATGACAAAGTTCGTCGTGAAATCGCACGAATTTCGCTTGAGCGGCTAATTCAAGATGGGCGAATCCACCCTACTCGTATAGAAGAAATGGTAGAACGTGCAAGGCGCGATGTTG